>Ga0190306_1000220_pt1 | contig 21950 bp, 35 predicted proteins | sample 48700734_MG_FD_161657 | JGI IMG/M metagenome (GOLD analysis project Ga0190306, IMG submission 161657) | Hydrothermal vent sediment bacterial communities from Southern Trench, Guaymas Basin, Mexico - 4870-07-3-4_MG | ecosystem: Environmental > Aquatic > Marine > Hydrothermal vents > Sediment ... | reverse complement strand
AAAAAATAACTGGATTTTGTTTTTAAAGGAAAAAAATTTTAAGAAATTAATGAGCGTTTGGTTAGAGAGAGTAAGTAAGGAGGTAGGAGATGGATAGATGTGTATTAGTTACTGGGGCATCTAGCGGGATAGGTGAAGCACTTTGTCGTATCTATTCTGAAAGTGGGTATCAAGTTGTAGGAGTTTCCAGACGTGAAGGTGGTGATGTAGGGAAAGAAGACACTTGGGTAAAACTTGTTCAGAAGTACCCTCGGGTTTTTTCTATAATGTTTCTAAATGCTGGAGTGGCGTGGTGGGAAGAAGGTGAGGAGTATAGACATAGAGAAGAGTTAGTGAGAACAAATTTACTCGGGGTCTATTATGGTTTGCATTATACAGATAAGTTATTGCGAGTAGGAGGGTTAGTTGTGGTAACTAGTTCTGTTGCAGCTTATAGACCTCAGCCAGATACTCCTCTTTATGATGCTACTAAAGCTGCAGTTTCTTCTTTGGTCAAATCTTTCGCTTTGAAGTTTGATGGGAATTATAGAGTTATTGGGATAGCTCCGGGATTTGTCAATACTAGATTAGGTGGTCAAGAAGAGGTTCCTGAACATCTTATTGAGCAAGTACCATTGAGGCGAGCTATGATACCGGAAGAGTTGGCAGTTTACATTAAAAAAATAAGTGAGATTGGATATTTAAATGGAGTAGATGTAGTGATTGATGGTGGATTAATAAATAAATAAGAAAGTGGGGATAGAAAATGAAAAGAGCTGAGGTTTTAGATGTAAAACTTTCTCCAGAAGAACTAGGTTGCTATTATAAAGATAAGATAATTATTAGTATTTCTCCTTTTATAGTCGAAGAAATCTATCTACGCTACCAGAAACTTGCATTGAATGAAACCCAAAACTATCACGCTCAAGGCCTGTATAGGAGTATAGCTGATACCATGGAAAGTATTTTTAAAAGTTGGCGGGAAAAAAGAAATGCAAAGGTATCTATAAGTAAATGAGTTTTGTATTTGGTCTCATTATTGGTTTTATATTGGGATTTGTCATAGGTTTTGGTTTGGGAGTACCAAAGATATAAAGGGAGTAATAAAGATGTTTAAATCTCATTGCTGTGCTATATATTTAAATAGGTTATGTCCACGCCATTGCCCTTATTGTTCTGTTGTTTCTCCACACAGAGATAGGTGTAGGTTATCAGTTGACCAATGGAAGTCGGTTTTTTCTTTTTTGAATGAGGAGTGGGGTATAGAGTTTTTTCTTATCTTGGGTACTGAACCTCTTTTATTAGGAGATGATTTAGTGGAACTTGTGAAGTTTTGGGATGAGAAAAATCTAAAATATGGACTTTATTCAACTTCTCCACAACCACTATTTGATAAGATGAAAGATAAGTTACTTGATGCAGGGTTACATAACTGGTCGGCAGGGATGGATTATATAGATGAGGTCTATTATCTTAGTAAAAAACTTGGTAAATTATCTTATGAGTGTATCTGTCTAGTTGAGAAGCAGAGAGATGCATTAATTAAAAAGGCTCATGATAGTTTTAATGGAATTCAGTACATGAGTAGTATTGATGAGACGTTAGTTTTAATTACTATAAGTAGAATGAACATTGAATTTGTTCCCGAGATGATACAATGGTTGTGTGATAATTTATCTGAACGAACTGTTATAAGTCTTAATTTTGTTGAATGGAAACGGAAGGGTGATAAGAATTTTGATTTTGTTACTGAGAGAGATAAGGCTCCTGAGTTCTTTTTTGATGATAGTGATTGGAAGGTGTGGGTAGAATTCTTATATAAACTTTCTAAACTTCCGCTTGAGTATCTTGCTAGAGTTCAAGTTCCAAGAAATTACTTTTCTAATTGGGATTATATCTTAAGGCTTAATCGTCCGGGAGATCCCAGGTGGTGTAGTTTAGGTATAGATTGTGATGGTTCCTTACGGGTTTGTGGATATAAGAAAGGTGCTTTGATGCCAAAATATAATATATTAGAAGTTATGAAAAAACCTAAACTAATTTCTCATAATCTTTATGATGACTGGTGTTGGGATGTTAAGATGTGTTCGGGGTGTTATTGGGCGTGGCCATGTATGATTAAGGAATTTGGGTGGAAAATAGTAGATTTTTACTCTGAGCAGTGGAAGATAAGAAAGGAAGTTTGGAAAAGTTATTGGGATGGTAAGTTTAATGGATGATGTTTTTCTGAGGGCGGAAGAATTTGTGGCATTACTTAAGGAGTGGCTCTTTGAAATTAGAACAAGATGTAATGAAACTGAAGATCCCGAGGAGTGTTGCAGAACCGTGGAACAACTTAACAAAAAAATAGAAAAATTTGAGAAAATAATGAGAGTAAGAAAATGTTGGAGTTAAAAATGGGTGGGGCACTAGTTCTTTACTCTGGCGGGTTAGATAGTTTAACTTTACTGCATTTTGTTAAGAAAAAATTAAACTATAATTCTATATTGGCACTAGGATTTGATTACGGTCAGCCACATATAAAAGAGCTTCAGTATGCTGAGCGGAACTGTAAAAAACTTGGAGTTCCATTCATTGTGAGAAAAATTACTGGGTTGCAGGTAGGTGATATGGTAACTTCTCCTGAAGTTGTTGGTAGAAATAGTCTCTTTTTAACTTATGGTGCTATAGTGGCTAAAGAAAATGGGTTAGATGATGTTTTTATCGGAGTTTGTGGAGAAGATTCTACTCGGTTTCCCGACTGTCGGTCCGAGTTTATTTTTAGTATGTCGGTGGCATTGCAGTTGGGAGTTGGTATTAGACGAGTGAGTGCTCCTTTTATATATCTTACAAAAGAGGCCATAGTGGCTATTGGTAAGGGACTAGGAGTGGATTACTCTCAGTCCTGGTCGTGTTATATGGGAGGAGAGAAGCCATGTGGTAAATGTGAAGCGTGTAGAAAAAGAGTTTTGGTAGAGAAAATTTTAGATAGAAAGGAGAACTAGTTATGCCAGTTAAGAAATACAGGAGAGGGTCAGATGTAGTTGAGGCGATACAATGGACAGGAGATAACTTGGGGGAGGTTATTTCCTTTACAGGACTACATCCTTCGGCAAGAAATTGGACTTGGAGGGAATTTGAGGAGGTAGTAAAGAAAGATGGGCTGAAGATATTTACACCCAAGGGGGCAAAGAAGGCTGCTATAGGAGATTATGTAGTTAAGATTGGGGATGGATTTTATTTATTTAAACCTAGTGCATTTAGTGATTATGAACCAATTAATGACTAAAGATGGCGAGGGGTTATGAGGTATAAAGGGAAGTATAGAGGATGGATAATTGCGGATTATGAGGATAAAGAATTTTTAGAAAAGCTTGGTGTCAAATTAGGAAAGTATGATGAGGAGTTTACTTCGTTTGAAGATTGTGAACTCTCGCCAGAAACTCTTGAGAAATTGGATCCTTACTGGGGACGGTTTTGTTGGGGGTTAAAATGGACCCCTTAGTTAAATATTTTTAAGAGGAGGTTTAGGATGGGAATTGAAAAAATAGAAGCATTAAAACTGGAGGAGGAGTATAGAGAGGAGCAGAAAAGGAGTGGTGTATTGACAAGTTTGGGCCACAAACACTGGGAACCATTAGTGGTTCGGCGTTTTGTTACTAAATGGGGATGTCCTTTGTTTATAGGATTAATTTGTGGGGATGATATTTCGGATCTGGATGAAGTACTTGACTGGTACCAGTCTCAATTTCGTTTACCTGAAAATATACAGGAAGTAAGAAATTGGGTTGGACGATTAACAGAAATTTTAAGTAAGATATATAATAGCCTTGAAGGGGTTGGTGTAGTGCTTTATGCAGATAAGATGACGGTATCAAGCTTGCTTGGGGATTTTATGAACTGTTATATGTGTCGCCAGGAGTTTTATTATTTGTTAAATTTTATGTGCCATGTATAGGAGGTAAAAATGTTTTGGATATTTCTTCTTTTAGTGGGTATATTTTTGATTGTATATTTTGGGAAGCGAGGTAATGAGGATCTTGCAGTTATAGGTGTTACAGCTACTGTTGTATCAGGTGTATTATTGGCGATACTTTTACCTAAAGGTATAGGAACTTACCCTTCATTAGTTGGTCAATTATACGAGATAAAAGCGTTACAACAGAGAATTGATGACATTAGAGGGGCTGTATATCCGGAACAGTCGGGGAAGTTAATTGGAGGAAGTTTAGCAAACTTACAGCAATCTTCAAAATTGAGTGATTATCTTTGTCGGATTGCTGTGGCGGAAGCTAGTTACAATTCATCATTAGTTAAAGCACATCTTTACAAAAGATATTTTATATATATAGTATTTGGGTATGGATTTTTTATTTCAGATAAAGTATTTCAGTTACCGGAAATTAAGGGTTAGGAGGTGGGAAGTAGATGAAGGATATTATTATCGTTAGTCCGCACCCCGATGATTTTCTAATTGGGTGCTATGAACTAGTGGAGAAATATCCAGTCAAAAATATACTATTTCTTTCACAACACAGTAAACAAGCAGATACTGCCGCTGAGTATTTTGGAATAGTTCCTATCTTTACTTTTTCACAATTTCTCCCCCGGTTTCTATATGAACTTGAACCTAAAATAATATTTTCACCTTCTTTAAAAGACCAGCCTCTTCACCCTCTTCATCAGGAGGCAACTTGGTTAGTTAAACTATGGGCAAAAGATAGAAATGTTTTAGTTGTTGAATATACTGTTCATAAAGTAGGAGAACTTTTCCTTGTAGAAAATTGGGAAAAGAAAAGAGAGTTACTCAACCGCTTTTTCCCAACTGAGAAAAGTCTCTGGGAAAATGAGTGGAAATATTTCTTGTATGAAGGGTGGAGTATAACAATTGATAATACTCAAAAGATTTCTTTGATTTTAGGAGGAAATTGATGATGGAAAAACAAAGACAACATACTATTAATGTAGATTTATCTAAATGTCCTAATTTGGAGTGCCCACAATGTAAAGGTACTCATTTTGTTTCTGTTCTTGTGATTAAGAAACTCTCGGGTGTACTTTCTCCTTCTGGAAAAGATGAATTGGTGGCGGTTGAGTTATTTAAGTGTGTTAAGTGTGGAGGTGAGCTAGGTATAGTAACTATAAGACCTATCGGGGCATTACCACCTTCTATTAGACAAAAAGAAGAAGAGAAAAACTCGGGTATTTTACTTGGAAGGCAGGTATAAGATGTTGAGAATTGCCCAACCACCTTTTTTAACTATTCAAGGTGAAGGTCCTCAGGCAGGAACTCCCAGTGTGTTCTTACGTCTGAGCGGGTGCCATATTCATTGTCCTTGGTGTATAGGAATAAAAGCTGGTCGGAATATTCCTAAGATATGGACACGGGGAAAGAATATACCAATTAATGAAATTAAACCTGGCGATAAAGTTCTTGCAGTTAATGAGAATAATGAAATCACAGAGACTATAGTTAAAAAAGTCTTCTCAAGAGAGGTTTCAGAGTGGTATGAGATTAAAATTGAAGGGAAACCTTTAATGTTCGTAACTCCCGAACATCCTTTTCTTACAAAAGATGGTTGGGTAATGGTAAAAGACCTAAAAGTTGGTGATGAAGTGTTATTTATTGATTTTAGAACTAAATTATCATATAAAATAAAAGTTAATAATCCTATGAAAAGACAAGAATGTGTTAGAAAAATGCTTGCTAAGATGGATTATAAGAAGCTTTCTGAAAAAATGAAGCAGATTGCTCCTACAAAAAGAGCTGAAGTAAGAAGAAAATTAAGTGAAGCACAAAAGTCACCCGAGTTAAGAAAATTGCATTCTGAAAGAATGAAGAAAGATAATCCAATGAAAAGGAAAGAAATACGTAAAAAAGTTTCTGAAAAACTAAAAGGACGACATAGATATTTCACAGAAGAACATAAAAAGAAGATAAGTATTGGAAAGAAACTTAATCCTACATCTTTACCTGGCAGAAAAAATCCGAGTTATGTTGATGGTAGAACATTAATTTACCAGAGTAAAAAAGGAGTATGTAAACTATGTGGAAAAGAGGGAAAGACACACTTTCATCATATTACTTATAACCCACCAGAACTTATTGAGGTATGTGTGAAGTGTCATAAAAAGATTCATCAGGGTTTTTATCCTGAACTATTAAAAGAAAAGTGTCTTTATATAGATAATAGATTACGACAAAAGATTTTTGAAAAATATAATACTAGATGTGTTATCTGTGGAAGTAAAAATGATTTGGTTATACGGCATATAAACTTTAATGTATATGATAATAGAGAAGATAATTTAGTATTGTTGTGTAGGAAGTGTAACTCGGGGTTAAATGCAGGTCAACGGAAACAATGGGTAACTAAGTTTAATGAAAGATTAAAGCAATTTTCGGTAATGAATGGACTTAAAGTTTTGGAGATAAAACACATAAAAGATAAGTTGTGTTATTTCTATAATTCTGGGAAATCTGAGAAAAAGATTCAGAAACTTAAAGTTTATAACTTTGAATGTACTCCATATAAAAACTATATAGTAAATGGGATTATTTCTCACAACTGTGATACCAAAATGTCTTGGGGGAAAGGAACTTTAGTTGATATTCCGGAACTAGTAGAATTAGTAAAAAAAGAAATCTACTATAGCACTCCCCCTGGCATTATCAACTGGTTAACAGTGACCGGTGGTGAACCTATGCTGCAGCAGAAAGGACTGGGTAAGTTTATCCGAAGAGTAGTAGATGAAACCGGTCTTCGGGTAGCTATAGAAACTTCAGGTTCAGTCCCTGCATCTATTGAGTGGCAATCTTTAAACTGGGATTTTATCCACTGGTACCAAATTAGTCCTAAAAAACGGGGTGGGATAGATGCTCTAGTTACTTATCCAGATGCAATTTCAGTTCTTAAATTTGTACTGGTGGAAGAAAATTCATTATTAAATTTAATAGAGGAAGTACTGGAAAGAACTAATTTTAAGAGAGAACAGATATGGATTCTTCCACTAAGTAGTTCTTTAAAAGAGCTAACTATTAATAGTGAAAGAGCAAGAAAATTTTGTCTAAAATATGGGTTTAAACTTAGTCCTCGGTTACAGTACTTCTGGAAGGAGTAATATATATTTTAAAAAGAATGGAGGTAAATAGAATGAGTAAAGAAGAAGTTAGTGTAGTAGAAAGAAATAGTATAGATCCAAAGAATCTTCTTTTGGTAGATGCTGAGATGCCTGATGTACTAGTGATTTGCTGTGATGAGAAATATGTTCCTCGCAAAGCAACACCTGGCGCAGCGTGTTATGACTGTTTTGCTCGGATTACTGATGTGGTGGAAGTTGTGGATGAAAATGGGTTAAGAAAGAAAATATCTGTGAAAGGTTCTCCAGTTGTTCTTCCGCAGAACTTTCGAGTTAAGGTTCCGCTTGGGTTTAAAGTAGTTTGTAAACAAGGATTTAGAGTTCAGTTGTATCCTCGTTCTTCTACTCCTTATAAGAAAGGATTGTTATTTGTTACTAGCGGGGTAGTGGATGCAGATTTTAGAGGGGAAGTAATGGCAGCAGTTAAAGTTGACTTTCCTACAACTATTATTTCGGATGGAGATAAGTTATTTCAGATGGAACTTTTCCCTCCTTGTGCTACAATTAGTGTTAAATTTATAGTAGATAAAGCTTTATTTGAGCGTGTGGAAGAAGTTTTTGCTACAGATAGACCTAGTGAAGGTTATGGTTCTACCGGTATTAACTAAGTAACTATGGAACTCTTTACTCATCAGGAAGAAGGTATTAATTTTCTAAAAAAAATGAAAGTAGGAATGCTTCTCTGGGAGATGGGTGCAGGTAAAACTCTTGCAACTTTGCTTACTTTGGAGGAACTACGGAAAAAGGCCCTAGTGGTTACAGTTCCTCATGCTGTTGACCAATGGAAAGAAGAAAAAGATAAATGGAAGTTGGGTACTAGTTTTGATATCTTCTCTTGGGACTCCCTTAAAATTCCACTCGATGGAGATTATTCAGTTTTAGTTTTAGATGAATCCCAAAAAATTAAAGATCCACGGACAAAACGGTGGAAAAAGTTATTGAAAATAATAGATAAATATAAGTTTGAAAAAGTTTGGTGTCTATCTGGTACTCCATTTCCTAATAATTATACAGAAAGATATTATTTTTGGTATCTTCTTAATAGGTTTTTAGGAGGAAAGATAGTAAGTTGGACTAATTTTTTACGGACATATTTTGTGAGAGATCTCTATGCGAGATTTCCTCGTTGGTTTCCAAAAAGAAACTATTTTCAGGTGGTAGAATCTACGATAAAAAAATTTATTCACTATGCTAAACTTCCAGAAGATATCCCATTGGTTGAGCAAGTATTTAAGTTACGGATGCCTCCGGTGCTCCGTAATATATATTCAGAAGCTAAAAATGAGTTTGTAATAAATGCTAAAAGATGGTTACAAAGTACTTACTCTCTTGCTAATGGAGATGATATATTACGACTTAAAGTTGAAACTCAACTTATGAAGTTAGTTCAACTTAGTTCTGGATTTTATTATGATGAAAGTAAATCCCCTCATTGGGTAAGTGATTTTAAGATGCGTGCTATAGCAGAATCACTTACAGGCCGCTTATCTATACTTTGGTGCGATTTTATTGCTCAGAAACACTGGTTCCAGTCCCGTTTAGGAAATAAAGCAGTAGTTTTTACTAAAACTAAAGATCTACACCGGTGGAGTGAAAAAGTTCCGTATCTAATCGCTAACTCCAGAAGTATTGGTGAAGCATTAAATTTACAGAAAGGACAATATTCTATCTGGGTTACACCTGTATGGAGCTTTACTCAGAGTAGTCAGGCAGATGCTCGTCTTCGTCGGCCGGGGCAAAAGCATTGTGTAGTTGTGCAGAAATTTATTACGGAAGGAACTATGGATGAGATAATCCATAAAGTGGTAAGTAGAAAGAAGTATAATTTTAGACAGTTGGTAAGAAGTATATCGAGGAGGTTAAAATGAAATCAGTTTTAGTAATTGGCGATATTATGTTGGATAGGTATACTTTTGGGAAAGTAAGGAGAATCTCTCCTGAAGCACCGGTTCCAGTACTTCTGCATACAGAGGAAAAATATTCTTTAGGTGGAGCTGGTAATGTTGCCCGTAACTTAAGTTCTCTGGGATTAAAAGTTTATTTATATGGTGTTATTGGAAAAGACCCTGAAGGGGAACTTGTGCAGGAGCTCCTTCAGAAAAGAGGTATTTATTTTAAAGGAAAAATCTCAGGAACTACTATAGTTAAGCATCGCTTTATTGATACACGGAGTGGTAACCAGTTACTTAGGTTGGATAAAGAGCAGTATATAAAAATACAACTTTCTCAAATTCCTCACGACTGCTCTTTTGACGCTGTTATAATCTCAGATTATGGTAAAGGAACTATAAAAAAGGGTTTAGTAGATAAAATTTGTGACTTAGCTCCTTTAGTACTAGTAGATCCTTTTCCTTATAATATTGAACTTTATAAAAATGTAACTGTTCTAACTCCAAATGAATTGGAAGCCCGTGAGGCTCTTTGCCGTAAATTTCGTAAACTTCCGGTGGAGGAGGTTGGGAAGAAAATCTATGAACTTTGCTCATGTCCTGTTATTATTACCATGGGACAGAATGGGTGTATGTTAATTCAGAAAAAACATGAAGTAATACATATAGCAGCTCAAGAAGTTGAGGTGGTAGATGTGGCTGGTGCAGGTGACACTTTTATAGCAGTTCTTTGTTATGGTTTATTACAAGGACTTGATCTGGAAGAAGCTGCTATAATAAGTACCGATGCCGCCACTGTAACAGTTCAGAAAAGAGGTGTTGCTACTTTAACTTTAGAAGAAGTTAAAGAATATTTCAGAGGATATTTCTAGTTGAAGGGGTTTAGATTGTTCCAAAATTTTTAGAAAACTGAGGAGTAGAAATCTTGAACAAGATATCCGAAATTAATCAAGTAATGAAATTACTAGAAAAAGAACCGTTAGAAGTGGAAATTCTATCTACTTTCCGAAAAATACTAGAAGCAAACTTGCTGAAGATACAGATAGATAAAAATGGCAAAGTTAATTTTCTTATAACTACTGAAGGCCTGATAGCAAAGAATATTTTGAGGGCATTCTCGGATGCTTAGTAAAACAAATCTTGAGCATGAGGTATTTGTCTGCCCTTCCTCTTCTGTTAAGTTAGAAGATGTGATTGATATGGTTGATGCTGCAATTGAGGAAGCAGTTAGGAAATATTCTCGTCTAGTACCGGCGAGGGAGATTTTAATAAAAGAATGGGATACGACTGATGGTGAGACAGTAGATTATGGGGGAGGAGAACTTGTTTTAATAGATATATTCCAAAAAATTCACCCGCTTTGGTTGAGTTTTCAAGTTTTTGATACTTATGATAATGTAGTTTCAGACGTAGATTATCTAACCAGAACTCAAGGTCTAGAGGGAGAATATCCAGAACTACTCCTTCGGATCTTTTCAGAAGAGTTTTATAGTGAGATGGTGGAAAAATACTGTAAAAGTAATACTTCTCCACTTATTGTTAAGGGACGGCTAGTGCATGTCCAGCCGGGAGTAAAATATTGTATTATCTATTCTAGAATGAAGACGTTAGAGGAATTAGAAGAAAAAGATAAAGACCCAATTATTAACTTAGGTAAGATATATTTTCTACGCCGCTTTTTATTAAGTGGTTATTTTGTTGCCGATGCTGGATTAAGAAGTGTCCGGATAAGTGGTATTGCAATCTCATTTGATACACCTGAACGGTCTGAGATTTTCTCCAATTTAGATTACTTAGAAAAGCAGATAGTTAATAAATATACACACTCTCTACCGCAAGTAGTATAGGAGGGAAACTTGATATTTGGAGGTAACATTCCGTTACTACATGATTATTTTATTCATAACTATAATTTTCCCGATAATACTCTCATTTTAGATTCCACGGTAGATATTCGTCGTATTCAGATAAGTGATAAGGTTGAAATTCTAGTTAATGTTAGCCTTCCAGTAAAAGTTCCACACTGGTTTCGGGACTCTGTCTATACTTTAGATGATTGGGACTGGTTGTATAAATTATTAAATGGACGAGAGGTTTGGTTTGCTACAGAAGATGATGCTAGATTGGCTCTGTGTTTCGGTATAGAAGGGAAAGTATTTAAATTTAAGAAGATAAAAAGAAGTTTTGGAGGGAGAAGTAGGGAATGTGTCTTACTAACCGCTCCAGATCCAACTTTAGATGTAGAACAATTTTTACTACGGCCTCACCCAGGGTATCCGGTTGTAAACTCAATTGAAAGGCTGTTAAGGTTAAGTAGATTATATAAGATATTATGGAGTGACCTACTAGAATGCAGTTACTGTTTCGGAATAGTTTGGAAAAGATCTTCTGTTCCAGATAAGCGGTGGAAAATACCTCCTTGGCATAACCAAAGAGGAGAAAGAAATAGTCAACCTGTTAATCCGAAAAAATGCTATATTTTTTTGAAGGAGGTGGGAGAGGTAGAAGCGATTTATCGGAGTCAACTGCCTTAATGGAAGGTTTGCGATGGTGGTAGCAATGCAAAAGTTGACTAGCCTAAGTTCTTCGGGAACTACGCTTATGGGGCTACAAGAACGTCCGGATGCCTCCTTAGTTCGGACCTCTTCGGCAGAACCACTTAATGCCATGGTTGGAGACAACCTAAGCCCTGTAGGCATTGGCGAAGGGAAATCTAACCCAACTAGCGAGTTGGAGTGGACTAATAGTCCAAGAATTTCAGTAGTTGATAAGAGAGGAGTTCCTTTAATGCCCTGTAAAGCAGTAAGGGCAAGACTTTTACTAAAGAAAAGAAAAGCAATTGCCAAGTGGAACAAACTTGGTATTTTTTACATTCAACTTAAGTATGCAGTGGAACCTAATAATCAAATTTTAGTTGTTGGTGTAGATCCTGGTACTAAATATGAGGCTATATCTGTAGTGGGTAAAAGAGATACTGTACTGAACATTATGTTGAAAAGTGTAGATTGGGTTAAGAAAGCTTTAGAACAGAGGAGAAATATGCGGAGAACCAGAAGGTATAGAAAAACCAGAAGGAGGCCTTGTAGGTTCAATAATAGACTTTCGAGAAAAAATTGGTTACCTCCATCTGTGAAAGCAAGATGGGATGTAAAATTTAGAATAATATCACAGTTAAAGAAGATTTTACCAGTAACTTATATTGTGGTGGAAGATATTAAAGCGGCATCAAAAAAGAAAGCTAGAAGTTGGAATATTAACTTTAGTTCTATAGAGGTAGGAAAACAATATTTCTACACGACACTTAATAGTATAGGACTAAAAGTTATACTGAAGGAAGGTTGGAGAACTAAATTATTTAGAGATAACTTAGGTTTAAAGAAAATCAGGAGCAAGTTTAGACCTATTTTTGAATCTCAGTGTGTAGATTCATGGTGTCTTGCTTCGATGGTTGCTGGAACTAGGAAGGTACTTAAATCGCTATATTATATGGTTCCATTAAGATTTCATAGACGGCAATTACATAGGTTTCAACCAAGTAAAGGTGGTATAAGACCAAGGTATGGTGGTACACTATCTTTTGGTTTGAAGAGGGGAACATTAGTGAGGCATATCAAGTATGGATTATGCTATATAGGTGGGAACTTACGAGGTAGATTTAGTCTTCATAGTTTACAAACTGGAAAAAGGATTACACAAAGTGCAAAAAGAGGGGAGTTTAAAATTCTTACAAAAATATCCTTTAGAACCCGATTTTTTTCGGGTAACTTTTCTGTAAGGAGGTTAGAAGATGAAAGTAAAGTTATCGGAATGTGATTATTGGTTTAGAATAACTTGGGAGGTGGGAGATGATAGAGTTTCCTTATAAAGAGCACCGGTATTTTCATAAGAAAATTCCGGGACTAGTTTCAATTGGAATTGGTAGAAAAGTAGTAAACGGTGTAGTAACAAAAGAGATTGGTTTATGTTTTGGTGTTGTAAAAAAATTACCTCGTTCCAAAATCCCATCTCAGTATCTAATTCCTCCATTTGTATCTGGGTTAGTTACAGATGTGTGGGAGGTAGGTGTACTAAAAGTTTTACCAGTAGTTCAGGAGTTTAACAAAAGGTATCGTCCGGCACCTGGGGGAGTAAGTGTGGGACATAAGGATATCACTGCTGGAACTCTAGGGTGTCTTTGTAAGCGAGATGGTAAAGTATGTATACTTAGTAACAACCATGTACTAGCTAATTCTAATGCTGCTAATATTGGTGATCCAGTATATCAACCAGGTCCTTATGATGGAGGTACCGAGAGAGATACTATAGCACGCCTCTATCATTATGAACCGATTAAATTCAACCAGACTCCCATTCCTCCGATTCCTCCTTGTAAACCAAGTAAGGTAGTTCAGTCCGTAGCTAACTGGATTCTTAAATGGGTGAGTTCTTGGCGTCTTGGATTCTATCCAGCTGAGGACCAGCAGATTAATTATATTGATGCTGCATTAGCTGAAGTAGAGGATACTTCTTTAGTCACTTCTGAAATTAAGGAACTTGGTACTATTGCTGGAGTAGTAGAACTAGCACTTGGGATGCCAGTCCAGAAATGTGGACGAACTACTGAAGTTACTAATGATAAAATTGAGCAAGTTAATGTTAGTTGCACGGTACAGTATGGAGGAGGAAGAACCGCTTATTTTGAGGACCAGTTGATGGCTGGAGCTATGAGCAAAGGTGGAGATAGTGGTTCAGTAGTTCTAAGTAATGATAATTTCATTGGCGGATTATTGTATGCGGGCTCGGATACTCAGACTGTAATTAACCGGATCCAGAATGTGATAGATATTCTGGAGATAGAAGAATTTCTAGGATCTGACTAGGTGGAAATTGAATCTCAGGGGAGGTAACATCTAATGAAGTTTGAAGTGGGGGAGCAAGTTAAGTTACTTCCAACTCCTTATACTCGAATACTAGAAGTAGATAGAAAAATAGGAATAATAAAGAAATTACTTTTAGATGAAGATCCTCCGCAACTTTTAGTGGAAGTTGATGGAAGCGGTTTATATTTTTTTTTTAACTGAGGAGGTCCAGCGTGTTAAAAAAATTAATTAGTTTACTTGTAGTTTTCTTTTTATTGGGTTGTGCGGGGACTTCGCATTTTAGAAGTCATTATAGTGCACTTATGGAAGAAGCCGACAAAGTGGCTCAGGTTTTATGTGAACACAGCGAGTTTAGTTCTTGCTATTGGAAAGCTGCTCTAGGTTCTGATATAGATAAATTACCGCGGGAGGCGCTTGATATATTAGATGAGATAGAACAGATTACGAGAGGGAAAACTTTTTCTGAACTGACTGAATGTGAAAAAGGGCAGTTATTAGGATTGTGGCAACGTTTTGGTTTTTTAGTTGGTAGGGAAGTGATTGAAAAAGTAGTTCCTTTTATGTTGAAGGTGATGTGATAGGTATTCGCTTACATGGAACCATAGGTGATGTTATTCTTGCTAGTTGTGCTTTTAGGCCAATTATCCAGAAGCATCCAGATAAAACTATTATAACAGTATCTACTTGTACTCGAGCTCCTAGGTTAGTAAAAGAACTTGTTTCCGGAGTTCCTAGAGTGGGTGATAATTTTTACTATCTATCTATTCCTAACCGTTCTGTCTCGCCTTTAATTAGACGAGAATGGGATTTTTTTAGGCAAAAAGGTTGTGAACTAATCTATGATTTATTTACATTTGGTCGAGGAGTTTGGGATGGGAAGTCCTTCCGTCGACTTCATCGAAATATAACTTTTGATGGATTACCATTAGTTAGTCCTTTAGGTCGGCAAGAAAAGGAATCTAAGTCAGTTGCTATCTATAGGTATTCTAAATTGCATAATCACTTTCCATCTCGCAATCTTCATATTGACCGGTGGAACTGGATAGTGGAGCAGTTTTTAAAAAAAGGGTGGAAAATCTACTTGTTAGGTGTGCCAGAAGAAGATAATTTTCCTGTTCCAAATTCTGTGGAAGATTGCCGAGGTTTACCGTTGTTGGATGGTTTAGCTATTATTAAGAAATGTTGTTTATTTGTAGGCCCAATAAGTGGTCTCTGGCACTGGGCTCGGTTTTATTGTAAAGCTATTGGATTTGGTCCTCAACCGATGCTGAACGAGATTAACTCAGTGTGGTTTCCTGGACGAGTTGCTTGGACAAAAAAGAATTCTGTGTTGTTATTACCAGAACAATATTTATTGATGAAAAAGTATGTCTAGAAAAGCAGTTATGCAACTAAAAGGAATGTTGTATGAGAAGAAAGAATTTTATTCTGGAGGTATAAATGGAAAAAAGAAGGGGAGATAGTCGTATACTTTACTGTTTTGAGTACATCAAAGTTAATAGAGAAGCGGAAGAATTTTGTTTTAGAAGTAGAGAGAAAGCAGAAGAAATACGGCAGATGTATGCTAATATGGGTGCTATAGTTTCAGAAGTATATCGGAAAAAAGAAGATGCCTAGTATCTTAGCTGAAGCATTAAAACAAACTTTTCAATTTGAAAAACAATTAGTTTTAACTGGGCTTTTCAAGGCAACTCAGCAGCGGCGAAATCTAATTGAGCAGATGGTAGGTAGACCTCCCGAACCACCTCCCGCTGTCTTACATAAAGGTCGGTTGAAATACTGGTATATGTCGGGGATTAGAGAACGAGTTGGCGGGCGGTTAAAATACCGTTGGGACCCACGATTACGGAATTGGAGAGATGTTAGAACTGGTCGAATAGCCTCAAAAATGGAAGTTGAAAACTTCTTGATGGGACTTATTAAACGGGGAACTATGCCAGCGATTGGTATTTATAAGTTAGTGGAGGAGCAGAGGAAAGAAAGAACTATGCCTAAAGTGCGTGTCCGGAACTTTCCCTATGCTGTTAAGACAAAAGATTCTCCATGTGCTTTCTGCCGCAAAATGGATGGATTGGAAGTTGATATTGACGATGTAGATTCTTTACCTCCTTACCATCCTAACTGCCGTTGTCAGATAGAGTATATGGGAAAAGTGATGGCAAGTGATACATTTTGGCGAATTTGGAAGCAGGCTACTGGTTCTGAAGTGCCTGAAGATAGAGTAATGCTCAAATTGGAGAAGTAGATGCTTTTCCGCAATCCAGTAATAATCACGGGTTTACCCAGGAGCGGAACTACTAAAACTCAGTTTATCTTGACAAAATTAAGAAATACAGTAATTTTTAATGAATTATATTTGTATCTAGTAGGTAAAGATAGTTTTCGGGGACTTATTAGAACTAAGATAGATGAATGCTGTAGGTTCAAAGAAGATAGATTGCCTTGGGCCTGGACCTTACAGGCTGCTATTCATCTTCCTCGGTCTCAGAGAGAAAAATTAAAACTTTTAGTGAATAATGAGAGAGTGTTTATTACGGAAGTGTATAAAAGTTTTGGAAAACTTAGACTCTATGGTGATAAAGCGCCAGAATATCTTTTTCATATACCGTACCTAGTTCAGAAGTATAATCCTAAGTTTATACTTCTACTGAGGGATGTCCGGGATTGCATCTGTAGTAGTATACTAAACTGGAGGAAATGGTATGATAAGGTTCCACTTGATTCTCATCCTTGGATGCACCCGAGGGTAGAGGAGGCAGAAAAATATTTCTTGTCATACCTGGAGGCTGAGTTAGAATATTGGAGTATGATGAAAGAACGACTGTTTGTTATTAGGTGTGAAGAGATGGTGAAAAGTAATACAGCAATGATTTCTTCATTGGCTAAGTTTTTAGATGTGGATGCTAATGAACTAAATTCTATCTGTTCTCGTTATCTTTCGGAGAAATATCCTAGAAGATGGCTTGAGATGTTTCCGGGGGGGATGAAACTATCAACTGAAACTTTGGAACTGCAGAGAGAGATTATAAAATTAAGTGAAGATACTAACTAGTCTACTTCTAAACTTTTTATCTACTTTTTCTCCCCGTAGTAAATTAGTAACAAAGGTAGTTTTTGCTTCAAGTTTATTAACTATCAATTCTAAAGCGTCCCAAGGATTTGCTGACTGCCCGCAAGTAAAAATATCTAAAGCAGCATACTGGTACTCGGGCCAAGTATGAAGCGCTATGTGAGATTCGGATATAATAACTACAGCGGTGACTCCTCCCGTTGTAGGAAACTGGTGAAAAACACTTTTTAGTACTTTAGCTTTACTTTCAGTAGCTGCATCAGTAAGAATGGTTTCAAGAAGTTTGGGATTACTAAGTATATGAGGGTTGCAGTTAGATAGTTCTACTACTAGATGTTTTCCAACACCAGTTTTCATACTAACTGCCTCCAGCAACTACACACTGGACTTCTATTAATCCAAAAATCGGCATTATAGAAGTAGGCCTGTAAGTATGTTCTTTAAAAGTTATTTCTGTAGTGTAATCTATGGTGTAAGTATCTTGAAAATAAAATATTATTTTCTTTAAAACCACCGGAGAATCTAGAACTGCTCGATAAGGTTTTTCTATAAAAACCACTGGTACTTCATCAATAGTAGTTGTATCATAAAGAGGTTCTTGAGAAAAGGGATCTACTTGTTCTTTATAAGTTCGATATGTTAGGGAGCAATATGGTCTACTTTCCAGTTCCCATATTTTGTTGAATATCTTTTCACTTAAAGTGAAGTTTAGTTGCATTGCTTTTCTTTTTTAAAAAATTTTGGTTGGACTTCTCAAAACTACCTTAAGTTTCTTACTTTTCCGTTGAGGTTTTTTAGAAATTTTCTTCCTTCTTCTTCTTTCGGCTTTCAATTTTTTCAATCTCTTTTTTTCACTCGGTTTCAAATAGTGAAGTTTCTGAATGTAAGTGGAAAGAATTTTTTCTCTGTCAACTAGAATCTTAAGTTGTTTCAGTGCTTTATCTAAATTAGTTCCAACTTTTATTGCAACCATACTGTGACTCCTGATGATTGACTGCTGCTTCGAGTTCCCGAAGTGTTCTACACCAAATAGAGTAAGAAAAAGGGAACTCGGGTTCTCCTATATAATAAGGGCTAGATGCTGTTGCTTCTTTATTGTCTTCTAAGTAAATATTATAGCCCTTGAATTTTTTGATAAATCTTCTCATAGCATGCCCTGTAAAGTTCGTCAAATAGTACTTTACTTTTCATTATTTCTTTAATATTATGTGCAGAATCTAGGTCACCTTCTGGTACTACGCAGTCATATACTTTTTCTGCATATTGTACTAGTTGTGGTAATTTTTTTCGTTTTTCTATTTCTGGGACATCTGCATCTAGTGCTAAGGTTATAGTATTGGGTGTTACTTCTAATTTTTTAAGAAATTTTACTGCTTTCCCTACATTCTTTCCTCCCATAACAATAACTGCTTCTTCTGTAACTTCTTTTAATCTAATTCCATCATAAATTCCCTCCACCAGAAAACACTCAGAAAATTTACCGGGTAGTAAAACTAGGTCATCATCTTCTTCTACTTTAAAACTTAGATATTTTGGATGTCGAGTAAGAAAATTATCACATAAACATCCTGTCCCAAAAAAATATGGATATATTATAGTTCCATAGTAGGGACTATTGCCGTCAGAACAGATTATTGCATTAGTCAGTTCTCGAAGTTTATGCCACGAGTAACCTCTCTCGGTCAAGTAACTGATGGCAGTTAAGTATAATGAGTTCTTTTTTTCATATTTTTCTTTAAATTTATCCCAATTTATTTTTCTTTTTTTCTTTTTTTCTTTTCTAGTTTCGTGAAATGTCTCAGGTCTTACATTTAGGTTAAATCCTCCTATACCATACTTGCGAAATAGTACATATAGAGTGCTAGCATTACCACTTTTTCCACAGCGCCAACAATGCCAATACAAAGTGTCTATGTTAAGATAAATTTTGTACTTTCTTTTTCTATCTCTCTCCCAACACCAAGGGCAGAAAAGTACTAACTCCCTTTGGCCTGGATAGAAATGGCGGATAAATTTACTTGGTATTATTTGAAGGAGTTTTTGTAGCAACCGGTCCTCCTTTTGTTATTAAAATAGTAAATGAAGCTGGATAATACTGGATTTCTACTCGGGGGCTTCTTAAGATGTATATCTCATTGGGGATATTAGTATTAGGAACTGTAGAAGAAACTCTCCGGAAGAATTCTAGTTCTGGGTCCCATTCAGGAGAGACTAGATACAGCCAACCTCCTTTTGTAAAATCTATTATTCCATATAGATAGTTCTTTTTGTAATTAGTGTCAAAATATTGCTTAAACTTTTTATATGGTATATTAAGAGATGGGTGGTATTTGGAGCACCAAGTTTCTATTTCTTTATATTGTCTATTACCGGTATAAAGAACCTTGCCTTCTACCAAAAAGCAGAAAGTTACCACAATTCCTCCTCTAACACATTCCCCCACTGGTCTGCTACATAAATTTTTATCTTTACTTCTTCCCCTGGTTCAAATACATGGTAAGGATTACAGCGGAGAGAGTAAAGATAGTAACTTCTTTCTTCTTTCTTATCTACCAATTTCACTTCCATACATTTTTGTCCTTGTTCATAAGAAAAATTTGTAAAGCATTTACTAAAATTAACTGAAGAAAAACACACTAATATAGAATCCATGTCAAGAGGAGCTTGGGAAATAACGTGAGAGTCAAAAACTAAAGCACGAGGTAATTTTTCCCAGTTCCAATATCGTGGATATTTAACTAGTTTTGGCCCCTCGGTTGGAGCTCCAAATATGTAGCAGAATTTTGTCTGAGTGTCTGGTTCTATTATACAATGTCGGGCATCAAACTCACATAAGTATCCTGAGCAAATGCCGGTTCTTTGACTTAGAAAATCCACCGGAACAAATTCTACTAGTGACCAGCGGGTATCATTTGGGAAGTCTCGCCCTTGGACAAATCCTCGGACGTGGAACTCATGGATAATCTTCCCTTCTACTACCGCCAAGCGACTGTCGTGTTTATCCCATGGAGAGTAGCCGATGACAAGACAGCAACGACCAGAAACACTAGTTATTAGACCTTCACCTACACCACCTGAGGGCATTCGCTTAACTCCTTCGTTCTAATCGTAAATTTACTCTAAATAAGCTGCCGTCAGCAAAGGGAGATATACTTACGGAGCAATCTTGCCAATCATCTGTGAATTCTAACTGTATAACGTCATCTATCTCATCGGCAGCAACTAGATATTCAACTACTTTAGTTGTAAGATTATACAAAGTAAGCCGTTCCCAAGTGCCTGTGTTAAGACAAGCACTTATTCTAGTTTTGGGAATAGGATATTGGTATTCTAATATCTTACAGAAAGCCATCTAGTTTTTAAAAAATTTAGAGAAGTAGTTTTTCGATAGTGTTTAATCCTAAAATTTTGTCTAAATGAACGCAGAAAAAATACAAAAAATTAAGCAAACTCTCCGAGCAACTAGAGAACGTAGAAAAACTCAGATACCAAAAGTGTTTCAGTTCAAACTCCAGAATCTCTCTGAGAAAGATAAAAAAGAGTTAGATAGATTATTTCTTGAAGCTAAGTGGTTTTATAATTATATTGTAGCAGATATTCAAAATCGGTTGAACGATAATATTTGGAAAGTTAGGGAAGTGGAAATTAAAACTCCTACTGGAACCGAGTTGAGGGAAATAAAACAACTTTCATCTCAGATGAGACAAGGACTTGCTGGTAGAATAAAGAACAATCTTCTTGGACTTAAAAAAGCAAAGGAAAAAGGGTTAAAAGTAGGAAAACTTTCATTTAAAACTGAAGTAAAAAGTATTCTTCTACCTCAGTACGGTAACACTCACCAAATAGATAAAAACCGAGTAAAGATACAGAAACTGAAAAAGAAGTTCCGAATATTGGGGCTTCACCAAATTCCTAAAAATGCAGAACTAACCGAAGCTCAACTCCTAAAAAAACCTTCTGGTTACTATATTCATGTGTGCTGTTTCTTACCTAAGCAGGAAGCAATCGAAGAAATTAGACAGAAACAAACTGGAAAACCGGTGGGAGTAGACCTAGGAATAAAGCACCAAGTAACTTTATCAACAGGAGAAAAATTTCAGTGGTATATACCTGAAACGGATAGAGTTAAAAAACTGCAAAGAGCACTTTCCAGAAAGGAGAAAAGAAGCAAAAACTACTTAAAAACAAAGTTACTATTAAGGAAAGAATGGGAGTACATTACAAATAAGCGGAAAGATGTACTAAATAAAATGATTAGTCACCTTAAACGGTTTACACTTATAGCAGTTCAGAATGACTCAGTTAAAAGTTGGCACGAGGGTTGGTTTGGTAAGCAAGTACAGAATACAGGGATAGGAGGAATAACTGCAAGACTGAAGAATCTTGCGACTCTTATGCCTGTGATTTTTGTAGACACTTATGAACCAACCACTCAAACGTGCTCCTTTTGTGGATATAGACACCGGATTTCTCTTTCGGAAAGAATTTTTGAGTGTCCAAATTGTGGTAAAAGGATAGATAGGGATGTCAATTCAGCAAGAAACATATTAAGGATAGCCTTGGAGAAGGAAAACTCCGTGACAGAAAACCCTACCTGTGGACTGCGGGGAAGTCAAGCTTGTGGAGAGACTTTAGGTCTCGTTGAAGCAAGAAGCCCCGACTAAGGGGAGGAAGTCACATCGAACCATGTCTAAAATATCACCTACTCTAACTAGGGGAGGAAGTCACTTTCTAGTTTCTTTTCTAAAATTTTTAGAAAAAACAATGAAACTGATAGCTTTCTCCGACATCCATATTCCTTATACTTCTCAGAATTTTCTGTTTTTTGTAGATAAAATTATTAATAATCCAAATATAGATTTAGTAGTTGGAGTGGGTGATATTTTAGATATGGTTCGATGTGATACCGAGGATATTTTGGGAAGTAAAATTGGCGTGATGCTACTGCTGGGATTGAAAAGACTTATACTAAAGAAGAAAACCCGTTTTGTACCAGGTAATCATGACCCAGAACTTGGAAAGACTCTAACGGCA
>Ga0190306_1000219_pt1 | contig 21971 bp, 22 predicted proteins | sample 48700734_MG_FD_161657 | JGI IMG/M metagenome (GOLD analysis project Ga0190306, IMG submission 161657) | Hydrothermal vent sediment bacterial communities from Southern Trench, Guaymas Basin, Mexico - 4870-07-3-4_MG | ecosystem: Environmental > Aquatic > Marine > Hydrothermal vents > Sediment ... | reverse complement strand
GAGTATGAAAGGGGTGTAATTTTCAGGCTTGGAAGGCTTATAGGTGTAAAGGGGCCCGGACTCATCCTTATCATACCCATCATTGACAGAATGGTGAGGGTATCTTTGAGAATTGTAACATTTGATGTCCCTCCACAGGATGTGATTACAAAGGATAATGTTTCCATAAAAGTAAATGCAGTTGTTTATTTCAGGGTAATGGATCCGGCAAAGGCAATTGTTGAGGTTCAGGACTACTATTATGCAACCTCACAGATAGCACAGACAACCTTAAGGAGTGTTCTGGGTGAGGTGGAACTTGACGAACTCCTTGCAGAGAGGGAAAAGATAAATATGAGGCTTCAGAAAATTATTGATGAGCAGACCGACCCATGGGGTGTGAAGGTGTCCACTGTGGAGATTAAACATGTTGACCTACCACAGGAGATGCAGAGGGCAATGGCAAGACAGGCAGAGGCAGAGAGAGACAGGCGTGCAAAGGTGATAAACGCAATGGGTGAATACCAGGCTGCTGAAAAACTTGCTGAAGCAGCAAAGGTGATGTCCATATCACCCATTACAGTCCAGCTCAGATACCTCCAAACCCTGTCAGAAATTGCTGCAGAGAACAATTCAACCACAGTATTCCCCATACCCATTGAGCTTTTCAAGCCATTTATGGAACTTGCTGAAAAGATGTCCACAAAGAAGGGGAAAGGTAAGAAGTAAGTTGCCCTCCATAGGCTGGATAACCTACTATTTTCCACCCATTGCTGGCGGAGGCATAAATAGAAATCTTGAAATCCCACTCCATCTGAAAAGGATGGGGTGGGATGTTTCAATTTATACACCACATCCAGGAAGATATGTGAGGATTAAAGATGTTGATACAAATAGGCTGAATGTTGTAAGATTTCCTACGATTGACCCACTCCACCTGGGGAAAATGAGCGGAACTGGTGGGATGGGAAGAAGGGATAGACTCACATTCCCTGACAACAAGGTGCTTATACTCCCATTTTTATTTAAGGCACTAAAAAAACACGACATCTATGTTGTGAGTGCCCCTCCATTTTCCCTGTTCATGGCCGGGCTCATTCTGAAAAAAATGGGTTACAGGTGGGTTGCAGAGTTCAGGGACCCTTATGTTGATGGAACACTGGGGAATTACCTCTTTCCTTTTCTCAACAACATGGCAAAATCATACGAAAGATCTGTTGTAAAAAATGCCGATGCAGTCATCACACTCTCTCCTGGACTAACAGAGATGTTCAAAAAAAGATACAGGAAAGGCAATATTTTTACCATCACAAATGGATACAGTGAAGAGGACTTTAAGGATATAAAAAAAATTAAAGGAAAAGATTTTATACTCACCTATATGGGAAGTTTCAACAGAACCCACTCCCCGGATATAGTTATTGAGGCACTTGAGATTTTGAAAAGAAAAGGGATAACAAACTTCAAATTCCAGGTTGTGGGGAACATTCTTACTGAATACATGAGAAGATTTAAGGAATTCCCCTTCTTCCGTTATAGAGGCTACCTTGATAGGAAGGAGGCGATTGAAACAATTGTTAATTCTGATGCACTCCTGCTTCTCCTGACACCAGAAGAGTCCCCCTATGCAATTCCTGGTAAAACCTTTGAGTACATAAGGGCAGGGAAACCCATAATCCTGATTTCAGAGGAAGGAGAATTGAAGAGGCTTCTAAATGGAGGATGTATCCATGCAGGTTACTCACCAGAAAAGATAGCAGATGTGATTATGGATGTGATGAATGGGGAAAAGACCGATACCATACCCCCCAGGAAATTTGAATGGGGCAACCTTGCTGCTGATTACTCAAAAATCCTATGGTCTCTTTTATAATAGTCAATTTTAACGGTGAGAAATACATTGAGAGATGCATCAGTTCTGTTCTTGCCCTGAAAGTGGAGAAGGAGATAATTGTTGTTGACAATGGCTCCACCGACAGGTCAAGGGATTTAATCAACAAATTCAATGTGAAAAAGGTCTTCCTCAAAAAAAATTCTGGTTATCCTTCAGGGGTAAACAAAGGTATAAAAAACTCAAGGGGGGATACAATCTTCCTTTTAACACCAACCACTTTCCTTGATAATAACATTGAGACCCTGTTGAAGGATATTGAAGATGTTGATGCAGTTGCACCCACGTTGGTTGATGATAAATGTAATACAATCCAATCCATAAGGAGAATACCCACATACAGGGATTTTATCTTTCTACTCACGGGGATCTCTTCCCTGTTTAAAAACTCTCCTTTCTTTAACAGGTGGAAATACCCTGACTTTGACTATACAAAAAGGCAGATTGTACCCCAGCCCATGTCATGCTGTATTTTGATAAAAAAGGATGTTCTCAGTGAATTGGATGGTTTTGATGAGGACTTTTTTCTCTATTTCTCTGATGTTGATTTTTTTAAGCGTTTTGGTCAAAAGGGGTTTAAATGCCTGTTTGAACCAGATGTGAAAGCAATACACATCAGGGGAGGAATAACAAGGAATATCGGTGAAAAAAGATTGGAACACTTCCACAGGGACATGATAATCTATTTAAGAAAACATCTTAAACTGTGGCAACTTCCTGCATTCATGAGCGTCCTCACCTTCGGAATAAGGAAACTCCACCACAGGATAAAAAAATGGATGAAAAGAAACTAAAGATAGAAAAGGTTGTTTATGGAGGCATGGGGCTTGCAAGGTTTGATGGGAAGGTGCATCTTGTTCCTTTCACGGCACCTGGTGATACTGTCCTGGCACACTGCAGGGAGAAAAAGGATTACTCCATATGCACCGTCAAGAGCATTATTGAACCCTCACCCGTGAGGAGAAAACCAATATGCGCACATTATATGGTTTGTGGAGGTTGCCATCTTCAACACCTCAAAGAAGAAGCTGAGATTGTGATAAAAAAGGAATTCATCCAGGAAACAATTGAAAGAATCGGAGGAATAAGAATTCCGGTTAAAGAATTTATTTCAGGCAAATTCCTGCATTACAGGAACAAACTTGAGTATTCTACATTCAGGGGAAAACCTGCTTTTCACGGGATAGATAACAGGCCTTTCTTAATGAATGAATGTTTTATAGAGGACAAAAATATAACGAAGGTCAGAAAAAACATTCAGGGGCTAAGGGGTGTGCGAAAACTAATCCTGCGGACTGATGATACTGAAAGGGTCTTTGCAATACTTAAAGGGAACTTCAACCAGAGAAAGAACAGAAGGATACTGAATGAGGCGGGTGTTTATTATTCCATATCACCTGATAAAAAATGGAACGGGGAAGAGTTCCTTGAATTTAGAACAGGGGGGCTCAACCTTGTTGTTTCACCTCTCTCCTTCTTTCAGGTCAATAAGGAAATTCTGGAGAGAATGATTGAACTTCTTCCTGAATTCCTCTCCCCGGATAAAAAAGACATAGTTGTTGATGCCTATTCAGGGGTTGGAACATTCGGTCTTTCCGTATCAAGGTATGTAAAGGAGGTCAGATTGATAGAGGAGTCAAAATTTAGTTCTGACGATGCAATGCACAATATCAGAAGAAACTACATTGAGAACATAAAGGTTTTCAGGGGAAAGGTAGAAGAAAATCTTGATGCCTTCAATGGCGCAACAAAGGTGATGCTTGACCCTCCAAGGCAAGGACTAAATAAGAATGTTATAGTTGCCCTGAATGAAATTAAGCCTGAAAGAATTGTTTACATTTCCTGCAATCCTTCAACCCTTGCAAGGGATATAAAGTTGCTGGAAGATTTTAAAGTTGCTGAAGTTTACGGATTCAACATGTTCCCATATTCCTATCATGTAGAATCAATTGCAATCCTTGAAAGAAGATAAAACTCAATCTTCTTCCGGGCCCGTTCCAAGTGCAAAATAAACAGCGGATGGGTTTATCCCTGCATCTTCTGGTGTAAGTGTCCTCACTATCCTGTAAATATCATCTGTTCTTGAGATTTCCTTTCCATGCTTATCAATAATTACAACGGTTGTTGGAGAAATCACAATCCCTATCTCTCCCGTATCAAGTTCTACCACACTCCCCGGTGGATAAATCCCCATCATCTCAACGAATGCATCAACAACTATAGGGTCAAAGACTTCGCCTTTTTTTGATATAATGTATTTCATTGCATTTTCAGGGGTATAGGGTTTTTTTTGATAAACCCTTGGGGTTGTCATGGCATCGTATGTATCTACAACCCTGATAATCCTTGCAAAGAGACTTGGTTTGTCAATATTTATTTCAGGATAGCCTTTACCATTGTAATCAATGTGGTGTTCAAGGATACCCCTCACTGCAAAGGCAGGGATATTTTTCATCCCCTTGAGAAGTATAACCCTCTCTGCACCAAGATAGGGATGTTTCTTTATCTGTTCAAACTCCTCTTCTGTTAATGGTTCAGGTTTTTCTATAATCTCATCCGGTATATCAACCTTCCCAATATCATGGAAGAGCCCTGCAATTCCAAGTTCAGCAATATCCCTTCTATTAAGCCCCAGTTTTAACCCCACTGCAATGGATAGAATACATACATTCACAGAGTGATTCAGGGTATAAGAACCTATATTCTTGATAGTGGTTAGACCTATAACAAAAAACTCATCCTGTGTAACCATATCAATGAAATTTCTGATTATCTTCCTTGCCCGTGTGACATTGATTGACCTTCCAAGCCTTACATTTTCCATGGCATCCTTGAGGTAAAATATAGAATTGAGGAATCCTGCTATTGCTGCCTTCCTCAGAGAACCTGCACCTTCGGTTGTGATTTCCTCATCCCCCTTCCTCTCTATCTCTATCCCTTTAATGCCCCTCTTCTCAATCAACCTTTCAATCTCTTCATAGGATGTTGAAGACAAACGGCTTCTTCCAAGGATAAAAATGAATTCCTTTATATCATTCACGGATACATCCTGAGTAAAAGTAACACCTGAAATACCTCTTCCAAGGAGTTCATTTATCAACATCCTGTATGCACCTATGATTCCAATGGAGATGTTGAATCTGTTCTCATTTACAAAAATGTAATAGGAACTTATCTTTACCTTCAGATTTTCCTGCTCCTTAAAAAATTTGTTTATACTGTTCCACAGGTGCTGGATGTGTGTATCAAATGTCTTGCTTCCCTTCTCAAAGTAAGAGGCTGTTCTTATTGAAGATGTGAAATAAATAATGAAGTTTTCAACCTTTTTCATGTTTTCTTAATACCTCCTTCACTGTCCTTCTTAAATGTCTTGACCACCTGTGTTTTTTCAGCACTGCGATGGCATCCTCTGTACCAACCCGTCCAAGCATCTTAACAGCGTAATTTTTGGTTTCAATGTGCTCTGGATTCATCGTGTACTTACTCAAAACCCTTGAAAGTGCACGCACTGTGTCATAGGATTTATAGGTTGAGAGTATCCTCAAAATGAGCCTTCTCTCATCTGTAGATAGGTTCCAGAAATCGGGTGAATTTACCTTTTTCAGGAATATGTTTGCCTCATCCTCTCCTGTAAGAAACCTGATGGCTCTATAGACATTCATCCTTATTGTGTAATCCTCTGATTCAAGAAAATGAAAAAGTCTTTTCCTTGGCACGAGGGGTATAAGTATCTTTATCACCTTCTCTCTGTATCTGTTTTCCTTCAAAAGTTTCTCAAGGTAAGGAACAAAGGTTTTGTCTGAAAGTGCCTTAACCACTTCCAGCCCAAGAAAAACAACCCTTGGGCTTTCAGATTCCAGAAGATAGACAATGGAATGCGGGTCATTAGAACCAACCCTGTATAGTATTCTACCCATCTCCCTCACAATCTCCTCATCCGTGATGTCATCAAGTGTTTCCTGGATCACCTTTACTGCACTCTCCTCACAGGTCCCGAGGAGTTCCATTACAAGTGGAATATTAAACTTTTCCCCTGACTTTAAAAGGGATGAATAAAGATTCAAGGCCTTTTCTCCACAGAGTATTCTCTTTAAATCATAAATATACTCTTTACCCACCTTTATTTTATCATTGTTCTCATCAAGATACCTTAAAAAAATAAGCAGGGGGACAGCATCCCCATCATCTACTGATCTTTCCAGATATTCTCCAAGCACAGAGGCAACCTGAATTATCCTTTCTTCATTATTTTCAAGCATAAAAAGATTGAAGACTGTTTTTATGAGGGTATCCTCTTTGTCCTCAATCAAAAGAAGCCTATTCCCATGTTCTTCTGTTTCACACTTTTCTATCTTCCCTTCCTCCCGAGGTAATACCTTCGCAAATTTCATTCCTCCCTTATAAACATCCACCCTTCCTTCAACAATCCAGGAATAATCGCCCATGGGAAGTTCAACTATTGTAAAGATTATATTTACAAAATTGTTCTCCCAGAGGTCTTCAGAAAGATTGAGGTCAGAAATAAACTCGCTCTTTGCAATAATATCAACAAACCTTTCAAGTTCTTCCAGTTCCAGTCCCTCAAGGAATGTTATACTCCTTATCCCGTTCCTGTAAAAGAAAAGGGGAAGGCTTGTTATTTTGTTATCATCCCTGTAAACCTCCTTCCCGCTGTAAAGTATTCTTTCTGTATCAATATCAAAGGTCTGGTGCCCATCTTTTAGAAGCTCCAGTAAAATATCATATGTTTCTTTCAAAAATTTTTTGGGAAGATTGGACCTGCTTCTATACAGTTTAAGCCCCTTGATGGTCTTAAGAAGTGAATTTATGAACTTTTTTACCTGCTGTTCCCTTTCCATTTTTTTCAAAAACGGAGAGGGCGGGATTCGAACCCGCGAGGAGACTTTCGTCCCCCACACGATTTCCAATCGTGCTCCTTAAGCCAGCTCGGACACCTCTCCTTTTCAGCTGGTGAGCGGACTTGAACCGCTACCCTGCGCATTACGAATGCGCTGCTCTACCATTGAGCTACACCAGCAGTCAATTAAATATATCAATCCTGATGGTATGGTCAACCCCATTAAAGGTTAAGGAATGCGGACACCCTCACCACTACACCGTTATGCCTATAATCTGTGCTGAGAACCTCAAAATTTTCAGGGACAGGCAAACCCGCTTTCCTGAAAACATCCTGAATCCTCTTCTCTCCAATAATCCGAGCACCCCTCAGTGCAAGTGCCCTCCTCTGAGCCTCATTCTTTCCGGATGGGTATCTGAAAAAGGCCTCTGCATAGATCCTCTCTCCATCTATACCGAGCAATGTATCAGTCTTGATAAGTTTATACAGGGTGTCTGGAATGCATGAAAAATCTATATCTATCTCCTTTATCAGGAACCTACCCCTCTTAAAAAAACCCCCACCTGCATACAGCAAAATTTCTATGTACCCATCCTTCACAAACTTGAATGATTCACCCTGTTTAAGATAAAGGAACTCGGGTCTGGAAGAAAACCATTCATCCATATCTGTGGCCTCCCATAAAAAGAAAGAAGAATCAATCTTTGAAATTCTTGGTGGAAGGTTTGACGAACGCATCTTTCCCCAATTCTTCAGATATATTCCCATACTTGAACCAGAAAGATTATCCATCTTTAAACCCATTCTGAACTTCACTGCACCTTCAGGTACCTTTATTCTGTATACTACATACCCTCCCCTGAAACCACCACTCAGGTAAAGGTTTCCTCCTTTCAGTCGTACTCCAGAGGCCCTTTCAAAGGTATTCAGTGGAACTGTCATTGCTAAAATGAAAAGCAGAAACATATCTCCTCCTTTTTTCTCAAATATACCCTCTATTTTTTATGTGTCAACAAAGATTCAGGGGCATCTCTGCCCCTGAAATATATTGGAGGTGTCTATGCGTTTTCATTCTTAAAGACTTAAAACATTAAAAAAAAGTTCCCAAAAAACATTTGACAAAACCAAATTTACCATTTATAAATATATTAATGTTTGGAACAATTGGATGGCCTGAAATCATACTTATACTTCTTGTCGTGTTGCTCCTTTTTGGTGCAAAACGGCTTCCTGAGATGGGCAGGGCACTCGGGAAAGGCATTCGTGAGTTCAAAAGGTCCATTAAAGGTATTGAGGATGAACTTGATGCACCCGAAAAGGAAGAGGAGAAAAATGAAGATAACAAGGCGTAATTTTCTGAAGATTGCAGGGCTTGGTATGCTCTTTGGTAGTGTGCCAAGATTATTTGGTGGTGAACTTGAACATTCCGAAAAATATCATTTCTGGAAGAATGGAAAGTTCAGGCAGACCACTGTGGATACAAGTGATATTGATAAGGATATTATCAGGGCAAAGATAGGGAGAAGATGGAGAACCTTTAAGGTAAGAGAACTTCCGGACCCATTTATGGAATGGAATACCAGAAAGAGGCTTGAAACACTGGATAACATAATGAAAGGGAAGCCACCTGAACTTTCTGGACCCCATTCCGGTATGGTTGCATCCTATGGGGTGAGAAGGAAGGATTCCCGGTTTACATTGAACAATGCAGTTAAAGGTATTGGGTTCGTGCCCAAAAAAGAATACATCAGGGAAAAAATTGAATACATGAAAAAGACCTACAAGGGTTCCATGAAGACAAAACTTGAGTTTCTGAGAAGTCTATATGAACACCCTGAGATACTGAACAGAAAACTCCAGGTATCACTGGAACTCTATACCACACCAGATTTTGAGACCCACTCATTCCTCAATCTTATGGCCAATCCAATAGCGACAATCGTTTTTCTTGACATTCCGAGTTATGAAATAAGAACAATTGCAAGGGTCATTCATCCAGAAGACCCTGATGCCTCAGATTACGAGAAGGAATGCGTTGAATATACCAATCTCATTCATAGTTATTTCCATGGAGAATTCTCCAGAAAGTTTATTGGTTTGCTTTTCTATATCATAGAGGTTTTTGACAACACCCCAGGTAAGGAGTCTGCCCTGGGGCAGAGGATTATACCTTAAAAAGGAAGATGGTGTATAATGATAAAAGTGCCCCACTCATCATTGCAATCTTGATTCCCCTGATTATCTGTGCAGAGTTTAACTGAACCACATCTTTTATATAATTCTTAATATTGGGAGATTTGTTGGTTATGGACCAGGGAGTCAGAAGTGGGCCTTGTGAGAGAAAATTTCAAACTTTTCCTGCACAGGATAAAATTTGAAACATAGAAGGCTGTAATAAAACCTGCATTCTATCCCTATCTTGACGAGGTTGTGAAATCAGAGCAACCCATCTCTCCTGAATGAGGTTCAGGGGCCACATATACACGAGGTTCGGCACCCTGCAACACGAAACTCTCCCGGTTGAGGGCAGAAGCAGTTAAGGAATATTTAGGCACCGGGCACGGAATAGGCACAACGAATTGCTTCAATCATTGACACAGGTGGGAGTGAATCTGTCCCTATAGAAATGCAACTACTCCCTCAAAAATTCAGATGCATTTTCTGGTGGCATTGGGTTTATGTAAAACCCTGTGCCCCATTCAAAGCCTGCCACCCTTGTCAGCTTCGGTATAACCTCAATATGCCAGTGGTAGTCAAACTCAATTGAAGGCCATTTCCCCGACATCTGGGTTGGTGCAGTGTGAATAATGAAGTTGTAAGCAGGGTCATTCAATACATTATAGTATCTTTTGAAAAGGAACATAAACATCTCTGTGAGCGCTTCAATCTCTTTGTCGTTTATCTCTTCAAAGAAAGCAGAGTGCCTCAAAGGAAGAATCCAGACCTCAAAAGGAAATCTGGATGCATAGGGGGTGAATGCAATAAAATGCTTGTTTCTGAACACTATTCTCCTTCCCTCACCAATCTCCCTCTCTATAACAGAACAAAAAACACACCTGTTGTTCTTACTGAAAAAATTCCTTGCACCATACAATTCCTCTGATACCCTCTTGGGAACAATAGGGGTTGCTATTATCTGGGAATGGGAATGGGAAAGGGAGGCACCTGCCTCTGACCCGTAATTCTTAAAGATAAGGATGTATCTCAATCTTTTGTCTTTCTTCAGGGCAAGATACCTCTCCCTGTATGTCTCAATCACAAGTTTAATCTCATCAGAAGACATATTGTAGAGAAACTTTGTATGCTCTGGGGTTTCAATTATCACCTCGTGCCTTCCAACACCATTCATATGCTGATAAATACCTTCTTTAATCCGGTGTGTCTCTCCTTCTGATACAAGTGCAGGAAACTTATTTGGAACAACCCTTACCTTCCACCCGGGTGTATTGGGCTCTCCACTCTCTCTAACAGAATAGACCTCTGGTGGTGTTTTACCCTCGTTCCCCACACAGAAGGGACAAAATCCTTTGCTTATCCTCAGTCCCCTTTCTCCGGCAAAATCATCTGGTCTCTTTGCCCTTTCAGTGGCAATAATCACCCATCTACCAATAACAGGGTCTTTCCTTAATTCAGGCATCTCTCCTCCATTCTTTTGGCATCACAATAACACCTTCCTGTGTAATCTCCACACCATATCTTTTAAAGTTCTCCATAAAGTTCTTGTCTTCAATTCTGTTGTTCTTATCAATAATACAACCCTTTATATAAACAGAATCACCGATCAATACATCATTAAAGACTATGCTATCCTCTATAATTGCCCCTTTTTTCACAATAACCCCTGGTGAAATTATACTGTTTTTTACCTTCGCCCCCTCTATCCTGCATCCATTGGATATGAAGGAATTCTCAACCATTGAATTTCTGGAGATGTATGCTGGTGGAAGGGAGGGGTGGTATGTCCTTATAGGAAATTCACCATCGTAGAGGTCAATCGGAGGATTACTGCTCAAAAAATCCATGCTTGTTTGATAATAGGAGTCAAGTGTACCAATGTCCCTCCAGTAGCCATCAAAAACATAGGCACAAACCTTTTTACCCTGTGAAATCAACATGGGTATAACATCCTTCCCGAAGTCATGGGAGCTGTATGCATTTCTGTGGTCCTCAATCAGTGCCTGGACAATAACCTCTGTTTTTGCAAGATAGATACCTGCATTAACAAGTGAATACCCTGGTTTACCTGGAAACTCCGGTGGCTTTTCAGGTTTCTCGTGAAAAGAAAGCACCCTTCCCCTTTTGTTCACCTTAAGCACCCCAAACCTGCTTGACATTCTGGCTGGATAAAGCAGGGCAACAAGTGTAAAATCTGATTTTGATTTTTCATGGAATTCAAAAAGATTTTTATAATCCATCTTATATATATGGTCACCTGAAAGGATCAAAAGATATTCAGGCCTCTCAAGTTGCAATGTATAGATATTCTGGTAAACTGCATCTGCTGTCCCTTCATACCATTTCTCTCCATACCTGTGCTGGGCTGGTAAAGAGTATATATACCCATCAACATCATACTTGAACAGGTCCCATGCAATCCTTATGTGTCTGTCAAGGGAAAGGGATAGATACTGGGTCAAAAGGACTATCTTCCTCAAGCCAGAATTCACTGCATTTGAAAGAACAAAATCAATGATTCTATAAACACCCAGAAAGGGAACTGCTGGTTTTACCCTGAACTTTGTCAGGGGATACAGTCTCGTCCCCTTTCCACCTGCCAGAATAAATACCATAACGGATTTTGCAAAACTATACATTGAGAAGTTCCTTTACCTTGTTAACAAGTTCTTCCATCGAAGAGGACTTAATCAGGTATGCATCTGCACCCCAGGTGAGAAAATTGTCCTTGTATGAGCCATACGCTGTATTGATTATAACCTTTACATCCTTCTTCTTCTCAAGGAGCCTTGCAAGCGTTTCTATACCATCCATAACTGGCATCCTGATATCCAGTATCACAAGGTCGTATTCATTCTTTCCAAACTTCTCCAGTGCCTCCTTCCCGTTCTCGGCACCATCAACATCAAAACCTGCATCACGGAGAACATCCATATAAAGATTGAGGATATCCTCCTCATCCTCAACAACTAAAATCCTCTTATCCATTCTTACCACCTCCTCTCTGGGGAAGATACACGCTAACAGTTGTTCCCTTCCCCTGCTCTGATTCAACTTCTATTCTTCCATTATGTAACAGTATGATTTTTTTTGTAATTGCGAGCCCCAATCCAAGACCCTGCATCTTCGTTGTGTGGAACGGGATATAGAGATTCTTCAACATCTCTGGAGGTATTCCCGGGCCATTATCTTTAAAAAGAAACAACACATTCCCATTTTCCATCCTGCATTCTACCTGAATTATTCCACCATCCTTTAATGCCTCAATGCTATTCCTTAAAATGTTGAGGAATGCATGTTCAAGGAGTGAAGGGTCACCGTAAAACTCAATATCCTCTTCAACATGAAGTTTGAGTTCAATATTTTTTCTCCTTATCTCTATATCAAGGAGGGAGCATAGATATTCAAGAAACACTTTTACCTTCAATTTCTTGATGTCGGGCTCAGGGCTCTTTATATATTCAGAGAGATTCTTAATTATCGTCTCCATTCTTCTGGCGGTTTTCAGAATTGTCTCAACCTTTGGCAAAAGAGTAGGTGGTAAATCCTTTGACCTGTATAAAAGTTCAGAATACCCCCCCACTATTGTTATAGGGGTTCTCAATTCGTGTATGAATGTGGAAGCAATTTCACCCAGAGCAGAAAACTTTTCAAGTTTCAGAACCCTGTTATGGTACTCCTGTAATTCTCTGTATGCCTTTTCAAGTTCATCCTGTTTCTTCTGGAGTTTTTCAAACAGGATTGTCCTCTCTATAACATTTGATGCAAGTGCTGCATATAGTTCAAGGGTTCTTATATCAGTCTCTGTTATCGGATCCCGGTTGAACTTATTGTCAACTATGATCACACCCAGTGGATGGTTTTCACCCCTCAAAGGGACTATGGCAGCAGGAAGATAATCTATCACCCTTTTGAACGCATCCGGTAATTCTTCGGGTTTCTCTATCTTAACAGGTCCATCATCAAAGAAACCATCGGGCACATTATCCATTGAAATTTCAACAATCCTGGATGGTTCAAGGTCAAAGGTTTTCTCTTCACAACTCTTCAACAGGTCCTCAAGTCCATGTGGTCTTTTTGAAATCTCCTCCCAGACCCTGTATGCCTCTTCCTCTGTCTCAGCACCAATCTTCATACGGAGGGAAAGGACACCACCCTTATTTTCATACAGGAAGGCCCTGTTAAAGGCAAGCCCTTCACCAGCAGTAAGGGCTGTCAGGATTTTACATAATGCCTCCTCAGGTGCAAGAGAAAGGTGTAGTTCCCCTGAGATCCTCCAGAGTTTCTCAAATTCTATATCCATCAGGTATATAATAAAATCTTAGTGTTTACTGTCAAGTTTAAGGTTTGCTCCTTTTATTTTAAACTCAACATTCAGATGGATTAATTTTCTAATAGGATACTCAAAATTCTCTAGCCGTGATTGGATGGTTTCAATATCCGGAAGCAGCCCATTTGTTTTAAAAAAGAATATAGCCTCTTTATAAAATCTCTCTTCAAGTTCCTTCCTCAAATCTTCGTTCTTCATGAACATAGAAGCAACCTTCATCATCCCCGTCTCCCTTGTGAAAAATCGCAGGGATGAAAGGTCAACAGAATAATCCAGAACCGTGGGGAAGGGCAGGTGTACAATGACCTTCTGTGGTTTCACTTCAATGGATTCTGGTGTCAACCTTGAAAGGTCAATGCCATAATAAACCTTCACGGTTCCGATCAGGTAACCACTCCTTGTCCCAATACCTGGAAGCACCTTCTTTTCTTCCACCACCACCTGAGTTACAAGCCTGTTTGTAACAAGAAATGCCATTTTCTCATTCTTTAACACAGTGATGGTTGTTCTCTGTATCTTCTCTGGCTTGATAATCGCAACAATGGTTCCCCTGTAAACAATCAGGAGAACAACAATAAGTATCAGCAGTAAAAGGAAAAGTATCCATTTTATATTCCTCATCCTCTATCCCTCCTTGAAAACAGTAAAAGGCTCCTCAGCTCTTCAACTGTTTCTGCTTCTATCCATTTCTTCACAAAGTCACCTGTCTGCATTATCTGAGCAATTGCCATTAGTGATTTCAGATGCATTTTTCTTTCATCAACACTTCCAGCAAGAACAAATGCAATATAAACAGGGTCTTCCTCCCCTGGATACAGGATTCCATTCCTGCACCTCACAGGGATTATGGCAAAAGTCTTTTCACCGGGAAGTATTATATGTGGAATTGCAAGTCCGGTTTTAATAACTGTTGAGGAAGCCTTTTCCCTCTCCATCAAAAGCTGAAGAACCTTCTTCTCATCAATCCCTGTTCGCTCGGAAATCTTCCTGGAAACTATCCTGAAAAACTCCTCTATTCCCATAGGCCCTTCCAGGTCAAGAATCTCTGCCTTTTTAATCTCTCTATCAAACCTGTCTTCAACTATCTCCTCCCTCTCCTTGATTATCTCCATAAGTTCCTTTTCAATATCCTTTCCTGCAATTTCCTTTGCTTCAAGTTTCTTCAAAAGATAGGAAAAAACAGAGAGTCCCCTTGCCCTATTCCTGGCATATACAAAATACCAGACAACAGCGAATACAAAAAATCCGCATGTAAAAAGCACGGGTATTTTGCCCATTTCAAAAATCAGAAAACCATAAACTATAATACCTGCTATCTGGATATAGGGATAAAGGACTGACTTAAAAACAGGTTTGTAATATGAGAGTTTGCTCTGTCTGAATATGATTATTGAAATATTCACCATAATAAACAGGATAATCTGCATTGTTGAAGCAACCTTAACAAGGGATTTTATATCAAGGAATAGAATGCAAATAAGCATAAATAATCCTGTTATTGAGATTGATACAGCAGGTATCTTCCTCCTTGTGAGGCTTGAAAAGAAAACAGGAAGGAGGTTGTCCCTTGCCATTGCAAATGGAACCCTTGATGCTGAGAGAATACCCGCATTTGCAGTTGTTATAAATGCAGCAAGTGCAGCAAGGGTCATCACAACCTCACCTGGAATACCAAGAACATTCTTTGCTCCAAGTGATAGGGGGGTTAAACTCTGTTTCAACTGTTCAGGGTTTATAAGCCCTATTGTGAGACCGACTGAAATCACATATAGAAGACTGACAACACCAAAGGCGAGAAACATTCCTCTGGGTATTATCACACCTGGATTCTTCACCTCCTCTGCTATACTTGCAACCTTTGTAAGCCCTCCATAAGAGATAAAAATCATACCAGCAGCACCAAATATGTCTCTCCAACCGGAATAAAAGAAGGGTGTATAATAGGCATGGTGGGAGTATCTTATACCCAGTATTGAATAAAGACCGAGTATTATTAAGAGTGACACCACGAGAATCACCTGTAGCCTGATTGCTCCCTTTATGGAGATTATATTGATAAGGGTGAATACCACTGTTAAGCCAGCAGCAATGAGTTTAATAGTGTTGTAATCAAGCCCTGGATTGAACAGTTTTACAATTGCACCCATTCCAATCAGTGCAAAGGCGCTTTTCAATGCAATACTCAACCAGCTGGACAACCCACCAATCATGCCACCGATAGGTCCCATTGACTTTATAACGAAAAAATAGGTACCGCCAGCCTTTGGCATTGCTGTTGAAAGTTCCGCCTTTGTGAGGAGTGTTGGAATCATGAAAACTCCTGCAAGTGCGTATGATATTATAATTGCCGGGCCAACATCACTGAAAACAATGCCAGGGAGAACAAAAAGTCCTGAACTTATCATTGCACCTGCGGCAATGGAAAATATATCTATAAGACCCAGTTGCTTTTTAAGTGCCACCTTTTCTCAATCCCTCCTTACCCTCTTCAAGATTTTTGAATATCCTGTATGTGGGATAGGCAAAGTCAATGTCGTCTTCTTTTGAAAATGCCTTAACTACATCCTCGTATATCCTGTGCTCTGTTATCCTGCGCATCTTTGGGGAACAGATATACCTCATTGTCAACTTCACACCATAATCAATAACTTTTGTATAAACAATTGGTGTAAGTGAAGAATAATAAACGAGAAACTTCTGGGCAGCCTCGATCACCTTTTGCTCTGCCTTTTCAGGCAGGTTTGCACTGTGTTTCTCAACAATCCCCTCCACAATCTTTTTTGCCTTCTCATAGTTACTTTCATAGGTTATTACAATACTAACTTCATTCCATATGAACCTGAATCCTATGGTATAATTATAAATCTCCTTGCTGAAGATATCACGATTGGGAACATGAACGATCCTTCCTGTGCTCTGCTCACCGTCAACCCAGTTTTCAACTTCAAGCAGTGTAAACTTGAATGCCCTGATGTCAATCACATCGCCCTTTAAATCCCCTATCTCTATCCTGTCACCAAGATTGAATGGCCTCCTTGTGAGAATAAAGAGCCATCCTGCAAGGTCTATCAGTAACTCCCTCATGGCTATGGTCAAACCCGCTGTGATAATACCAACAAATGTAGCAAGGGATTGAACCGCCACAAACCATGTTCTGCCAATAAGCAGGAAGCCAACAAAAAAGAGGAGATAATCACCTGCCTTCCTCCAGAGATACTTTGTCTTTATATTCTTAATCTTTTTAACAATCAGTGAATTAAAGAGAAAACGAATACCGAGGAGAACAATTAAAATAGCACCGGTAATAAGTAGCCTTGAATAAACCTCCGGAAGGCTCCCCAGGTCAATCGTATTCCTTATGTCCTTTGCTGTATCAAAAACATTCATGCCTTATTATGAATGAAAAAGGTATTTAAGTCAATAACCTGAAACAATCCGTATGTCTCTACTTGACAGATAAATGCATGAATATATGATACCACAAAAGGAGGATTGATGAAAATCCATCTTGTTGTTGGGGCAAGACCCAACTTTATGAAACTTATGCCAGTATATAATAATATAAAAAGAGAGTGCCCTGATTGGGAAACAACAGTGGTTCATACTGGCCAGCACTACGATTACGAAATGTCCCGGGTCTTCTTTGAGGTCCTGAACCTTCCTGAACCAGATGTGTTCCTTGATGTAAGGTCCGGAACACATGGTGAACAGACAGCCAGGGCGCTTGAGAGGCTTGAAAGACTTTTTATTAAGGAGAATCCAGACCTTGTTATGGTATTCGGGGATGTCAATTCAACCATTGCAGCATCTCTTGCTGCAGTAAAACTTGGTATAAAGATTGCCCATGTGGAGGCAGGGTTAAGGAGCTTTGACTGGTCCATGCCAGAGGAAATAAACAGAATGCTAACGGACAGAGTATCCCATCTCCTATTTGTCACTGAAAAGGCAGGGATAGAAAATCTGAAAAGGGAAGGGGTTGAGAAAGACAGGATATACTTTGTTGGAAACACAATGATAGACACCCTTATCACCATCCTTCCCCATGCAGATATTTCTGTTCTGAATGAATTTGGTCTCAAGGAAAACAACTATATACTTGTCACACTCCACAGACCTTCAAATGTGGACAGGAAGGAACCTCTGAAGAAAATTCTGGGCATATTGGATCAGTTATCTGCATATCTTCCTGTTGTGTTCCCCATCCATCCAAGAACCGAAAAAAGGATAAAGGAATTCAATATTGAAACTGGAGGAATTACCATAATACAACCGCAGAACTACAGAAAGTTTCTGGCGCTTGAGAGATTCTCAAAACTGGTAATAACCGATTCTGGGGGAATACAGGAGGAAACAACTTATCTAAGGAAACCCTGTATAACGGTGAGACCAAACACAGAGAGGCCAGTAACAGAAGAAATGGGAACAAATGTTGTGTTAAGGGATAAACCCATTGAGCATTTACTTGAACTCTCAATAAAGGCGATAAATGGTGAATGGAAGAAAGGTGAAATCCCACCACTGTGGGATGGGAAGGCAGGAAAAAGAATAACCGAATCCCTGAAAAGAATGGGTCATACCTGCAAATAGATTAAGACAAAAAATTTCAGTCAGTTATCTTACTAAAAATTAAATAAATAAAAAATGTCAACAGGTTGTTACATCCTGACTCTTCCATCGTGTACATGAAGTTTCCCATGGGTGGCAACTTTTTATTGACAAAATTTTCAAATTAATCTATTATCCGCAAAAAAGGAGGAATCGTGGTTGATAGACGGAAGGGATTTCCTGTAAAGAAGACTTTTAAGTTCAGGCTTTCCTTCTTTATTACCACAATCTCCCTTGTTCTTTTTTTATTGCTTACCTTCATTCTTTCCTTTTTCTACCAGTGGTTATTAATAAAAAAAGGATTTCTTTTTCTTGGACAGACAGGTGAATTCCTATCCAGTGCAATCCAGAATGCCGTTATCAGCCTTCTTATAGTGATTGCTGTTTTCCTCATAGGAATCTATTTAATAATGCTCTATATAGCCAAAAGGTTTACAGGGCCTATTCTGAGGATGGAGAAATATCTTAAAGAATTTTCGGTCTCCGGTGAAACTGAGCCTCTTAAATTCAGGGCAACCGATGAACCTGTACTCCACTCCATATCAGAGGGAATAAACGAAATTATTCATAGACTTGAAAGTTACCACAATCTCTTGAAAGAGGTCTCAACCTATCTTGAAGAAGGTAAAGGTGACAGGGCTCAAATTCTTGCAAATATCAAGCGGGAGATGGAGAAATGAAAGAACTCTTTATTAGGAAGAAAAAGGGAAGAACTCACAAGGCATTGTTGAAGACATTCCTTGCATTCTTTTATGTTTACGGATTCCTTGTAGGGATAAAACTACTGGGAACCTCATTGAAGGGATTTGGGAGTGGATTTGCCAACGCCCTTATTTCGACAACCTCCAATCCATTCGTAGGGCTGATCATCGGTATTCTCACCACTGCAATCATACAATCGTCCTCTGCCACAACATCACTTGTTGTTGGTTTTGTTGCGTCTGGTACCCTCCATGTAAGAAACGCAATACCAATCATAATGGGTGCAAACATTGGAACAAGTGTAACAAACCTGATTGTATCCTTCACACATATTACAAGAAGGGATGAATTTAAGAGGGCCTTCCCTGCTGCTGCAGTACACGACATATTCAACCTTCTCTCTGTTCTTGTTTACTTTCCACTTGAAATGAAGTTTCATCTGATTGAAAAATTCTCCCATACACTGGCAAAGGCATTTCAACATGTAGGTGGGTTCAAATTTACATCTCCCTTAAAAGTGATAGTTAAGCCATCTGTCCATCTTCTTGTGAAGCTTTTCAGGCATAACTATATAATATGTTTCATTGTTGCCTTTGGTCTTGTAATATGCTTCCTTGTCCTCCTTGTGAGACTTCTGAGAGGAGCATCTTCAGGAAAACTTGAGATATTGATTGACAGGTATCTCTTCTCATCTGCAATTGCCTCTGGAGTTCTGGGTTTTGCCCTGACTGTTTTTGTTCAATCATCCTCAGTAACAACATCCCTGATTGTTCCACTCGTAGGTGCAGGACTTCTCACAGTTGAGAAAATCTTTCCATATACTCTGGGGGCAAATGTGGGAACCACATTCACTGCAATACTGGCATCCCTGGTGACTGGCTCTTTTTATTCAATCCAGGCCGCTTTCGCCCATCTATCCTTTAACATACTCGGAATAGCCCTCTGGTATCCACTCAGGATTGTGCCCATATGGCTTGCAAAACAACTTGGTAACATCGCTGCAAGAAAAAGATATGTGGCAGTCCTTTATGTGCTGTTTGTCTTTTTTATAATTCCTTTAACACTGGTGTTCATAATGAGGAGGTGAAGATGTTTGATAAATTCAGGGAATTCTGGAAGGAATCTGACCTAATGAGTATTGTTTATAGAGAGGTTGAAGAGATGCTCAAAACATCGCATGAGATGTTCACTGATGCAATGAAGATACTCCTTGAAAATGTGGAGATGAATGAACAGGAGGTAATCTACGATAAAGATCACAAACTGAATTATATGCAGATAGATGTGAGGAAGAAAACACTGGAACACCTCACCATATCCCCTGCCCAGGATATAACTCCCTCACTTATAATCATCACTGTTGTTGTGGATGTTGAAAGGATTGGAGATTATGCAAAGAACCTTGTTGAACTTGCACACAAGTATCCAGAAGAACTCACGGGTGATTATGCAGAGAGAATTAAGGCATTACAGAAACGGGTTGAGACAAACTTCCAGAACACAATACAGGCATTCTCCAGTGGGGATAAAGAACTTGGTAGACAGGTGATGGAAACACATGCACAACTTGCAAAGGACTCTGAAAAACTTGTTGAGGACCTTGTGGATGATGAAACAATAGGTGCAAGATTGGGAATAGTCTTCGCCCTTCTTGCAAGATTCCTGAAAAGGGTGGACGCACACCTGAAGAATGTTGCCTCAAGCGTTGTAAACCCATTCCACAGGCTTGGTTACAGACCAGAAGAAGATTGATAGATGACCATTTTTTCACTTGAAAATGTTTCACTGAAAAGAGGTGGAAAGGCCCTGCTTAAAAATATTAATTTTACTGTTAAAAGGGGAGAAATATTCTCCATATTTGGCCCTTCAGGTGCCGGCAAGAGTTCACTTTTAAGGTTGTTCAATAGACTGTACGAACCTGAAACAGGTAAAATCTTTTTCAATGGGAAGGACATAAGGGAGTATGACCCTGAAGAGCTGAGAAAGAGAGTGGGTATGGTCTTCCAGATACCTGTCATGTTTGAAGGAACCGTAGAGGAGAATCTTAAAATTGGTGCTGATATATGGGGAATAAACATTGAACCAGAAAACCTGATGGAGATGGTTCAGCTGAATAAAGACAAACTCCATCAGAAGGCAAACAGACTCTCTGTTGGTGAAGCCCAGAGGGTAGCCATAGCAAGGACACTTGCACTTGAACCAGAAGTCCTCCTTATGGACGAACCCACTTCAGCCCTTGACCCTGCAACCACACTTGGAATTGAAAACCTGGTGAAAAAGTTGAACAGGGAACTTCAATTAACAGTAATATTTGTGAGCCACAACATTCAACAGATTGAAAGGCTTGGTGGAAGGGGGCTTCTTCTTGTTGATGGAGAGATAAAGGAGACAGGTGAAATAGACCATATCCTTAAATCACCTAATACAGAAGAGATGATGAAGTTTTTGAGTGGAGAAAAATTATGAATCAAACACTTACCGCAACTGTTCTCGTGGCAATAGCCATAATCCTTGTGGAGGTTCAGAGACTGGGTGTTGGGAAAGACCTATTCATTGGTGCTATAAGGTCTTTCATCCAGTTAATGGCTATAGGATATGTACTCCAGTACATATTCAACCTTGAAAAACTTCCCTACCAGATTCTCCTTCTCCTTATTATGGTGGTGATTGCCTCTTTCACAGCAAAGGGAAGGGCAAAGGAACTGCCCGGTGCATTCTTCATATCCTTTATTGCGATTTTAACAGGAGCAACATTCACACTTGGACTCATGCTCCTTTTAAGGCTCATAAGTACTGAACCAAATTATTTAATACCCCTTGGTGGAATGGTCATAGGTAATACAATGAACGGGACTGCACTGGTTCTCATGAGAGTTTCAGAGGGCATGAAGGATAAAAGGAATGAAATAGAGGCTCTCCTTGCACTTGGTGCATCACCCAGGTATGCATCAAGCAGGGTATTAAAATCATCTGTGAGGGCTGCACTCCTTCCATTCATAAACACAATGAAGATTGTGGGGTTGATCCAGCTCCCTGGTGCAATGACAGGGATGATGATTGCAGGTGCATCCCCCATTGAGGCAACAAGGGTTCAGATAATGGTGATGTATATGATTTCTGCAAGTGTAACAACGGGAACCATGATTGCCTCTCTCCTCTCTTACAGAGCCTTCTTCAACAGGGCACATCAACTTATTGAGCTACCATAACAAACTTAGGAAGGAAGTCATAGACTTTCCACCTTTTTACCTTTTTCTATTCCTTGTGGCCTTCCTCCCTCTTTTTGCTTCACCTGCTTCCTCATCCACAGAAATTTTATTATAAAATTTATGTGCCCCTTGAACTTTTAATCCCATTAATCCCCCAATCTTCTTAAAGGTTCTATGGGATCTTTCCCTTAACAACTCACCCATATTTTAATGCATAACAAC
>Ga0190306_1000218_pt1 | contig 22009 bp, 21 predicted proteins | sample 48700734_MG_FD_161657 | JGI IMG/M metagenome (GOLD analysis project Ga0190306, IMG submission 161657) | Hydrothermal vent sediment bacterial communities from Southern Trench, Guaymas Basin, Mexico - 4870-07-3-4_MG | ecosystem: Environmental > Aquatic > Marine > Hydrothermal vents > Sediment ... | reverse complement strand
CATCTGACTTATACCTTGTTCAATCGTAGAGGATGTGCTTCTGAAGAGCCGGATGAGGGAAAACCTCAAGTCCGGTTCCGTGAGGGGGCTCATAGCTGCCTCGGAGCTAATACTCCAATAGGAGGTGAGCTATGAGTTCTACTCGACAAGGAGGAAAAATCGAGGAGATGGGAGGTTCATTCAGAGGATGTATATACGCAATATTGCAGATATAATACCAAATGGGAGTGATATATGCAGTACTGCAGATATACCAGAGTTAGGCGACATTTCGCTTGGCGGTCTAAAATATAATGGAGGTATGGAAAATGATAGTAGCCAATTATGAGGCAAAATGGGAACCTCTTTCCAAAGAACATGAAAATATAGATAGAGAAATTCAGCGTATATTAGAGCACTATAAAAATGAAACATCTATAGAATCTTTTGCATATGCTATTTTAGGAACATATGGGATAGGTAAAACACAGCTTCTTTACCAGATTCATAAATATTCAATTGAAAAGGAAATTATACCTTTATACTTTCTCGCCGAAGATTTATTTAGAGAAATAATTAAAGAAACAGAAGATTATCAATGGACACCCGGTGAAGTGTATTCTTTAGTTGAAAAGAAGATAGACGAAATAAGAAAGTGTCTTAATAATAGAGATCGTGCAGGATTAGAAAATATCATAGATCCGAGAGGAAAAATAAGAAAAGATTGCCCACTTCTCATTGACAGGATTATAGAGAAATTCCCCCATAGTATCTCTGAAAAAACGAAAATCATTCTGCTTGTAGATGAATTGGAAGGACAGTATGGAAATCTCCAAAACATTGTTCAAACAAAAGATAGGTCACCTTTGAGAGAATGGCTTGAAAGTAAAACGCACCTTAAATTTTTAGCATTAGCACCAGCAGGAATCTATGAACTCGGTGGTGCCGATAGAGACAGAGTTAAAAGGATAGTTATACCTTCTGCCGATGTTAAATATATTCGTGAAAATGTAATCAGGGATGCAGGAAGAAGTAATTCTTGCTGGTGGGTTTCAAGGGGAAAAGCAAGACAATTATTCAAAGCATTAGATGTTCTTAGAAAATTAAACCAGTCTTTAGATTCCGATGAGGCTTCCAGAATTATAAGGACAGAATTGGATCCTATCGGTCAACCACCAACTGAGGTCCCTCCCGCAGTAATTGATAGAATCAAGCCTTCTCAGGTACCATATTTATTTAAACTTTCTCCTAAGAAAATAGAAAAAGGAAGACGCTACGTTATAGATACTGAAAATCTTAATGTTGGAGAGTTTGCAGATAAATTAATAGAAGCATTTAAAATAAACAAAGATAATGCAATACTCTTAGCAGAATATTTCAAAAAGACTATTCGTACACTATCGGATGAAAACTGGTTAACATATATTGATGAAAATGACTTATCTGAGTTGTTCTCTATTACATTAGACCATTTTCTTGAATATGAACATGGAAGTCCAGAACTTTCAAAAAGATTTGGAGAAATACTTGGTCTATACGAAAGAACAAAAGAAGAACATGCAGCAGTTTATGGGGTCATAGGAAAACTTTGGGAATATAAAGAAGTGGAAATAGGTCTTCCATTATCAATTGGGGAAATTAGAGAAGTGTTTCCATTCCCCACTATGAATCCGATTGTAAAAAATTATGTACCAGCGGATATGAAACAAAGATGGGAAGGACGAGGACGTCCTATATGGAGGTGGACCGAAGGATATATAACCGTGCTTTTCTTTGCGTCCAAAAGGGATTTTAATGAATATTGGAAATCAGATGAATTTCTCGATTCAGCATTACCAGATGGCAAAAGTGTTTTATGCTTCTTACCTCATGGAGAAAACATAAAAACAGATACTGAACCTCTTCTTGGATGGCTGGAAAATAGAGACAAACTTAGAATAGAATACCTACCACACTTACTCACAGACTTTTTACTGAGCGCATCTGGAGAACTTGATGATATTCCCGGAGATTTAATGGAGATATTAAAAGAATTTAAGGAAAATAAAGAGGATCTTTTACTTTCTAGAAGAGCCGAGATTTACGGTAAGACTTTAAATGATACTGTACAAGACTCTCTCCCTAAACCCGAACTTATATACAAAGGGAAACCTCCATATTCAGAGAAAGTATGGGGAAATAATCAGATTGGGCATAGAAAGGTAGCAATAAGTGGTGTAGCATTAGTGTTTGCCAATCTAAAGCCAGAGGAGAAGCTTTTGTTAGCAGATATTAGGGAACTTTTCAAAGGCGGTAGAGAAGGTAAAGGAATAGGAGATTTGCGATTTCTGATTTCCGGAAGAGAAGCGCCTGGAAGGGGAGGACATACGAGGCTACCAGATCGATTGTTACCGTATCGAACAAAAGGCGGTAAGATAAGAGATACCGAGATCGTTGAAGGATTGAGAAACTATTGGAGAAAAGACGAAAAAGAAAAATTAGAGGATTTGGCACGTATACTCAGGCTCGATGATTTCTTAAAGTTACATCCCGACGAAGATGTAAATCGTTTACTTGAAGCAATTTGGAGAGTAACTAGGAAAGAATTTGACATAGAAGAGGAAGAAATACAGAATATATCGGTAAAGTTAAAAAATGAAATAATTCCTACTTTAGAAAAGTGTTATAATCTGGAAAAAAGAGCAAATACTTTTGGTTTAGATGGAATAGATTTTGGTGAATATGAGAGATCAGTTAAATCTCTTAGCGGTTTTAAAAGACTCTCAGAGGTGATTAACAGATCCAGCAAGTCTTCAGAGGTAGTAAAATCTATAATTATACTGCTTAGTGAGAATATAGAAGAAATTGAAGATGAAATTACAGAATTGGATGATTTATGTAGCGATACTGAATGGGCATTAGAAGATTTACAAGAATCAGCAGAGAATTTGAAAAGAAATTTCTCAGAATACAGAAAAGCTATGAAATTCTTAGGGCTAAAGAAGAAGGATTTGGACAAAATAATTAAAGCAAACACAAAGGTAGAAGGTGTACTTAGTTTAGAGGATATCAAAGAAAAAGCTAAGGAAAACAGAGAATACTTGGACGAAATTTCCCAGAAAATAACCGAGTTGGAAGATACATTAAATGATATTGATAATAGGCTTAGTCAAATAAAAGGAGGGGATTAAAATGGTAGAAAACATCACCGATATAATTCAAAGAAAAATTTGGACTGCTGAAGAGATTTCTAAAAAATTGGATGATTTGATAGAGAAATCTATGACAATATCGCCTGACGAAAGAAAAATGCTTCCCACCACAATAAGCAACTGGTCTGAGGATAAAGTTAAGAAGTCTATCGAGTCGCTGGAAAGAGCGATTGTTAATCCGCTAAGACATAAAAATAAAGAAAAACTAAAGAAAATAGGAATTGATGTAGAAAAGATACCTAATGAGATTTTCGATAACACAGAACTTATTGATGATATTTTAAAATACTTTAATGAAATAAATAAAATTGATGAAATTGTTGCGAACATTCTAATCGAAGCAAAAGAAATAGAAAAGTGGCTTATCGAAAGTCCTGAAATTATCATTCAAGGACTCCAAGATATTTTAGATATTGGTCCGCGGGTCAAAGATATTGTCAATAGAGGTATAGATGAACAATTTAAGCGAGAACTTATAATAAGGACATTAAGAGACACATCTTTTATAGATGATGCTGAGGAAGTCCTTTCGAATACCGATTATTTAAGTAGTTTTGAGATTTTGATAGATTATTCTGTTAAATTTGAAGAACTTATAAATGACTTAAATGATCTAAGTGAGAAAATTAACAACTTAGTAGATGATTTTGGACTTCAAGAAAAAGAAATTAAAGAAAAAGTAAAAGGTAAATCTCATAAAGATGCTCAAATTATTATCGAAAAAATGCAAAATGAATATAGTAGAGAAAAAGGAAGATTAATCGATGAGATACAAATGTATTTATCTGTTTTGAGATCATTTGGTAGCGAAACGTTAGAGGAGTCGGAATTAGATGAGAAAACTCTGCCAGAACTCCAAGAACTTTTAGAAGAAATAAAAAAGAAAAGTTTAGAACACCTTGATGAAAGTGGAATGAGGATTTTCAAATTCCTAAAAGGTGAAGAAAGTTTCCCAGGGGATATTGACCTGGATGAAGTTAAAACATCTCTGGAACGTTTACGTCCAATTTTCTTAAAAGGTTTAAAGGAGGGGAGTTAAATGCCTGAAGTTAAAGAAAGTGAAATATACAATGCTCTTCTAAAATATAAGGGAACTGGATCTTTTAAAATAGGAAATGCGGATATTATTCTCTCTCTAAATCCTCGAGATACTCATAAAAAAGATAGACCTGACAGTATATTGCGGATTGAGATAACCTTAAAAATATTCGGGACAAAAGTTGAGGTTAGTTTACCAATACCAATAGAAGGCGAAAAGTCGGGATTAAGAGAAGCCATCGAGGATTTAAACGCATTCGTTGAAAGAGGGCATTATTTAATTGAAATGCCTATGATAGTAGTTTCAGAAGCAGGATATGATAAAAAAGAAGTAATGAAGAAATTTCCTACAAAATTTACTGTCAAACAGATTCCTATAAGACGGTTGAAGGGGGATTGAACTTTGAGACCGCCAAGCGAAACGCTTCGCCACTTTCGTTGCTCGCCCCTAACGGGGTCGCCTAACAGGTGCATATCCGACTTCGCTAACGCTCCGTCCAAATTCCTCGCTTCGCTCGGAACTTCGGATATGCCCGGAACGTTATACGCCATGCCTAAGAGGTAGATGAAGATGAGAAGAAAGATAAGAGTATACCTAGACACTTCGGTAATTTCAGCGCTATTTGATGAAAGGAATCCAGAGAGGAAATCACTCACAGAAGCTTTTTTCGCGGGAACAGGTAACTTTGAGACTTTCATCTCCGAAATTACGGTTGCTGAGATTGAACGCACTCCCGAGATGGAACTCCGAAGTAAAATGAAGGATGCAGTATCGCGATTTTCAGTGCTCTCTTTAACCGATGACGTTGAATGGGTAGCGCACGAGTATATCCGTCATGGGGCAGTTCCAGAGAGTTACTTAGAGGATGCTTACCATATTGCCATCGCTGTTATAAACGCTATCTTTTGAGCTGGAACTTCAAGCACATAGTGAGGAGGAAAACGAGAGACATAGTGAGGATGGTAAATACTTTAAATAACCTGAGACAAATAGAAATTATGGCACCAGCAGAATTGCTATAGGAGGCAGATATGAGCAAGATTAAGGAAGAAGATATTGAGAACATAAGAAAAGCCGTAGAAAACAAGTTTCCAGAAGACCCTGCTTTACAACAGGTTCACATCGCGAGGAAAATCATTGCTAAAGAAGCGCAACTTGAAGGATTAAGTTTCTTTGATTACGTCAAATTGTTGGGGAAGCGAGTTAAGAATGTCCAATGAAGGCACGGCGTATAACAGAGCGTATCTGGCTTCGGCTATCGCTTACGCCAAAATTCCCCCTGCGGGGAACTTCAGATACACTCGAACCGTTAGGCGACATTGATTCCTCATAGGAGATAGGCGATGTACGAAGAGTCAAAACTTAGGGAAGCGGAGTACTTCTACTCAAGAATGGTTTCAGAGACAGACAACCGCGACAATTTCCTTTTTGATCTAAGTGCATTTCTATCAGCCGCCCGGTCTGTCTTACAGTACGCCCTTAAGGAGGCTCAAACCAAATCTGGTGGTCAGCAATGGTATGATAACCACATCAGATCGAGCAAGGTGTTAGCTTTCTTCAAGGACAAGCGCGATATTAATGTACATACGCAGCCAATTCAAGTGAACCAGCATACTTCTATCCAATTGACAGAGGTTGTGCGCATCTCAGAAAGTATCCATATCAAAAAATTCGACCAAACTGGTCGACTCATTGGCGAGTATTCATCTGGACCATCCGAGCCACCACCGGCACCCGAAACCCCACCTAAGGTCACACATCGATTTACCTTTCCTGATTGGTCTGGGACCGAGGAAGTCTTGCAGCTTTGCAAGTATTACTTAAAAGAACTCCAACATGTAGTGGAGGATGGTCAGAATAATGGTTTTTTGACAAAATGATACAACAAGAATCAACGCCGCCTAACAGCGGATAAAAGGCTTCGTTACGCTTCTCCCAAATTGCCTTCGGCAACTTCTTTTATCCGCAAAACGTTATACGTAATGCACATAATGAAAACATAAAAGTGTAGATGATGAGATTGAGAATCTATATAGACACATCGGTAATTGGCGGGTCGGATAAAGAATTTCAAAACGCTTCAATGGAACTAATTGATAAATTCAAGCGCGGAGAGATGATAGCGGTGATATCAGAACTGACGACACTCGAATTGAAGGATGCACCACAAGAAGTTCAGGATATACTTACCTGAGAGAAACATAGAATATGTAGAATTAACGGAAGAAGCGGTGAATCTTGCCGGGAAGTACATCACTGAGGGGGTAATAGGTAGAGGGAAATTGGTTGATGCGGAACATATAGCGATTGCAACAATAAACCGTGTGGATGTGTTAGTGAGCTGGAACTTCAGACACATTGTAAACCTGCAGAAGATTCGTGGATACAATTCAGTAAATCTTAAATATGGCTATCCTTTATTAGAAATAAGAAGTCCATTGGAGGTGATAACTTATGAGGAGTGAGAAGAAATTCGATGCCGTGAAAATGATGCGTGAAATCAGGGATAAGTTGAGCAAAGAGTTCATGAATCTGAGTTATGAGGAGCAAAAGAGATATATAAAGGAAAGATTTAAGCCTGAAACATGAGCGCGGAGGAATGTGCACTTCGTATAACAGAGCGTATCTGGCTTCGTGTCTTCGGCACTACGCCCAAATCCAGCCTCACGGCTGGGCTTCAGATACGTTCGGGCCGTTAGCAGAAATTCCGCCGCCGGAATATTTAAAAGCGTATCATATATGAACAAGATAGAGGATGTCTAAATGAGGTGAGGATAATGCCTAGTTTGATAAAATCGGCAAATGCACGTACCATATCTGAGATATTCAATCCAGATAGTAAAGTAAAATATATCGTTCCCAAGTATCAGCGAGAATACGCTTGGAGAAGAGAACAGGTTGAAGAACTTTTAAATGATTTATTGGAAAATCAGGAAGGTTACTTTTTAGGCACCATGCTTTGCGTAAATAAAACTACTGATACTCTGGAAGGGGGTATACTTGAGATAATTGATGGACAGCAAAGATTGACTACCATATCTCTTCTTTATGCAGCGATATATAAGCGATATTCTGAGATGGATAACGATGATGACGAGTTCAAGGCAGAAAAAGTAAATTTAAAAAATAGATTAATGATTAAACGCAAAAAGAATGAAATTAAACTCATCTTGTCCAGTCAAAACAACAATTTTGAAGACTATAAAGCCATACTCAATGAGATTGGTGTTTATAATGACCCTGCATTTAAAAAGCCTCCAAACTTGGGTAACAGGCGTCTATACAAGACATATAACTACATTCTTAAACGAATATCAAGTATGTCTGACGATGAAATAAAAAGTTTCCTTGATAAAATCAATTCTGCAATCATCGTGAAAATAGAGGTAAATAATTATTCTGATGCATATACTCTATTTGAAAGCTTAAATAACAGAGGTTTACCGCTTTCTGCAATGGACCTCATAAAAAACAAACTTCTCTCAGAAATAGATAAACAGCATAAAATGGGCAAATCAAGTATTGATATGGATGATGCGTTTGAACTCTGGAAGAAGATTACTGAGAACATAGAGGATTACAATCTTCAGGAGAGATTTCTAAGACAATATTACAATGCTTTTAGATATGATGATAAAATAAAGATAAAAAATTTTCCAAGGGCAACAAGATCCGTACTAATAACGATATATGAGCGACTTATTGAGAAAGATCCGGAGTTCATACTTAATGAGCTTGTAAGTAAATCGGAGATATATAATAAATTCATTTCACCTAGCCCAGAAGATGAGCTCTATTATGTTCTGTTGGATCTTCTTCATGTGGGTGCTGCTCCTTCCTATACATTGCTGCTTTATCTGTTTTCCAAGTATGAAGATACAAATTTTTTGAAAGAGGTAATTAAGTTCTTAGTAAAGTACTTTGTGAGAAGGAATATAACCGATTTTCCTGCAACCAGGGATTTAGACAGAATATTTATGAACTTAATAGATGCTTGTGAAAATAGTGGAGATATAGATGTTAACTTAATGGTATCATATCTGACCAAGCCAGAGATGTTTGCAGATATTGAAACGTTCAAAAATAAGCTCCTAGGGGGTATTTATACTGATAATACGGCTATGGCACGATTTATTCTATGCAAAATAGAGGAAAGTCATATGACTAAAGAAACTTGTAAGGATCTATGGATTAAGGATAAAAGTAACAAATACATATGGACAATTGAACATATATTTCCAGAAGGGCGCAACATTCCCAAGGATTGGGTTCAGATGATTGCTAATGGAGACAAGGAAAGAGCCAAAGAACTCCAAGAAAAATGCGTTCATAAACTTGGAAATTTAACTCTTACTGCATATAACCCAAACCTATCCAATTTTACATTTATTGAGAAGAGAGACAGAAAAGATGGGCGTGGTAATTACATTGGATATAAAAATGGACTGTATTTGAACAAAAAACTTGCAGAAAAAGATAAGTGGACAATATTAGATATAGAAGAACGCACAAAGGAACTTGTGAAAGAAGCTCTTGAGCTTTTTGTGGTTGAAGGGGAGAACGTAGGCGATATCAAATTTAATTGTTCAAATAGTGAGGGAGTAGAGTAAAAGGAGGTATCTATCTGGGCCCAATTGTATATGGTAAACAGGCAATAAAAATGACTAAAACTTTCGGCGGCGTGCGGAACTCTTCGCAACTTCGTTGCTCGCCCTTCGGGTCTGCTAACAGGTGGATATGTGGCTCGCTCACGCTCGCCCAAATTTCGCCTTACGGCGCAACTTCACATGTCCCCGAAACGTTAGGCGAAATTTCCTGAGGTGATAAGAAATGTGTGAGTTATTAGCAATGTCATTTAACCTGCCAATAAAACCAAAAATTTCATTTAGGGGATTTCGCCACAGAGGCGATAGTAATCCACATGGTTGGGGTATAGCTTTTTATCCAGATGAATCTGCCCAAGTTATTAAGGAACCGATACGAGCTGGAAAAAGTCCTCTTTCGAAATTCCTGCAAGACTACCAAGAAGTAAAATCAAGAATTTTCATTGGTCATGTAAGATATACAAGAGAGGGGGCGAAAAGCCACAAGAATACACATCCATTTTGTAGAGAACTGAATGGAAAGGAGTATGTTTTCGCACATAATGGCACACTTAGAAATTATAAAAGTTTAAAACTTGGAAGATTTAAACCTATTGGCAAGAGGGATTCTGAACATACCTTCTGCTATTTGCTTAATTGTATTGAGAAGCGAAATATAACCAAATGGAGGAATGAAGATTTTGAGTGGCTTGCAGAAAAGTTTAAGGAAATCAATGAATACGGAAGTTTTAATTGCATATTTTCGGACGGGAAGCTTCTGTTTTGTTATTATGACAAAAATGGCCATAAGGGACTTTGTTTTGTTCAACGAAAACCTCCATATGGTAAAATTCGCCTGTTAGACGAAGATTGGCAAGTGGATCTTGCTAAGGAAAAGCGACAAACAGGTTACATCATTGCAACCAGAAAGTTAACAGATGAACCTTGGGAGAAATTCAAATTTGGTGAACTCATTGTATTCAAAGATGGAAAAATGATTTATTCCAATAGCCGTGATATTTCAGAAACCGAAGTGGGTGCACCCCAGAAGACCATTTAACGATACAGGAAAAAGAAATCCTTAAAACACTTAGGAATAGTCCACATAGGTTGAGTTTAAAGGAAATTGCTGATATTTAAAGTTTTGTTTTATCTTTTCTCACCCTATCACCTCACCATAATACTTCCGCACAACGCTATCTGCGAGTCCTGCTTCGGTATCCCCCACGGTTCTTATAATTTTAGCAAGCGTAATAGCTTCCTCTACAAGCGCTTCATCAAGTTCATTGTTCACCTTCTCCACAAACCTGCTCCTTTGATAGATATACGCGTAGTATTCAAGCAGATGCAAGCAATCAACCGAATTTCTGAGCTTTGGCTCGGCGACATCTATGCCCCTGCTCTTGAGAAAAACATCGAGTTTTGATGCATCCGCGGGCTCTACGAGCGTGTATTCTCTCTCCCTGCCTCGTTTCACTATATTTATCCTCTCAAGCTGATTGGGGTCTGCACGTGTTGCGATTTTGAGCAGCGAAACATCGTTTCTTTCAAGACTTTTCTTCTTCGCACCGCCGAACAGAACTTTCACCATCAAATAGAACAGCGCATCGGTTGATGTCACCGGCTTGCCCTTCGCTTTCTCACTCAACGCCATTGCAATACCCAATGCAGTAAGCGGGAATGCGAACTTGTTTAAAATATCCTCAACGCTGAGAACACCTTTTGGTGAATAGATTTCTTTGTATGAGGTTATAACGCTTAACGCCGCGGAAAGCGTTCCGATTAACACATCCCGTCCGTGGTGGATTCTTACCATCTTCTCGGCTCTTAGTTTCGCTGCAGCCAGAATCTCATTATATATTTGGCTTATCTCCACTCGCGCTTCCTGCGCTTCTTTTTTCCATACCACGACTATCGAAGTATCCAGAGCGAGCTTGCCTCTTGATACAACACTCTGTGTTGATTCCGTAGTTAAAGGGAACGCGTTTTTCACGCTGAACCCCGCACCCTGCCACGCGGCATCTAACAGATTTGACCACGCTTCTGGCGATGTGTGTGCATAATATGTCACGAGTATCCCTTCGTCTTCTAATTTTTCTCGCATCGCTATGAACGATTGCGTGAGCAGTTCCTGGAAACGTTTTGCCGCTACCTCGTTCCTGTTATCCATATCCATAAACCGACCGGGATTTGTGGATATTTCCCTTTTGGCGAACTCCTGCCACTGCGTTTTGGTTTCAACCGACTTCGCGCCTATTCGCTTGAAGAACGCTTCTGCATGGAATCGTGGTGTTAATTTAATGCCATCAGAATCGCTTAACGCCCGCTTCAGCCAGACGTAATAGAAGTCCGAGAGCTCGGTGTATGGCACATCATCAGCATACGGCGGGTCTGTTATGATTATGTCGAACTTTTCGGTTAGTTTTGTTAGTGTGGTGGCGTCTTCAAGGGTGGCTTTGGTTCTGCCGTTAAATTGCTCTTTTTCTAATTTTCGTTGGGTTTGGGTGTTACTAAGAGATGAGATTATGTATTTAAGGCTGTCTCTCTCAGTTTCTGCTCCTCTAACCCAAGAGCCTGTAAATCTGACTAATGGATTTTCATCAGTCCAATTCCAATTCATTGCAATTCCACGGAAAGATATCGTATTTCCAATCGTTAGTAGGACATTATGCCATCTGGTAGTTAAGGAGTTATAATCAGCAAACTTACACAAACCAATAGCCAAATAACTCACCACAGCCTCCGCATACCCGAACGCATCCTCTTCGCTCTGACCTTCTCCTCTTTTCTCAACTTCTATCCTCTTCCCCGCTTCTCTTATCAACTTCACGAGTTTTACGTGCGTGAGGAGCTGGCGTGGATTAAAGAGCTTGTACCATTCTGTCATTCCGTAAAGAATCGGAAATAAGTACCTGACACTATAATATGAAATCGGCTCATTCGGAATATCCGGCTCTCCTCTCTCAATCAACTCCTTAACCTTCTCCTTTGCCTTCTCCAACTTTTTGTTGTCTTCATCATCGCAGGGTTCAAAAGCAAGCTCTTTATCCACTTTAACCTTCACCAGCAGCCGTTGTCTTGCGAACCGCTCATCGCCTTCATGATACTTCTTCAATGCCCATTTCACATACCATTCAAGGTTCTTACCTTCCATGAAGTGATTACCATCCTTATCAACAAGCCTGATGAGATTACCGCAGTTGAGACAGGTAGCTTGCTGGCTCCTTGCATTCAAATTCGGCTTCGGCACTTCGTAAAACTTTTCTCCAATCGTTATCTTCCCTGTTCTTGTATCAACCTCCGCTTTTGTAACATTTCCATTAACCTCAACGACTTCAATGTCTATTCCGTTACCATTCCTCACGGGTTTCATGAACGCAAGACGCTTGTATCCTTTCCTGTCTTTCACGCGTGCAAGCCACCAGTTCCCCACCAGCGGCGTCCATTTACCGCAATGTGGGCATTTCACTTCCCACGTGCCTATGTTCACTGCAACATCGTCATCGTATAACGCCTTTAGGTCTTCATCCTCTCGCAACTGCTCCGTTACCCGGTTGCCCCAATACTTAACATCTTCAATCAGCTTCTCGCCGTATTTAGCTGGATATTCTAAAACTGCCTTCAGGAAGATGTATGCGGTGGGAAGCAACTCCACGGCGGTAGCATCCAGCCCCAACCTCATTGCTTCAAGCGGAATGGAGCCAAAACCAGCAAAAGGGTCAAGTAGCTTTTTACCTTTGAAGTAGTCTTCGTAATCCGCAGTTACGGGATTCTCACGGTGTGGTGTGCTCCTGGCATCCAATCTCACAATTCTCTTGAACGCTTCAATGCTGATGTCTGCGGGTAATACAGAAGCGGCAATTACTGCTCGCGCGCCAATCAGAGGTTTACGAGTCCACCAGAAGACCATCTCCCAATACGGAGGGCGAGCGCCTCCACTCTTCTCCTTCGCTGACGCTTCGTTTAGCTTTTCTATTACGTCCGATTCGATGAATTTCGATGATTCGATGAGTTTCATTAGTATGGAGAGGGTGGGGAAAGTATATAAAACACGATGGTGGATTTAAATAAAATGAGGATAAAATAAAAATAAAAGTATAGGTTAAATAAGGAGCGCATAAGGAGTAGAAGAGGGATGTTGGGATAGATGCCCCCGAATTTGGATGTTTGGATATGTCGTCCAAAATTGCAAAGAGAAAAAGGTGGTAAAAATGAACTGGAATTACAGGTTTGAATTGGAAGGAGATACGCGGCATAAAGTGTTCATAAGTTATTACCATAGTGAATAAAAAATGAAACGGCTCAGATCCTTGTGGAAAAAAGTTAAAGCTTACGAAATAGACAAAGCTGTTATTGGAATTGGAAAACAGAAAGTGAAAATTAAACCAAACTACCAGGATATGCAGATAGCATATAAACTCTGGGTAGAGCTAAGTACAAGGAAAATTGGCCTGGAGATTGATTTAGAGAATGACGTGATAAAAGAAATTTATGATTCCTGGTATGAATTCTTCAAGTTGACGCGGGAATTGATCAAAGCTATCCCCATTTCTAAGATCAGAAAAGATGAAAGCACGAAAGAACTGGTTAGGATTGCTATTGAAGTTCTTAATGAAGGGTTACGACCCCATTTGACGAAGTGGCAGGCAAGATTTAGAAGATGGTATAATGCTGAACTTGAAAAAGAAGAGAATAAAAGTTTATCGCCACAAGATATCCAGAAGAAATATCCGGAATACGAAAAATTAGCTGAAGAAATGATAGAAGTGAATCGTAAATTGATAGAATATAGGAAAATATTAAGACTGTTGGCAATGGGTGAATAAATTTATATTTGAGATATATCATATAGTGATAGGAATGACCGAAGAAAAAGAAGTCAAAAAGGTGGAACCCATTTATGAAAAGCTCGCTCCAGGTGAAGTACTAATTATCTCAAAGGAGGAAAACTGCGTAATATACGCTACAAATGAAAAAGGGGAAGTCATCCTCAAGAAGGCATGTTTCCTTCCTGAAGATTAAACAATGGTGCATAAATACTCGTTTGATACGGGATTCCTCACATTGGCACTCACAGATAGTTTACCAGAAAAATGGACTCGCCCATGGAATGAAGTAAGAAAAGAAGGAAGGGCGTGTTATATCATTGAACCGGTGTTCATGGAAACCTACTATCAATTAATGATGAAGAAAGGCATGGACAAAGAAAATGCAAAGGCTAACATCATGAGGATAAAATCCTTGAAGTCTATAAATATACCAGTTTTGGATGATAACGATTCTTTTAGAGCGGCGCTTTTTCATATAAGATTTGATAACTTATCTTTCGTTGATTCTTTTGTATTAGCCATAGCAGAAAAACTAAAACTCAAAATATATACCACTGACGGACCTTTAAAAATGGCGGCAAAGAAAATAAATGTTCTGTATGATTATCTTCCCATTTGAAAGTATATAAAACAGTCTCTTAGGAAATGGTGGAGGTGAAAATTTATTTTTATAAAAGGCTTTGGTGCATAATTTATAGACACCTCCTTACATACCAAACAGCAATATACACTTATTTAGATTTTTTGCCCCAAAGCCTTGATAACATAAACTTTTTACGCTCATCCCCACATTTCGTCGGACTGCAAAAATAGAACGACAGAATACAGAGGAGAGCATCGGTTACGATGTAACTAACCGTAATATCGCTTCGTTACAATGCCCGATTTTAACTCCGATGACTTACGGACATGAGCGACTTTTTATTAGGTTTTCCGAGAATTTATATTGTAACACCTGACGATTTCTTTGAGTAGGAGGCAAAAAGGGATGATATCGGTAGAAGAAAAAGAAGAAATGTGGAAAAAGGTTATGAAAGATTTTCCATCAGACCCCATGATGCGTGACCTTCATTTTATCAGAGAATTGATTTTCGCTTTGAAGAAGAAAGAAAAGGGGAAAACTTATTTGGAATTAAGTGAAATTGCCAGAGAAGAATTCATTGATTGGCTTAAAGTTCATCCAAAGGCAAATAGGTTATGAAACGAGATATATGCCTGAACTTTCGCCTATCTTCACCACACTTTACCCCGCGGTCAATATATACCGCGGCTTCATAATCACCCGCAAAGTCTCCACAGGGTCGCGGAAACACAACAATGTCGGCTCCTTACCGATGTCATAAACGATATACAGAAAATACTTATCCTTCAACCGCTTCGCCAGCTCAAACTCTTTCTCCGGCATCTCCGCAAATATCTTCTTCCCGTAATGCCCCTTTACTTCGATATACCGCTCCTCTCCCGTAACAGCGTCATAACTATACAAATCGTAATGCTCTGCCTCATGAACATCCCTGACACTTCTACCATGCCTTTCCTCGTATTTTATGGCATGTGCCATCGCTTCTCGTTCCACCATATCCCTTATTTCTGAGGATATTGGCTCGCTGCCCCTTTCTTCTTTGCCTATCCTCAGTATATTCAGTATTGTTTCCGTTCTCCATTCTATCTGGTTGTTCCATAGCCGCTCAGTCTTTATACCTCTACTGAGGCACTCTTCTTCATATCTCGCACGCAATGCAACCGCGCCTTCGAATATCTCGTTCACTACACGCTTCGCCTTCGCTTTTATCATCACATCCGGCTTCATCTCCACATCCACTTCTGTTGGCGATGCCGTCTTCCCTATTATCGCATTCAAATATCTCAGCGCATCTATGCCCACCAGCACGTGCTTATTCACGTCAACAACGACCGGGAACTCTAAAAGCTCATCACCTCCCGCAAAAGCTTTCACTGCTATCACATATTCCTCGCCTACTACCTCGCCCGGTATGATAATCAAATTGCTCCTCAACCCCCGAAGCTCCTCAAGCATCCTTACCGTATCCCTTGCCGATGAGATAGGATAACTTTTACCTTGAACCTCCAGTATCTTCTTCCCCAAGAGAAGCATCTCATCCTCAATGTCTTTTAGCGTTTCAAACTTGCCGCAGACCTTCTTTATATCATCCTGTATCTCCCTCGCCCTGACGTGAGGATACACACGCTTCTTTGATAGCTCACGATTCAAATCCTGGAGATAAAATAAGAACTCGCTGATATACTCCCTGAGCTTGCCCTTTATCAACGCTATTCCAAAATCAAATTCGGTCATCTTCTTCTTTCCATTCACCGTCACCTCTGCAATCTCTACTCTTCCATTCCGCCATAACTGGTCTACAAACCCCACTTCCGTCCTGTAAGCCATCTGCAACTTCTCGCCCAGAATCGGTCTCACATCTGACAGTGCATCATTCATGCTTATCAACTTGTTGTAGAGATTATCGAGCACATCGAGGTCTGCACGAACAGCCATGAAAAAAGTGAATGCTACGACCTTATTCTTCTGCCCAAGCCTCCATACACGCCCTATCCTCTGCTCCAGCTTTATCGGACTCCATGGCGCCTCGTAATTAATCACCACATTCGCTACCTGAAGGTTCAGCCCTTCTGACGCTACGTCCGTGGCAATCAAGAATTTTAAGTTCTCTTCTGTCCTGAATCGCTCCTTTATTTCCTCAAATCTCGCCTTATCCGCACCACAGACGGTCTCAAAATCCCCTATATCATATTTGCTCAGATTATCCTTTATGTAATTCAAAGTATCTTTAAACTCCGTGAAAACCACTACTTTCATACCTTCTGAGATATATTTCCTGAGAAGCTCAGCCAGAACCCTGAGCTTTGTATCGTCTTCCATAATCCGCGTGCTGAGTCCCATAAGCTCCTTGATTATCTCGGCATCACCCTCACTTAACACCGAGGAATATCTTGAGACGAATTCAGCTACCGTAGTATCGAAGTCCTCTTCTTCCTCTACTTCCGCATCTGAATAGTCCAGAGCGAATATCTTGTCCACTACCCTCCTCGCATCGCGCTTAAAATCCACACTCTTCTTCTCCTGCATGCCGGACAGGATGCTTTCAAAAGTCCTCAACGCTGCCCTTGGGCTCGATAACGCCCTCTTCTGGACAAGAACGGCAAGCAAAGCCTCTGGAGAATACTCTTCGCCCTCTCTCACTTCTCTTATTTTATACCTCAAGAAGCCCGTGAGTTTTTCAAAATATTCCTTCTCATCTGCCGTAGTTTCAACCGCAAGGGTATTAAACTCGCATTTTGGAAATACTTCTCTGCGTTCAACCTCATTGACAACTTCTTTACCGCGCCTGAACACAGTCACATTGTGCGTGAGTTCGTAAAACTCCCTCGAATCCTCTGGTCTTTCTATCGTCGGGTCAAGTAACACCAACCTGTTGAGATAATCCTTTGAATTACCTCGATGTGGCGTCGCGGATAGAAAAAGGACATTTAACTTCGCATTCAAAACCAGATTTCTCAATAGATTCTCACGCTCCGTGTTCAACCCCACATTATGGACTTCATCAACTATGACGGTATCAAAGCCTATCTCCTTGAGCACCGGTATATACTCATCGCGCTTGGCGAGGTCTATTGATGCGATATAACAGCCTTCAGGAAAGCCAAGCTGTCTCAACGTTGATATTTTCCCCCTTTCTATCTGGTATATTCTTCTATCTGATATACCGGCTCTGACAAGCTCATCCCGCCACTGCTTTAGCAGTATCCTCGGGGTTAACAGTAAAGTTCTTCTCGTTCCTCGCCTCTCTAAATATCTCAAAATCAGCAAAGCTTCTATCGTCTTCCCCACGCCTATTTCATCGGCAATCAAAGTGCGAACCGGTTTCGCCAGCATCTGCCTGAAGAGTAAATCCGATTGATGCAGGTATGGCTCGACCACATTCATATTTACCCTCTGAGGACGTAATGAATAGGTAAACAAGACCGGATTACTGCAAACCACCCTGTATGCTACCTCGCATAACTCATTCAAGATAATACACCTCCCTGAAACCCCTCGCTGGCTTCATCAGACTCCTCCTTGTCCTGTATCTCTCGTATGTCTCCCTGAAAACAGAAGCCCAATATCTTATATCAGCAAGGGGTAAATCAGCGATTATCCGCTTTAATTTTTCCGTTTTCGCCTCCGACCTTATACTTTGCCTCACAACGGCATAAACAAAAATCCTGAGATAAGCTTCGGCATCATCCGTTTTCAAGCGATTTCCATTGTTACTATTTTCAAACCCCATTTTCTTCGTCGCGAGTTTTATGAATTCAGGGATGAACACCCTTGCCCGGACTTCTATCCCTCCTTTTATACCCGGCTCGGCACCATTGAAGGGAATGAGTGGCGAGAACTCAGCCAGCCTGCTTTTGCCTTGCTTGCAGGGTTTTATGTATTTCAGGGTTATGAGGTATGATAGCTCACCCATATTTACTTGCTGCTCTCCTTTATTTCAAATATGACAGACTTGTTAAGCATCTTTAACTTTTGGAACACGATTTCTGAGATACTGACTTCCTCAAAGAGCACTTTAACATCCATCTTCGCCTTTGCTCCGAGTATCTCTTCAATCTCAGATAACATATAGTCCGCCGTTTTGGAATCCACGCGCTCAATCTTCGCTTCTACCTTGCCATGCTCCTCGGACTCAATCGCAAAACTTCCGATACATCCATTACTGGCTTCAACACCTTCTGCGATTGCCTTAAGGTGTTCACTGCTTTTTATTTCTTCAATCCCGACAAGTGTTTTGCCGACATCTTCGTGTGAAAGTTCACGCTTTTTAATAACTCCCTTTTTAATCCTGATAACAAGCTGAACTGATTTATGAATCCCTAAAGCCTCTGCCACAAGCCCTATTTGTTCATCCCGCTTCGCATCAAGCCTCCACACCGCACTAAAAGGTGTTATACCTTCTTCAGGCTCAACTGTGCCACGCTCAACGCTTAGTTTGACATTTAAAGGCTCTAAATAAGATATCACATCAATCTTGACCTCAATTGGTCCGCTTTCCTCTATCTCAACGAAAGAAGGAGTGAGTGTAACATCAAACCCGTGTTCTAATATCTCCGTCCTTTCCACAATGAAACCCAGTTTCACCAGATCAACCCAATCCTCAGAGTGACTCTCCACAACTTCTCTAAGCTTGTAAGGAGTACCTTCATAATAAACTTCATAGTATTTTTTGATAACCTTATTTCCTTCCCTTTTCTCGCCCTCCTGACTGATTAATGCTTTTACTTGATTCTCAAGCGCTTCTCGCCACGATAACACCTTATACTCGTTCTTGAGTAGTGGAACTACACCTTCATCCCTCACATCAGTTTCAGGTGGTTTGTCATGAACGGGTTTGAACCAGACTCCGCCATTGCCATCGGAAATGCCTATCTTTAACCGTTTCGCTCCTTCTATAATCGCATCCAATATCGCATCATCCTCGACCATTGGCAGTGCCGGATTTGTCCTGAACCAATCGCGTATTGTGCCTATGCTGTGGCTGTGATTCGCACTCTCTCCAAGCTTTATCTGCATTACGTCTTCTACATATCTCTCCAGAGCATCATAGGATAATTCTTTTTCTTCAATTATTTTGCCAATTAGCGGCTGAGTAAGCGCAAGATAGGCATGCTCAACAAGAGATACCGCGGTCTCACTTGACTGTGCATCGCCTATGCTCTGCCTTCCATTCTCAAACTTTGGATATGCAATTTTTCTGAACGCAGAGAGAATAGCATCCTGAAGCTCGGTCTCCGCCGCTCTTTTTATCTTGTCTATCAAACTCTTTTGTATGCTCTTCACCTCGTCTGGCATCCCCGCATAGATTTCAGTCAACTTCTCCGCAACAGCTTCACACGCAAGAAGTCTTGCTGTTAGTCCTTCACACTTTTGAAATGCTGTGCTTGAAACCGGAGACATAACAGCGACGGTGTTCTTAAACCGCCTCTCTCCCTCTCTATACCGGTATATCAAAGAATAAAGCTCCTCCTTCGTAACAGACTCCGCGACATAAACAATAAGTTTGTAGGCGTCGTCATTGGGTATCTCGACCTCCGGGTCTGATGTCACTTTAAAATTTCGCTTATTAAAAATCTTTACCTCAATGGGTGTAACTTTTGCAGGTTTCCCCTTCCTCGGCGGTCTTTTGCCAAAAGTGAGTGCTTCAACAAACCTCTTAAGTTCAGAAAGAATCCTGTCTTGCTCTTCGCTTTTTATCCTTTCCATCTCAGAATCTATCTGCTCATTCACGTTCGCTATCCGCCAGAACCAGAACACTCCATCCTTCTCATTTAAAAATATCATGTTAGGACTGCTGGACACCTCTTCGAGAACCTCAGGGATGTCTGATGGATTCCAGTTATTCTTCATAAATTTCTGTGGCTCATATACCATATTTGCGATGTCAAAAAGCCTTGGAAAGCCGTGTAAGGGTATTGGGGAGTCATATACGTATGTTTAAAGTAATACCGCTGTGGAAATGAGTTTCGCAAGTTCCGGCTTGCTGAACTTTTGCGTATTTTCCACCACGTCCTTATCCACGACTTTTGCGTAGCTATCAAACTGATGAGAGAAAAAGCTCCTGACGATTCTATCGTCAGACAGGTTTATGTGCCATGGCATCACGAGAGACGGATCTTCTTCTGTAGCCCATATCCCTCTCACAATTATCCTCGCATATTTGAGCATATCCCTCGTCTTTTGCAATTTCGTCCTTTTGATTATTTCCTCGAGTATCTCGATGAGCTCGGGGTGATAGGGATATGTAAGTCGGATTTCGTCAATCCCACCATGACCAAACACTTCGGGATTTGTCTTGATTGTTATTTCCATTTCCCTTAATGCTTTAGTCCTTACTTCTTCTGGAACTTCCTCGAATATCCTCTTTTTCATCACTTCCACCAGGTCATCTCCATTCTCATGTCTTCTGAGAGGAGCGAGTGATACAGACCCTACCCGCCTTATTGCGGTATTCAAAACATCCAGAAATTTTTGAAGATATACCTCGTCGTATCTTTCCTCCACACTCTGGATCTTTCCTTCTCTGACTTCTATCGGTAAACTCACAATCATTACCGAATTCGTTCCAACGAGAGCAGTTGAAAGCCGGTCAAGGAATGTGGGAATGTTTTCTGTGTATCTTCTTTCAGTTTCGTTTCCCCCTCTTCTCAGGTTGTTCGCATAGTCTATAAGCTCGTCAATCAGGATAATTACTCTTTTACCTTTCAAAACTTCTCTAATTGATTCTACAGCAGGTGCCGTCAGGTTATCATCGTCCTCTCTTATCGCATCGTAACGACCTAAGGAATGTGCAAGATAACCCCATAGGGTTTTTACGCTATAAGCCTGATATTTAAGCGGTTTTGCAGGTCTTGCGGAATATTCGGCGGATTTGCCGTGAATTACAACTATACTCACCCCTCCCAGTTTTTCTATCTCTTCTGCTAAATTTGTTAGTTCCTTTCTCTTCTTTTCGCCGTAGCCTCTTAATACCTGCGGGATTTTCAAAACCCCTGGTTTTCTGAATGCGTGATAAACGGTGAGTAAAGTGTGCGTCTTACCACCACCAAATAGCGAGTATAGCGTCAAAATATTGTTTGCTTCCCCTTTAAGAGCTTTTACGACTCTTCTCAATGTATCGGAGATTGCATCACTGAAATAAGTCCTTACAAAGAACTCGTAAGGGTCGCTATACATCTCGTATGCTTCTCCACTAACGACTTCAAAAAGCTCCGGCGCCAGGCAATCATCTAATTTCTCATCAAATACATCAGCCCATAATTTGCAGTCTTTGATGCCCATATCCTCGTCCCTATTTACAAAACAGATAAAAAAATATTTGTACGAAGATATTAAAGAAGATTTCGTATTAATATAAAAATATTGATATATCCGTTAAAATTAAAAACCGAATCGCTCCCGCCAGTCATTTCTTCCGGTATGTTCTTCACAGCCTCGCTGATTATCCCCAAACCCCTTACAAATGCCCTTCTCAGAGTTTCGTCTTTTAAGAAATTTTCGAATCTCAAATCTCAAGCTTTTTGAACTACTTTCAAGATATTCGCATTCTTCAAGGATGGGCTTATGCTTCCCGGAGTAAGCAGGTCACAACCTTTCTGCCCAAGAGCTCCTCAAGGTAAAAAGCGAGATTGTAAGCTTTATGGTACTATGAGGCAGTCCCACAATTCATTCTTAATTAAAGATACTTAGAGTTAATTAAGCATTGCACGAAAACCAAAAAGTTCCCGAGTACAGATGCTGAATTGGCAATATTCGCACTTTTTCTATCCCTATTGTGAGTGTGAATAACTTGGAATTGGAAAATC
>Ga0190306_1000215_pt1 | contig 22150 bp, 26 predicted proteins | sample 48700734_MG_FD_161657 | JGI IMG/M metagenome (GOLD analysis project Ga0190306, IMG submission 161657) | Hydrothermal vent sediment bacterial communities from Southern Trench, Guaymas Basin, Mexico - 4870-07-3-4_MG | ecosystem: Environmental > Aquatic > Marine > Hydrothermal vents > Sediment ... | reverse complement strand
GGTCTATTGCTCTTGATAAATCTTTAATAACATAAGTATTAAACCCCTTTTTGAGTGAATCCACAGCACTAAAAAAAACACACCAGTCAAAAGCAAGACCACAAAGGAACACATTTTCTATCTCATGTTCTTTAAGATATCCGGTAAGACCGGTTGGTGTTTCCCTATCATTCTCATAAAAAGCAGAATATGAATCCATTTCAGGATTTCTCCCTTTTCTTATTAGTAAATCTGCTTTTTCAGACTTTAACCCCGGATAAAACTCTGCACCTGCTGTTCCCTCAATACAATGATCCGGCCATAGAGTAACACTCTGCTTACCATTTTTAATAACAGAATAAAGTTCTTTTTTATGAAAAGAAGCAAAAGATATATGCTCTGGAGGATGCCAGTCTGAAGTAAACACAATTTTTTTAAACTTCTTACCATGCTCCAAAAGAAGATTATTAATAGGATCTACAATTTCATCCCCCCCATTCACTGCAAGGGAACCCCCGGGGCAAAAATCTACCTGGATATCAATTACTACCAAAGCACTCTTTTCTAAATTCTTCATATAAACAGTCTACTAAAAACAAACATTACTGACAAGTTTATTTTATTAAATTAGTTAAACTCTGATGGAGGAAACTCTCGACAAAAGCACCTTTATAATATATCCTGTAGCAGCGTTTTATACCATAATCCAATCTAAGTTACTTTAAATCCGGAGACAAAATGCCCACTGTAATGATTGTTGATGATGAAGAGTTAATCAGAAGTATGATACGAAAAAGTCTTATTAGAATTGGTTATAATGTACTGGAAGCTGAAAATGGAAATGAAGCTATGAAAATAGTAGGAACTGAACATATAGATATGATTATTTCCGATCTGGTAATGCCGGAAAAAGGCGGTATTGAACTTATGATGGAATTAAAAAATCTATTTCCAAATATTAAAAAAATTGCTATTTCAGGTAAACTACCAACGGAAAATAAATCCATATCTGATCTTGCAGAAAGATTTAATGTTGATGCAGTCTTCTCCAAACCATTTGAGCTTTTCGATCTGTTAAAAGTAGTTAAAAAACTGGTTCCTGCTGCTGGCTCATCAGCAAATGAGATGTAAATGGAATCAAAAATCTCGGTTAAAGAAACTGTAATTGTATCTATTTTTACAGCCATGACAGTTCTTGGTGGATATATCGCTATTCCTCTTGGTCCGGTTTCAATGGTTCTCAGTAATTTTGTAATTTTGCTTTCGGGTCTGCTTTTAGGCAGTAAGAGAGGAACCGCAGTTGCTTTTACCTACCTTTTGCTGGGATCTCTTGGATTACCGGTTTTTGCAGGAGGAACATCCGGGATTGCCCATATCATTGGCCCAACAGGAGGATACCTAATAGGTTACCTACCTGCTGCATTTATTACAGGACTAATGTCTGAATATAAGAAAAGGTCGCTATTTAAAGATACAATAGCTTTAATAATCGGTGCTCTTTCTATTTATGCATTTGGTATACCATGGTTAAAATTTTCTCTTGGAATGTCATGGATTAAAGCGATTAGCGCAGGTATGCTGCCATTTTTACCAGGTGATGCTGTAAAAATTATTGCTGCAGCACTGATTAGTATTAAAATGCATGAACTAATACAGGAATTCCTCCATAAAAATAGCCACAACGAATAATGAAACTATTAGAAATAAAAAATCTTGAATGTAAGTTTCAGGATGGAACTGAGGCTCTAAAAAATATCAATTTTTTAGTAAATAAAGGTGATTTTATTGTAATTGCAGGCAAAAACGGCTCTGGCAAAACAGTATTACTACGCCATCTAAATGGACTATATTCTCCAACAAAGGGTGAAATACTTTTCAAAGGAATCTCCCTTAAAAAACAAATTAGAAAAGTTCGTCAGAATGTAGGACTGGTTTTCCAGAATGCCGATAGTCAGATTGTATCACAAACCGTTTGGGATGATACCGCATTTGGGCCGATAAATTTAAATCTTTCCAAAGATGAAATTAAAATAAAAGTAACAGAATCTTTAAATTCGGTAGGAATGTTTGCCTTTAAAGACCACAACCCCCATAAATTATCAGGAGGAGAAAAACGTAAGATTGCAATAGCCGGAGTTCTGGCTATGGATACCAGTATTATCCTATTAGATGAACCATTTTCAAATCTTGATTATCCCGGCATAGTTGATATTTTAAATCAAATAATTAATCTCCATAAAAAGGGACATACTATAATCTGCGTAACTCATGAAATTGAGAAAATACTATATCATGCAAATAGATTTATTATTATGCAGGATGGTTATATGGTAGAGGACTCTACTCCGGCAGAAGTACTTAAAAATATCCATAAATATGATATTTTCCCGCCCTTAAATCCAAAAGAAAAAAATATTAATAATCAATTATCAAAAATGACATGGCTGAATTGAATTTATTTCATTTTCAAAAAGGAGACTCAGCTCTTCACAAATTAGACACAAGATTAAAACTAATTCTTTTAATACTTTATTCAGCTTCAATCTATAAATTCAACTTATATGCAGTTATTAGTATATCTTTTATTATTATTATATATTTTTTCAAAACTATTAGAGCAAAAAAATACTTCCTAAAGGAAATGAAATGGGCAGCATTTTTACTTATTTTTATTTTTATAGGAACACTCTTTTCAACAGAGGGCGAAATAATTTATCAATCAATACCATTTATTACAAAAACAGGTATAATTTCAGGAATTATTTCTGCCTGGAAATTTTTAATGGTAATTTTTATAGGATTATTATTTTCCTACACCACTCTTCCTGAAAACTTACATACAGCTGTATATCAAATTTTCAAACCTATACCCATGGTTAATGAAAGCTCTATTGCTTCAAAACTAAGTCTAACAATTATGTTTATTCCTATATTGATGGATATGATGAACGAAATTATTGAGGCAAGACGATCACGATATATTGAAGGCAGCAGAAACCCAGTAAAAAATATTATGTCCCTGGTAATTCCAATTATATCCGGAGTTATCATAAAGGCAGAGGAAACAACACTTGCTCTGGAAGCGAGATTATTTACAGGGGAAATATCCCCCGGCAAAACAATTATCAGCAAAAGTGACTTTCGAACTATAATTTTAGGAGTCATTCCGATTTGTACTGCTCTTATCCTTCAAATTATATATAAGAATATTTGAATTACGACTGTAATTAAAATTATTCTTTTTGTAATCGGGTAAATCCTCTAGTTTACCTTTTTTAAAACCAATATTCTCAAACCAATCACTTGTTTTTGTAGTTAACAAAAATATTTTAACCATTTTAATTTTTAGCGCCCTATTAATTAAAAATTTAATCAACCTGCTTCCAATACCAAGTTCAATATAGTTTGGGTCAACAGCAACTGCAGCTATTTCTCCAACAGCTTCTGGGTATTCAATCAAAGCAGCACAGGCATGGATAATACTATCAGTTTCATAAATAATAAAATTATCTATTTCTTCCAATAATGTCTGTTTATCCCTTATTACTAACGTACCATCCTGTACAAATGGAGCCATTATTCGCAATACACCAGGAATGTCCCTGGCTTCCATTTTTCTTATTTTTTCAAATTCATTACTATGAATCATAGTGCCAACACCAAGATTAGAAAATATTTCCTTTAAAAGAACGCCTTTTATAAGTCCATTTAAAATATGGACACGATGAACACCTCTTTCTACAGCATCACTGGCTCTTTTTACCTTTTCAAGACTTCCGATTTTATCACTATTTATTTCAATAAATACCTTTACAGCCTCCATATTCATTCTGGAAATTCTACCTTCATCTGAAACTCCAAAATTATCCGGAACGTGATAATTATTTGTTTTTAAAATCGGATCTGTACCTATAAAAAATAATTTTTCAGCGTTAATAATCTCACTAATTGAAACAGCAAGTTCATCAGAAGAAATATTATAAGGTTTTCCACTTGAATTCCAGCCAATAGATGGGAAAATAGGTATAAAAGAATTTTCCATTACTTTTAAAAGAGGCTCTTTCTGAATTTTTTCAATTACCCCGGAGCTCATATAATCTACTCCATCAATAATTCCAAGACTCTTAGCCCTTACCCAGTTTCCAACCAGTGCATTTATATTGTTTCCTGCAAGACCGGTCATTATTTTATTTGAAACATCAAAAGCAGCCATTTTGACAAAAGAAATCATTTCCTTATCAGTAATACGTATTCCATTATGAAAATTACTTTTTATATTATACTGATTAAAAATTTCATCAATCCGTTTACGGGCGCCTGGAACAATTATAATTCTAATACCGGATTGATGAAGTATGGATAGATCTTTAAGCAATATTGGAAAATATTCATAATCAATTATGTCATCATCAATTTTAATAACAAAAGCTTTCCCCCGAAACCTGCTTATATAAGCAAAAACTTCCCTTATAACCTCAATTTCTCTTTCCAAATGATTCATATCCTTCACAATCTATTCCTGTCTTTAATAGTCATTAAGAGAAATGATACCCAGAATGCTGATCATATACTAAAACGTCATTACAATAAATACAATCATAATATTGGTGGGATTTATCATATATATTGCTCATAGAAGTAAAATATAAAGGAAAATGCCCATTTTATCGGTTATTGACTGACAAAACACCTTAAAGGTATTGACTCATTTTAAATGTGAAAATAATCTGTGTTTACTATGCAGAAAAGCAAACAAGACTATTCGAATGTCGATAACAAACAAAGAATAGTTGACGCAGCCACAAAACTATTTATAAAACAGGGAGCTCATAATACAAGTCTTGCAGATATTGCAAAGGAACTGGATATAAGCAAAGGAACTTTATACTACTACTATTCATCAAAATCCGATTTAATTTTTGATGTGACAGACATTTACATGAAACAATTAAGTTCAAAGCTTCTTAAATGGATAAATGCACATGATAGCAGGAACCAACCTGCAGAAATAATTTCAGTTGTGTTTAAAACAATGTTCAAAACCACTTCCAGAGGAAAACTCCATATCTACCTCATTTATGAAGCAACTACACATAATGAAGTTCTAAAAAAAAGAATAAAAACGGCATATACAAATTGGCAGAAAATGCTTGAAGAAGGTCTGGGAAATATTTTATCGGATAAAAAAGATCCTGCTATAATTGCAGAAATAATACTGACAATGATAACAGGGGGAGTAGTTCATTCTGCATTGGGAATAAAAATGAGTCCCATGAATGAAGTACTGCCCCCTATTGTAGAATAGTTGATAAACTGATTTATGCTTCTGAAAGAAGTTCTTTTTCAATAACTTCAACAAATGAAGCTTTTGGTAATGCGCCTGCAGCCATTTGTGGTTTACCGTTAACAGGAATAAAAAGCAATGAAGGTATACTCTGAACTCCAAATGCACCGGCAAGTTCCTGTTCTGCCTCGGTGTCAATTTTAAAGAAATTAACTTTACCTTCATACTCTGTAGACAGTTCCTCAATAATCGGAGCAACCATTTTACAAGGCTGACACCAGTCAGCATAAAAATCTATAACTGCTGGAAGAGTACCCTCATATTTCCATTCTTTATTATTTTCATAATCGAAAATTTCTTTTAAAAACTTATCTTTAGTAAGATGTGTAGCCATTTTATCCTCCTGGGCTATGGGCAATCAGGGACAAGTCCATAAACTGCCTGTCCTTATGTATATAGAATATACTATATATAATATATTAAATCAAGCACTATAACTTAATTTTTCTAATTTATGAAACGCTCTATTTTTGCATCCGGTTTTAAGGTTGCAATATATGCATTTACTAGTTCCGCCATCTTCAACTGTGTAAGATGGTCTACTATTTTTGTTCTGGCATCATCCAGAGGGATTGTACTTGCAGGATTCTTAGCTGTAAGCTTAATAAGATGATAACCAAACTGTGTTTCGACTACATCACTTACATCACCAACATTCATGGAAAAAGCAGCATCCTCAAATGGTTTTACCATCTGGCCATGCCCAAAAGCTCCTAAATCTCCACCATTTGTGTTACTGGGTCCTTCAGAAAGTTCCCTTGCAAGATCGGAAAACTCTTCACCATTATTTAATCTGACTTTAATTGCTTTAATTCTATCCATTGCTTCTTTCTTAACAGAATCTTCTGCATTGGGATCTACTTTAATTAAAATATGACTGGCTCTAACCTGTTCAGGCTGTGTAAAATACTGACTGTTATCCTGATAAAACTTAAGAACAGCTGCATCATCAATTTTTACTGAGGATTTATATTTGCTATTAATATAGTTCTCCACAAGTAAAGTTTTTCCAATATCCGCTTTTATCTCTTCTTCAGTTATATTCTGAGCCTCAAGTGCTTTTTTATAAGTTGCATCATCAGGAAACTGGCTTTTTACTGTTTCAAACTGGGCATTTACAGTATCATCACCGACTGTTATTCCTTTAGATTGAGCGTCCTGATACAGCAGTTCCTGATCTATAAGATTTTCCAGGACCTTGTTTTTTAGTTCAACCTGTTGTGCATCCTGAAGAGTAACTCCTTTACTTGCATACTGTTGAAGAATAGCCTGAACCTGACCATTGTAAATTTTTGTTGGTATCATAACTCCATTTACAATTGCAGCAGCTTCAGCCGGGACATCGCTTATAGGCTCCCGATCAGTGCTTTCAGCTGCATTTGAATTGGAAGGAGCTGCATCCACAGTATCTTTTGATTCTTCCTTTTTCCCTCCTGCATAAAGTGCCAGGGGTAAAATGAGAAGGAGAAGCATGAATAATACTGTCCCTCTGGTAATTTTGCTTTTAAACATCGTCTACTCCGTATTTTAGAGACAAGCAGATTAATCCACCTTCCCGTAAATTTAATAATGGAAAAAATATAATGCTAAATGAATTCAAAATCCAGTAAAAACTATAGTTTTCTTGAATAAAACCCTAAAATAAGTCTATTTGGATCTGTAACCTTAAAATCTTTATCACCCCATTCACGTTTTTGTATCTCCTGGACAATTTCAATACCCTGCTCCTTACAAAACCGGTACTGCTTTTCTATATTCTCAACCTGAATAAGTAATACTGCATCTACAAGAGGTTCAACCTGCTTGGTAGCACTTTGCAGCACAACAATATGCCCACTGGCAGCCTTAAAAAGATAGCCACTGTCATTAAAACCCCGATTCCAATTACCTACAACAGGTAATCGGAGTATGTCTTTATAAAATTTGATTGTCTCATCATATTTTTGTGTAAAAAAACTGAAACGAAACTCCATTTTGTCATTAGTTTTCATAAATCCTCCGATTTATTATCTTAATCAATGAAGAGAATATGAGCAAGCAAAGTGACATCACTGTACCTGAAAAAACAAGCTAAAAAACTAAACTATTGTAAACCGGCAGGACTCTATACTAGTATTCGACATATACAACGACGCATGGATTCCAATTTGTAACGAACAACATCATGCATTAAAAAACTTCTCCATTCGATAATCCGGAATATATTGTATTTTTGGTGCCATGTCCTCTTCAAAATACAACATTTTTTTATAAATTCAGCATATAAAACTGTATTTTCTTTCTTTAATCCACCAATAGCAATGAGGAACAAGTGTTTGAATCAGGATTGATATAATGGGTTGATTAAAGGATTAGTAACAGTAAAGAATCCAAAATCGTCAAAATCTTTATTATTACGAGTATAAAATTCCCTAACACCATGCCCTTTAAGAGTGACAGCAAGCACAGCATCAAAGCTTTTTCGAGATCCAAATAATTGTTTTTCCCATTGAGATTTGAGATCTTTCATCATATCCGGTTCCCATGCACATTTCAGCCAGCCCGATTTTTCCCTATACCAGTCTATTGTTTTTGCTGCCTGAGATGCTGTTAAAGGGTTCTGAAGAACAACTGAATTACGTAAAAGACGGTAAAGTTCAAACCAAACCTGATCGGCTACAATCCAGGAATCCTTTTCGCTCAATGCTTTATCTACCAGTTGTCTGCAAATTGCATGCTCGGAACAATCAGTATTAATTGAGTAAAGTAATATATTTGTATCCAGGCTTTTCACAGTTTTTCTCTGTCGCTGTTTGCAAGGCTTCTTAATTGATCAGAATTAACAAGAATTTCCCCACAGTGATAAACAGGTGGAGGTTCTGAAACATTTTCTGCTTCAAATATACCATTACGGGCTATCCAGAAACTAACCGCAGCTCTTACAAGTTCACTTACAGGTCGATCATCTTTTTTTGCAATTCTCCTGAGAATTTTTAGCTGAGGTTCCGGAAATAATATTTGCATCTTTTCCATGTATACAGTATAAGCATGGATGCAGATAAAATCAAGTAATACCAAATGATAGTAAGCAAACTTAAAGCAAAAAAGGAAGCCCGAGATGTAAATATTTAATATTAGAGTTGTTATATTAATGATATAATTATCTTAATGGTTACAATCAGATTCTATGAAGAGCTTAATGATTTTCTCGAAAAAGACAAAAAGAAAATCAGTTTTTCTGTTAAAACCAATCCAGGCCAGACGGTAAAGGATCTTATTGAATCAGAAAATGTTCCCCATACAGAGGTTGATTTAATTCTTGTAAACAGCGACTCTGTTGATTTCTCCTATCAGGTTATGGATATGGATAGAATATCTGTTTACCCTGTTTTTGAATCACTGGATATAAAAAATGCAGCAAAACTTAGACCTCTACCATTAAGAACAACTCTATTTATTCTCGATGTAAATCTTGGAAAACTGGCCAGATACCTTCGAATAGGAGGGTTTGATACTCTCTACAGCAATTCATATCAAGACAAAGAGATTGCAGAAATTTCCGTCCGGGAAAACAGAATCCTGCTGACAAGGGATAGGGATCTTCTAAAACGTTCAATAATTCAAAGAGGGCACTGGATAAGGTCTCAAAATGCTGTCCTTCAGTACCAGGATGTTCTGGAAAGATTTGACCTTACCGACTCTGTATCTCTCTATTCCCGCTGTCCCCAATGTAATGGAAATCTCCGGCAGGTAGATAAGAAAGATATTCTGGACAAACTGGCTCCTAAAACGGCAATGTACTATGATAATTTCAAGACCTGCGGCAGCTGCGGTAAAATATACTGGAAGGGGAGTCATTATTATAATTTTATTAAAATGACAGGCTTACGTAAATAACGGTAAAGTTCAAACCAAACTTAATCAGATACTATCCAGAATCCTTTTCGCTCAATGCTTTATCTACAAGTTGTCTGCAAATTGTATACTCGGGACAATCAGTATTAATTAAGTAAAGATCCACTTCAAAACTATAACCTTTTACCCGAAAAGGTATTCTAAGTGGTTCAAAATGCAGAAATTTATTTGAATCCGGGCTTTTAACAGTTTTTCTCTGTCGCTGTTTGCAAAGCTTCTTAATTGATTCGTAGTAACAAGGATTTCCCCACAGTGATAAACAGGTAAAGGCTCTGAAATAATATCTGCAACTTTTCCATATATACAGCACAAACATGGATGCGGGTGGATTCAGTAATAATAAGCTTTTTTGCTTTATCTATATCAGCAATTATTTATATTTTATCAGCCAGATAAAAAGAAAGAGGAATAGTTATTACACCAAGGACTGTGGAAATAACTACTATTTCTCTAGGTATACTGCTGTCATAACCAAGCCTTGCAGGTAGAACGTAGGAAAATACTGCTGATGGAAGAGCACTTGTAACAAGAATAACTGTTTTCATTAAACCACTTATATCAAATAACCTGACAGCAAGGATACCACAAAGAAATCCTCCTGCCATACGCAATAATATTCCGGCAAATACATGAATACTTATTTTTCCCTTCTGTCTTCCAGAAAGGCTGTGTCCCAGAGCAAAGGCTGCCAAAGGGGGAGCTGCATTACCTCCAAAAGAAAAAGTCTTTAATAATGATTCAGGTATTGAAATGTTAAAAAGATTAAACGAGAACCCTGCAATGACGGCCCATAAAATTGGAGATTTTACAGATGCTTTTATGCCATTAATAGAAAATCCTCCCTCGAGTAATAAATAGCCAAGAGTAAAAATAAAAAAAGTCTGTATCTGATCATAGATAATTATTATATTTGTTGCTTCATAACCAGCCCAAAGCTGCATTAAGGGTATGCCTAAAAATCCGGAATTCATAAAAATCACTGGCAATGTAAATATTCGTTTATCTGTTTTGCTTATGTATGTATAAACTAATGCTGCTGATAAAGTTAGTATAATTACAAAAACAACTGAACCTGATAGTATTAGCATTTCCAGAGGCGATACTGGTGATAAATATAAAGATGAAAAAACCAGCATGGGCATAAAAAAATCTGCAAGGATCCTTAGAAGAGTATCTTCATTTAATTTAACAAGCCGACCCATCGCAAATCCGCTGAACATAAGAATAAAAAGAGGAAGTAATATTAGAAAACTTTGTAGTACCATAGTTTATAAGCCTATCCTAATAGGAGAAAGCACTCTCTCCAATAAACTCTCTTAGTAATGACTGATCGGGTACATAATGGGGAGGTATGCTTGAAAAATTATCCAGAAAAGAAAGTAGTCTGATTGCTTCCTTGTAAACTTCATTATCAGGTTTTATAGTTCTTAATATGGGGATTGCATATATTTTTAATACTGCAAGCTCATAATCAAGAGCAGAGTTGAATACTGAATCAGCCTGATCCTGAAACTTAAAAATATTCTTTTCTTCCCCTCTTCTGACAGACGGCCACATTTTCAGGGTTTGTTCAGCACTGTTTCCTCTAAACTGATGATCTCTAACCATTCTTCTTACCAGCCTGTTATCGGTAGTAGGAATACGGTTGTGATCATCCAGATTTAATTGGGTAAGAGCAGAAATATAAATTTTATATTTTAATTCGTTTCCTACCAAAGGTGTTAATTCAGGATTAAGACCATGTATACCTTCAATTAGCAGGATATTCCTCTTTGTCAGTTGTAATGGAGTACCTTGTTCTTTTGCTTTTCCTGTTTTAAAATCGAATATTGGTATTTCAACTGATCTGCCTTTAAATAATTGTATAAGATGTTTATTAAGAAGATCTATATTAAGAGCATAGAGTGATTCAAAATCCAGTTTTCCATGTTCATCCACTGGTACCTCAATATTTGGAAGATAATAATTATCCAGAGAGATACTGACAGGATTGAACCCCATAACCCTTAATTGGATTGATAATTTTTTAGTAAAAGTAGTTTTCCCGGATGAAGAAGGGCCTGCAACAAGAATTACCCTGACTTTTCCTCTTCGTGCGGCGATACTATCAGCTATTTGTGAAATTTTTTTGTTATGCAATGCCTCTGCAACCCTTATAAACGGTTTAATTTCCCTATTTTCCGATAGCTCGTTAAGTTTACCTACACAATTTACATTTAAAATTTTACCCCATGCTTTATATTCCTTATATACAGCAAATAAAGAGGGCATATCTTTAAAAGAATCAAGTTTCTCAGGAGTTTTTCTGTTTGGATATCTTAAAAGAAATCCGGGTGCATAATTATAAATTTCAAATGGTTTAAGTAACGATGTATTCGGCAGCAATGGTTCATATGAAATATCTATAAATCCTCCACAGTAATAAATAGGTATTTTGGGGGCATTTCTATATTTAAGGAGTTTAGCTGTTGCAGGCTGATTTATTTTTTTGAAAAAGTTAGTTGCTTCAGTATACGAGAAGACTCTTCTCTCTATGCTGCACTTACTTTCAACAATTCTTTGCATCTCTTTTTGCAAAAGAGCTATATCATTATCAGAAATTTTATCCTGACCATCATAATAGTAATAATAGCTATCTCCTAAAGAATGACCTATAACAAGATGTCTTTCCGGAAAAAGTGTAACAGATGCTTTTGCAAGTATGTATGATAAGCTGCGCCTGAATAATCTAATTCCAGATGTACTGTAAAGACGAACAACTTCGAGAACTGCATTGATCTCAATTTTAAAACTCAAACTTACCAGTTCATTATTAATTTTTGCAGCTACAATGGGATTATCTGTTTTTTCAGATAATAAGTTTTTATAAACCTCACTTACCCTTGTTCCATAATTTATTAATTGTTCTTCACCACTTTCAAGTCTAATATTTACTGCTTTCATATGTTGCTCCGGTCAAAAGTATTATTACCTGAATTTTAATATGGATTGAATCGAATGTACAGAATTTAAAAAATTTATTTTATTCAAGTAGTTCCAACCATTGTCTTGGTCCTACATAATTGGGTCTGGATATTATTTCATTATCAAGTTCTGAAATATCAGAAAAACCTTTTATAGAAGTTAAATAAAGTAGGTAACGTTTTTCTTTGGTGGATATCTTATTAAATTTTCTAAGCAGTTCAATCTTATCAGTTTCTTTACTTAGTTGTGAATTCAGTTTTTTATAATTTTCTTCAATATCATAATCTTCCGAATCAGGTGAAATATTAAAAAGTTTAGTTAAATTTTCTGTTTCCACTTACATCTCCTAAGGTTGCATGGCCTAATCAAAAAGACTCAACTGAACAGGCACCCTGTTTTTACTTTTTACATTATCAGCAGAAACAGTTTTTACTATTTCTACCTTTGGTAAAGACCTTGACTTAACTGCTTCAAGTCGTGTAAAATTTTCTTCCAGAGATGAATATTCTGTACTTAAATAAATCAATTCTTCAAAGGGATTATCTAAGCCCGGAGGAATTTGACGTTTAATACATTCAGATTTACCAGGGAAAATAGTACTAAGTTCAAATTTGATAGTTGCTATAAGCCCACTTAAACTTTCGAGATAAAAATTATCTGAGCTATTTTCTACCTTTCCTGCAATACGGGAGATTACTGTAAGATATGCCCCGGCTTCATGAATTTCGAAATTCCTGGATTTTAAACCTGATAATAAGCTTTGAAGCCAAAAAAGCAAACTTATATCAATTTCTTCCTTTGACATTGCTATAGCTGTAATTCTGTATGCTTCTGTGTTACCAAATAGTTTTTTACAGTTGCTTATAAGCATAGTTGGAGAGTATTTATATTTTGATGCGGTTTCCAGAGTCCATATTGCGAATTTTTCTGCAACTTCCTTATAATTATTATTTAAATCATTCATCATAAGAATTGATGTTTCAAGAAACAGATCTTCCATGTCATATTCAAGACTTTCTGTTATTTGTACAATAACACTCCTAATAAATGATCGATCTCTTAGAATAATATCAATAAAAGCTTCCTGCTTTTTATTTGAAATTATCTCATTACTTTTACCGGAAAGGTGTAAAAGAATAGGTGTAAATATACTCAAGGGAGAATCAGGATCTATTTTTCTGAGTCTGGACTGCATTTCTTCATAGTTTTTTTCATAAAAGGCTTTTATAGCATAGATTAGTTCTTTCCAAAGATAAAGAAGAGAATCTTTGGATATTGATTCTACAGAAGTAAAAACATCAGGATTTTGCATGCCATTGGTTATTGCCTCAAAAGCATCCAGGATAATTCTTGCTTCTTCTTTTAATTCATCATCTACCAGGCTGAACCTTTCAAGAATACCGGGATCGGTGAGGTGTTTTTTTAACTCACTTCTAAGAGTTATGTATTCTAATGATCCGGGTTCCAGAGTTAGTAACTTTTCCAGGGTTCGGCCATTTTTAGTTTTGTTTTTAATCATATTTCCAGTGGTTTCAAAAATTATACTAAACCCTATTTTCTGTCAACATAATTTTCAAAAAAACCATCCTTTTATCTGATCAGCTTTCAGGCTTAGCACTGACCAGAAAATCAGGAAAGCTATACTGAATCTGACCCTCCGAAGAAACTTCCATATTGGCATGCCCCCGGGAAGCAAGACTGTTTAAAATCATTTCTGTTTCTTCAATAGGGGCATCTATAAACAGCGCTGTTCTTGCTACTGTAACTACCCCACCGGATTTTTGTGCGGCTCTTAAAACTTTATTTTCCATTTCAAGTTTTCTTTTTTTAGAATCAGGTCTCTGTAATCTCTTTTTTGACCAGGTTCTGAATAATCTGATGCTTCCCCGATAAATCGAACGCGCACCTAATGCAATAAGAATCCAACGCCATAGAGAAAACCCCATATGCATACCCATTATACCGGAACTACCAAAAGAAATAAAAGGAATGGATATCATTACCATACCAGTAAAAATCTCGCCTATTGCACTTTTTCTATGTCTTCCCATTGTTTTATCCTATTTTATTCGTTAAGACACGGTACACCATACACATTGTTAATAACACCCAACTAATGTATTATTATCTGCCAATTGAAAGGTAGAGACAAGCTCTACCCCGACAGTGTTTTTTATTCTAACATAGTGTGCCAATTACCTCTGTATGTGTCTGCCTCTAACCCTTTGTTTAATAATTCTAAATATTCTTCTCTGGCAATTCTAACTGCACCAAGAGACTCCAGATGCCTTGTATACAACTGACAGTCAATCATAGTAAATCCAAGTTTAGTGGCAACTTTAGCCAAAGTAATAAATGCAGCTTTAGATGCATTTGTCTTTCGTGAAAACATTGATTCCCCAAAAAAAACAGAACCAAGAGATAAGCCGTAGAGGCCTCCTACAAGTTCATTATCTTCCCAAACCTCCAATGAATGCCCCCAGCCAAGTTCATGAAGATAAACATAAGCATCTTTCATATCACTTGTAATCCAGGTTCCATCCTCATCTTTTCTGGAAATACTTCCGCATGAGTCAATAACTTCTTTAAAGTTATTATCTATTGTAAAAGTAAAATTACCCCTGGCAAAAATACGCTGCATAGATTTGGAGATATGAACATTTTCAGGAAAAAGAACCATTCGGGGATCTGGACTCCACCACATAATAGGCTCCCCTTTGGAGTACCATGGGAAAATACCCTGTTTATAAGCAGATAAAAGCATACCTGGAGAAAGATTGCCATCTATACCCACAATTCCTTCCGGACTGGCATTGGAAACAGAAGGGAACTTAAAAAACTCAGTTTCATTAAGATAAGGAAAAGGATTATCCCCGGTTTTTGAATTGACTTTGTCCATAAACATATCCGCTTATGAGTTTTTAATGGATAATACAATATTATCTTCTACAATATCTGCTTTAACTTTTCCACCGTCTTTTAACTTTCCAAAAAGGATCTCATCCACAAAATAATTTTTAATTTTATCTTCAACCATCCGGGCAATATTTCTTGCACCGAATTCATAGGAATAACCATTTTCTGCAATCCAGAACCGACATGAGTCACTTAAGGTAAGACTTACATTTTTTTCGGAAAGAAGAATGGAAAATTCGTCTATTTCTTTATCCACAATTTTTAAAATTATATCTGTTCCAAGTTTATTAAAAGAAATAACCTTATCAAGACGGTTCCTGAACTCCGGACTGAATGTTTTTTTCACTGCGTCTGTAATAGCTTCATCTGTTATTTTATAATCTCCAAAACCTATAAGATCCCTGCCGATATCTCTTGCACCGGCATTACTGGTCATAATAAGAATTATATTTCTAAAATCAGCTTTTCTTCCATTGTTATCGGTAAGAGTAGCATAATCCATAATCTGTAGAAGAATATTAAAAACATCCATGTGAGCTTTTTCAATTTCATCCAGCAAAAGAACAGCATGGGGTTCTTTTTTTACAAGCTCGACAAGAAGGCCACCTTCCTCATAACCTACATATCCCGGAGGAGATCCAACAAGTCTGCTGACAGTATGTTTTTCCTGATACTCACTCATATCAAATCTATGAAGTTTAACACCCAGAGTCTCTGCCAGTTGTCTGGCAAGTTCTGTTTTACCTACCCCTGTAGGTCCTGCAAAAAGAAAAGAAGCAACAGGTTTATCTTTCTTACCAAAGCCTGCACGGGATCTCTTTATTGCCTGACAAACTGCATCAACAGCCTTGTCCTGTCCAAATACTTTCTTTTTTAAGTTAGAACCAAGCTCCTTCAGCTGATCAATCTCAGTGCTTGAAACAGTTCTTTCAGGAATCCCGGCAATTTTTGCTACAACCTTCTCAACCTCTGTCTCATCTACAATTGAAACATCTTTATTTTCTTCACCTGTTTTAAATGATAAAATTTGAAGCCAGGCTCCTGCTTCATCAAGAACATCAATAGCAGTATCTGGCTGATGACGCTCCCTTAAGTACTGCGAGGAAAGAGAAACTGCAGCCTCGAGTGCTTTTTCTGTATACTTTACATTATGATATTCTTCATATTTTTCTTTCAGACCCTGAAGTATAAGTAAGGTTTCTTCTGTACTCGTCTCCGGAACAGTTATTTCCTGAAACCTTCTGGATAATGCTCTATCCTTGTCAAAACTTTTTTTATATTCAGCAAAAGTAGTAGAACCCATGCAACGGAGTTTTCCAGTTGCAAGAGCCGGTTTAAGTAAATTTGATGCATCCATTGTTCCACCGGAGACTGCACCTGCTCCAACTATAGTATGTATTTCATCTATAAAAAGAATAACCTTCTCTTCTTTTTTCAGTTCTTCAATTACTCTTTTCATTCTTTCTTCAAAATCACCTCTGTACCTTGTACCAGCCAGAAGTCCGCCCATATCAAGGGTAAAAATTCTATATCCTTTTAAAATATCAGGGACTCTCTCTTCCACAATACGCGATGCAAGACCCTCTGCAATGGCTGTCTTCCCTACCCCCGGTTCTCCAACAAGAACTGGATTATTTTTTAATCGTCTGCATAAAACCTGTATGGTTCGCTCTAATATATCCTCTCTGCCAATTAAGGGCTCAAGCTCACCGCCTGCTGCCGCCATGTTCAGATTCCTGGTATATAAGCTTATTGCAGATTTATGTTTTATCCCACTTTCAGCTTCCTGGCTATCACTATCCATAAGCTCTTCAAACATTGGATCAGGAAAGTAATCATCAGATCTGCTGATAGCTTTAAGTAGAGCATAACGTGTTAAACCGGCTTTTCTCATATAATATGAACCATGCAGTGTTTCAAGATCAAAAACCGATACAAGAATATCATTCAAATCTACAATTTCTTTGGAAGATGATTCTGTATGAAAAATTGCACTTTCTATTACTGTTTGAAATCCGGCAGTCTGTATAGGTTCAGAATTTTCAATTGAAGGAACCGATTCTTTTAAATAAGTGTCCACATTTTTTTTAACACCTTCTATATCAACATGGCATTCGTCAAAAATACTAATAATATTCTCAAAATAGAAGACAACATAAAGAATATGTTCCGGTGTCAGGTATTCATGTTTCCTTTCCTTTGCCTCAAGATAAGCAGCATTTAAAGCATTTTGCACTTCATCAGATATTTTCAAGAACACACTCCAGGGGAAAATCTTTTTCACGGGCTTTTTCCTGAACCTGCCAGACCTTGGTACTGGCAATATCCAAAGGATAGGTGCCCACTACACCCTGACCTTTTTTATGAACATCCATCATAATTTTTGTCGCCTCTCCAACTGACTTATGAAAAATTGTTCTTATAATCTCAACTACAAAATCCATTGTTGTATAATGATCATTCAGCAGAATTACTTTGTACATTTCAGGCTCTTTTAGTTTTGTATCTTCAGCCTCATCAAGATCAGTTCCGATATTTATCCCTGGAAAATCAGACATGTATTTAAACTCCCTTAACTTTTAATGCCGCCGTACATATAATTGTACTCATGCAGAAATTCCAGAGTTTCTTCCTTACATTTACCGCAGGCCATACTTCCGACTGTTCCACTGACGTCAGCATTAATTAACGAAGAAACCTGCTCTCTTGCCCATTCAACTCCTGCAAAGGACTCTCTACCAAAAGAATGCATACTTGAAGGGTTACCATATAGTTTAAAACTATTTATAAGTTCTTGTATAACCTCAGGATGAAGAAGAGTTGTTGCGTTATTATCTAAATATACAGTTCGTTCATTCATTTAAGACCTCTAATCTCTCTACAGGAATTTAAAATAAGCACCATAATAAAAATAGTCAAGATATGCACTAATTTTAATTACTGGAAACACAGGCATAAGCGGAATGATTATGAATTGATTCAAAATTTTCCACTTCTACCTGAAAACTCTCAATCCTTTTATCGGCTCTTAATCGAAGAGCAGCTTCTCTGGCAGAATCTTCTACAAATCTAGGATTTTCATAGGCAGTCTCTGTCACGTGCTTTTCATCAACCCTTTTCAGTAAAGTATACAATGGAGAGGAGGCAGAATCTTCAGCAATTTCAACAAGTTCTTCAAGCCATATGAGATGATTAGATACCACCTCAATTTTAATAATACCCCTTTGACTATGTGCTCCGTACTTACTTATTTCTTTTGAACAGGGGCATAAATTGGTAACAGGAACTTCAACTATCAGCTTTAGGTTCAATAAATTCTTTTTCTCTGCTAAAAGATGACATTTATATTCAAGAAGGCTTGATATACCGGAAACAGGTGCTTTTTTACGAATAAAATAGGGAAAACTAATCTCAAGATGAGCAGTCTCACATTCAAAAGACTTATGCATGTCATCCAATATTTCTTCCAGACCCTGAGGGTGGAGATCTACTGTGTGTCTTTCCAAAACCTCAACAAAACGGCTCATGTGAGTGCCCCGGTAATGATGAGGGAGGTCGACAAACATGTTAATATTTGCAACAGTTGACTGTGATCCTTTATTTTTATCAAGTACTGTTACAGGATAATTAAGATCCCTAACTCCTACCTTTTTTATTGCAACTTCGCGTTTATCAGGCTCATTCTGAACATCCGACATCACTGGATCTTATCTCCTCTGTAAACTACATAGTTAGTATCGGTTTCATTTAATTTAATCTGGTAAAGTTCATAGTTATCACCTTTTAAAGGTTCCTTAAGTTCATCCCAGATCCATTGTACAAGATTTTCAGTAGTCGACTGAGGTACTGTATCGTTAAGATATTTATGATCAAACCGGTTTATAACCTTATCTTTTACTATTGATTTTAGAATACCATAATCAAGTATCATTCCATCTTTACCAGGTATTCCCTGAATGGTAATCTCCATTCTGTATGTATGCCCATGAAGAGCTTCACACTTTCCATGATATTCCACAAGGTTATGGGCGGAATCAAATTTAAATACTTTGGTTAAGAACATTTTCATCCATTTAAAATATAAATTGTTAAGCGCTTCGTCAAGGAAATGAAAGATAATCTACTATCTAAGTTATTTAAAATTCATTTCGTAATAATTCAAATTCTTTATCAGCATAATTTTTAACTTTATCCTGATAAACCTTGTATAGAGATAGAAGTTTTTCGCCCGAAACAGTAAGACTTGCACCTTCTCTACTATCCCCGCCCCTCTTTCTATCAAGAATTTTTTTATTCAGGGTTTTTTCCAGATTATTAAGCATTGACAGTGCTTTTACATAGGAAAGGTGCATATCCTCTGCTGCTTTTCGAATTGAACCATACTTTTTTATACCAAGAAGAAGCCAGTAAACACCAATCCCCATAAACTGGGAACCGGCATTATCAACAAAATATATTTTTAATTTTACATCCACGAATATATACTATAAAATTTCTCTGGAAGCTTTATCAATTATAGTATAGAGCTCTTCAATATCATTAAGTTCAACACTTGAATATGCAATTCTCAGGTATTTTTCCTGAATGGATATAGTTCCTACTCCATACTTATCCAGTAAATGAATACGCAGCTTTTCCGAATTCCCCTTATATTCAAAGGTCATAAAATATCCGGAATTAAAAGGAAGCGCCTGTAAAGGTGAATCTTTACCAAATGCAGCAATAATTTCTCTGACTTTTTCATACCGTTTTTTAAGAATTGTAAAACCTTCCTCTTTTTCTTTCCAGTAGCTATTTGAGGGGAGAGACTTTAGAACAAGCGTTTGTGCCATTTTGCTTGAATTGGAAATTGAAGCCCTTATAGCACCCATTGTTTTCTTTGTAAGAGCATCCAGATGTTCTGTGCTTAGACTTTTTGATGAAAAAGTAAGAAACCCCAGTCTAAATCCCCAGGCAAAGTTTTCCTTGGTAGCTCCATCAATTTTAACAGCAAGAATATTATTATGAATATCGGCTAATCTTCCAAATAGAGATTCTTTTAAAGTTTCCTCTTCATAAAAAAGACCAAAATAGGCATCATCTGTAATTACAAGTATTTTTTTTCCCTTGTCTGCAAAGTCTTTTAGTAATGTAATAATAGCTTCAGCTTCATCAATAGAAGGGGAATATCCTGTAGGATTGTTCGGGAAATTTAAAATAAGCGCAAATTTATCTCCGGAAATATTCGCAATTGTGCTTTTTAGAGATTCAATATTAATACGCCCTTCTTTGTTAAAAAAGGTAAACCGTCTAATTTCAGCTTCATTTCTTCCTTCAAAAATAAGGCTGTAATTACCCCAGAACATATCCGGAATAACAATAGAATCACCCTTATTAAGAAACATATCCGAAATAGTGGCAATACCATGTGTTAAGCCGGAAGTAACAAGGGGAAGTGAAGTTTTTTTACCTTTCAGGGATGGATTTTTTTTATCCATTTCATCCCGCCACGCTTTTCGAAGTTCGAGAACCCCTGAAGTTGGTGCATAAGGGAACATTTCTCCTGGAGATAGTCCCGGAACCTGTCTTTTAACACTTTCCAGATACATTGGAACGCCGCCTGTGGTAGCCATCCCCACTGTAGCATTAAATTTATGTGCTTTTTGCTTAGCTTCAGCTGACTGTGCTACTATTCCCTTTGGAAAATAAAATCTTTTCCCAAAATCAGATAATAGATCGAATACAACAGTATCCTCCAAAATTGAATTTAATTCTTTTGCAATGCTGTTCATTTTTCTACCTCTTTTAAAATTTAGAAGACCCCGCCCCGAAAGGCAGGGTCTCAACCGGAAGCTTACAATATTTTATTTATTTATACGAGTACCTGTCCTGCCTTCCAATGCATCAAGAGCTTTATCAAGAGAAGTAACAATTGCTTCATTACCGCTCCATTTTACAAAACGCATACAAGCTTCCACTTTGGGTCCCATAGAACCCTTGAAAAACTGTCCTTCATCCAGATAGCTCTGTGCTTCATCAAGACTTATATCCTGAAGAGCTTTCTGATCAGGTTTATTAAAGTTTACATAAACATTTTCAACATCTGTTAAAATCATAAACTTATCTGCTTTAACAGCCTGAGCCAGTTTAAACCCTGCTCTGTCTTTATCAATAACCGCATCAACTCCAACCCAGCTGCCGTCACTTCCTTTCTCTACAGGAATGCCGCCTCCTCCTGAAGCAATAACAATAACCCTTTCGGTAAGAAGAGAATTGATTGCTCTTTCTTCCACAATACTAAGGGGTTCCGGAGAAGGAACAACCCTGCGCCAGCTTTTTTCAACTCCGGGTTTCACTTCTTTTACAATCCACCCTTTTTCCGATGCATGTTTTTTTGCTTCTGCTTCAGTATAAAAAGGACCAACGGGTTTTGACGGATCCTGAAAATCAGGATCTTCACTTGATACCTCAACCTGGGTTACAACACTGCAAACCGGAGCATCTTTTCCCAATTTTTGAAGATGATATGCCAGCCTGTTCTGAAACATCCAGCCAATCTGTCCCTGTGTCATTGCACCTACAGCAGTAAGGGTCTGAGCCGGAACAAGTGAGCTTCCTTCTTCCTGTTGAATTAAGAGTGATCCAGCCTGAGGTCCATTTCCATGTGTAATAACTATTTTGTATCCTGCCATTGAAATTTTAGCAATTTGTTCTGCAGCAGTATCTACGTTTTTCATCTGCTCCTCTGTGGTTCCACTCTCTCCTGCCTGTTTAATGGCATTACCACCAAGGGCAATTACAACTAATTCTCTTGACATATTAATCTCCTCTTTATTATGATTGTTAGTAGAAATCTGTAGATCTTAATCATGCTGGTTTGGTTAAAAATCAAACCTGACAGATTTCTTTTTAAAATTATCAAAAAAGAGTATTTTACGATCTGGGAATAGATTGATCAAGAGGATTAGTATCAAAAATAATGATATTTTTGATATTTTCGTTGATATTTCGATAATATATTGCAAAAAAACTAAATTTAAAGAGAGATTTAAGTTTACAGGGTCTACTATTATC
>Ga0190306_1000213_pt1 | contig 22181 bp, 20 predicted proteins | sample 48700734_MG_FD_161657 | JGI IMG/M metagenome (GOLD analysis project Ga0190306, IMG submission 161657) | Hydrothermal vent sediment bacterial communities from Southern Trench, Guaymas Basin, Mexico - 4870-07-3-4_MG | ecosystem: Environmental > Aquatic > Marine > Hydrothermal vents > Sediment ... | reverse complement strand
GAGAGTGGAGAAAGAGAAAGAGGAGGAAAGCGGTGTGGTGGTAAGAACAAGGAGTAGCGACGGTAGAACAATAGAGATAAAAGCGGATCTGGTGGTTCTTGCTACTGCTATCGTCCCGGCTAAGGGGTCAGAGGAACTCGCAAGGATACTGAAGCTCACGAGGAGTGAGGATGGCTTCTTCATGGAGGCGCATCCAAAACTCCGACCTCTCGATACGTTCACTGACGGCATCTTCGTCGCAGGCTGCTGCCAATCGCCGAAGGATATCCCTGATAGTGTTGCGCAGGCAGTTGGTGCGGCGATGAGGGCTTCGATACCACTGATGCAGGGCGAGGTGGAGATAGAACCACTTGTGGCTGAGGTAGATGTGAGCCTGTGCACTGGCTGTGGGATATGTGAAGCGATATGCCCCTTTGGTGCTCTGGCTTTAATACTCGATAAGGATAAGGGCAGGGGCACGATGAGTGTGAACGAGGTTGTGTGTAAGGGATGTGGCTCTTGCAACGCGATATGCCCATCAGGTGCGATCTCTATAAAGCATTTCAGAGACAAGCAGATATATGCACAGATAGAAGCAATTAGCCGCTGAGAGTAGTGATTATGCTTTTTCCCTTCACCGAGCATATCCAAAATTAGGGAACGAACTTTTATAAAGGAAAGTAATAATTTGAAATTTGAAAATAAAATGAATTAGCCCCCTCCATAATCCGAGCCATAATCCAGAGTTTTGAATTAATTTCTTACATATTTACACTCATTCTTTTCTTAAATTCTAAAAGTACACCATAAAAACCTGTAAAATCCAATTCCAAATAACAGACGAGAAAGACCCAAAATGGGTGCTATTAGGAAAAATACTCGGTATTGTCAGTTCACGAAGAGTCAAGCAGGAGATGGCGAAGCAGGGGATATCACCGGTGAACCTGGCTGGGACGACGTCCTGATAGCCATGTTCTTTTCCGTAGATATTTCCTACGTGATCAGCGAATTGCTGAAAAGGGAAGAATTGAGGAGATTTGCAAAATTGGTAGAGATTCCGGAAGCGAAGGATATTTACCGATTCTTGGCCAGATTCGACGAGAAACTATTCATTGGGCTTGTTCTCAGCGTTTTGGGCTCTATATGTGTCAGAAGGGGAAGAAACAGGGTGTTAATCGTGGATTCTACCGATGTGTCGTTGGACCTGAACTGGTTCAGGAAAAAGATAACTAAGACTGATCTTGAGGGAAAGGAGTTCAAATGGGGATATTCCTCGTCAAAAGGCTATTATATAGGTTATAAACTCATGCTCGTCATAGAATATCCTTCTTTGAGACCTGTTGCTTTCTTGCTCCATCAGGGATCGCCATGTGATGCTAAAATCTACGAAGAGATTTTAGAAGAGCTAAAAAGGAGAAGAATAGCCAGAGACGGAGATACAATCATCTTTGATAAGGGGTATTATGGATACAAGAACTATGCTATGGGAATTTCCAGATTCAAAGTTATCTCAGTGATATTCCCAAGGAAGAACTTTAAAATGGAAAAATTGATGGCAATGCTCTCTTATCCTCTCTCCGTTTTCAACCGTTCCAATCCAGAGAAGGAAAAGGAATTTTATAGAGGCTTAGTGAAGAGTTTAAAGGCAAAACTTGAAAATTGGGAGAAATATAAGCCGATCAGAGGCATGATAGAGGATATATTCAAATTAGCGAAAAATGCTTTCTCTTTAAAGAATTTGCATCGCTATACGAAGCGTTCAGTCAAAAAGTTCGTCTGTCTGCATGTACTTTTGGTGGGGATAGTGGTTTCGTTGGGTATTAACTCAAAGGAGGATTTACAGAAGATTGCTGAATGGTAGTCTGTGGAGGGGGCTAAATCCTCTTTATTTTTTATCTTCTTCTTTTCAGCACCAAATAAGCTACCGCTAATAAGCTACCGATTGCAAAGATAACTTCGAATCCGGGTATTAGTGTAGTAGAGCTTTTGATATTTTGCTCTGTTATTTTTGCAACACTATCAACTGATGCCGTCCCAAAAACGTTCACTACAAATTTGCCTTCTCTAAAAATTATATACTTTCCCCCTCTGGAGGAGAGAAAACTAAACCCTTCATCGCCAATATCAATAGGTTCAAGATTTGATACGCTCCCCTTGAGAGGGTAGAAAGGATGTGAATAATAATAATCATACAGCCTTTTAGCATCCTTTTTTTGAGAAAGTTTAAAGACCGTTGCTCCTACTATAGGGAGAAAACCATCCGGCTCTTTATACACTACAACTTCGCCATAAACAACGTTCACACCAACATCTTCACTCATATCATGAAAAGTATCCTCAGGTACCAAAAGACCAATTTCTTCACACCTAAAAGGTAAATCTGCACATGTAGGACAATATTTCGGCGTTTTTAAAATCGGTGCCTGTCCAGAGACATTTAACTGTGCTATTAATATCACAGAAACCATTAATAAAACCACTGTGGCAGACTCTTTTCTCATTTTCATCTTCTTTTTTTAATACTATTATAATATAAAAAGGTTTTTTGATTTATAAGGAAGAAAGGGTAAAGAAATAAAGGGGGAAAAATGAAATTCTTAGAAGTCGTTGGATGGATATGGTTTGCAGTGTTTTTCTTTATCTCAATCGTATCTTTTTGGGATGCTACAACTATTTCTATTACCGAAAGTAGAACTCTTATTCACTTTCCCTATCATGTTTGGAAAGCAGCCCAAGCAATTTGGTGGTTACTATTATCATTTGTTGGACTTCTAATACTTCTAATTGGAAAGTAAAGCAAAAAGCATATTAACTATGATGCTAAAGATATTAGAGGACAATCTAAGCGAAATACAATTTGAAGAAGAAGCAGGGACAGGGACAGGGATTTCTTCCAGGATCGAAGTAAGTATTGGAGCGGAGATTTTCGGAACCGGAGCAAAGTGGATTTTGGATATTGACGTTACCAAAGTGAGTTATTCTGATTTGCTTCAAGCCATACAACAAGCGCCCGGAATTCCGAATGGAATAAAGAAAAAAGCGAAAGCAAAACTTGAAAGAGTCGTAAAAATATGAATTATCAAATAGAGGGCAATGGATGAAGACCAGGTTGCCAGGAGTGCGCAACTGGCATTGCTTCTTGAAGTCTCCGCGTATCCAAAACCCGGTAACGTAGACCGGACACATGACTTCATAGATACGAGTTACGAGCAATTTCTCGCTTCTTCGGTCGCGGTTTACCCCGTGCTCAGGGAAGCGGCAATGCGAAAGGGGCGGGGAGTGGGTGAATTGATAAGGAAGGGAGTGGAGGAGAGCGTGAAGTGGCAGCATGGCGGGAACACCCACTTTGGTGCGCTACTCTTATTGATACCTTTAGCAATGGCTGCCGGAGCTTCTGATAGCTGCGCTACTCCTGTATTGAAGTATAGAGCAAGTGAGATCATGCGGAACACCGATGTGGAAGATGCAATAGAGTTATACAGGGCATTCCCGGTGGCGAAAGTGAGAGTGAGGCGGGATGTAGCTGAGCTTGATGTGATGAACGAAGCGTCATTAGAAGAGATAAGGAATAAGCAGCTATCCCTCTTTGATATACTCTCCATTTCCGCTCCTTATGACCTGATCTCGCGGGAATTGGTTGGCGGTTTTGAGAAATCCTTCAGGTATGCCGCGCTGATAGCTGATTTCATTCGCGATAAGCGTCTGCAGCTAAACGATGCGATAACGCATGCCTATCTCAATCTACTGGCAGAAGAGGAGGATACATTCGTCAAGATGAAGTTCGGAGCTGATAAGAGCAGATACGTAAAGGAACGAGCGAAGGGTATTGTTGATAGGGGATACAGGCGCGAGGAGCTGGAGGAATTTGACCATGAGCTGATAAAAGCGGGGATAAACCCCGGCTCTTCCGCCGATCTGATCGCAGCTGCATTGTTCATCGCCATTCTGCAGGGCTTAAAGGTTTAGATTTAGAACATGCTTTTATTTTTATCTTTGTACTACTATCTTAATTTATAATTAGAAGTTAGAAATTGCAAAAGAATGCAATGGTGAAAGAAGAAAAGGGAGAAAAGGAAGAGAAGGAGAAAGGAGGAAGTGATTTAGAGGAGGGTTATAAGATGCATGATATAGATACGACGAAATATGTAGTTCACGCTAACATCACAGCTGAAGGTTTTGTTGAGAAATCAGATGTGGTGGGTGCAATATTTGGACAGACAGAGGGGCTGTTAGGCGAAGAACTAGACCTGAGAGACCTGCAGAAGAGCAGCCGGATAGGGAGAATAGAGGTAAATATCCATTCTAAGGGCGGCAAATCATCTGGCGAAATCCTTATCCCTTCGGGTCTGGATAAGGTAGAAACCGCGATACTTGCCGCTTCACTCGAGACCATAGACCGTGTGGGACCCTGTGTAGCACATGTAAAAGTGACGAAGGTGGAGGATATCCGAGCGACGAAGAGAAAGCGGATAACCGAGCGAGCGAAAGAGATAATGCGGGAGGTCATCGAGGAGAATATAGATAGCGAGATGATGGTGAATGAAGTGAAGCAGGCGGTTCGGATGGAAGAGATAACAACTTATAAAGGCTTGCCTGCGGGACCGAACATAGAGGATTCCGATGCCATTATAGTCGTTGAAGGTAGAGCGGATGTACTGAATTTGCTTAAATATGGTATTAAAAATGCAATAGCGGTAGAGGGTACGAATATACCACCTGTAATATCAAAATTGAGCAAGAGGAAAGCGGTAACGGCTTTCTTCGATGGCGATAGGGGTGGTGAACTCATACTCAAGGAGCTGTTACAGGTAGCAGATGTTGATTATGTCGCTATATCACCGGAAGGTAGAAGTGTAGAGGATATGACATACAAGGAGATATCAAAAGCGCTGCACAATAAAACGCCGGTTGAGCAGTTGAATAACATCAGGGAGAAGAAGACGGGTCAGTTACAAGAGCAGGAGCAACCGAAAGTGATACAGCGTAAAAAGACTAAGGGAGAGGAAGGAGACAATGTGAATCTGGTGGATTATTTCAAATCGCATCTGCGGGAGCTTGAGGGCACGTTTAAGGCACGATTCCTGGACCAGAACAGGAATATAGTGAAAGAAACGCCGGTAAGGGACCTTGCAAAGGAGTTGAAGGATACAACCGAGAATGCCAAGAGTGTTGTATTTGACGGTGTAATAACACAGAGGATAGTGGACCTTGCGAAGGAGAAGGACATGGATTACGTAGTGGGAATAAAGATAGGGGATGTGGTAAAAATGCCCACATCACTTAAAGTTCTCACACCAGATTCTATCTGATATATCCCAGTTCCTCTTCCCTTCGCTTTGGTATCTGTGCCTGCTCCATCTCCTTCAACCGCTCAACCACCCTTTCCATCTCTTGCGCACGGTCTTCAAGAGCCTGCATGTCTATTTCAAGGTCTAATGCCTGGCAGAGGATCTTCAGTACAGCCTGAGCACTCTTCGGGTCCACAAGATAGCCTGAGGTGAGTCCGAGGAGGCATACAGCGGGGAAACCTCTCATCTTACCAAGACCCAGGAGAAGTCCAGAAGCGCCAACAATGCTACCGCCTGGCTCCTCTTCCCTAAATTCCACACCATATCTCTTCATCTCCTCTACCAGTTCGAGCTCATTCGCTGCTCCCAGTACCACCTGACGCTCCACCAATTGACCTATCCCGTATCCACCAAGCGTATATATACGGGATACATCATACTGCTGCGCGAGCTCAAGTAGCCGTTCAGCAATGAGATAATGCCCCTCGTTCGTTACGCTTTGCTGGTCACCGGTGAGGATCAGCAGGTTATGCTTCCCTGATTTCCATGCGTATATCTCATTCTTGCACAGACGAACGGTACCATCGTTATTTACGAGCACCTGCGGTGGAAAATGCCATGAATATATCTCGATAATGCGCTCGGCATGCAACTCATGGATCATATGCTCAGCTACCAATTTACCCACATTCCCTACACCCGGGAGCCCCTCTATCAATATCGGGTCCTTCATCTTCACCCTCTTCAGTTCATGCACTTCTATCTCTTCCATATCGCATCATCCTCCTATATTTTCCATAAGGATCCTTGGGGGAGAACCTGGGAGGCAACGGGTTCCTCGTTGGAACTCCACATCTCGCACATACCTCTTTCAGTGTGTATTCCCCACATATATTACATTTCCTTATCCTTGATTTCATACTTCATTATTTATATAAATAAGGAACAAGAAAAACTTCATAGAGTTAAACTTCTCTTATGATGTAAATTATTATCAACAATTTTTTAAATTTTAAACTTGATGCGATATAACTCATCCCCCAACCACTCTATATAACGCAGTCCCTTCCTCCCCTCATCCTCAGCCTTTGCAAGTGCACTCAGCCATTCTGGAGGTATCGCCTCTTCACCGTAATAAGCACCGCTTATCGCGCCTGTCATTGCCCCTATGGTATCAGTATCCCCACCCAGACTAACTGCATAGATAACAGAATCAGAGAAGGTATGGAAACGTAAAAAGGAGTAAATAGCTGTGGGAACAGAATTAAAAGCTGCTTCACCATTACCCAATTCCTCTATCAACAACTTTCTATCTGCATCCAGGAGCTGTTCTATCTTTGATATCTTAGCCCGATATATCCCCTCCTTTATTCTCGCCCCAAGATAAGTCAACATCCCCTCCCTCTGTCCACGGAGTGCAAGGGCGACGGAATAAGCCTGGATGGCTGCACCTTCTTTTCCAAGCACATGGGAATGTGTTATATGGCTCGCTTTATATGCTATATCCCATAGCGTATCTACGTCATCGTGATAAAATAGCCCGATGGGCGCGATTCGCATCGCGGCACCATTACCATATGAACCTTCTCCATTGAATACCCTCTTCGATGCCTCTTCCCAATGCTCGCCTGCTTTAAGCCGCTTCAAAACCGCCCTTGTTCCAGGTCCGTAATGCCTCCAGGCATGATAATTCCGTATGAACTTACGCGCCATATCAGTACCATCAAAGCCTCCCTTCTCTATCAGTGATTCTGCAACCCCTATCATCATCTCTGTATCATCTGTATAGCGCCCCGATTTCAACTCCCAGCCGTTCTTATAAACCGAACTGACCTCTTCCATCGTACAGCCCTCCACCGGTGCGCCCAATGCGTCTCCCACCGCACTGCCTATCAGCGCACCCCTGAATTTTGACCTTGATATCCCCTTCATCCCCACCTATTTTATATTATAAGGGAAACATATATGTTACGCGGGATGGCAATAATAAGTATAAGTATAAGCGAAAAGCGAAAGTGAATGCCGGGGGTGAATAGAGGATGACAAGTAGGATAAAGAACTGTCCTGAATGTGGGTCGAAGAACGTGGTGTCAGATTCAAAACATGCAGAGCTTTATTGTGCCGATTGTGGCATGGTAATAGCGGAGAATCTTGTAGATACAGGACCAGAGTGGCGTGCTTTCGATGCCGAGCAAGCTTCCAGGCGAACAAGAACGGGTCCTGGTATGAGCTACCGGATACATGATAAGGGGCTGAGCACGTCAACGCCAGTAATGCCCCCGGGGATAAGACGCGTGCGCTGGGTGAATATAGACAGTAACGAGAAGACACTCACATTTGCGCTTGTTGAAATTGATAGAATGGCTTGTGCGCTTAAGCTACCAGCGAACATCAGAGAGGCTACTTCTGTTTTATACAGGAGAGCGGCAAAGGAGAAGTTGATAAAAGGGCGGAGTATAGAAGAGCTGGTATCTGCTATGCTGTATATCGTTTGCAGGCAATACAGCGTTCCAAGAACATTGAAAGAGATAGCGGAAGTCTCGAGAAGTCCATTGAAGAAGATAAGGAGGGCTTATATCTTCCTGTTACGGAAATTGGAGATCAAGCTTGCACCTGCTGATCCCTCACTCTTTATACCAAGATTCTGTTCTGAGCTTGGATTGAGTCCTGCAATCAGAGAGAGGGCGATCGAGATAATAAAGAAAGATAAGGGTGTAGAGATTGCGACGAAAGGTTGGGGACCTATAGGGACAGCGGCAGCAGCAATTTATATCGCCGCCATTCTCGGCGGTGAATATCGCACTGAGAAAGAGATAGCCCATGTGATGGGCACGACTGAGATTACTATAAGGAACAGGTACAAGGAGCTGGAGAAGCGATTGGACTTGAAGATAGATGGTACTTCCTCGCGAGAAGGGAAGGGGGAAGTATGCGCAATGGGGCTTTAGATAGGTAAAGATTTTTTAAAGAGTGTTATCTACTTTTTATTGTGCGGGCTAGCCTGGAGGGTTCGGCGTCCTCTGCCACTCGAAAACGCCGATATGCGAGAGGCGAAGCTCGAGGGAGGCACTCTGGTCGTCAGTTCCAGCTCGATGCACTACGATGAGACATCGTCCTGCGGGGTCGTCGGTGATACGGTGGCAAACTGGAGGGTTTGTTGCCGTATCTTTGTCATGGATACCGGTTTAGGCCCGGAAGGGAGCAGACTCACCATGAACGCTCGGCGCTCGCAGGGTAGCGATGTGGAGGAAGGTATCGAGGGTCTGGCTGACGGTAAGGGTGACGACCGAGAGCGTGCCCGCACAAAACTTTTGAACTTTTGAGAGGATTTTGTCATTGTATTCGTGCCAAATGACGATTTCTTCGTGGAGAAGAGTGAAGCGCACAGCACACAAGTGTTGTATATGAAAATTATATAATCACGGACCAATCATCCCGAACTCGGTTTGACAAATCACACACCTGAGACCGCTCTCTTCTAAAACCTTTTTTACCCGACGCATCTCCTCATATGACGGTTTTCGTATCTCCCTTTGCCTGAACATGGGTCGGTAATCCAGAGCGCTTACCTGAATCTCGGGCGACCATCCCGCTATTCGTTCCCCTATCTTATAAAGCTCCTCGATGGATATCAGTGCCTCATTGTAGGGTATGCCAATCCCAACAAACATCTTATCTGAATATTCTTCAACGAGGTATTTTACCGCCTTCCATTCAGTATCCAGAAGTTTCTTCCCTAACTCTCGGTCCTTTAGACCGCTGATTCTCATAAATGTATCGAGTTCCATGCCCTTTACATCCGCACCTATATCAGTAGCACCAGCGAGAAAGAGCGCGTCTATATAATCCTCGGTGAGCACAACGGCGTTGGTATCCACATGCAATCGTGCCTTTTCATCTCTGTTCAGGCGCTTCAATTCTTTCAGGTATTCCACAAGCCATCTCCTGTTCAGCGTGCATTCACCACCTGATATCGCCATCCTATCCACGCGGTGCCATCTCCTTTCGTAGGTCAGGATTCGCGCTGCTTCACCAGGTGACAGTGGCTCTTCGGCTGAAGAATAGGTAATCTGCCAGTTCTGGCAGGTTGGACAGCGGAGTATGCAGCCATGCGCAAAACAGACGACTTCGATGCATCTAAATCCAAACGCTCTCGGCTTTAGCCAATAGGGCGTGCCTACCCCTCCTACCGCATGCCCCTGGAACCCGGAAACAATCCTTTTAGGCTCCTTCTTCGCTATCTCCGCTCTATCCGTAATGATCTCCATACCTTCTGCCACCGGTGTTACACAACTCGGCTTCAACTCGCGGTTTATAATCACTGCGCATGACCAGCATCCACCGGTTCGGCAGGGTGCAAGAAGTTCGGTATCGCTGAGCTCCCCCTCTTTGTATATATAGGAAGTAAACCCTATGTACTCCAGAGCCCTTAACACGGATATCCGGGCAGGCACGCTATATTTCTCATGGTTCACCGTTATGTTTACTGACTCCCGATGCTCAGGGATTTCTTCTAATTCTAAGATCCGTGCTTTATATGGGCAGGCATCCACGCACGCAGCACATCCTATACAACTCGTGGAGGAATGGCAGACCAAATCGCAGAATCCACAATTCCTGCATTTTTCACTCTTTCTCGCGATTTCAAACCTCATGCGTGCATTCAGTATACACAATATGTTTTATGTTTTAGGTTTTTAATTGATCGCCTTAGATAAAGTGTGCTGAAGCGGATGCTGAAGGTCTGACTCGTGAAGAAGCATCGTTGAATGCTAAAGTGCTCAGGGACGGAACATGGCAGGTTGTTCCCTCACGGGAGCTTGTTCCCGGGGACATCGTCAGAGTGCGTGTGAAGCGTACCGCGTTATCTTCCATAGGTAGATGATTACACTTTGCTCATTAGCTCATTATTTATCACTATCACGCATTCAGAAAACCAAGAATTTTGAAAACTCCGCAGGTATAAAAAGCTAAGAGCTACAGCGAAATTCGTTAACTTTATATATATTATGCTATTTTATCTGTTACATTACATTTGTTACAGAAGGTGAAAGAAGAGATGAAGACCAAATCGCTCTGCCCTGAGTGTTTAAATGTTATAGATGCAGAAGTGTATGAATCGGATGGCAAGATATTGATGAAGAAGAGCTGTGATAAGCATGGCGAGTTCGATGACATATATTGGTCTGATGCCTCGCTCTATTACAAATTCGCAAGATGGATGTACACAGGCAATGCTGGCATTAGAATCACGAACACAGAAAAGGGCTGCCCCTATGACTGCGGACTCTGTCCCGTGCATAAGAGCTCGACTATGCTCGCCATTATAGACCTCACGAACCGATGCAACCAGCACTGCCCGACCTGTTTTGCAAATGCCGCCGCATCCGGGTATGTATATGAACCGACGATGGAGCAATTGCAAGAGATGATGAAACTGCTCAGGAGTGAGGTCCCGCCCTGCCCCGCGGTTCAATTTGCGGGTGGTGAGCCGACGATAAGGGAGGGTTTCATCGATATCGTGAGAATGGCTCGTGGTATGGGATTCTCTCATGTTCAGGTCGCTACAAACGGGATAGCACTGGCAAAGAGCGAGCAGTTCTGTCGTGACATGGCAGAGGCGGGCTTGCACACCGTATATTTACAGTTCGACGGCGTTACCGAAGAGCCTTACAGGGTATTGAGGGGCATACCAGCATTGAAGACGAAGTTGAAGGCAATAGAAAACTGCCGTAAGGGCGGGCTAAAGAGTGTTGTGCTTGTACCCACACTCGTTAAGGGTGTAAATGACCATCAGGTCGGTGATATGGTGAGATTCGCAGCCAGGAACCTGGATATAATACGTGGAGTGAATGCGCAGCCAATCTCATTTGAGGGTAGAGTAGATGAGGTCGAGCGAAGAAGCGGCAGGATAACGATTCCCGATTATATAAAGGCACTGGAGGAGCAGACAGATGGTGAGATACCACGTGAAAGCTTCTATCCCGTTCCTTTCGTCGTTGCTATCTCGCATTTCGTGGAGGCATGGAAGGGCGTGCCACAATTGGAACTCTCGGTTCATCCTCACTGCGGCGCAGCAACATACGTGTTTGTGGAGAACGGGAAGTTCATACCGATAACCGAGTTTATAGACGTTGAAGGGCTGATTGAATTCATAGAAGAGCAAGCGGAGGAGATGAGCAAATCACGAATAGGGAAATTGAGGGCGATGATGCGGATAATGACCCAGGGCAAGAAGTTTATAGACCATGAGAAAGCTCCTTCGGTATTCGATAAGTTCACACTCACCAATATTCTGGACAAAGGCAATCGCGACTCACTGGCAGAATTCCATCGCAAAGCGCTCTTCATTGGCGCCATGCACTTCCAGGACCCCTATAATTTCGACCTGGAACGGGTACAGAGGTGCGGTATCCATTATGTAACGCCCGATGGCAGGATAATCCCCTTCTGCTCCTACAATGCTATACATCGTCCTTCCGTAGAGAAGGCTTTCGCAACTCCCCTTCATGTTCGTGTTCATTCGCGTGCAGCGGACGAATGATGAATGACACGCTCAGGTTTGTATGGGCGTCTCATCTGCCTGCCGCACTTCAGGCATGTTGTCGTGATATAATCGCCTCTGAGGCGCACCCGCATGTTTCTTCCGGGTATTAAGTAAGACTTACAGCTCTTACAGACCCGCATCTTTAAATGCCGTGGTATTCTAACACGATACCGCATCCCAATCTTGCGAGCAAGCTGGACGTATCTATCACTTCTGTCTTCTCTACCGCGAGCCGCTTCCAGTTCTGCAAGCTCAAATAAACGCTTTATCCGGCGGAGTGCAATGTCCCTGAAACTCTGCTTCTTCACCATTTCACCATTTAATACTCACGCTCACCTATGAAATCCGCTATTTTTATAAGGAATTCCTTAGCATCTGCTCTGAAATCAGAATTCTCCATCGCTTCTATTGCACGCTCGGTATTGCTCCTGACCAATTGTTTGGAATAATCAAATGAACCCGTTCTTCTCACTATTTCCCGCACCGCTTCTATCTCATCTGCTGTAATATGCTCATTGCCCATGGTTCTCAAGATGAATCGCCGCTCATCGTCGGTGCATCTCTCCAGTGCATGCAGAATCAACAGTGTCTTCTTCCCTTCACGTATATCAGAACCTACCGGCTTGCCTATCTTAGACTCACTGCCGAATAAACCCAGTATATCATCCTGTATCTGGAATGCAATGCCAAGAGGAATGCCATACTCACTCATGATTTGCAAATCGCTCTCTTCCGCTCCCGCAAGAATAGCACCGAGCTGAAGTGGACCCTCTATTGTATAACTCGCAGTCTTGAGTCTATGGATCATTAAAATCTCATCAGCGGTAATACTACTCTTCCTCTCCGACATTATATCCATGATCTGTCCATATCCTACATTTCTCACCATCTCTAAGTACTTGCACAAGGCTCGCCTGACATATCGAGCATCGAAATCCGAATTTGCCAGTGCTTCTTCACCGTATGCCTCCAGCAGGTCACCTGTAAGAATAGCCATGTTCTCACCGAATCTAACTGATTTCGTACTCCCAAATTCGCGTTCACATATATCCTTATAGAGTACGTGAAACGTGGGCTTGCCTCTTCTCAGTTCATCCTCATCCATTATATCATCATGAATCAGCAGATAGCTCTGCATCAACTCAATAGAGACGGACGCATCTATAATTGCGCTATCATCACCGTCAGAGAGGCACTTATAACCATAGATGAAGAATATAGGTCTGAGCCTCTTACCGCCCCGTAATGTATATTTTGTGGCGTTGACCACCACATCCCTTACATCTGGTGAAATCCCGGCTGCTTCTTCTATCTTATTAGCCAGGAAAGATTCCAGTTGCCTGTTTATCTTCTCCCGGTAATCAGAAATTATAGTTTTTATATCCACTTATCCATCACCACCTTTATTTTTATTTTATCTCAGATACAACTATTTTATGTATGTTATATGTGTATGTATGATGTAGATGTATAATAGAAGAGGAGAGCTAAGGCAAAAAATAGCCTTTAAAGTTGCAATTCCAATTGCAATTCTAATTTTAACACTCATATTCGCTTTCGTTATTATTAACACTGCAACCGCAGGTGCGAGAGATACGGATAGCCCCGTAGTTTACGTATTGCGAATAGAAGGTACAATAACAGAAGGCACAGCTATGGATGTACAGGAGGGCTTAGCGGAGGCTGAGGATGCGCATGCCGATGCGATTCTGATTGAACTCGATACACCCGGCGGACTCGTTGAGTCCACACTGAAGATAACAGAAGCGATAATGAATTCAAAAGTGCCAGTTATCACTTATGTAACGCCAAGGGGTGCGATAGCAGCCTCAGCAGGCTCTTTTATACTCGTATCTGGCAATATCGCAGCAATGACACCGGGCACAACTATTGGGGCTGCAATGCCTGTCTCTATCGGTATAAGCGGCAGGAAGCCAGCAGATAACAAGACGGTGAAATTCTTCGCCGAGCATATAGCGAGCATAGCGAATTCAAGCGGTAAGAATGCAACGCAGGCAAAGCTGTTTGTGACCGAGAACGCCGTGTTGAACGCGGATAAGGCGTTGCAAATGGGTGTAATTGATGTCATCGCAAGTAATGAGCCCGAGCTCCTGAGGATAGTGGATGGCAGGGAAGTGAGTATAGACGGAACTAATATAACTATGAGGACACGGAATGCTTCACTGCACTATAAAGGTGAAAGTGCACGCTCTTCCTTACTGAAACTACTTGGTAATCCTCAAATAGCGGTTATTTTGCTTATTGTTGGCTTATATGGTCTCATATTTGGATTCATGTCCCCGGGTACGTATGTACCTGAGATGATAGGCGCTATCTGCCTGGTATTATCGCTCTATGGTATGGGACTCTTCACAGTGAATATGTTTGGTGTGCTTTTGATAATCATCGCGGTTATATTATTCATTGCCGAGGCACTGACGCCAACCTTTGGGATACTCACCACCGGTGCCGTAATGTGTTTGATAATAGGTGCATTGATATTACCAAAAGAGCCTCTACTCTTTGATCCCCGCTGGTTCCGGGGATTCACAATCACCGTACTGGGTATCGCCGTTGCATCTGCTGCTTTCTTCTTCTTCGCTGTCGGTGCGGTCTTGAAGGCGAGGAGGAGACGTCCAAAAGTGGGTGCTGAAGAACTCATTGGTCGGATAACGAAGGCGATGACGAATATCACGGAAGATGGTGGCACGATAAAGATACATGGTGAATTATGGAATGCCCGAACGAGAGGTGAGGAGATAGAGAAAGGAGCGAAGGTGGAGGTCGTGGCGCGAGAAGGACTGACATTGATTGTCAGACGGGCAAATGATAGGGGTGCTTGAGGAGGAATGTATGCAGAGCGGATAAATTCATTACCGCCTTATCTCTTTGCGGAGATAGACCGGAAGAAGAGAGAAGCGGAGAATAGGGGTGTGGATATTATAGACATGGGTATTGGTGACCCTGATCTACCGACACCTTCTCACATCGTGGATGCGCTCTGTAAAGCGGCAGCGGAGCCAGCAAACCACAGATATCCCTCATACGAGGGAATGTTCGCATTCCGGGAGGCAGTAGCTGACTGGTACAGGCATAGAAAGCATGTGAGTCTGGACCCAGATAGCGAAGTATTAACACTGATAGGTTCAAAAGAGGGAATAGCTCATTCCACATTCGCGTTCCTCAACACCGGGGATATCGCACTCGTGCCCGACCCTGCATACCCGGTATATAAGAACGCAGTGATAATGGCAGGTTCTATACCATTCTCCATGCCTTTAATGGAAGAGAACGGGTTCAAGCCCGACTTTGAGCGTATAGATGCGGAGATCGCGAAGAGTGCGAAACTGATGTTCCTGAACTATCCAAACAACCCTACCGCCGCTACGGCAGATGAAGAATTCTTCAAAGATGTTGTGGATTTCGCATACGAGCATGATATTATGGTGCTACATGACAATCCATATTCCGAACTGACGTTTGATGGCTATGAAGCGCCGAGCTTTCTCAGGGTGAACGGAGCAAAAGAAGTGGGTATCGAGTTCAATTCGCTATCGAAGACCTATAACATGACCGGCTGGCGTATAGGCTTTGCTGTTGGTAATCACGAGATACTGAATGGTCTGCGACTGGTGAAGACGAATATAGATTCAGGTACGTTCCAGGCGATTCAGGTAGCGGGAATAGCAGCTTTGACCGGGTCGCAAGACTGTATAAGGGCTAATGTGGCAGTGTACAGAGCGAGACGGGATGCATTGGTTGCGGGTTTAAAGTCCGTGGGTATTGAGGCGAGTAAGCCGAAAGCAACTTTTTACCTCTGGGCGCGTGTACCGGATGGATACTCGTCTATGCAATTTTCGATGTTCCTCCTGGAACGAGCGGGAGTGGTGGTAACGCCGGGTATAGGATTCGGTGAGTATGGCGAGGGTTTCGTTCGTTTTTCGCTCTGTCTGGATGTAGAGCGTATAAAGGAGGCGTGCGAACGGATAACTGATATTCTGTGACGTCGTTAACGCTCATCCCCACTCTTCATCGAAATGGAAAAAAACCAAACATTCGTTCAAATCGTAGCAGGTTTTAAAAATATGTAGATTATGGGTCGCGTACGGAGGGGGCTAGAATGGTTTTGGTTTTAGCGACAGCTTTTATATGTGAGTGCATCTTATACGTATACCGAGGAGAGCGTTATGCTAAATATGGAAGAGGTTCAATCAACTCATGTATACCACTGGACGGGAGAAGATGCTCTAAGAAGAAGGAGATAAGATAGAAATAAAAGGAAAAAATGGAAGACCCAGAAAAAATGACAAAAGAAGAAAAATACAGGTATATTTTTGAAGAAAGTCGCCCTCTTGTCAAGTGGATTACCGATTGTCTGTTAGGCGATATTAGAACCTTTCTGGACGGCATCGAAAACTATACAGACAATAAAGAGAGATTTGCTTTTAAACCACGCCCTCGTGGCGGTGGAAACTTATCAGTTCCTATTCTTATCTGTACTGCTCTTGAGTTTGTAGCCAGATTGTATGTTGGAGAGACTAAATTTACATCAAGAGAAGGTTATAATGCCAAAGAAAACGCTAAAAAATTCATCGAAAAATACTTTCCAGAGAAGTACAAGGCGATTCCATTGCTCCTCTGGGATGGGATAAGAAATGGTCTCGTTCATACATTTTCTCCAAAACCTTTCAAATATGGGAATAACTATATTCGATTTCAGTTCTATGTTGAAGATCGGAACATCCCATCGCGCATTAAAAAAGTTAGTGATACAATTTTGATAAGTATCAATGTTTTCGAACTATATAGGATTTTGGAAAATGCGATTGAAGATTATCTTGATGACTTGAAAAAAGATGAAAATGAAGCTCTTCGAGATAAGTTTATAAAGGCTTGGTCATCTATTGAAGAAGATTTTCAACGGAGGATTACTGAAAATAGCGAATACCGGGACGATGCAAAAGCATTACTTGATTATTTAGGTTCAAGCTCTGATGCATTACTCTTAGAAGATTTGAATAAAGTGTTAAATACGGATGTGTTAAGAATATACTCCCCTATGATAAGAAGATCGTAGGAGTAATAATATTACCTAAATATTAGCTTAAATTCAACCAATGGCTCCCGTGGATGCAAAGCAAAGGAATTCAGGATTTTATCTCGTGATGGAGAAAGGATAGAGCATATTCTAAGCTAGCATCGGGTTCGGAGTAAATGAAGGGATATCCTATGGGAAGTGGGGGAATAGAATCTTCCAACAAGACTGTTTGGCATGTTCGGTTTAACCTGTAAGAAACGCGTAATGCACTCCTATTCAAACCTCTACTCTATTATCTTTTAAGTTGGTTAGTAGCTGGTAAGTTAGTAGGGAGAAGAGATGGAAGAAGAGGAATACATCAGGCACTTCAGCGCACTTGTAGAGCTGGAGCGAGAGGAGCAGATGAGGCTGCATGAGGAAGAGATGAAGAGGCTCAGCGGGCGTCAGCGCGAGGAAAAGGGCAGAGCGTTCATCAGGATGCGGGGCAAATCGCAGGGGTTGGGTCTGGGAGGTAAGTATATGGTAAGATTCACGAAGCAGAATGCAACGAAATTACCGGAGAGTGAGATAGAGGTAGGTGACCTCGTACTGGTGAGTAAGCCGGGCACAGCGCCCTGGGATGAGGGTAATCCAACTGGCACGGTAGCGGAGAAGACATCGTATTCGATTGTGGTGGCTTTTGACGATGCACCGCCTGGATTTGTATTTCGTAAAGACATAAGAATAGACCTGTTTGTCAATGATATCACGTTTCAGCGTATGAAAGAGGCACTTAAGGCATTTAAAAGGCTGCCAAAATGGCGAAGAGAGAAGCTACTGGGGAAAAGGGAGCCGGAATTCAATGCTGGTGCTGGTGATGAATTAGAAGAATTAGAATTCTTTAATGAGTCATTGAACAATAGCCAGCGTGAAGCGGTGCGTAAGAGCTTAGCAGCCCGCGATTTCTTCCTCATCCATGGTCCTCCCGGCACAGGTAAGACAATCACATGCGTTGAGGTCATATCACAACTTGTGAGTCGCGGTTACAGAGTTCTGGCAGCAGCAGACTCGAATGTAGCAGTGGATAATCTGGTTGAACGGCTGGACAGAATAGGGCTGAATGTGGTGCGAATAGGGCATCCAGCACGTGTAATACCGGCTTTGAGGCGAAGAAGCATAGATTATCTGGTTCAGGACGAGCAGGACTACCGGAAGGCACAGGAGCTCAGAGAGAAGGCTTATGCAATTAAAGAGCAAATGGAGGAGAGGTTCACATTTCCAGAGATGCGATGGAGACGGGGGTTAAGCGATGAGGCGATACTGAGACTTGCGAGTGAGGGGAAGACGACAAGAGGTATACCGAAGAAGAAGATAGAGGAGATGAAACGATGGATTGAGCGGAAGCAGGATGTAGATGCGCTGTTCAAAGATGCACGTGCACTTGAGGACAGGGCGGTGAGGCGGATTTTAAAGAATGCAGCAGTGATATGCGTAACGAACAGCACAGCAGGTTCAGAACTGCTCGGAAGTGAGAAGTTCGATATCGCGGTTATTGATGAGGCGACACAGTCCACGGAGCCTTCTTCGCTTATCCCCGTGCTCAAGGCGAAGAGGTTCATCATGGCAGGAGACCACAAGCAATTGCCACCCACGGTACTGAATGAGGAAGCGATGAGAGGTAGCCTGAGCAGGAGCATGTTCGAGCGGCTTCTCGCTCTATATGGCGATAAGATAAGGGTCATGCTTGAGGTTCAGTACAGGATGAACGAGGAAATAGCGGAATTCCCGAATAACGAGTTCTATGAGGGCAGATTGAGGGCGGATGAGCGTGTGAGATGGCAAACCATTGCTGAGCTGGTGTCATCCATCACCGAGCTGGAGTTCATACTGGGAGAAAAGCCACTTGTATTCATAGATACCGCATATAGTGCGGGATTCGAGGAGAGGATGAGACGGGGCTCAACTTCAAGGGAGAACGAAGGCGAAGCGAGATTAGTTAAATTCATCGTTGAAAGGCTATTAGATGCCGGTGTGAGAGCGGAGGACATCGCGGTTATCTCGCCCTATGATGACCAGGTTGCACTCATCAGGATGATGCTCCAGGTGGAGGGGCTGGAGATAAAGACGGTTGATGGATTCCAGGGCAGGGAGAAGGAGGTAGTGATAGTATCCTTTGTGCGGAGTAACAAATTCGGAGATATAGGATTCCTCAGTGACCTCAGACGCTTGAATGTCTCTATAACGCGTGCGAAGCGGAAGTTGATACTGATCGGGAATTCACAAACGCTGGGGAGTGAGGGTTGCTATCGCAGGCTTATTGCACTGGTGAAGTCTCGAGGTGGTTATAAAAGAGTATAGGATATGGGATATGGATACAGGACAGGTATGGGTATGGATTTTCAGCATCATTATTTATATTAAGATAGCCTTGCTAATCAAGCTGTGGTGTGTGGTGTGATGCATTACATAATAACAGAGAAGGGGACGACAGCGAAGAGGATTGCATCTATCCTATCAGGAGGTAAAGCGAAGAAGGTGAAGATAGGGAAGATAGATGCGTATGAGTTCGGGGATAAGGTAGTGGTGGGGCTGAGCGGGCATGTCTTCCGGCTTGATTTCCCGGATTCTTATAATGATTGGACTAAAATAGACCCCTATAAGCTGATAGATGCCGAAATAGTGGAGGTCGCACTCAAAAAGGACCTGATTAAAGCACTGGAGCGGATAGCGAAGGATGCAGATGCCGTGACCATAGCCACCGATTACGACCGTGAGGGAGAGTTGATAGGCGTAGAGGCGCTCAATGTACTCAAGAGAGTGAAACCCGAACTCAAAGTTGACAGGATGCGATACAGTGCGATAACAGAGCAGGCGATAAAAGAGAGCTTTGCTGCAAGGACGGTAGTGGATTATAATCTCGCAGACTCTGCGAAGGCGCGAGAGATGATAGACCTGATATGGGGCGCTGCTTTGACCAGATTTGTATCTCTGGCTGCGAACCGGCTTGGTGATGGCTTCTTCTCTGTTGGGCGTGTGCAGTCACCTACACTCGCGTTGCTCGTGGATAAGGAGAAGGAGATAGCGCGATTTATACCGCGTAAGTACTGGGAATTGCATGCAACGCTGAGAACGGAGAATGGTGAGACATTCACAGCGACACATAAGCGTGGTAAATTCTGGGCGCTGGAAGATGCGGAAAATGCGAAGAAGAAGTTAGAATCAGCGAAAGAAGGCGTTATAAGTGAATTGAAGAAGCGATTGCGGCGTGATAACCCACCTACACCCTTTGATACCACCAGTTTTATAAGAGCAGCATCATCCATCGGCTTCACTCCCAGACGTGCTATGAATATTGCAGAGAGTCTATACCTCCAGGGGCTCATCTCTTATCACCGCACTGATAATACAACCTATCCGGAGACACTGGACCTGAACACACTTGTGGGTCTCTTCAAGTCCAGCGCCGAATTTGGCGAGTATGCAACATTATTGTTGAAGAAGAAGCAATTGAAGCCCACTGCGGGTAAGAAGAAGACAACAGACCATCCACCAATACATCCGGTTTCGGTGATAGCGCGTGATAAGCTCGATAAGGACGAATGGAAAGTTTACGAGCTTGTGGTCAGGCGGTTCCTGGCTACTCTCTCCGATGCAGCGAAATGGGAGGATACAGCAGTGAAGGTGGAACTGGGGGGCGAAGAACTGGAGGCGAAGGGGCATGAACTGAAGCAACCGGGCTTCCTCGCAGTATATCCGTATCAGAAGAAGGAGAAGGAGATATCGAAGTTGCCTGCATTGCGAGAGGGTGAGAAGGTCTGGTTAGAGGATTTAAAACTCGTGGAGAAGGAGACGAAGCCACCAAACAGAATTTCACAGGCGGGTTTGATAAAGAAGATGGAAGAACTTGGACTGGGCACGAAGAGCACACGGCATGAGATAATCGGGAAGCTGTATGAGCGTGCATACGTAGAGGGCAATCCGAGCAGACCGACGGAGAAGGCATTTGCACTCATTGATTCCCTGGAGAAGTATGCGGCGATGATGACAAAGCCGGATATGACAAGGGCTCTGGAGCAGGAGATGGACTGGATAAGTGAGGGTAAGCGTAAGAAGGAGGAAGTGGTAGAGGAATCGAGGGAGATGCTGAAGGCGGTATTCCAGGAGATGGCGGATAACCGCGAAGAGATTGCGAAATCACTTAAAGAGGCAGTGAAAGCGGATAAAATCGTTGGTACCTGCCCTGAATGTGGGGCGAACTTATTCTGGGCTACCTCAAGGAGGGGTAAGCGGTTCATAGGCTGCAGTAATTACCCTGAATGCAACTTCTCGTTACCTCTGCCTCCTTCCGGACGTGTGATAGTGACCAGAGAGCGATGTGATGTGCATCCAACGTTATTCAAGCTGAAGATATTGAAGAAGGGCAAGGGCAAGACTGGCAGAGCATGGGATTTCGGCTGTCCGTATTGTAATTACCTACAATGGAAGAATAAGAATAATAACAATAACAAAGATAGCAAGGAAAAGGGAGAGGATAATGATAATGATAAGGATAAGAAGGCGGATAAGAAGTGAAAAGCTTCATTTAGACTTTAGACGCCGTATCTTATAGACCCATATTTTACTACTACTTAAAAAGCAAAGAAGGTATCGTATCTAAGTGAATCACAGGTATTCTATTGCTACTACAATACCCAAAAAGTGGTCCATCGGCTGTCAAAAGCAATCTGTCTCTATTAGCAGCTTCTATAAGGCTTGTATCCGTGATTCCAAAATCTTTGACTTCTTTCTCTTTCTGTAAAATATCATATCGTCTTTCTTCACGTATTTTTCTTCCTGGTGCATCAAGGTTCTTATTGAATTCCTAATAAAATCCGAAAACTTCCCTTTTAATTTGTTCTCTGCTAACCTAATGTATTTACTAATTTTATGCTTTCAGTCTGCGGGTCAACTCGAAGCGAAACCGAAAATTTTTATATGGACTGTCAATAAAAATAAGATAGGTGAAGCTATCCATGAAATACTATAAGAGCTTGATAATTTTGTTAATCATCTCTTTCCTTTTGTTTGGGTTAGAGACTTCATCTGCTTCTTCAGGTGTAGTAATATACGCCTTTGACCAGAACCCTACGGGAAGGGATGAGGGTAATGAATGGGTTACCCTTTACAACCCTACAAATGAAAGCGTGGATTTAGGGAACTGGGTTTTAGAAACTGTGGATGGCGAAAAAGAAACCTCCATGACCCAAGGGGACACCCATGAGCATGAAAATGGGTGAATATGAATAGAATTAAATTTCACCTATATATACTATCATGAGACGAGCGATATTGGTCGATTTTTTCTGGTGGT
>Ga0190306_1000210_pt1 | contig 22368 bp, 23 predicted proteins | sample 48700734_MG_FD_161657 | JGI IMG/M metagenome (GOLD analysis project Ga0190306, IMG submission 161657) | Hydrothermal vent sediment bacterial communities from Southern Trench, Guaymas Basin, Mexico - 4870-07-3-4_MG | ecosystem: Environmental > Aquatic > Marine > Hydrothermal vents > Sediment ... | reverse complement strand
TCATTGGCGCTAACTGCGAGCTCGGAAAGGACGTTGAAGTGCTTAACGGACAAATATGGCCCAATGTTACCATACCGCATCGCTCAACCGTGGATGGCACCATAAAAAGATTCGTTAGATTCAATGGTAATGGTAACGGAAGAAAAGATGGAACCGGGAGCAGGAATTTGTTACGTACTGTTTCGGACGAGGAGGCTTTTTACTTTAATATGCGCAAGGGAGGGAAAATCGTTCATACTGGTTTTGTTGCATACAGCCTGGAGATGTTTGTAGACATATTAAGGAAAGTAGACAAGAGGTCGATAACTTATCATTGTGGAGATGGAGAGGGTTACAACGATTTCGCTGCATGGATACGTGATGTGTTCAGGGACGAGGAACTTGCATCTGAAGTCGCAGGCATGCAGTGGTGGGAGCCGCGAAGCAAGTTGATCAGAGTAATACAGGAGCACATAAGTGAATTGAAATCGAGAGTAGTACCAAGGGTTGATGCGTTATGACAGCGGGAGAGCAGAAGAAAAGGGTAACGAAAGTGAAAGAGCAGAAGCAAAAGAAAGAGAGGATCGCAGCAGAAATAAATAAGAAGAAAACGGAGCTGTCCAGGCTCGCAAATTCTTTATTCGACCCCGTGGGGAAGAATCCATATTACCTGAACAGGGGCAGCAGTAGCATAGCTATAAAAAATATGGCTGAGTTGAGAGATAATCTCGAGATGTTCACCAGGGACGAGGCTCTCTGGCTTGCGTCGTGGATAGAGTATCTCGGCGACGAAGAAACCGCAGCGAGAATTAGAGAGACACCAGACGAGTTCGCGGCGATTATCACCGAGCGACATGAGGAACTGCAGGAATTCTTCAGTCCCGGAAATAGAGCGATAGATAGAAGAAAATGAGAATCGCAATGTTTAGCTGGGAATCTTTACATTCGATTGCGGTCGGTGGTGTTGCGGCACATGTTACTGAGCTCGCTGCTGCTCTCCAAAGAGCCGGGAATGAAGTACACGTGTTCACGAGGATGGGGGATGGGCAGCAGCATTACGAGGTGATAGATGGCGTGCATTATCATCGCTGCCCTTTCGACCTGAATCCAAACTTCATAGAAGAGATGAACAATATGTGCCATTCTTTCGCTTATCATTTCTTCCAGACTGAGAACGTTTCTGGCAGCTTCGATATCGTCCATGGGCATGACTGGATGACCGCGAACGCACTCGGGGAGATAAAGAATGCGAGAGCTAAAAAAATCGTTTTCACACTCCATTCAACCGAATATGGGAGGTGTGGGAATGTATTCTATGAGGGGCAATCGCGAGATATAAGGAACCTCGAATGGTACGGCGGATTTCTCGCTGATAAAATAATAGCCACTTCAGAGACGATAAAGAACGAAGCGAAGTGGATATACAACTTCGAGGACTGGAAGATAGCGATGATCCCGAACGGTGTTTCACTGAGTAAATTCAATGGCTTTGTGGACCCGTGGAGGGGTGTGAAGAAGAGATTTGGGGCAGGTGTTTGGGACCCTATGTGTCTGTTTGTAGGCAGGATGACCGTCCAGAAAGGAGCTGATTTGCTGTTAGAAGCTATACCTTCTGTATTGGCTGATTTCCCCGATGCTAAGTTCTTCTTCGTCGGCGATGGCTACATGAGAGCTGGTCTGGAACATAGAGCATGGGAGCTTAACGTGCAGCATGCATGCCGCTTTTTAGGCTATATACCAGAAAGCGAGCTTGTGAGCTGCTACAAGGCATGTGATGTGGTCTGCATTCCATCGCGAAATGAACCTTTTGGCATTGTAGCACTGGAGGCATGGGCAGCAGGCAAGCCAATCGTGGTAACGCACAACGGTTTCGACTACGTCTGGCATGATGTGAATGGGCTGAAGGTATATGACAATCCAGGTTCTATTGCATGGGGTATAAAGACGATATTTAGCGATTTTGAACGCGGGAGATGGATGGGCTCTAATGGAAGGAAGACCGCGGAGGGGTTCTCATGGGATAATATAGCGAAGATGACGATGGGCGTGTACGAGGAGATATCAGGGCGATGAGTAATAAATTGGAATCCCTGGGTAATGCGATAATGGATAAGCGAACATTGATTGCAATAATTGTGATAGCAATTCTGTGGCGAGCAGGCATAAGTTCGGGTGGTAAGATAGCGCTATGGGAAAGTGGGTGTTCGGGCATCGCCCTTTTCGTAATGGGCTGGGCTCTATTTGCTTACATATTTTATATGAGCTGGGGACTGAAGGGATGGTTGGAATTGAACAAGATTTACCGCTGGATTGCCGTTAGCCTGGCAGCTATAAACGTTTATGTTATAGTTTACTACGCAATGCGATGGTACAGACTGGCAGGAGTGGGGGGTGTGAGTGAATCTTTGGTGCCCTATGATTTCCTTTTCAGAGACATAAGATACCTTCTGCTGGTGGTGTTTTATTGCGTGGTAATATGGCTGGCGAAGTATCTGAAGAAGGTGTATGGGGATTATACGTTGCTGTTCAAGGAACCGTCGAAGGTGTAAAAACAAAAAATAAAAGGAAAGGAGAAGGAAAATGGGAAAGAGAAAGAATATCACAATAAGTGAGGATTCAAGCGCAGAAGAACTCGCACCGATAGCAAAAGCAGTGAACGATTTGCTTGTGATACCGGTGACCGCGCGAAGCAAGAACAGGCGAGGTGTGAGAGTGGAGAAGGGTGAAGTGGTTGACTTTGATTACACCGGTCCGGTGCTGGAGAGGGTATTGAAAGAGAACAGGGTGATTCGAACAACACCGCTAACAGGCAGATATGCTCGTATACCTGTTATTGTTGCCCCTATCAGGAACGAAGAGGGAGAGGCAATAGCAGCACTTGGCGTCGTTGATATTGCAGGAACAGTGGATTTAGGAGCTGTATTTGCCGACTTCCCACGCGTTCTCGAACAAATCAGGGCACATCCAGAGGCAAATAAACCCAGGGTTTAACTCCGGTTCTTTCTTTCAAAATTTCAAAAAGAAAGCTTTACGAATTACGAAAGAAACATTATTCTTTATGCACTATAAATAGCTAAATAAGAGAGATAAAGATGGAGATGAAAGTCCGCGACATAATGAGCACGCCTATAGTAACAGAAGATGAGGATACACCCATGATAGATATAGCGAGGGATATGAAAGAGCTGGGGATAGGCAGTGTGGTGATTACCTCAGAAGGCAATCCAGCGGGCATTGGTATTATTACCGAGCGGGATATAGCATTAAAGGTTCTGCTAAAAGACAGAAAAGCGAGCGAGGTAAAAGCAAAAGAGATAATGTCCTCGCCTCTGATTACCATTGAGCCTGATATACCAGTGGAGAAGGCATGTGAGCTCATTGCGGAGAAGCGGATAAAGAGGCTGCCGGTGATTGAAAATGGTATACTCATCGGGATTATCAGCGTTAGAAACATATTATCACGGATGCCCGAGTGTGTCCGGAGGTTCTATCCCGAGGTGCGGGTGTTAGCCAGTGGATGGACACTTGACAGACTTGAGCGCGCTTTAAGTGAGGCTGAGAAGTTTTTAATAGCGAACGATGTGGACAGCTACAAGGAGCGGATAAAGGAGGTATATGAAGAGTTGAGGGAACTTATAGGCTTTTACAGAGATGACAGAGAGCTGAGGGAAGTATATGACAGATTTGAGGAGCTCTATAATCGCATGGAAGAGCCTTTAAGGGGGCAGAGGAAGAGGTTGGAGACGGTGCTGAGAAAATTGAGGCATATAACGTACTGGAGGAAGCAACAGTCAATTTCCAGTTTCGCGTCCGGTGTATTCTGGTTCCACGATTATCGACATGGTGTGGGTAAGGAACTCCGTTTGCCATTCAAAAGAACTCGCCCCTGAATGTCTGTATGCGACTGAAAATGAATAAAATCGAAAGTTTTATTTAGATTGCAGAGTTAAAGAGAAGGGAGGTGGGAAATAATGGCAATGGAGATGCTGGAAGTTGGAGATATAATGACACCGAAGGTGATAACCGAAGATGAGGACACGCCTGTGACCCAGATATCGAGGGATATGGAATTGTCGGGTGTGGGGAGTGTGGTAATAACAAGGGATGGCAAGCCTGTGGGTATAATTACCGACCGAGACATAGCATTAAAGATCACAATGAAGAACAGGATACCCGGTGAGGTGAAGGCAAAAGAGATAATGTCCTCGCCTTTGATTACCGTTGAGATTGATACACCGGTGGAGAAGGCGTGTGAGATACTGGCTGAGAAGGGTATAAGAAGGCTGCCTGTGCTTGACGGTGAGAAGCTCGTTGGTATTGTTTCTGTTAGAAATATACTAACGAGAAATCCTGCATGCGTTACAAAGTTCTATTACCCCGAGTGATTAAAAATAAACCGTGCTAATTTATGAGAATAAAAGCGAGGATAAACATGAGGGGGGAGGATGCGTCTCTGGTAGCAGGTGCTTTGATGCCCGACAATATGAATATGAATAGCATAAAGACAGAGTTAAAGGAAAAGGACGGGAGTGCAATAGTTCATCTTGAAGCGCCCAGGATAGGAACGCTAATAGCGACCCTGGATGATTATCTGATGAATGCACGAGTGGCACAGGATATGGTGAAAATAGTAATAACGGAAGGAGAGAGAAGGAGAGACCTAATTATCTGATTGTACGCTACGCATCAGTTCCTTCGCTGCTTTTGTATCCTCGTATATCCGGTGCACCCATGCATCACCCCAGAAGAGGTTACAGCTCGTCTCCGCCCTCAATATATGCTCTTCCACTTCTGGAATCCTTCTACCGAGCCGATGATACTCCCTGCTCGTTGCCCACAGCTCTTCTATGGCTGCTCGCTGCTTCTCTGTACCCTCCCACTGGCTGAAATCATAACCAGATGTATTTGCTACATTCCACGCACCTGTTCGGACCTCAACATAAGTTGAGGGTGGATTCTCTTCTACGAACTCACTTATCTTTATCGGGGTGATTGGATAATCTCCCCTTCGCACTTCCTCCATGTAAGGTGCGAAGAAATGTCCCCAGAATCCCGATGGCTCATGCATCTGTCTGAACCATCCTCCATTCTCACCATCTGACCATGTGGTAAGAAGACAATTCCCTTCACATCGCTCTGTCTTATGCATGACTTCATGCTCAAACCAGCCAGGGTCAAGTCCACTTTCCTGGGCATTACTTATATCCCTGTCTCTCGGGATTATCACTATCTCAGCGGAATCGTACTCGGCAATATGCGGCTTGTACATTATGTCCTCTCTCCGCATACTCCCGCTCTTTGGCTTCACATGTACGCTATCAACAACAACGTATTTAAAACCTGTATCCTTCAGCACTGGTATCATCTCCATGCAGAAGCCCATCTCAGGGGGCCAGAAGCCCTGGGCACTCAAGCCAAGTGCTTTCGCCCGTTGCTTCCATCGTTCTATCTGTGGTTTCCAATCCTCCATTGGTATCAGAGGGAAGAGGGGATGATAATAACCCATGCCAAGGAATTCAATTCCCCGTGCTGCGGGATATTCCTGCATTACCCTCTTCAGGTCCAATATTGCAGAGAAACTTTCTATTATATGTGGGCTGCAGAGCTGCTCCAGCAGTATACCGGAGAAGCCCAGATGGATCCTCGCTACATCTTCATAGCGCGATACATATCTCAGGGGACGCTCATAGCACAATATTATCTCCTTTGCCTCCCACTCTCTTGTTCGGAGCAACAAATCTATATTCCCTGGAGGCTGGTGCATGTGCAAACCCAGAGCGTGATATATATGGGGCATATCATATCACAAAATACGCGCCCTTTTGATGGGGATATGATAAGATATCTGTATCTGTGTTTATCTTTAAGTTATCCTCCAGCTCCTTACACCTGTTCCTGATGGTAATCGGAGTTGTACCTGCGACCTTCGCTATATCCTTCTCCGAGACCGAGACGCCACTCAAATTCGCAGCAAGATATATCGCTGCTGCTGCGGTGCCAGTTGGTCCCCAACCCTTCGCTGTTCCAGCACTCTCGTTTGCTTTCAGTATCTCTATCGCTCTCTCCCTTATCGCGTCGCTCAACCCCAGCTCAGAGCAGAATCTGGGTACATACTGCGCGGGATCTGCGGGCGCAAGTTTTATCCCAAGCCTGCGCACAAGGAATATATATGCGCGCCTTATCTTGCGCAGGGGTACTCGCGAGACCTGCTCAATCTCCTTCAGTGTTCGCGGTACATGATACTGCCTGCACACAATGTACAACATTGCAGAAGCTAATTCCTCTATACTTCGACCCTTTATCAAATTCTGCTTCGCTGCTTGCCGGTATAACACAGAAGTTGCCTCTCTGATCTCTGTTGGTAGTTTAAGCGCGCTTGCCATCCTATCTATCTCCCCAAGCGCAAAAGAGAGGATCTTCTCACTGCTATCCATACTTATTATCCCTCGCAATTTCTTTGACCGGGTGAGAACTTCTGGCACAGATGTGCTCAAGCCCTTATTATGAATCCTGTAGCTCATAGGAGGACCTGTTCTGACACGCTTTGATGCTTGCTCCTCGTCATAGGAACGCCATTCAGGTCCAGGGTCCACAAGATTCTCCGCTATCACTACTCCACAGTCAGCGCAATACACTTCTGCATGCCTGGGGTCTGTTATCAGGTTCTTGGACCCGCATTCCGGACACTTCTTTATCCTCTCGTCCATATCTTGGTTAAATATATATTTGCTTTTTTAGTACATAAAACTTCCCTTCCCTTCTGAGAATATGTCGGGTAGAGATGCAACAAATACCACTGCAGTTATTTGAACCTCTTCTTGAACTCCGAGATCACCTCCTCCACTTTGTTCGTGATGCGATATTTCCTTATCGCCTTGCCCTTTGACTTCGGTAGCTCCGAGATTTCATATTTACTATCCAGGAACCCATGCTCCTCCAGAGTGAGTAGATGATAAGAGACAAGCCGTCTTTCCTCACCGAGCGCATTACTTATCTCATTTATGTGCATCTGCTTACCTGCCAGTAGCTCCACAATCCTGAATCTTATCGGATGCAAGAGCACATGAATCTCCTTTATCAGCTCATCCTCGATCTTCATCCCCATCTCCGTAACAGCATAGCCCTTCTTCAATTTTATCTTTTTCGGTTTTTTCTCAATACTTCTCCATAAGGGAAACCATTGTTGCCTCAATGCTAAAAATCTTATAAAGCCAAAAACCAAAAAAATAAAAAATGAGGAGTTAATTACTCCTTCTATTAGCCTTTTATATACCCCATGGTTACCTTTCTTGCGAATTGTTCCACCATATCAGCACCGCAGTTGGGGCACTTAGCAACGAGTTTGCCGAGCGTCGCACCGCATACCGGGCATTTGTCAAATACGTTCTTTGATTGCATTGCATCCCCCCAAGCCCAACCGCGATGCGATGCCATTATATGTTCCACTATCTTATCCACCAGCGCATCCTTGTCTGCCGCTGTGAACGTTTGATTGCAGACATAACAAATACCTTCCGCCATTTTTACCACCATTGTTAGTTTAGTTTACATACATTTAAATTTTTCCATTTTCTTGAATGTTCCAATTCTGAGAAGCTAAAAATATTCATACATGTTCAAATCTTATGATTTTATTAAATGATTGTAATATATAATATACTGCTATCTATATCTATGCCCTAATCTCTCTGGATTCCTGGCATATACCTCAAAGCCCGGTATTACCACCCTTACTACGGGTATTCCAATCTCCTCACGCGTCAGATCCACCACGAGCACTCGCTTTTCAATCGCTCGCAACCGCTCAAGCGCTATCTTTATATCCCCATCTATCGTATCAGTCGCCAGGTAGGGTAGCTCGTTCAATTTCACCGCATCCTTATCCTTAGTCTCAAACCAGTGCCTGTTCATTCTTTTTACCGTCTCGTAATCCACAGGTGTAATGCCACTGCCTTTTACTATTTGCATGAGCCTAGACTGTGCAGCTTCTGTTATCGCTCTTATCGCTGCAATTCGCGGGTCGCTGTGCGTGCCTGCGCCATAGACGAGGAGATTCGCGTCCTTCTCAGGGCTATCCAGGGCTAAAACAACGGTGGGAAATCCGACATCCGTTGGAATATACCAGAAATAGGTTCCAATACCCTGAGAATTGAATCTCTCTTTAAGCTCATATATCAAGCCATCATCCTCTTCTATCGCTATTCTCTTACCTGCATCCTTCTTTATCTCGACATAACTCAATGCATCTCGCTCTATCACCTCCATCATGCCATGAAATATCGCCTCCTCCAGGTTGTTACCCGAAGCTATACCATTACTATCACTCCTGAACAGCCTTCCGCCTCTGGTCGTGGTGTATGGATGATAAACAGCATTTGCAGGCAGAAGAACTTCCTCTTCCGCCATGAGGTCATAACCCTCACACCACTCTATTCTGCTGTCAGGGGTTACCTTAGAGAGCGCACTCAATATAAGAGAAGAGGGTTCTACCTTATTCTCGCTGTTACCTTCATTATACGATTCAAAGCGGAATTTAGCACGGTCTTCTTCTTTTATCTCCGCAGAATAACGCTCTATTGCCTCCATAAGCACTGATACCCGCGCCTGGTCCCCCGTTAGACCCTTGCCCGTGTGAACCGGGGCAGCACCCGCTTCCGTGCCGGGTCTATGCGCCAGATATACCGGTATATTGAGTTTATCCCGTCCGGTAATATCCTCTATCCTGCTTATTCCTACTTTATCGGTCAGCGTTTCTACTCGCCTCAGCGTCTCCACAGGTGTTAATGTGCGGTGTGTATCGAAGAAGTACCTCTTCGGTCTCCGTCTGAGCTTTATCTGCATTTTTCAGCACCTTTTATATATGAATAAAACAATTGGTTAATTTAATATTAGAAAGGAAAAAATGTCAGAAAGAGAAGAGACAGCAGAGGAGAGAAGCCGAAGATGGATGGAGCGAGAAGCTGCGAAGGCAGATAAAGAGGAAGGTGGGAGAGCGGTGAAGAAGATGCGGTGCGCGAAGTGTGGTAAGGAAGTGGATGAATATCTGGAGGTAGCCGGGCGTATCCTCTGCCTGGAATGCTATGCAGAGGAGGAAGCAGATGAATTTGGCGCTCTGGAGATGCCCGGGGAAGGAGGTGGCGCGGGTTGATGGATAGAAAGAAGTATGCGCTACCAATCCCTCGTGGTGTAACTACCGGGATAGTATTCGAGGCGGCGGAGAGGTTTGGACTGGAGGTGGACCAGGAGAAGGCGAATCCAGATGAAGCCTTCGACCCCCGTACTGGCTTTCCCATTCGAGATTTTGTACCACGTATGATACTGATTGGAGATTCACCCGAGAAGCTATTGGCGGCGAAGGAATACATAGATAAGAGGCATGAGGAATGGATAGAGCATCTGGAGGAATGGCGTACGAGGCGACGTATGCAGATATTGGGCAAGAGCAAATAAAACTGCTTCGTCTTCGTTAATCCTCTAACCCTGATAAAGATAAAGTGCCTGTATAAACCCAGTAGTCGAAGTATCCATCGCTCTCTTTGTTCTCTTTTATCTCTCCTTTAAACGTATCCTTTAGTATATCGTCCAGAATCTTCGCCTCCTCCTCGCTTGAAACAGTGAACAGGACTTTCCCTCCTTCCCTTAGCACCTTTGGCACTTCTCTTAAGACCTTCTCCCAATTGAAGACTTCGTAGGGTGTTAGTTTGCCTACCATGAACCCAAACACGACGTCAAATTCACAGCTGAAGAACAAGGAAAGAAGAGAGCAATCAAGTACGATGCTCTTCTTGGGCTCAAGCACACCCTCCTCCAGCCCCCTGCATATCTCACACTTGTTTATATCCACAGTGATGGGAGAGATGCCCAGTTCGTGCAGCGCTATTGTCGCTTCACCCGCACCACAGCCAATCTCAATTGTATCACCGATAGGGGCAGGGGCTTCCCCTAAAAACATAATTAGTAGCTTCTTCAGTGCCTCTATCCTCGCACGCGAATAAAAACTCGCCTCCTTTATACCACAATCGCAGAACAATCGGTTCACCAGCCCGGTGGAATAGAACTCAATCACACCCTCACGAAACGCCCTCCACTTTACCTCCACCTCACGTTCTCTATCACCCCCTATATCGGCTGTAAGGGCGTTAAATTCCTCTATCTCTCTTCGACCCGCGATGAAATCGGTGAATACAATCCAGAAACCCAACTCCCTGTCATGTATCGCAATACCTATAAGTGCGCTACTTTCATTGTATATCCGCAATAACTCGTCTACATCTGCTCTTTTCACCTTACGCATGTAATCGAGTGTCTTTGGTATCCACCGCTGTTCTGCGTAGCTACTCTCCACCAGCATAAAGTCCCCTATCCCCAGTAACTCGTTTAATTGCATTCTCTAACTAACCTCTACCACCGTCAACCCGTCAACCTTCGGCTACCTGAACTCTATTTATGTCCTATCCCGCACTGAACTTGCCTTCTTCTATCTCACGTAGACACATCTTCACCTTACTCGTTATCTCATTCAACTTATCCTGTGGCACGCTCTCATGCCTTACGATTCCACTTACAATCTCTATAACTTTACCTGGCGTCTTACCCTGTTTGTGTCTCGTACTTACCCCTATTGCCTCGAAATCACCGTACTCTACGGGACACTGGCAGAGTACAATAGCCGGTATGTTTATCCTCGCCAATACGAACCGGACCTTATAGATGAAATGTTGCTTGACATTGCCATGATTCAATAGAGCGAGCTTATGCCGCCCTATTATCTCTATCTCCTTCGGCTCCAGCCCGAATGCGACACCATGCCCACCACCTGAGGGTGCATCTGCGGGTGTGCCATCACCAGCATTCAGTATTATCTCACCCACATTTATACCCTTATCCCTCAACTCTGTGGTTATTTCACATACCGGCTTTGGAACATGCCTGTAACCGGGTGACATTGCAATATTTATCACATCGTTCTCCAATGCTTTCGCGAATGTCCCTCGCTGGGCAAAACCTCCACCCAAGCCAAGTCCCTGACCTCTTCTGCATGCCACCAGCCGGGTCTCTCTACCCACTCCTGCTGCCATTATCTCACTCTTACCTCTACCTCAAATCCTCTATCTTCACTATCCGTCCATTCTGCATGTGCGCGACTCTATCGCAGACCATATTGACAAAATCCTGGTCATGAGAGACAATAAGGAACGTCATACCCAGATTCTCACGTGCAGCTCTTATAGAATCGGCAACGAACTTCTTCGTTATGGGGTCCATTGTTCCCGTGGGTTCATCAAGTATCGCTATTGCCGGCTCCTTCATCAGTACCTGCGCGATCGCTATCCTCTGTCTCTCTCCTGCGCTCAACTGAGTATGGTCCTTAGGCAGGATCTCTTCCGCTTCATCTTCTGTGAATCCTACACTCTCAAGTATGAACTTCGCCTTCATTCGCGCCAGCTCCTCGGGTATCCTGACACCTATACAGCTTGTAAGGTTCTCCAGCACCGTCTTCTCCGGGTACATCGTGTATTCCTGATGCAACATGGCAACGCGCGTAGCTGCCTGCTCACCTACCCCAGGTGTGGTCGCACCCCACGCAATCCATACCCCGGTTTCCGCAACTCGCCCTACTTCTATCCATTTATCTCCTGCCCGTATCTTGACCGAACCGCCTGTTAACGGGTCTATCTGCGCTATAATACGAGCCAAACTCGTCTTCCCTGCTCCACTTTTACCCAGCAGTCCAAATATCTCATTCTCGTATATCGTGAGTGAGACATCGTCTACTGCCTTCACCATCCCGCGCCAGACGGAATAGTAATATTTCTTGCAATGCTCGATCTTTATCTTCGGCTCCCCAACTTTCATATACTCCTCGCGCTCTATCTTGCCCACCTGCTTCTCAAAATCCGCCACTACCTGCTTCGAATCGCCGTATTTCACCACCTCTCCATGGTCAAGCCATAAAGTTTTCTCGGTTAGCTCTTCAATCACATAAGGCCAGTGAGAGGTGACCACCATTGTCATGCCACCGTGGGTGCTCTCCTTAAGTGCTTTATGCACCAGTTTCGCAGTCTCGAAATCGAGTGTACCGGTAGGCTCATCAGCTAAGAGTAGCATGGGGTCCAATGCAAGTTGCCTTGCCAGCACCACCCGCTGCTTCTCACCCCCACTGAGGTTTGCAGCGGGGAAAGTCACACGATGCAGCATCTTCACCGCTTTCAGGAGCTCATATGCACGTCTGAACCGCTTCGCAGGTGGGTAATTCCTGCTCTCCAGCGCCTGCAAGACATTGTACATCACTGTATCATCGCTGTATAGTCCAAAAGTCCGTTGCAGCATGATAGCAACGCCTCTCTTCACCTTCTTACGCCCTTCTTTGTCCTTCCAGTAATTCACTTCCTTCAACTCCAGCTTCTCATTGCATTTACTGCACGGCTCCCCGACTCTGCTCGGTGACGCCACCCAACCGCAAGAAGGGCACATAGCTACCCTGAAGATTATCTCGCCAGAAGTGGGTGCATATTCCTCACTGCCACGGAGCATATGAAGCAAGACTGACTTCCCTGCTCCGCTCCTGCCGAGCAACCCGAGCGATTCCCCCTCTCTTATCTCCACATTCACATTCTTCAAAGCTTCTTTGCCGTCGAATGTCTTACAGACATCACGAACTATCACAAACGGCTCCTCTTCTTCTGCTTCACTCATTTTCCTACTCTTCTTTTCTATCTATAATTTAAATGAATAATTAAATTTGAATATGAGTATAAAAACATACCTAAGCTCTCAAATCCTCTATCTTCGTTATTTTGCCCGAATTCATGTATGCTATCCTGTCACATACCTTCTTCGCAAAGTCTAAATCGTGTGTCACTATCACGAATGTGATACCAAGGTTCTCCCTTGCCTTCAATATCGTCTCAGCCACGTATTTCTTCGTCACCGGGTCCATCGTCCCTGTGGGCTCATCAAGCACTGCTATCTCTGGCTCTTTCATCAATACCTGCGCGATAAGTATCCTCTGACGTTCTCCCACGCTCAACTCGAGATGCGTCTTTGGTAATATCTCATCTATCTCATCATCGCTAAATCCCACTCCTTTCAGCATGAACCTCACTTTCATCTGTGCGAGCTCCTCTGGCATATCAAGACCTATACCATGCGTAAGGTTCTCCCAGACCGTGAGTCCGGGAATGAGCGAGTATTCTTGGTGCAGTACACCCACAAAATGCGCTCTCCAGTCTGTTGTACCACCCATAATCGCCCCACCCGGTCCTATAAATGTGTCAACGTCGGCTTTTGATGCCTCTACCCATCTATCACCACTCCGTACCCACGCTCCACCACCTGTACCCGGGTCTAAATGGCTCACAATCCGCATTAAGCTCGTCTTACCCGCTCCACTATGCCCCACTATCCCGAATATCTCATTCTCGTATACGACAAAAGAGACGTCATCCACTGCCTTTACCACACCTCGTGATGCGGAATAGTAATACTTCTTCAGGTTCTCCACTCTTATCTTCGGCTCTCCGAACTTCTTGAACTCGCCTCGCTCTATCTCCCCTACTTCTTTCTCAAAATCGCTCACCACCTGCTCTGTATCACCGTATGAAACGAGCTCACCATTATCAAGCCATGCTGTCTTCTCCGTCAGCTCTCTAATCACGTAAGGCCAGTGCGAAGTGACGAGTAATGTGGTTCCACCCCTTGTACTATCTATCAATGCGCGGTGTACAACGCGAGCAGTTTCATGGTCAAGAGTGCCAGTAGGCTCGTCAGCCAGTAGCAGAATAGGTTCCAGAGCTAACTGTCTTGCAAGCACCATCCGCTGCTTCTCTCCACCGCTGAGGTCCCTTGTATCAGGGAAGTTAACACGATGCAGCATCTTCACAGCATCCAGTAGCTCATACACCCGCTTCATCCTCTTGCTCTTCGGGTAACCCGCCCGGTCAAGTGCCTCCAGTACATTCCACACAACTGACTCATCACTATACAGAGCGAAACTTCGTTGTAACATGATGGCAATTGCGCCCTTCAATAATTTCCGCATTCGCTTATCCTTCCAGAAGTTCACTTCCTTCAACTCATACTCCGCCCCGCACTTGCTACACGGAGTGCCCACCTTGCTCGGTCCACTTATCCATGAACACGAAGGACATATCGCTACCCGATAAATAATCTCGCCACTATCTGGTGCATATTCCTCCGTTCCCCTGAGCATACGCAGTAGCACCGATTTCCCTGAGCCACTCTTACCAAGAAGCCCTAAAGGCTCCAGCTCCTTTATATCCAGGCTTACATTCTTCAACGCTGGCTTGCCATTGAACTCCTTGCTCACATTCCTAACTTTAATAAATATCTCGTCCTCCCCCATCTCCTTTACGCTCTTACACTTTCACTTTTCTGCATCACATCTAAACATCTATTAAGTTGTTCTCCTCATTTAAAAAACTTTCTATATTTTTTCAGGTTCGCTTCTTGAGCACCATTATATCAGGGCGGGGAGCAGCCTTTGAACCCGCAAATTCGCGCTTGCAACGCGTACATAGTTGTCTTGCGGTGAGCGTTACGACCTCATCCGAGCCAGGTAATTTCCTCGCATAGATGAACTCAGGCTTCACACCCACTGACCTGCTTATATCCTCAAGTATCGCGCTTATCTTATCCCTGAATACCACCACGTCATCGCTCTTCAGTCCTCTCAGATCGGCAGCGAAGCCAGTACAACCACACACCATCCCGAATACCTTCGCCTCCGGGACGAAGATATTACCTAAGAGTGCTCTCAATTCATCCTCCAGTCTCTTCCTACCCGCGATTATCTCCTCCTTCATCGCCTTACCTTACCCCTACTCCCTCAGCTCTCATTTCTTCACGCTCAATACCCTGCTCGTCACTTCATCACAGTATCGGCAGGTATCGCACATCTTATTACAGCTCTTCCACTGGTTTATACACCCTTCGAGCTTCTTATTATCAATATAAAACATATAACGGAGCTCAGAGGGGCAATCCAGGAGTTCAAGCAGGTTACCCTCGTATGACCTCCGCGAATAAGCATCCATACAGGCTGTTATCCACCCCACTGCATTTGCACGCCCTGCTATCTTAAAATCTTCTATCCCTATTCTCTCGTATTCCACGATGTCCTCCGGTCTTATCCATGGTGATCGGATGATCTGTGAAGGGTCACGAACCCTTATGGATATGCACTTATCGAAGTAATAATCACCGAAGGTGTTCAGTGGCTGTGTACCTGTACCTGCACCTGCACCTGAAGCAGCAGTTATATGCGAGAAGAGGTTGAAGTGTGCATACCGAAACGGGCATTTGTAAAGGCAACCCTCGTTCACTATCACCCTGATATCGCAGTTCACCGCTCTCATTATAGCCTCCAGCGTATCGAAATCGCGGTTTATGTTCGTATCCACCGTGATACTATCAGCGCCAAGCGCCTCATAGAACTCCGCTCGCTGTGGTGAATCAACATGAGAGACGCAGGATATGACGGTTTCCATCGAGAAATCCCTCAGCAGTTCCACTAAATATGGCTCCGCCACCGTGACACCATCCACACCCGCCTTATTCAGTTCCTCAAAATACCATTCAAAGAGCTTGTAGCCCTCAAAGGTGAGGTGGTAGCCACCCAGGCAGGATGGATTCATCACTATATTCATCTTGATGCCATGTTGATGTGCATACTCGGTTTGTTCCCTGATCTCTTCTATAAGTGCGGCATGCAGTGTCGCTCTCCCGCTACCCATCACCTGCGGTGAGCCCGCCATATAAACTTCATCCACATCTGCTAAATGCTTATCCTCTTTATACTCTATTATCTCCTTCAATGCTTCGAAATGCCCGGGATGCGGAACTATCAATCTCATTTCATTTGATGGTGCTCAATACCTCCGCTGTGAGTTTATCGCAATAGCCACATTCGTGACAATGCTTATTGCACTTCTTCCATTGCTCTATACTACCTTCGAGCTTCTTATTGTCGATGTAGAAGACATAACGGAGCATCTGAGGGCAATCCAGGAGTTCAAGCAGGTTACCATCATACGACCTTCGGGAATATACCCGCATGCAGTTTATTATCCAGTTCACTGCCTTCGTCCTGCCTGAGAGTTTAAAGCTATTTATCCCGATAGCCTCGTATTCCTTCAGGTCTTCGGGTCTTATCCATGCTGACCTGATGATCTGCGTCGGGTCTCTCAAGCGGATATTAATGCACTTGTCAAAATAGAAATCAGGAGCGAATAGCGGCGTTCTCGGCTGATTCAAGCTACTGAGATGTGATGCGAGATTGTAATGAGAATACCGAAACGGGCATTTGTAAAGGCAACCTTCGTTCACTATCACCCTGATGTCGCAGTTTACCGCTTTCACCATCGCCTCCAGAGTAGAGAAATGGCGATTTATATTCGTATCCACAGTTATCACATCAGCACCGAGTTCCTCAAAGAACCGTGCACGCTGTGGCGCATCCACATAAGCCAAACAGGATACAATCGTCTTCATCGGGAATTCACGCAGTAACTCCACAAGATAAGGCTCCGCAACTATAACACCATCCACACCCACCTTGTTCAATTCCTCAAAATACCATTCAAACATCTTATAACCCTCAAAAGTCAGATGATGCCCACCGGTGCATGGTGAATTCAGAGCGATGTTCATTCTGATGCCATGTTGATGTGCATACTCGGTTTGTTCCCTGATCTCGTCAATAAGTGGCGCGTGGAGCACCCCCCTTCCACTGCCCATCACCTCCGGCGAGCCGCCCATATAGACCTCTTCTACTTCATTCAAACCTTCTGACTCTTTAGCCTCTATTATCTCCTTCAACGCTTCGAAATGTCCGGGATGCGGAACCATCAATCGCATTTTATAAGGGATAAGTAATAGCAGTATTTAAATTTAGCATAAAAAGAATTAGTTAGATAAGATAAGCATAAGCAATCAAGATGGCGATAATACCACCAAATAACGTTGCCAGGATGTTCACGTGATGCTTATTCAATTTAAATGGATTCCGATCCTCGAGTGTTGCACCAAGCACGCTATCAGCCAGAGAGCCCATGAACCCTGAGATGAGGCAGATGGTGAATGAAGTCCGTTTATCCATATCCAGATTCAAGGGGAAGGTGAGCGATACGAGCGAGATTAAAGCAGAGCCGAGCAGTGCAGCACCGATGCCGGGTAGGCTGACACCGCCATTAGTCCCCACTGGCACTCGCTTAAGCGTAGTAATCAATCTCGGTCTACCGTCTGCCTGTCCTATCTCGGTTGAGAAGGTATCAGCGCAGGCGGTGGCGACGGAGCCCGAGAACCCAATTAAGAAGATGGCGTTACGCGAGATGGCGAAGGAAATAGCGAAGATTAGTGGCGATAGCCCGTTACCAAGTACGTTATTTATGTCCCGCATACCCCTATTTGATTCAGCAACGCCAAGTGCAGCTTTCTTCTCATATTTGTATTTCGTGACGAGGTTACCAAACAGGAAGAAAGCAAGTAGCGCGAGCAATCCACAATAGCTGTATCGTAATCCGAGCGTTATCACAATAACCGTGCCAAGTGCAAGAGTGCCAAGCAGAGCAGAGGTGTTTATCTTTCGTCTCACATACGTATATATCACCGCTGAGAGTGCAACCAGAACTGTAACCACGTCTATCCACAGATATTGCAACATTACCATAATATGGAGCCACCACGTATATAAATCTTCGCTCATGTCCGTAAGTCATCGGAGTAAAAAATCAAGCATTGTAACGAAGCGATATTACGGTTAGTTACATCGTAACCGATACTCTCCCCTGTATTCTGCTGTTCTATTTTTGCAGTCCGACGAAATGTGGGGATGAGCGTAAACTTTTTCTCGCAAACTTATTTATTATATTTGTTATAAAATAAGATAGGTGAAGCTATCCATGAAATGCCATAAAAGCCTGATAATTTTGATACTCATCTCTTTTCTTTTATTTGGATTAATTACAGGCATAGATGCACATAAGGGATGTTGCTCACATCATGGTGGAGTTTGTAGTTACCAGTGTTCTAATGGTGGTATTGGTTATCGTTGTTGTGATGGAACTCCCCTTTCAGCGAAATGTGCTCCTTATTATGCCCAATGTAGTGATTATACCCACCCACAAGTTACAACTAATGCTGCAACAAGTGTAACTGCTACTTCTGCTACACTAAATGCCAATCTGGTTTCTACAGGTGCACCTGTAAAAGAACATCCGGGCTATATTAGTTGTGAGGTATGGTTTGAGTGGGGCGAGACAACATCTTATGGACATTCCACATCTAAGCAATCAAAATCTTCAACTGGATATTTTAGTGCCTCTATAACTGGTTTAAAACCCGGAAAAACATATCACTTCAGAGCAGTAGCATCAAGCGGTGTAGGCACCGATTATGGATCCGATATGACTTTCACAACAGAGGCAATAACATCTTCTAATTGGACTAAGAAAGCTGATACCCCCTCTGCTGGTGGATATGGTGAAGCTGTGGTTGGCACAGACGATTACATATACATTGCAAGATGCATGTATGCTTCTTCGACCCCTTATTTCTGGCGCTATAATCCAACAACAAATAGTTGGGATTCGATGAATACATCAGGACTTCCAACAGGCGCATTTAGAAATGGCGCTGCTCTTGCTTGGGACCATGATGATTCTGTCTATGCTTTACTTGGTGGGAGATATAGCGACAGTAACCGCAGCCTTTTTTATCGCTATGATATTATGTCAAACAGTTGGGAACAATTGACAGATACTCCTCACGCCCAGGGTGCTGGTGATGCTATAACATGGTCGGGATATGATAACTTGATTTATGCAATATTAGGAAGTAAAGAGCATGGAACGGCTTTTGCTTGCTATAATATTTCTACCAATTCATGGAATGTTCTTAATCTAACTTGGACGGTTACCGATGATGGAGCTTCCTTAGTTTGGACAGGTGGTGAATACTTATATGCGCTGCGAGGCGAATGGCAGGAAACCGTTCCGTGTCAGGATTTTGCTCGCTATCACATTCCTTCAAAGACTTGGGAAGATAGGAGTCCCATACCTGAGAGCGAAGGTGTTGGAGATGGTGCTTCTTTGCTATGGATTAGTGAGTATCCAGATTATATATTCGCTCTTGGCGGCGGTAGTTGTTTAGAAAACCCAGGATATAACTTCTATCGTTATACCATCTCAAGTAACAGTTGGGAGGAGTTAGAGTCCATTCCATGTCCAGTGGGATATTATGTTGGGAACAGGTTAGGGTTTGCTAATGAGCATATTTATTATTGGCAAGGTGCTCCATCAACATGGGATTGTGGTGGAGATGCATTCTATATGTTTGAGTTTAATGGAAATCATTCTACGACCAATATAGTAATCAATGAAGTTGAGGCAAATCCTCCAGGAAATGATAATTACTTAAGCGTTATTGAGTGGGTCGAACTTTATAATCCGACATCAGAAGATATAAAGTTAACAGGTTGGACATTAGAGACGACTCATGGAAGAACTGTAACTGTTACACTTTACGGAACAATAGAAGCAAAGGGTTATTATGTTTATGGAAGGGGAAGCCAATGGCTTGATAACGAAGGGGATTCCGTAATTTTGAGAGATAAAAATGGCGTAAAGGTGGATGAGGTTGCTTTTACTGACACTAAGAACGATGACCGCTCAAGGCAAAGGTATCCAAATGGAGAAGAATCGTGGATATTTAAGTGGCAAACAAAAGGATATAGCAATGGTGGACATAAACCAGTTGCATCATTCACGTACACACCAATCAATCCAAATGTTAGTCAGAGAATAACTTTTAATGCGTCCTCTTCTTATGACCCTGATGATCCAAATGGCTGTCATCATTACATAACCTCATTTAAATGGAATTTTGGAGATGGAAATACAACAGCAGGGAAGATAGTTAACCATACCTATTCTTCCGCAGGAAACTATACCGTAACTCTTACAGTAATAGATAATGAGTTTTTGACAAATACAACAATTTGTAATATAACAGTACTACCCTATTTACCAACTCCGGTTCACAACATCAACACAAGCGAGGATTTCTCAACGATTCAAGATGCAATAGACGATCCTGATACTTTAAATGGGCATACGATTACCGTTGACCCAGGAACTTACAAGGAAAATGTAGATGTTACCAAGTCTTTAACGATTAAATCAACCTCTGGGAATCCTGAGGATACGATTGTTCAGGCTAATAATCTAGACGACAATGTGTTTGAGGTAACTGCGGATTATGTGAATATAAGTGGGTTCACGGTTGAAGGAGCAACTGAACATGATAAAGCAGGAATATATCTTAATAGTGCAAATTACTGTAACATTTCTAATAATAACGCCTCAAACAACTGGAAGGGCATCATCTTGCATTATTCGAACAGCAACATGCTGACAAACAACAATGTCTCAAATAACTGGGATGGTATCTACTTGTATTCATCAAGCAATAATACCTTGATAAACAACATTGCAAACACGAAAAAATGGAACTGGGATGGTATCCGGTTAGTTTATTCTTTGAATAACATACTGAGAAATAATAATATTTCAAATAATAGCGCAGGCATCAGTCTGTATTCATCGGTCAATAATACTATATCAAACAACAACATAAGCTCGAATGGTTATGGTATCTATTTGTCTTTAAGTAATGATAACAAAATAGTGGACAATACTTTTACAAATGATGGCCTCTTCGTTGTAGATTCCTATCAAAACATGGTGAAGAATAACGTGATAAATGAGAAAAAACTGATTTGTCTTGAAAATATATCGAATTACAAAGTTAAAGATGCTGGACAAGTTATACTTATAAATTGCTTTAATATCACAGTGGAAAATTTGAATTTATCTAACACAACAGTTGGCATAGAACTTTGGAAAACTAACAGCAGCAAGATAATAAGCAATAACCTATTGAATAATAATTGGGGTATCGATTTGCTCTTTACACGGGATAACAAAATAATGGACAATAACATCTCAACCAATGGTTTAGGCATCGACTTAAGTTTCTCAAGCAATAATACACTGATAAACAACAATATCTTGAACAACAGCGCTGGCATCGATTTGAGCTCTTCAAACAACAACAAAATAATGAATAACAACATAAACTTGAATAGTCTTTACGGCATTGACTTACGTTATTCAAACAACAACAAGATAATTAACAATAATATAAACTTGAACAACTATTATTATGGTGTTAGCTTAGCCTATTCCGAAAACAACACACTATCAAAAAACAATATAAGCTCGAACAAGAGGTGGGGCATCTATTTGTATTCTACCAACAACAAAATCTACCTCAATAACTTCATAAACAATACTGATAACGTTTATTCTGAGAATTCAACCAACATTTGGAATTTCACCGAAAAAATAACCTACATCTGCAACGATTCTGTGTTTGAAGGTTACTTAGGCAACTATTGGGACGATTACACAGGAAGCGATGCCGATGGAGATGGAATCGGCGATACTCCTTACAGCATAGATGGAGATAAGGATTATTATCCGTTGATGAAGCCTTTTGAGAATTATATCATAGCACCGGAAGCAGCTATATTTGACACCGGCACACCCTCAAATCCGTACCCCTCAATAGCAGGCACACACAACGGCACAATCACGACAAACAAAACAATTATCGTAACAAAACTTTACACATATCCATGCGCAGGCACAGGCGGGCATACCGAATATGCAAGAATATGGAACAAAACATGGGAAGCAACCGCAACTTGGGACGGATATGCATGCGACTGGCATAACATCACATTCGACAAGACCGTTGTTCTTTTACCCAACGAAACTTACAACTATACCATCCGCACAGGCTCCTATCCGCAGATAATACATGGGAAGGAGTTCAATGCAACCGGAGGCGAAATTACCTGTACTGAATTCATTGATGCTAACGGGAAGATTTATTATGACTGGATACCCGCGATTAGGTTGTGGATATAAAAAGTTTATCGCGCTTTCTTTTTAAAGAAAGGTTGAAATGAAAAGGATAGAATTCCACGACAGGGAAGAAGAAATAAAAGAAATACCCAAAGATTATGCAATTTTCCGCATAAATTTGAGGGGGAGGTTCATCAGAGGTTATTAGCCTCGACGTTCTTTTTGATATTGACGAGGAGAGGACGAAAGGGAATGCCAGGAAAACTCTTGTATTATGACTATATCCTGCCCGCTCGCTCACTATCACGCTCATCATGGAGCATGCAGACGGGATCCTCAGCGAGATAGTCACCGGAAACGGCATAAGCTCGCGACCTGCAACCACCACATGTCTCCCTGTATCGGCAGGTTGCACATCTACCCTTCAGCCTTCTCTCAC
>Ga0190306_1000209_pt1 | contig 22368 bp, 22 predicted proteins | sample 48700734_MG_FD_161657 | JGI IMG/M metagenome (GOLD analysis project Ga0190306, IMG submission 161657) | Hydrothermal vent sediment bacterial communities from Southern Trench, Guaymas Basin, Mexico - 4870-07-3-4_MG | ecosystem: Environmental > Aquatic > Marine > Hydrothermal vents > Sediment ... | reverse complement strand
CAGGAATGTTTTTAAAGATTAACGCCTAATTTTTGGGGAATGTTCACTATGCTTAATGTAGAAATTTTTGTAACTGGATGTTTTTTTAGGATAATATATCCTACATTGGCTGTGAACGGTCAGAGGGAAATTAGTTTGCCTTTGTTTCTTATTTCTAATCCGTTTATGTTTCTCTTTTAATATTCCACCGTGAGGAGAGGACAACTTATCTGTTTTAATCTGATATTAAGAGAAAAGCTATGTTAAAATTTAAAAAAACAGGGGTGATAAAAATGGGAAAGACATTGACCCAAAAGATTTTAGAAGCGCACTTAGTTTCAGGGAAGTATAAACCAGGTGAGGAAATAGCTATTGCTATAGATCAAACTCTAACCCAGGATGCTACTGGGACTATGTGTTATTTACAGTTTGAGGCCATGGGTATTCCCCGCGTAAAGACCAAACTTTCAGTGAGTTATATTGACCACAACACTATTCAAGCAGGTTTTGAGAATCCTGATGACCACAAATATCTTCAGACCATAGCGGCTAAATATGGCATCATCCTTTCTAGGGCAGGCAATGGTATCTGCCACCAAGTGCACCTAGAACGTTTTGCCAAGCCAGGGGAAACCCTATTGGGCTCAGACAGTCACACCCCCACCGCCGGTGGAGTAGGAATGGTAGGTATTGGTGCTGGTGGATTGGATGTAGCTGTAGCCATGGCCGGAGGTCCTTTTTGTATGGTTTGTCCTAAAGTAATTAGGGTGAATCTTAGGGGAAAATTACCCCCCTGGGTAAGTGCCAAGGATGTAGTGTTAAAGGTGTTAGAAATATTTGGCACAAAAGGCAATGTGGGTTGCGTGTTTGAATATACCGGTGAAGGAGTCAAGTATCTAACCGTGCCTGAACGGGCCACTATTACTAATATGGGTGCAGAATGTGGAGTAACGTTTTCTATTTTTCCCAGTGATGAGAACACCAGAAAATTTTTAAGGGCACAGGCCAGAGAGATCAACTGGACGTCCCTTTCACCTGATGAAGATGCTCACTATGATAAAGAGGTAGAAATTAATTTAAGTGAGCTGGTTCCGCTCATTGCCTGTCCACATAGCCCTGGTAATGTTAAAAAGGTAGAAGAAGTAGCAGGGATCTCAGTAGATCAAGTCTGTATTGGTAGTTGCACCAATTCTTCTTATCGAGATTTGATGATTGTAGCTCAAATCCTGGATGGTAAAAAGTGCCATCCTGATGTCAGTTTTGTAGTAGCACCAGGTTCCAGGCAGGTCTTACGCATGCTGGCTAAAAATGGTGCTTTGGATAAGCTAGTTGCAGCTGGAGCCAGAATTGCGGAATGTGCCTGTGGCTTTTGTATTGGAAATAGTCAAGCTCCCAGGAGTAACGGAATTTCACTGCGCACTATAAATCGTAATTTTTTAGGCCGGTGCGGCACAAAAACCGCTCAAGTCTATTTAGTAAGTCCTGAGACAGCGGCAGCAGCGGTAATTACCGGACAAATAACCGACCCCCGCACATTGGATATAACTTATCCTGATATTGAGATGCCAGAACAATTTTTAATTGATGATGCTATGTTTATCCATCCTGCTTCTGAGCCAGAAAAGATTGAGATTTACCGCGGTCCTAATATTGGGGAACCACCTAAAAATGAGCCTATGCCAGAAAAGATAGAGGGTGTTGTCACTATAAAAGTAGGAGATGAAATTACTACTGACCACATTATTCCTGCGGGTAGCCGCATGAAGTATCGTTCAAATGTGCCCAAATATGCCGAGTTTGTATTTGAAGTAATTGACCCTGAATTTCATAAACGCGCCAAGACATATAAAGAACAGGGAAAACACAATGTCATTGTAAGTGGTTTGAGTTATGGGCAGGGTTCATCCAGAGAACATGCTGCCATTTGTCCTATGTATTTAGGTGTAAAGGCTGTTATTGGCAAGTCCTTTGAACGAATCCATGCCGCTAATTTAGTGAATTTTGGTATAGCTCCCTTATTGTTTAAAAATCCAGCGGATTATGACGCCATTGAGCAAGGTGATGAATTGGAGATCCCTAGTATTAGGGAAAAAATAAAGGCAGGAGAAGATTTAGTAGTAGAGAATAAGACCAAGGGCACAAAGTTTGAAGTTACCTATCAATTATCAGAAAGGGAAAAACAAATATTATTAGCAGGTGGGACTTTGGCCTACATGAAAGGTAAAGCTTAGGAGGAATGATTATGAAGATTACAGATATAATGACAAAAGATTTGGTGAGAGTTGAGGAAAACACTGTGATTGCCTGGGTAATTTCCAAAATGAAACACTTTAAGATTCGTTCTTTAATTGTAGAAAGGGTGGATAAAAATGAACCTTATGGGATGATTACTGTCAGAGACGTGGTCTATAAGGTGATTGCCAAAGGTTTAGACCCTGAAACAGTGGAAGTAAAGGATATCATGAGTGAACCTGCTGTTTATGTTTCTTCTGATATGGACGTAAAGAAAGTAGCCCAGTTTATGGCAGAAAAAGGAGTGTCCCGGGTATTGGTAAAAAAAGAAGATAAGTTAGTAGGCATTGCCAGTTTATTAGATATTCTTAAGGCATTTTGAGGAGGTAAGATTATGGCACAAAAGGCTATTAGAGAATATGATGCCAAAAAGTTACTGGCTAAGTATTTCTCTGAAAAAGGTTTGGACTACCCCTTTAAGGCAGTGTTAATTACGCCCGATTCAAAATGGAAAGAAGTAGAGAAAGAGCACCCTTGGCTAAAAAAAGAAAAGTTGGTGGTTAAACCTGATCAGCTCTTTGGTAAAAGGGGAAAACATGGCTTGGTATTGGTCAATGCTTCTTTAAAGGAAGTCAAGGATTGGATTAAGGAAAGAATGGAAAAAGAAGTAAGCATTGGTAAAATTTCTGATAAGTTAACTCACTTTTTGATAGAGCCATTTATTCCTCATGAAAGTGAGTATTATTTGGCCATCACCATGGAAAGAGAAGGAGATAGAATTTATATGTCTGATGAAGGAGGAGTAGAAATTGAAGAGATATGGGACAGGGTAAAACAAGTATCTGTGCCTGTTTTAGGAGACAAGAAAAATTTAAAAAAGCTTATCGGAAAAAACCTACCTAAAGGTATTGTGGAAAAAGAAAGCTTTGTTCAATTTGCAATAAACATTTATCAATTTTTTACTGATTATCACTTTACTTATTTGGAATTTAACCCCCTCACTATCAAAGATAACATGCTCTATCCCCTGGATACAGTGGCACGTCTGGATGACACAGCCCATTTTGAGTGTGCGGAAAAATGGGGGGATATTGAATTTCCCACGCCTTTTGGACGAAAATACAGACCAGAAGAACGTTATATTCAAAAATTGGATGCTGCTAGTGGGTCTTCTTTAAAGCTTACCATCTTAAATCCCCACGGACGTATCTGGACCATGGTGGCTGGAGGTGGTGCAAGTGTAGTCTATACAGATACTGTATCTGATTTGGGTTTTGCTCATGAATTGGGAAATTATGGGGAATATAGTGGTAATCCTACTACCGATGAAACATATGAATATGCCAAGACCATTTTAGATTTGATGACTAGAGAACCCGATAAAGAAGGAAGACCAAAGGTGCTTATTATTGGAGGTGGAATTGCCAATTTTACTGATGTGGCCAAGACCTTTGATGGCATTATCAAGGCATTGGAAGATTATGCGGATAGGTTAAAGGCCGTTAATGCCAAGATTTATGTGCGTCGAGGTGGCCCCAATTATGAAAAAGGACTGGTCAGGATAAGAGAGGCTTGTGAAAGACTAGGTTTGCCCATTGATGTCTATGGTCCAGAGGCCCATATGACTAGGGTAGTGAAGTTAGCTTTAGAAGAAAAAGCTGCTTAAGGAGGTTAATGATGCAGCCACAAAAACCAGATTATTTATTATTTGATAGAAATACCCAAGCTATTTTTTATGGGTATCAGGTAAGGGCCATTCAAAGGATGTTGGATTTTGACTATATCTGCCAAAGGGAAACGCCCAGTGTAGCCGCCATTGTTGCCCCTACCAGGAATAATGGTCTTCATAAGTGTTTTTTTGGTAATAAAGAAATTTTAATCCCTATTTATCGTCATTTTGAAGAAGCAGTAACAAAACATCCTCAAGCAGATGTAGTGATTAATTTTTCTTCTTATCGCTCTGCCTATCCCACTACCATGCAGGCATTGGAAACAGATTCTATTCGCACCATTGCCATTATAGCTGAGGGTATACCAGAAAGATATGCCAGAGAAATGGCTGCCATTGCTAAAGAAAAGGGTAAATGGATTATTGGTCCTGCCACTGTGGGAGCCATTGTGGCTGGGGCATTCAAGATTGGGAATGCCGCAGGCACCTTAGAAAACATTATTCGCTGCAAGCTTTATAGACCAGGGACAGTGGGATTTGTTTCTGTCTCAGGTGGTCTTTTTAATGAGTTAAACAATATCATTTCTCAGGCCACAGATGGTGTGTATGAAGGTGTAGCCATTGGTGGAGACCTCTATCCTGGTTCTACTTTTATTGACCATTGCCTCAGATATGAAGCCAATCCTGATATAAAGATGATTGTGCTTTTAGGAGAATTGGGTGGGACAGATGAATATATGGTTGTGGAAGCTATAAAAAGAGGTGAGATATCTAAGCCAGTGGTTGCTTGGTGTATTGGCACTTGCACTAAACTATTCCCAGGAGAAGTGCAGTTTGGCCATGCTGGGGCCAGAGCCAGAACTGAACTGGAGACTGCAGATGCTAAAAACAAGGCATTAAAAGATGCAGGTGCCATTGTTCCCAAGTCCTTTGATGAGTTGAGAAGGGTAATTAGAGAAACCTTTAATGAATTAAAAAAGAAAGGGCTTATCCCTGAAATTTCAGAACCAGAGCCTCCGCCTGTCCCTGAAGACTTTACCAATGCTCTAGCTAAAGGCACAGTCAGAAGACCAACAAATTTCATCTGCACTGTTAGCGATGAACGTGGAGAAGATGTTTTGTATGGAGGTGTGCCTTTAACAGAAGTAATTGAGAAAAATTATAGTTTAGGTGAGGTAATAGGACTTCTATGGTTAAAATGCAAGTTGCCTAAGTGGGCCAGTAATTTTATAGAAATGTGTTTAAAAATCGTAGCTGACCACGGTCCTTGTGTCTCTGGTGCACATAATGCCATTGTTACGGCTAGAGCAGGAAAGGATTTGATTTCTTCTTTGGTTAGCGGACTTTTAACCATCGGTCCCCGTTTTGGAGGGGCCATTGATGGTGCTGCTTATTATTTCCGTAAATTCTATAATGAAAATAAGTCATCACGACAAATGGTAGATGAGATGAAGGCAGCAGGTATTCTCATTCCAGGTATTGGTCATAGGATAAAAAGTGTGCGGAATCCAGACAAAAGAGTGGAATTGTTAAAAAATTATGCTAAAACACAATTTCCACAAACAAGATACCTAAACTTTGCCTTAGAAGTAGAAAAGATTACTACTGCCAAACGGGGAAATTTGATTCTGAATGTAGATGGTTGTATTGGGGTGCTATTCGTAGATATGCTTAATAGCTGTGGTTTTAGCTCAGAAGAAATAGATGAAATTATTGAAGCAGGCACCTTAAACGCCATCTTTGTTCTAGGTAGGAGCATGGGTATTATTGCCCATGTTTTGGACCAGAAACGTTTAAAATCAGGTCTTTATCGTCATCCCTGGGATGATGTGTTGTTTAGGGTTGAGCCACCCAAGGTAATTGGAGGTTAGATGGAAGAAAGGCCAAGAGTGGCAATCTATATGCGGATAGCGGCCAAAAAGCATTTGCCTTACTTAGAGAAACAAAAGGAAAAATTATGCAGATATTGCCAAAAGAAAGGATATGAAGTCGCCTTAGAAGTAGCTGAAATCGCAAGTGGCATTAATGAAAAAAGAAAGGGATTGCAAAGATTGATGAATGCAGCTAAACGAGGTGAGTTTGAAAAGATTGTGGTAGAGAGTAAAGACCGTTTAGCCCGATTTGGTGTAAGCTATCTCTACGCCTATTTCATTAAGTGCGGTGTAAAGATTGAAATACCTAATAACACAAAGGATTGGGAACAAACAGAGGAATTGATAGATGATTTAGTAAGTATGGTTAGGTTTTTAACCAATAAAATTTATGAGTTAAAAAAGGAGGAAACTTATGATAGAAGCAATTGAAAGAGCAAAGCAACATTTTGGAAAATTATTGGAAGAACAGCTTGAAAGAATTGAACATATGAAAAAAGGAGAAGATTGGATTGATTATTCTACGTTAAAACCTATTATAATAGGGTTTATTAGCGGTGATGGAATTGGGCCATATATTACCAAGGAAGCTAAACGTGTGTTAGAATTCCTTTTAAAAGATGAACTTGAAAATGGAACAGTCAAATTGAATGTGATAGAGGGTCTTACTATAGAGAACCGGGCAAAGGCCATGAAGGCTATACCAGATGATGTCTTGAATGAGATTAAAAAATGCCATGTTTTACTGAAAGGACCATTATACACACCAAAGAAAGGAGATAAATGGCCTAATATTGAAAGTGCAAATGTGGCCATGCGACGGGAGCTTGACTTATTTGCCAATGTAAGACCAGTGAAAGTGCCAAGTGAAGGGATAGATTGGATATTTTTCAGAGAAAATACGGAAGGGGAATATGTGCTAGGGAAAAGAGGGATAAATGTCACTGAAGACCTGGCTGTTGATTTTAAAGTCATCACTACCCAAGGTGCTGAAAGGATAATAAGAATGGCATTTGATTATGCCCAGAAAAATAAAATCAATAAAGTAACCGTGGTAACCAAGGCAAATGTTATAAAAGCCACCGATGGCAAATTTCTTTCTGTGGCTGAACAAGTAGCACAAGAATATCCTGAAGTAGAATGGGATGACTGGTTTATTGACATTATGGCTGCTAAATTGGTAGACCCTAAAAGGAGGACCCAATTTAGAGTGGTGGTGTTGCCTAATCTTTATGGAGATATAATTACAGATGAAGCAGCAGAGTTTCAAGGAGGTGTGGGAACAGCGGCAGGGGCCAATATTGGTAAGAGATATGCCATGTTTGAAGCCATCCACGGCACAGCTCCCAGGATGGTGGAAGAAGGAAGGGCCCAATATGCTGATCCCTCCAGTTTATTGCGAGCTACTGCTATGCTTTTAAACCATATTGGTTTCTTAGATAAGGCCAAGAGGTTGGAAATGGCCTTGGATATTTGTGGTCAATATGAAAAGAAACTGGTAATTACAGGAAGGGCAGACGGGGCTACGGGAGCAGACTTTGCCGATTATTTAATGGAAACCATTCAAGAACCTAATTTAGAGAGCAAATGGCAAAGTTATCAATAAAAAAGGAGAGAAGTATGAAAAGACATAAAGTAAGTATTATTGGGGCAGGGGCAGTAGGCGCTATAGTCGCCCAGAATTTAGCTCAAAGGGATGCTGCTGATATTGTGCTTTTAGATGTAGCTGAGGGAATACCGCAAGGAAAGGCCCTTGATCTGTTACACGCATCGCCCATATATAAATTCCATGGAGTAATTGAGGGAACTAATGATTATGCTTCAACTGTAGATTCCAATATAGTAGTTATTACTGCTGGGATGCCACGTAAACCAGGGATGTCTCGAAAGGATTTGCTTTCTACTAATGCCAAAATTATGAGAGATGTAGTCAGTGAATCTATGAAATATTCTCCTGAGGCGGTTATTATGGTAGTAGCCAATCCTGTAGATGTCCTAACACATATAGCCTATAAAAAAAGCGGTTTGCCAAGAAACCGGGTAATAGGATTGTCAGGCACTTTGGATTCTATTAGGCTTCAAAGTTTTATTGCTCAAGCAGTGGGTGTTTCAGCCGAGGATGTGATGGCGATGGTGATTGGAGCCCATGGCAAAGATAATATGCTTCCTTTAATACGGTTGGCCAATGTATGTGGGATTCCCGTAAAAGAATTGCTGGATGAAGAGACCTTAGAAAAGATAGAAAAGAGAACCAGAGAGGCAGGGGCAGAAGTAGTTTCTTTATTAAAAACACGCAGTGCCTTTTATGGTCCTGGGGCTATCGTAGCTGAGATGATTGAGGCTATCCTTAAAGATAGAAATAAAGTCTTCCCTGCTGCTGTGTTTCTTACCGGAGAATATGGTATTAACGATTGCACCCTAGCAGTGCCTGTAATATTGGGTAAAAATGGGATAAAGAGGATTTTAGAAATAAACCTTACTGAAGAAGAAAAAAACCATTTACAGGCCGCAGCCCAGGCAGTAAAAGAGATGCTAGCTAGTATAGAATTATGAGAGAAATTGCAGTAACAGAAATAACTAAATTGATAAAAAGGCTTTGTATAGAAAGCTGTATTTCCCTTAATGAAGATATAATTAAGGTACTAAAACGAGCTGAAGAAAAGGAGGAATCAGAAATAGGTAAGAAGGTGATAAAACAATTGTTAGAAAATGAAAAGATAGCCAAAAATGAAGGAATTCCCCTTTGCCAAGATACAGGTGTAACTTTAGTTTATTTAGAAATAGGACAAGATGTTCACTTTATAGGAGGAGATTTAAAAGAAGCTATTCAAGAAGGAGTAAGGCAGGGTTATAAGGAAGGATATTTACGGAAATCGGTGTGTCATCCCTTGAGTAGGGAGAATACAGGTGATAATACACCTGCTATTATGCATTTTGAAATAGTGGCTGGTGATAAAGTGAAGATTACCGTTATGCCCAAAGGAGCCGGCAGTGAAAATATGTGCACCGCCACGGTGTTGACACCAGCGGCCGGACTTAAAGGTATTGAACAATTTGTCTGCCAAACCATAGAAAGAGCAGCGGTTAATACTTGTAGCCCACTAATTGTAGGGGTAGGTATTGGAGGCACCATAGATAAAGCAGCCTTTTTAGCCAAAAAGGCATTATTACGTCCTGTTGGCGAGAGGGCAAGAGATAAAACTTTGGCAAAATTAGAAGAGAAGTGGCTAGAAATGTTCAATAATTTGGGCTATGGTCCTTTGGGTTTAGGAGGAAGAGTTACTTGTTTGGATGTTCATATAGAAACTCATCCTTGCCATATTGCTAGCCTACCTGTAGGGGTAAATGTGCAATGCCACGCCCATAGGTTGAAAACCATAGTAATTTAATAGTTTAAGGAAATTAAATGGGATTTACCTTAACATATAAAGGCTTTTATTTTTTAATCCGCTATATTTCTTGGTGGTGTGCGGTCACGCACAGGCAGGGGGGCGAAACACTACCTCCTAACTAAAAATTTTTAAAGAGGATGATATGCAAATCAAGACGCCTTTAAGGGATGAATTATTGCTTAATTTAAAGGCTGGGGATGAAGTGTTTATTAGTGGGACTGTTTATACGGCGAGGGACGCTGCCCATAAAAGGTTAGTTGAATTGATTAAAAAAAATGAGCCATTACCCTTTTCTTTAAAGGGGCAAATTATCTATTATGTAGGGCCTACCCCAGCTCCACCAGGCCGTCCCATTGGATCCGCAGGACCTACTACTAGTTCTCGTATGGATGTTTATACCCCTACTTTGTTAGCTGCTGGCCTAAAAGGCATGATTGGTAAAGGTAAAAGAAGTAAAGAAGTGATAGAAGCTATTAAGAAATATAAGGCCATTTACTTTGTAACTATAGGAGGGGCAGGGGCATTACTGTCTCAATGTATTTATGAGGCCAAAATCATAGCCTATCCCGAACTAGGAGCAGAGGCTATTTATGAATTAAAGGTGAAAAGGTTGCCTTTGTTTGTGGCTAATGATATAGAGGGAAACGATTTATATGAAATGGGAAGGAGGTTGTATCAACTTGCGCCTTGTCCTTAAAAAAAACAAACACATTTTACAAAAAATAGAAGAAATCAGTGGCGAAAATGTATTTGCTTGTTATCAATGTGGGATGTGCACTGCTGGTTGCCCTATGGTTTCAGAGATGGATATTTTACCCAATCAGGTAATTAGATTATTACAATTAGGGGCCATGGAAGAAGTAATCAATACTCGCACAGTTTGGTTATGCGCATCTTGTTATACCTGTGGAGCCAGGTGTCCAAAAGGAGTAAATTTGTCTAGGCTAATGGAGGCCATAAGGTTGATGATCTTAAGAGAGCAAAACCAAGATTATGTGAGGCTGGAAGAAATGGTAAAAGAGTCTTTACCACAGATTGCCTTGATCAGTGCGTTAAGGAAGTTTACAGCCTAAAGAAATGAAAAAGATGATTTATTTCCCTGGTTGCACTTTAAAGACTACGGCAAAACCTTTAGAAGACTCTGCCCTAAAGGTGGCTGAGGCCTTAGGGATGGAAATAAAAGAAATGCCCCAATGGTATTGCTGTGGAACAGTTTATTCTTTAGCGCAGGACGATTTGATAAAACAATTAGCTTCTATAAGAAATCTTATTTTGGTCCAAACTTTGGGCCATAATGAAATAATGACCTTATGTTCTATGTGCTACAATACTTTAGCCCAGAGCAACGTGTTGGTAAGAAAAGATGAAAAAAAATTAGAAAAAATCAATCAATTTATCTCTGAGCAGCCAGATTATAAAGGAGAGATAGAAGTAAAACACTTTTTAACTTTATTAAAAAAAGTAGGGAATGAGAAAATTAAAGAAGTAGTGAAAAATGGACTTTCAGGGCTGAGAATTGCTTGTTATTATGGTTGCTTATTATTACGCCCCAAAGAAGTAGGGATAGATAATTATGAGCAACCAACTATTTTAGAAGAATTGATGGAGGCTTTAGGAGCTAAACCAGTTTATTTCCCCTATAAGACGGAGTGTTGTGGTTCATATCATACAGCCATTAAACCAGAAATAGTTGCCCGCAGGGTTTATCATATTTTAGAAAATGCCAGAGAGAATAGGGCTGAATTAGTAGTTACTAGTTGTCCCCTTTGTTATTTTAACTTAAAAGATAGGCAAAAAAATATAAAAAAGATTTATCCTGATTTTAAAAAAATACCAGTGAGATATTTTACTGAAATAATGTCACAGGCGCTGGGAGTTTAGATGAGAATAGGTGTTTTTGTCTGCCATTGTGGGAGAAATATTGCCGGAAGTGTGGATGTGAAAAAAGTTGTAGATGAAATTAGTCATATAAAAGATGTAGTCCTTTGCACAGATTATATTTATCTCTGCAGTGAACCTGGTCAACTTACCATCCAAGAAAAGATTAAAGAATTAAATCTTACTCATATAGTTATTGCCGCTTGCACTCCTGCTTTGCATGGAGTGACTTTTGGCCGGGCGGTAGAAGCGGCTGGTCTCAATCGTTATCTCCTTGAAATTGCTAACATCCGAGAACAATGTTCTTGGGTGCACCAACATCATCCAGAAAAAGCCACAAAAAAGGCTATCTGTTTGATTAAAGGGGCATTAGCTAAGCTAAAAAATGCTCAACCGCTAAAACCCATAAAGGTCCCTTTAACCCGCAAAGTTTTAGTAATTGGTGGTGGCATAGCAGGGATTAGGGCAGCCTTGGATATCGCTCAAGGGGGGATTGAAGTTTATCTTGTGGAAAAAACTCCTTCTTTGGGTGGGCACATGGCCCAATTGAGTGAGACCTTTCCTACTCTGGATTGTTCCTCTTGTATTTTAACTCCACTGATGGTAGAAGCAGCTCATCATAAAAATATCCATGTTTTTACCTATACTGAGGTAAAAAGAGTAGAAGGGGTGATTGGTAATTTTAAAGTGACATTAGAAAAGAAGCCTCGCTATGTCATTCCAGAAAAATGCACCGGATGTAATGATTGTGTAGATGTCTGTCCGGTGATTGTGCCCAATGAATTTGACCAAGGTCTGGGAGCCAGAAAGGCCATTTATGTGCCCTTTCCTCAGGCCGTGCCTCTAGTTTATACCATTGATTTAGAGCATTGTCTAAATGATGAAAAGTTAATTGTTTGCGAGCAGTGTTTTAAGGCCTGTGGGCCCAGGGCCATCAACTTTCTTATGGAACCTGAGGAGGTAGAAATTGAAGTCGGTTCTATTGTAGTAGCTACAGGATATGAATTATTACCTTTGGAAAATTTAAAGGAATATGGTGGGGGCGAATATGAAGATGTAATCACTAGTCTTGATTTTGAACGTCTGGCTTCTGCTTCTGGTCCTACAGGAGGAGTGATAAAAAGACCTTCTGATGGCAAAGTGCCAAAGTCTGTAGTATTCATCCAATGTGCCGGCTCTAGGGATCCAGAACATGGTCGTCCCTATTGTTCTAAAATTTGTTGCATGTACACAGCAAAACATGCCTTGACATATAAACATCTGGTGCCTGAGGGAGAAGCCTGTGTTTTCTACATTGATGTGCGGGCAGCAGGTAAGCGTTATGAAGAATTTGTGCAAAGGGTTATGGGTGAAGAAAGAGTGCTTTATTTGAGGGGTAAGGTTTCTAAGGTCTTTCGGCATAATGAGAAGATGATAGTTTCAGGGGTAGATACCTTGAGTGGGAAACCCGTAGAGATTGAAGCCGATTTGGTAGTAGTGGCTCCAGCTATTGTTCCTTCTAAAAAGGCACAAGAGTTAGCAAAGCTATTAAAGGCACCTGTAGATGAATTTGGTTTTATGAGTGAGATACATCCCAAATTGAGACCGGTTGAATCTGTGAGTTTAGGTGTTTATCTAGCAGGGGCTGTCCAAGCCCCAAAGGATATTTCTGAGACAGTTGCGCAGGCCAGTGCCGCTGCCAGTAAGGTGTTATCTCTCCTTTCTCAGCCCGAGGCTTCTTTAGAACCCATTGTGGCCCATGTAAATGAAGAATTATGCAAGGCATGTAGACTTTGCCAGAAGGCCTGTCCGTTTAAGGCCATTACCATGGTGGGAAAGGGGAAAAAGAGACACGCTAAAGTAGAAGAGGCATTGTGTCAAGGATGTGGAGTTTGTATGGCAATTTGTGAAGAACATGCCATAAATGTGGCGGGATTTACCTATGAACAATTGTCAATGCAATTAAGGGCATTATTAGAGGATAAAATAGATGATAGTGAGAAAGCCGTTAAATCTGGCTAAATTTGAAATTCCTAAAGGAAGAGTGATCATTTTTGCCGAACGATGTAAAGGATGTGAATTATGTATTGAATATTGTCCTAAACAAATTTTAGAATTTTCTGAGGATTATAATGAAAAGGGTTATCACTATCCAGTGGTAAAACCCGGAATGGAGAATGAGTGTATCCTCTGCTCATTTTGTCAGGAGGTATGCCCTGATTTTGCAATTTTTGTAGAAAAACAGGAGTAAAATATGGCTAAAGATGTGTTAACTGGAATTCACTTTTTAAGTGGCAATTATGCTTGTGTAGAAGGAGCTATTGCGGCTGGCTGCCGTTTTTATGCGGGTTATCCTATTACTCCTTCTAATGAAATTGCTGAAAGGATGTCCTTTAGAATAGCTCAAGTGGGTGGCATCTATATCCAGATGGAAGATGAGTTGGGTTCTATGGCTGCCTTGGTAGGTGCAAGTTGGGGTGGGGCTAAATCCATGACCGCTACTTCCGGCCCTGGATTTAGCCTTATGCAAGAAAATATTGGTCTGGCTGCCATGACAGAAACACCTTGTGTGGTGGTTAATGTTCAAAGGGGAGGACCCTCTACAGGATTGCCTACTTTAGTAGGCCAGGCCGATGTAATGCAAGCCAGATGGGGAAGTCATGGGGATTATGAAATCATTGCCCTTGCTCCCGCCTCCTCACAAGAATGTTTTGATTTTACCATTAAAGCCTTTAATCTAGCAGAAAGATGGCGGGTTCCAGTAATTGTATTGATGGACGAAGTAGTGGGTCATATGTGGGAACGGGTAATAATCCCACCTAAGGAGGAAATTAAACTTATTTCTCGCAAAAGGCCAACCATACCTCCCAAGGATTTTTTGCCTTTTAAAGCAGGAAAAGACCTGGTTCCTGAGATGCCTATTGCTGGCGAGGGTTATCGCGTTCATGTAACCGGTCTTACCCATGATGAAAAAGGCTATCCAGCCATGAATGATAAAGCGCATAACAAATTAGTAACCAGGCTGGTGGATAAAATCAGAAAAAATGCCTCAGAAATTATTGAAATCGAAGAGATATACACAGAGGATGCCGAAGTTATATTGGTAAGTTTTGGGATTTCCGCTCGGATTTGCCGTTATATTTTAGATCAAGCTAGAAAAGAGGGATTAAAGGTAGGATTATTAAGATTCATCACTGTCTGGCCCTTTCCAGAAGAAAGAATTAGGAAGTTGGCTGAACACATAAGGGCTTTTGTGGTGGTAGAAATCAATTTAGGACAGATAGTTTTTGAAGTAGAAAGAGCAGCAGGAGGACAGTGTGATACCTTCCTTATTCCACATGCTGGAGGGCATATTCACGACCCACAAAAGGTGTGGGAAAGGGTTAAAAAACTTTTTAAATAGGAGAAATACATGGAAAAAAAACACCCTCTTGAGGTCCTTACTCGTGAGGAACGCTTACCTCATATACTTTGTACTGGCTGTGGGATTGGCACAACCATGGCCAATTTAGCTGAAGCGTTGATGGAAGAAGAGGCTGAGTTGGATTTAGATAAAGTATCTATTGTCTCTGGCATTGGTTGTGCAGGAAGGGCGGCGGGGTATTTTAAATTAGATGGATTCCATACTACCCATGGCCGTCCTGTTGCTTTTGCTACAGGACTTAAACTAGCCAATCCAGATTTACATGTGATTGTTTTTAGTGGTGATGGAGATTTAGCCGCCATTGGTGGGAATCATCTTATCCATGCCGCCAGACGTAATATTGATATTAAAGTGATCTGTATAAACAATTTTACCTATGGGATGACGGGTGGACAAATGGGGCCCACTACTCCACTTGGAACTTGGTCTAGCACTTCTGTCTATGGTAATTATGAAATGCCATTTAATTTACCTTATCTCATGGAGGCATGTGGAGCTACCTATGTTGCCCGTTGGACTTCTGCTCATGCCCATTATATCAAAAATTCTATCCGAGAAGCTATGCATAGAAAGGGATTTTGTTTTATAGAAGTGATCTCCGCCTGCCCTGTTAATTGGGGCCGACGTAACAAACTGAGGACAGGAAAGGCCATGGTAAAATTCTTTTTAGACCATACCGTGGTAAAGACCCATCCTAATTCTGCCGAGGCCCTTATTCAGATGGATACTCCTATTGTCTGTGGTGTGTTTGTAGATAAAACACTTCCTTCTTATCTAGATGTCATGCAAGAACAATTATCCAAAAAACTAGGGATTTCTGTATTTCGGGGTGATGGCAAGGTAGAGTTGCCAGAAGATAAGAAAGAAACCAAGACCAAAACGAAACCAGCAACCAAGAGACTTAGACCCGTCCAGATAAAGATTGCTGGTCTGGGGGGACAGGGAATTGGGCTTTTAGGACTGATTTTAGGTAGAGCTGCTTGCATTTTTGATGGTAAACAGGCCATTTATACTCAAGAATATGGTCCTGAAGCGAGAGGTGGTGCTTCTAGTTCAAATATCATTATTTCTTCTGAGCTGATTAATATACCTTATGTTACTAAACCTGATGTTATGATTACTATGGCCCAAGGGGCATTTAGAAAATATAAAAAGGAGATTCAACCAAACAGTATATTATTTATGGATAAAGATTTAGTTAAACCCACTGCTTTGCCCAAAGGAGTGAAAGTTTATGCAGTACCAGCTACCCGGATGGCTGAGCAACTGGGTCGGGCGGTGGTAGCCAATATTGTAATGCTGGGTTTTTTCGTGGCCTTAACTCCATATATTAGCTTAGAAGCGGCAGAAAAGGCACTAAATATGTCTGTGCCTAAAGGAACTGAGGAATTCAATTTAAAGGCTTTTAAAAACGGTTATGATTATGGCAAAAGGATAAAAAAAGAAGGAGAGTAACCAATGCCCCAGTTTCAATATACCCAAGGCGACCGTACCATTGTTCCACCAGGAACAAAACAGATACCTGTTTATATTATGGGCAAGCGCTATAAGGTCCCTGAAGGTCTAACTATTATGAAGGCCCTAGAGTATGTGGGCTATCGTTATATAAGGGGGTGTGGCTGTCGGGCAGGCGTTTGTGGTGCTTGCGTAACGGTCTTCCGTTTGGCAGGTGATTACCGTCTCCATTTTGGCCTGGCGTGCCAGACTACTGTCCAGCCTGAGATGTATTTAACTCAAATTCCCTTTGTGCCGGCCAACAAGGCGACTTATGATATTAATCGGCTGAAACCAGATGTCTACACCATTGAAAAGTTATATCCAGAGACATTTCGTTGCTTGTCCTGTAATACTTGCACCAAGGCTTGTCCCATGGAAATTCCAGTCATGGATTATATTCAGGCGTTGGTTAAAGGAGATATCAAAAGCTGTGCTGAATTATCTCATAGTTGCATTATGTGTGGGATGTGCAGTTTACGCTGTCCGGCAGAAATTCAGCATTTTCATGTAGCCATGCTAGCCAGGCGATTGTATGCCAGACACCTTATGCCTAAGGCCAAGCATTTAGAAAAGAGGGTGAAACAAATAAAGGAGAAAAAATTTGATTGGATGTTAGAAGAATTAATGAATTTATCTGAGGCGGAAATGAAAAAGCGCTATGCAGAAAGAGAATGGGAACCAGAACCCTATGACCCCAATTGGCAACCAAAAGAAACAAAATATTTGATTATTGAAGATTGAGGAGAAGACTATGTCAAAATCTGGTTATCCAGAAAGCTTACAGGAGAGTCTGGCTAAAGTGAGGGAGACCAGGAGTAAGCGAATCAAATTGGCCAAGAAACAGAGGTATTATGATAGGCTTTCCCCTAATGAATATCAAAAAGTTTTGCATAAATACCATCCTGATTATGCACCTGAAGGTAGAAAAGTGCTTAAAGTAGGGCCTAATAAAGGTGATTTATTACAAAAAGAATTAAGTGATATTTTGCAGGGACAACCTTGGATTGTTCCTGATGCCTTTGATAAAAGACTAAAATCACCTGATTTAAACACCGATGTATTAATCATTGGTGGAGGAGGGGCAGGGAGTGCGGCAGCCTTATTGGCTTCTGAGCAAGGAGTAAATGTGACAGTGGCTACCAAATTAAGACATGGTGATGCCAATACCATGATGGCTGAGGGTGGAATACAGGCAGCAGACTTACCTTATGATTCGCCTTATTACCACTTTCTAGATGCCTTTGGAGGAGGACATTTTACCAATGATAAGGCCTTGTTGCGAGCCTTAGTTTTAGATGCTCCCTTGGTTATTCAATGGCTAGAAACATTAGGAGTAATGTTTGATAAAGAGACTGATGGCACCATGAAGGAATTGAAGGGAGGCGGTCTCTGTCGTCGGCGAATGCACTCTTCAAAGGATATGATAGGCATGGAGATCATGCGGGTATTAAGAGATGAAGTCCAAAATAGAGTGGATAAAATAAAAATCTTAGAATTTTGTCCGGCAGTAGAGCTTTTATTAGACGAAACTGGAACCATTGGAGGAGCAATTCTATATAACTTAGATAATCAAGAATTTATAGTAGTTAAGGCTAAGGCAGTCATTCTGGCTACTGGTGGCTATGGTCGTTTACACTTACACGGTTTTGCTACTACCAATCACTATGGGGCTACCGGAGATGGTTTAGTATTGGGTTATCGCTTGGGTATTCCTTTACGCAATTTAAAATATGCCCAATTTCATCCTACAGGTGCTGTCTTTCCAGAACAAAGTGCAGGTATGCTAATTACCGAAAAAGTGAGGACTTTGGGAGCTGAACCGGTTAATTGTGATGGTGAAAGGTTTTGCCATCCGTTGGAACCTAGAGACGTGGAATCTGCCTTAATTATACGGGAGTGTGTAGAGAGGGGTAAAGGAGTAGTTACTCCTACAGGAAGAGTAGGAGTATGGCTTGATTCTCCCATGATTGATATGATTTGGGGTGAAGGCACGGTAGAGAAGGTATTAGCGAGCAAATATCTACAATTTAAAAGATATGGCATTGATATTTCTCAAGAACCCATGCTTATTTTTCCTACTTTACATTATCAAAATGGCGGTCTGTCCATTAATGAATGGGGAGAGACCATTATCCCTGGGCTATTTGCTGCTGGTGAAGTAAGTGGGGGAGTGCATGGGGATAATCGGTTGATGGGAAATTCCCTTTTAGATATAAATGTATTTGGTAGACGGGCAGGAGCAAAGGCAGCAGTATTTGCAAAAAAAAGGAAAAGAATGAAAGCTTTAACCTTAAGACATCTTGAGGAGTATTTAAAAGCATTAAAAATGGCCAAGATAAAACCTCAAATAAAATCTCCTATTATATTACCTGATTATAGAAATCAAGAAGCAAAGGCAAAAATGCTAGGTTAGAAAGGAAAATTTAGCATGCCAGAAAGAAGCGGTGATTGGTTGAAACAAGCAGAAAGAGCTTTAGAAGTGGCTAAAAAGGCAAATGAATTTGAGAGCGGTGCGCCTTTGGATTTCTATGGCAGAACAAGCTATAGCCATTGCAGAGGCAATAATTGAATTCTGTAAAGATATTATCCAATAGAGAAGAGGTATTTGATTTTTTAAAGAGATATAAAGCATTTTTAAAACAAGCTAAAAGGTTTTTATGAGAGGAGGAATATGAAAATCCATGAATATCAAGCAAAAGAGATCTTTAAAAAATTCTCTATTCCTGTCCCTGAAGGCAGATTGGCCAATACAGTAGATGAAGTAAAACAGGCTGTGAATGAGTTGGGATTGCCAATTGTGATCAAGGCTCAAATTCAAGCAGGTGGAAGAGGAAAGGCCGGTGGGGTAAAATTGGCAAAGACATTAGAAGAGGCAGAAAATATTGCCCAAGGATTATTAGGTAAAACTCTAGTTACCCATCAAACAGGTCCTCAGGGAAAAATAGTCCGCAAGGTCTTGATAGAAAAGGCTAGTGATATTAAACAAGAATTCTATATAGGTTTGACCATTGATAGAACGAAAAATAGGCCTGTAATGATGGTCAGTCCTGCCGGGGGAATGGAGATAGAAGAATTGGCAAGAGAAAAGCCAGAATTAATTTTTAAAGAGGCCATTGACCCATTTTTAGGCCTTTTGCCTTATCAAGCCAGGGTATTGAGTTTTAAAGCCGGGCTACCAGATTTAAGGCAAGCAGTAAAATTACTCCTTTCTTTATATAAATTGTTTGTTAATTATGACTGCTCCTTGGCAGAGATCAATCCCTTGGCCTTGACTTCAGATGGACAATTATTGGCCATAGATGCCAAGTTAAACTTTGATGATAGTGGGCTTTATCGCCACCCTGAAATTAAAGAGATGCTTGACCCATATGAACTTGACCCTCTGGAATACGAGGCCATGAAACACCATTTAAACTATGTGCGTTTGGATGGAAATGTAGGCATCATGGTTAATGGTGCGGGTTTGGCCATGGCTACCATGGATGTTATCAAACTTTATGGGGCAAAGCCAGCCAATTTTTTAGACGTAGGTGGGGGGGCAAATGTAGAGATGATTACCCAAGGATTAAAAATATTGCTCTCAGACCCCAATGTGAATCTAATTTTTATCAATATCTTTGGTGGTATCTTACGGTGTGATGTGTTGGCCCAAGGGGTTATTCAGGCGGCTAAAGAGGCTGAGATCAAGATACCTGTATTAGTGAGGCTTGAAGGCACCAATGTAGAGATAGGGAGAAAGATGCTGGCGGAATCAGGTTTAAACTTTGTAGTGGCAAAAGATATTAGTGATGCTGGTAAAAAGATTGGAGAGATTTTGGGAAGGAGTTAATTATGGCCATTTTAGTGAGTGAAAATACACGGGTACTAGTCCAGGGTATTACTGGTAAAGAGGGCGCCTTTCATACCAAGCAGATGCTTGCCTATGGCACAAAAATAGTAGCAGGAGTGACTCCAGGGAAAGGAGGACAGAAATTAGAAGATATACCGGTATTTAATACCGTGGAAGAAGCCGTTTTTGAGACAAAGGCCAATGCTTCTGTTATTTTTGTGCCTGCTGCCTTTGCCTGTGATGCTATCTATGAGGCGATTTCAGCAGGGATAAAGCTAATTGTTTGTATTACTGAAGGCATCCCCACTTTAGACATGTTAAAAGTAAAACGTTTTTTAGAAGAACACCCTGAAGTAGTAGTGATTGGACCAAATTGTCCTGGATTAATCTCACCCCCCTTTAAGTGTAAATTAGGTATCATGCCTGGGCAGGTTCACACTCCAGGTCCTATTGGAGTTATTTCTAGGAGTGGCACTCTTACTTATGAAATAGACTATCAATTGACTTTGGCCGGTTTAGGGCAAACTACCTGTATTGGTATTGGTGGTGATGCTATTCCTGGTAGTAATTTTATTGATTTACTAAAGCAATTTAATGAAGATGAAGAGACAAAGGGTGTAGTTATAGTGGGTGAGATTGGGGGCACAGCCGAGGAGGAAGCAGCCATTTATATCAAAGAGGAATTTAAAAAACCAGTAATTGCCTTTATTGCTGGACGTACCGCTCCTCCTGGAAAACGCATGGGGCATGCGGGAGCCATTATTTCAGGAGGAGAAGGAACGGCTGAGAGCAAGATAGCTGCCTTAAAAGCAGCAGGAATTATGGTAGCTGAAGATTTGGGTAGATTAGGAGAGACAGTGAAGGAAGTGATGAAATTATAAGGGGTGTTTTTGATAAAACTTCTTACGCCACTTCCATACTATTACACTGAAACCACCTCCGATCATAGCCCCTACCAGCACATCTAAAGGAAAATGAACCCCAAGATAAATGCGAGATATGCCAACCAAACAAGCAAGCATCAAAAAAATAAATGCTGCTCTTCTAAAAATAAGGGATAAATAAGTGGCTACGGCAAAGGCAACTTGAGTATGTCCAGATGGGAAGGAATTTGCCTTTAAAGCACTTCCCAGCACATTAATATATAATTGACCATTCTGGATTAAAGGTGCAAACTCTGCCAAAGGCCGAGGACGTGCTATCAAGGATTTAATCAAGACTACAGTGAGGCCACTTAACAGAGTGGCTAGCATCATCCAAGGCCAGTGGTATTTGAAGATATCCCGATCATAAAACCACAGCCCCAGTCCTGTAATAAAGGCAAGTATCCAGCCATTACCTAGCCAAGTGATGAGCCAAAAAAAATGGTCAAGGCAGGGGGAATTCAAACTATGATTGAGCCACAAAAATAGATTTTTGTCTAAAGTGATGATGCTATTCATGTGCGAATCTTTAAGTTTTTTAAAAGTTTGTCCGTAAAATCCAGGATGAAATTTAGTTGAGATGGATTGGCGTATTTTACACATTCACAACGCAACCTTTGACGGCTGCGAATTAGCCATTCTACTCGGAAATAACTTCTACCTACTTCTATGGCAAAATAAAAAGGTTGGCAACTTTTGTGAGCGCTTTGGGTTTCATCCCAAAGTTCTTCAGGCAAACTTATCCAGTAAATTCCACTCAATGGAGCAGTTTCAGCATGGGTAGCCAAATAATGCTTTATCTTTTTAATATCCGAGGGGCTGATTTCATCAAATAGCAATTGCCGCATAATTTATCCAATATTTTTTATCTCTAATCCTACCTCAATAAGGCGACGAAAGCGTTGGTTTGCCAAATAGGGTAAGGCAGCCTTTAAATTGGCCAGGACACTTCCCTTATCAGGTAAAACTATTGTCTCTAAATCTGTTTCTAATGGAGGTATTTCTTGAGCAATAGCGATTATTTGTTTCACTTCCAAAAGTTCCAATTTCTCTAAAATTAAATTATTTATGCCCTTTAAACAAACAATACAAGGGTTAATGCCTGTGGGGAAAATCAAGTTTTGAAACTCAAAAAAGTCTTTGATATCAGGCAATAAAAAGGCTAAACCACAATCACTAAAACTATAGGTTGCTTGTTTTAGACCAAAGACAGCTAGTGGTTCTTCAGGGAGAAATATATTCCAACCCTTTTTAAGCTCATAGAGAGCAATATTGAATAAATTGCCTTGTTCATCAAAACAGGGGAAAAGAAAGGTATCAATTAAGGCATCCTTTATACCTTCTTGAGATTGACAAACCAAACCCAAAGAAAGGCATTCTTTTTTTAAAATTGGGTATTTTTCTAAGCTTTCCGCGTAATATTTAACAAATGGACTATTTGGTGAGCAATAACCAATCTTAAATTTTCTTATATCTAACTGTTCGATTTTCCATTTAGCCAAAAATTCCCATTGGGATAAATAATCTTGTTTATTTTTATAAAGTAAGTCATGATAAAGATTAACCGCCATGTTCAAAAGCTTAAGCCTCTTTTGCTCCATTTTTAGTTTCCAAAGCAAGATTGATTAATTCCTCCACTAAAGTAGAAAAAGACATTCCCATAGCCTTTGCGGCTAAAGGAAAAATACTTGTTTC
>Ga0190306_1000208_pt1 | contig 22534 bp, 21 predicted proteins | sample 48700734_MG_FD_161657 | JGI IMG/M metagenome (GOLD analysis project Ga0190306, IMG submission 161657) | Hydrothermal vent sediment bacterial communities from Southern Trench, Guaymas Basin, Mexico - 4870-07-3-4_MG | ecosystem: Environmental > Aquatic > Marine > Hydrothermal vents > Sediment ... | reverse complement strand
CGTAAAGAAATATTTCTTAGAGATTGTTGTTTCCTTTGTGAAAATATATTCTTCGCTAGAGGGAAAGGAATAGATATTGAAGCAGATATCCTCAATATATTTAAAATGGCTCAGCCAAACAAGAGAGACATAGATAATTATGCCATCTTTGGATTAAGAAAAAATGGGAGTACTAATGGTTTAACAGGAAACTATCTGGAGATTAATGGAACAATGGCGAAGGAAATGATAGCAACTGTAACCAAAAAAAGCAAAAAATTGGCCAAAGGGAATTAGAAGAGCGATGAATCACTAGTCTGATGCAACATCGCCTAACAGGAGGATATACGCTGGGGCTTACGCCCAGCCGTTCGGGACATTGCTCCCTACGGTGCAACGTCGTATATCCCTCAGAACGTTCGACGCAATCGCCCGCCAACCGGACTATCCTCCGCCATGCTAATATTCGATCTTCATATAACATCAAGCGCAAAAGAAGTTTTATGGAGCGAATCGAAAATTGAGTAAGGCGTGAACGAGCGAGCCGTTTAAGCATTGACGGGGTGCAATAACTTAATTACGCTTAAATATTTTTCTTCATAATCTTTATTTGATAGTTATGCCAGAAGAAGGGGAGGAAGAAAGAAAAGAAGAATTCTCATTGGAGGACCTGCCGGGAGTTGGCCCAAAGGCCGCGGAGAAGCTGATGCAATCTGGATACAGGGACTTCATGTCAATAGCCACGGCATCGGCCGGCGAGATCGCGGCGGCATGCGAACTTGGCGAGACGACCGCCCAGAAAATCATCGATGCGGCCAGAAGCAAACTGAAAATGGGTTTTGAAACAGGAGATGAGATACTCAAAAAAAGAAAGAAGATCGGCAAGCTAACGACCGGAAGCAAGGCGCTCGACACACTGTTGGCTGGAGGAATTGAGACCCAGGCAATAACAGAGGTGCACGGCGCCTACGGCTCTGGAAAATCTCAACTGGCCATGCAACTCGCCGTGAATGTCCAGCTGCCAGAAAGCAGGGGTGGCTTGAACGGCACATGCGTGTTCATAGATACGGAAAGCACGTTCAGGCCGGAGCGGATAATGCAGATGGCTCAGGCATTGAAATTAAATCCGGAAAGCGTTTTAAAAAATATTTACGTGGGAAGGGCGTACAACTCAGACCACCAGATGCTGCTCGCCGAAAAGGCGAAAGATATAATAAGGGAGAAAAATGTGAAGCTGCTCGTCATCGACTCGCTAACGAGCCAGTTCAGGTCAGATTACAGCGGCAGGGGAGAGCTCGCCTCGAGGCAGCAAAAGCTCAACAGGCACATGCACAGCCTCCAGAGAATGGCGGACTCTTATAATATTCCCGTATTTGTCACGAACCAGGTCATGGCGAGACCGGACATGCTTTTCGGAGACCCGACCGTGGCAATCGGCGGCCACATAGTCGGGCACGCGGCGATGTTCAGATTGTACCTGAGAAAAAGCAAGCAGGAAAAGAGGATCGCCAGGCTGATAGACTCCCCGTACCTTCCAGAGGGCGAGGCGGTGTTCAAATTGCTCGGCGAGGGGGTCAGGGATGTTTAGGTTATTTGTTTGCCGTGATCGGTGAGCCAATCGAATATGTCAGCACTAGTGCTACTCACTCATCGTCTCAATAACCTCATCCGCTTCTTCGCAGGGCATTGCGTTTTTCTATACCTTTTTTAGCTTTGTCGGCAAAAGTCCGCACGCTTCAGCTTATGATGAACCTTGGGACTGGGACAGTTTGCCCCACCCGACGAAAACCGGTCTCTTCGAGACGAGCCTGTCGAGAGGAAGCGGCTTGTATGGAAGGCCCGCTGTTTTAGATTTAATGTATTTCACTATGTCATCGAGGAACATTTTTTCTATTTTTCCGGTTTCCCTGAATCTTACCGAGAATTTCTCGCCCCGCTTTTCTTTTTCGCCGATAACGAGGGTCAGGGGTATCCATTCGGTCTCGGCATTCATGATTTTCTTTTGTACGCTTTCTGTCCTGTCATCCACATCAACCCTTATTCCCCTCTCCTCAAACTGGTCGGCAATCTTTTCGCAAAACTCTATATAAGAGTCGCTCACCGGGCACAGTCTTATTTGCGTGGGGCTCAGCCACAATGGCAGCATGGGATTTTTTTTGTTCTTTTCGTCAATGGCAGCGTTCTCAAGAATAGAGCACAATGTTCTTTCTATGCTTCCAAACGTTGAACAATGAATTATAACGCATGGATAATTTTTGTTATCTTCGCCCCTGTATGTTATGTTAAAGCGTTCTCCGTTTACTACATCGAATTGGACCGTCGATATCTGCGAGTTTGCTCCGTCAGCCTCTATGGATTGATACTCGTTTTTGAGCGAATAGTAATGGCTTCTTTTCGGCATCAATTTCACAAAGCTCGGCACCCCGAGTTCTTTTACCAAGTCAAGAACCCATTTTTTATGTTCTTCGTAGAATGATTCGACTGCCTCCCAGCCAAGCACCCACCGCCTTTTTGATATTATGTTATTCATGAGGTCCTGGCATAAAAAGCAGAGTTTTCTGAATTCTTCTTTTGCCTGATTTTCATCGGCGCAAAAGGCGTGCAGATCCGTCATCGTGAAATTTCTGACCCTTCTCAAGCCGCACAGCTCGCCCTTTTGCTCCTTCCTAAAGCATATCGCCTCTTCGTATTCCTTTACTGGCATGTTTTTGTAACTAAAGTTCAGTTTCTGCATGAACGGGAATGCTCCTGGGTCCGATGCGAATCTTAGGACGAACTCCTCTTTCTCTTCCCTTATTCTATAATCTTTTTCGTGGAATTCGCCGATAAGTTTTCTTATGTTCTGGTCAGACGTTCTGTAAATTATAGGATTCTGTATTTTGAAAGCCCCGTAGTTTCTTGCCAGATCCTCCTGAAAAGCAAGAATAAGGTCTTTTATCAGCAATCCTTTCGGATACCATTTAAAATTACCTATGTCGCTTTCCGGACAGTAATCAACGAGTTCTAATTTTCTCATATATTCTATGTGTTTTGGTTTATCTCTCTCTTCTGGATTGCCTTCGAGCTCGTTTCTGACAAATTTATTCAGCATCTCATATTGTTGGCCTTTATTTTTCCATATTTCGGATTTCTTCCAGTCTTTTTTTGTTATAACATATTCCCTGCCGTTTGCATCGATGAGAATAAATTTATGAAATTCGCTCCCTTTTTTTCTCTCTTTTGCCGGTTTTTCAACACCGATCTCTCTCGACAACTCCGACAACGGGTGGCCCTTGCATTTGATTGTAAAAGCCTTGTACCACCCAAACGGCGCGCGATAAGTTTTGTATCGTTTTTTTAAAATATTTTCCGCATTTTTCAAAATTTTTAATGCCACGTCCGGAGACGCCAGATCCCTGCCGAGATGGGCGTAGGGGTAAAGAACTATGCTGTTCGTCTTAACTTCCTTTGCCACCTTCTCGATTTCTTTGGCAAAATTTTTACTGACCTGCTCCGTGTCCTTTTCGTCGTTCTTTTCAACAGATGTAAATACGACCAGGCAATCGTTTATCTTTTCCCTGCCCTTTCTCCACTCTTCGGCATTTTTTATCGCTTTTCGTTTTGGCTCAAATTCCAGAAAGTCGCTGTGAATAAGTAGAATTTTCATCTTAAACACCTCAAGGAGACTCCACGCAAAAGCGTGGAGAGGAATTGAGGTAAATGTTTAAATATTTGTTTCTGCAATATATAACTATGCAAGTTGCTAAAGTATCACGCCCATAACGCAGATTTTAATGCATCTGCAACATTGGCATTAGGGCAACGCTCCCTGATGCCAGAGGGTGCGTAAACCACCCTTTAGGTCTTATGACCTATAAAGCTCCGTGCGTAAGCGGGGAGTAGTTTACATAAATTATTTAATTAACTTAAATTTTAAAAAATGTTTTTACCACAAAACTGGAGCTGAAAAAGATTGATTCCAATTGGAGCGCAAATCTTTGGCCGCGTTGTTTGATATGCGAAAAGGTTACACCGGAAGAAAATGACGATTCGAGAAACTTTAATTTCTCTGCATGGCACTTTGCCGAGGTCGCGACCTCGCTCCGCGAAGCAGGAAACCCTCCTTTAGATTATGGTAGTTCACTGTAGTTATGCCCTTCACGGCTTAAAACTATTCCTTAAATTCTTTGATTAAGAATATGTTCTTGTTCTCGTCAAACGCACCGAGGCCGACCGTATCCAAAACTTGAATTGCTGTTTTGTTTTTGAACTCGCTTTTTATGTTCACGAAACCGGCATCGCAAGCCAATACTAAAATTACGTTTCCCTTCGGCTTAACCACTTTTTTTACCATTGTCCTGTCGCATACTGGAGAAAAAAGAAATTCATCAACCGGGTTATATCCGTCTTCTTTTAATTTTTCCTTGATTTCTTCCAGCCCCTCTTTGCCGCCCGTTTCGCACAGCCTCGCGCACATGTTACAACTGACTATGGAGATTTTATCGCTCTTTTTTAGTTTTGCTTTTATCATGCCAAAAGGCTTTTTCTCAGTTACTATCATAGCAATAAATTGTTCAAATATAATTTAAATAGTTTTTTAGAAACAGTTCTAAGAATGTCGTGGCACTAAAATTGCCGTTCTTTGAACCATGCCACGGTCTTTTTCAAGCCATCATCAATATTTGTTTTTGGGTTCCAGCCAAGTTCTTTCACGGCTTTTTCATTGCTTATGTAGATTCTTCTTATTTCTTGTTTTGGCTCAGCGCGTATAGATCGAATATTGATGCCGAGAATGTTTCTGATTTTGCCGAACACGTCGTTAACGCTCGTCTCTTTTCCAGAGCCTATGTTGAAGACCTCGTTTTTGCCGTTTTTTAAAGCCAGAAGATTTGCCGACGCAACATCCTCCACATAGACGAAGTCCCTCGTCTGCTCACCGTCCCCGAACACGACCGGCGGCTTGTTGTGCAACATCCGGTCAGTGAAGATCGCGACCACGCCAGCCTCTCCATCGGACATCTGCCCGGGGCCATAAACGTTTGCATACCTTAAAATAACATAATCAAGATCGCGCATTCTATGGTACAGTTTTATATATTCCTCGGCCGCAAGTTTTGACAATCCGTAAGGGCTCGCCGGTTTCGTGGCGTGTTTTTCATCCACCGGCAGATACTTCGGTTCGCCGTAGACTGCCACGCTTGAAGCATAGACGATTTTATCCACTTCAAACTCTTTGCAGCATTGAAGCAGATTTATGGAGCCAAGTATGTTTTGCATAGCGTCAAACATCGGATTTTCCATCGATTTTCTCAGGCTTATCTGCGCGGCGAGATGGATTGCCATGTCCGGCCTTTCACTCTCAAATACCCGTTTAAGCTTTTCCGACTCAACGCCGATTTCATAAAATTTCGCATCTTTATTTATATTTTCTTTGCGTCCGTTGCTCAGATTATCAACAACCGCGACTTCGTAACCGTTTTTTACGAGCGCATCAACCGTATGGGACCCGATGAACCCGGCGCCGCCCGTTACAAGAACCTTCATGCTATTACCAATAAAGTTAATTTACCTTAAATTTTTAAAGTTATACTCAATAATAGACTTTTATGTGATAAAATGAGCAACTCAAACGATATTTTTCGGCGTTTTGTGTCAGCTGCCGAAAGGTGTTATATTTTTCTTATTTTGATACTCGTTGCCATGCTGTTTCTGATGCTAATAATAGCGTGTCTGATGTCCTGAAATCTATTTAAATAGACACGTGTCAATATAATTATGGAAGCGGATTCAGAATGGCAAAATCCAGTAAAAAAACGGGGCCGACCGTCCGGGGTTGATCATAGAAAGTTAGTCGCGATAATCAAAATCCTTGCCGAAAACCCGGACGGTCTGTGGTTGCGTAAAATAGCCCAAAAAGCCCGTGTACACCCGACCACGGTGAGCAATTATATTGACAAGGTGTTACGACCATTTGTTGATGACATTATTTTGGGAAGCGATGAAAAGCCGATAATTCGCGTAATCAGACTTAAATCCTCTATAATGCGCAAGATCCATCTTGGTATGTCTATCCAAGAGCTTATAAAAACCTCACAAATAATCAGAAATATTGGAAAATCCGAGCAAAAATAAGAAAAATCTCGGTTTAAACTCTCACAAAACATATGATCAATTCAAAGGCGGGGAGAATTCTATAAAATTTATCAAAATTTCTTTCCCATAAGCTATAATCATGTTCACATCACAAAAATAACAGAATGTGAACATGCGTGAACATTATGTGAACTTAAATGTGAACTTCAAGAGATTATGTGAACATGCGTGAACAAAATGTGAACAAAAATGTGAACATCCGGCCAAAATGTGAACATATGTGAACATTATGTGAACAAAATGTGAAGTTCACGTGAACTTAATATTAAAATGTGAACATTCCGTGAACTTAATGTGAACTTCACGTGAACTTGGTGGTTAAATGTGAACATTTTGTGAACTTCACGTGAACATAATGTGAACTTGCGTGAACTTCACGTGAACTTGCCGTGAACATAATGTGAACTTGGGACAAACGTGAACATGGCGTGAACTTAAATGTGAAACCCGACCATTGAATTTATCTTCACATAATATTTCACAAAATCTTCATTTTTTGTTCATTTCGTAGGTTATCGCTTGGACGATTGTTCTTCAAGCCCGAGAAGATGCACTTTCTTTGACGATTTTGAATATTAGCAACGCTCAACATGTCGCAATGAGAAAGAAAGATTTTATAATATCTGTGCCAAGAAAAACCAATCTTTCCAAAGCTCGGTAAATGGGAACTATAGCTATTTAAATGGTTTTGAAATAAATGTGAACATGCGTGAACATTTTGTGAACTTCACGTGAAGTTCACGTTTTTAAACATTTAAAAAGTTAAAATGTGAAATAATTCTCTATGGATGAGCTTGACGAATCAATAAAAAATCATGTGCGTGAGCAGGAGCCAAGCGAAGTAGTCGCGCCAGATGCCGAAAAAGAAATTTTATTTCATAGCACGGCAGAAAAAATCAACAAATGGTTTGACAACCAGGGATGGTCCGGGAATCCGTTTGTGCTGAATATTATTCCGTCAATATTTGTCGGCTATGAAGAGCAGAAAAATAAATTGATTGCGTGCATAGAAGAGAATCACAAATTATGTCTCGTTCTCGGCGCGACCGGCTCTGGCAAAACAACCGCGCTGAGATGGTTGTTAGACAACTTGAAAAAAAATAAAAAATTTATCACGGTTTTCATAAGCAAAGCGCCAAACAAGCCCGAAGGGTTCATCGAAATTTTTAATAATCTGTTCAAACCTCCGTGGTACTTGTCATTTCTGAACCTGTTTATGCCTAACATAAAAAATGTTCACCAGATTCCGGATTTTCTAAATCAAAAATTAAAAGACAAGCATATCATTATACTTTGCGACGAGGCTCATGAGGCGAGTGTAACTGTTTTGCAATGGCTCCGCGTAATTACAGACCAGGTAAATAATATGTCTGTTATATTGTTCGCCCTTCCAATGTTCGAGGACATTCTAAAGAAAAAACTTGAGACATTTTACAAGAGAGTTACTACAAAAATTACGCTTTCATCCCTGACAAAAGAAGATGTGAAAGAATTGATAGAAAAGCGTATTGACAATGTTGCCAAAGAGCCGAATAGAAACAACCCGTTCCCGGAAGAAACGATAGACGCTATATTCAGGCAGACGGGCGGGTTCCCGCGCGAGGTGCTGAGGGTCTGCGACATGGCTATAAACAAGGCCATAGAGCGAAACATCAACAGAATAGAGCCGGACATGATAAAAGAGAAAAGAATTGAAAAGGAAAAGACCGCGGACATAAAGTCCATGCCGAAAAGACAGCGCGAGATAGTCGATGCCATAAGGCTTGGCAGAGCAACGCCGGGTGAAATAGTCGACGCAATCGACCTATCGAAATACAAATCAAGGCAGCATGCGCTGAGAAGCGTGAACAACATCTTGCAAAGACTAAAACAGGACGGAATAGTTGAGAGAGAAAGGCGCGGAAAAACGTTTGTCTATTCACTTGGACCAAAGGCGAGCAGCCTCGTTGTCGAGGCATAATGCCCAACATAAAAAATTAAGGCATGCGATTTTGAAAATGCGAATTCAATCCCTTTGAGCCGTAAGGTCTTTCCACCCCATCTGGAAAATATACTAATTGACCCAAAGCCAAAATATCCCCCGGTTTTATGATTTCGCGTGTGAAATATTTTTTTGGCTGTACAGAGAAATATCCGCAATAACCCGGGTCAACCCAACCAGCATCAGCACCTAAACTTTCAAAGAAATCAATAAAATGATGCGTGTCATGTCCCTCTTTTTTATGTAAATTTTCCATTGCTGTTGGAATTGGAAGATTTCTATAAAATCTGATTCCAATATGTTTAGACAAATCTATTTTTTCAACGGTTTCAAAATCAATGTGATCTCCCGGATTTAGTTCTGCGCCCTTTGTTGTGTCAAATTCTTCAAAATATCTCTTCAAATTTTTATCACCAACATCGATGATGTCCGGAGGATTGAATTTTCTCGCTTTTTCAGAAGCGTGTGCAACAATAAAACCGTCTTTAATATCAAGTTCTGGTTCTATTTTAAATAAACCTTTTCTTTGAAGTTCTTTTATCTCTTCTTCTTTATTCACTTCGAAACCGCGATCAAGTTCGGGGTGATATTCAGGTTCTGGATAAAAAAATATTTGGGCAAACTTAAAACCTTCTGGAATTCTTATTCCGTATCTTGTAGGATTTCTCACATCCACGCATGCTTCATAATTTTTACCCCATATAAATAATTCAGAATCATACTGCAATCCAATTCTTCTTAATGTACTTCTGAGTTCTATATTCGCGCCAATGTGCTCATCTAATATGACCGACTGCGTTGCCATGGCACACCCCGATACCTGAGAACCGAGTAGATGCTCGTTTGTATCACCAGCGGGCACGTCGGAGATGATACTTTCCCAGTCATCAAACTTTTTGAAAAATATATCCAGAGTCGCCGGTTGTATCTGTTCATCTTTAACCGGAGGAGATATTTCTATTTTGCCTTCTTCGACAGCTTTTTTTATGCCCTTGTCAGATAATAAGCATCTTTCGTACATAGTTTAGTAACTGTTATTAAATTAATTTTAAAAATCTTTCTTGAAAGGTTATTAACTTTATGAAAAATGAACTCATATTGGCAGTCCCGCTTCTCATACTTATCGTTATTAACGGTTGGTTTGACGAGGAAGGATGGCAAAACGCCATAAATCTCCCTTCCCGCACCACTCTTCTTCTGATAATTTTCACGCGAAATAAAAATAACGATGAAAATTCGCATGATAACTGCTGCGGTACGCCATACTGCTGCTTTTTCAAAAATGGCGATGGTCCATTAGTTTCTCCCTCTCAAACACTAAGAATAGTGAAACGATATTCGTGGATAAACTATAATTTCTCAAGATATTTTTCCCCTGCTCGGGACAAAAACGGGAACTTTGTGTACAGGGTCAGAACAATGGAGTACGATGAACTAGAAGAAAATCCGCTAAATGAGATAAGTGAGCAGTTCGGCGCGTATCCCTGCATATTTCTTAAATTCAATCCATTGGAAGAAAAATACCGGTGTTCGATTTACGACGAAAGGCCGTTCGCCTGCGCCCTGTTTTGCTGTAAGGAATATTTTACCCAACACACCGAAAACGCCGGCGACGGGATTTGAACATGCTCGTGGCAGAGCCACACGCGCTCTCAAGGCAGGGCATCGGTCCTGTTCAGCCGCGCCGGCTCAATTCAATAGCAATTTCCAGTGCAATAAAGAACTCTCTCACGACCCTTAAATTAATTTCAAGTGTTTTTATAAATCTTGTGCAAATAAATTATTTGGTGATAAAAAAGATGTCAAAAAATTATGAATGGCATGTGAAAGCGGATATGAGCAAAATTGAGGGTAAATCGTTTGCAATAGTTGATCAAAAGCCGGTTGCAAGCGGAACGGATGCGAAAAATGTTTATGAAGAGGCAAAAGCCAAACTTCCGACCCAGACGCATTGGTTTTGGGCGGATATGATAGTCTTCAAATACTGGAAAGAACGGAAAACGGCAGATGGTATTGAGGTAAACGAAGATGAAATTAAAGAGTTGAAAGGAGTCTGATAAGATGCGGTTGGCGTTGTGTTCAACACTATTCCCGCGCGAGTATGGAGCACGGGTTCGATGTAAAGGTTGCCATGCGCTTAAAAGAAGAGGGCGCCGTTTGGCTGGAGAGATATTTTTGACCGCTTTGCGTTCAATTCAGACAAATGAGAAGGCAATCGGATTTGGGAGAGTCAAATGACACTCATAAAATTCCTAAGGCGATACGAAAAAGAGCTAAAAAAGAAATTTGGAAAACGAAAAGGAATCGTGATAACGGTTTCGGGGTTGTCGGGCTCTGGCAAGACAGAGGTCGCGAAATTCATTGCCAAAAGGCTCGGCTTGAAATACCATTCCGGCGGAAGCGCCTTCAGAAAGCTCGCGGCCGAGCAGGGAAAAAGCCTTGAAGATTTTTGCAGAGTTAGGGAAGCGTGGGTTGACCATAAAATCGAAAAGGAAACGCTGAAAACAGTGATGCAAAAAAACGTTGTTGTTGACGCCAGACTCTCGGGATGGGTTGCCGGCAAAACAGCTTTTAAGATATTTGTTTCATGCCCTCTGGGAATCAGGGCAAAAAGGGTTGCGAAGCGGGATAAAATTGCCGTGAAGGAAGCGCTAAAAAAGGTTGCCCAAAGAGACGAGAACGATATAAAAAAATATCTGAAACTTTACAAGATAGACATGAACGATAAGAGCATCTACGACAAGGTTATTGACAACTCCAAATCAAGGGAAAATCTAAAGAGAGAACTGAAACTTATTGTTAATCAACTGACAGCCAAAAAACTTATTTAAATCCGTCTCCACATATTTCAATCAGGTGGGGTGAGATGGAGAAGCTCGTTGGAAAAATAAGGCACTATTATCCAAAAATCGGGGTTGCGGTTGTTGATGTGAGCGATGACATAAATGTCGGCGATGAAATTTTAATCAAGGGAAATAAGACAAACTTTAAGCAGACGATAGATTCTATGCAGATCGAGCATAAGCAGATAGAAAGGGCGGAGAAGGGACAGGCGATAGGCATGAAAGTTAATGAGAAAGTCAGGGAAGGTGACGGGGTCTACAAGATTTAGTTTTTATTTTTTGAATCGCGCATATCTGTGCTTTGCCCAAAAGCCAAGCGGTTTTTGACTCCCAAAACCGCGAAGGGCACCAAATTGTATTCCACAACCTCGCTGATTTATAAAGATGTGCCAATGTTAAAATAAAGTTATTTAAATTTTCATCTTGACAATAATGAATAACCGCACCATAAACTACAGCAAACTTTAGTTCGCTGTATTTTACTAATCACCTTTTATTTATTTTGGTTGGGTAATTAGTAAATGTTGCGGTATCTTTTTGAATGCAAAAATATTGTCCTTGCTAAAGTCAAGGAGGATTATACGCAATTCAAAAATAAAAGGTGAAAAAGATGTTAAAGAGCAGGGGAGGAGAAATAATTGGAAAGATCGTTGTCAGCGAAGAAACGGGCAGGAAGTTTGGAACGGTAGGCGATTTGAAGTTCATAGCAGAGAGCGGAGAGCTTTTGAGCATAGCATTGTCTGAGCCGACAAAAAATACCTTGCAGCTTAATCTCGAGCGCGACGATGAGGGAAGATATCTGATTCCGTTTTCAAGCGTAAAGTCAGTCGGCGACTTTGTAATAATAAGCGAAAAGGAAATCATATAATTTTTTGGTAGAACGGCCGGCAAACGTTTTATAAAATCGCCCGAGAAAACCGAACCTTTTCAAATGAAAAGAGGAGAGAATCAATATTTCTCTTTTGTCAGTTTGTCTATGACCGACGTGATTAGAATTCCAATGATGAAACCGATTGCCGCACCTCCGATAAGAATGCTCCATTCATACAAACCCAAAGGAACAATTCTGAAGCAAGTGTTCAAAGGAGAGTAAATCAAAATTAATTGCAATCCCAAAGACAGGACCAAAGAATAAACCAAAAATTTATTTGCAAACCAGTCTTTTAAAGATGATAATCTTTCATCGTATCTGATAACCGCGATTCTGACGAGCTCGTATATTACGAATCCCGTGAAAAGAGCGGTTCTTGCCCTGTCAATGCCAAAAGGAAGGGTGATAAGAAAAGTTCCGATGAGAATTAGCGATATTCCAAAGCCAATGCACGGTATTAGCAGAGAGAGTCTTTTATTTATAATCCCTTCTGTTCTCTTCCTCGGTTTTCTTTTCATCGTGTCCGGTCTCGCCGGGTCTACCGACAGGGCCAAAGCCGGCATGCCGTCCGTTATCAGATTTATCCAGAGTATCTGAACCGGGAAAAGTAGAATGGCCGGACGACCAGAAATAATGGGCGGGAAAATTGTGGCGAACAGAATAACGATAACCTCTGCAACGTTGCATGTGAGCAGGTAGTTGACGAACTTCCTTATGTTGTCAAATATGCGCCTTCCTTCACCTACAGCGTTTCTTATGGTGGCGAAGTTGTCGTCCAGCAGGACGATGTCGCTCGCCTCCTTGGCAACCTCGGTTCCTTTAATTCCCATCGCCGTGCCAATATCCGCCTTTTTCAGAGACAGGGCGTCGTTCACTCCGTCGCCGGTCATCGCGACGACATGCCCCTGTTTTTGCAAAGCCTCCAGGATTCTCAGTTTGTGAATGGGCGTTGTTCTCGCAAAGATATTAACTCCCCTCTTCAGATATTTTCTCAGTTCTGTTTCGCTCATTTTATCCAGCTCGTCGCCGGTGATAATGCCCTCTGTTTTCATGCCGACCTCGTTTGCTATAGATTCGGCGGTAAGTGGATTGTCCCCGGTGATCATTATGGTCCTTATTCCGGCGAGATGGCACTCCTCGATCGCTTTCTTCGCCTCTGGTCTCGGCGGGTCCGAGAGAACGGCCAGGCCGATGAAAATCAAATCCCTCTCTTTTAATTTGTCGAAATTTTTGTATGCCATGCCCAAGATTCTGTAGCCCTTTGATGCAAATTCTTTGTTTTTTTCGAGAATGGTTTTCCTCAATTTTTCATCCAGTTTAACAACCCTTTCGCCAATCAGACATTTCCCGGATTTTTTTATTATAACCTCCGGCGCCCCCTTTGAAAAAATAATTTTTTTGCCCAGATCCTGAACAACCGTCATCATCTTTCGAGCAGAACTGAACGGAATTTCATCGATTCTTTTTCCGCGCTCTTTCATCGAGCTCAACGAGTATTGCTTTAAAGCGATATCCGTTTCGTCTCCGACCCATCTTTCTTTTCCGTTTTTCAGAATTCTTTTGGCATCGTTGCAATAGCAGCAGCATTTTATTGCGAGGTCTCTCGTTTTTTTGCTTTCTTTTAATAGCCACATGTTTTTTACTTTCATTTTCCCTTCTGTCAATGTCCCGGTTTTATCCGTACATATAATGTCCACGGAACCTATGGATTCCGTTATCGCGAGCCTTCTGATTAGGGCATTTTTCTTTGCCATGTCTCTCGCCCCCAACGATAGGGCGATTGTAATGACGGCAGGCAAATCCTCTGGAATTGCGGCAACTGCCAGAGAAACAGCGATCAGGGCCGCTTCCATAATGCCGAATTTTCCAAAACCGACGACAAAAGTTATGACGATAACTAAAGCGGTTATGCCAACAATTTTTCTTGTAAACCTTTTCATGTGATTCTGGAACGGGGTCTCGCCTTCTTTTATTTTTTGCATCCTGCTTGCGATCTCTCCGACCCTCGTTTTCATTCCGGTGTTAAAAACCCTCGCAACCGCCCTGCCGGTATAGACCGGGCAATTTTTGAAGATTTTGTCCCTTATCTTTTTCTTCTCTGCCCTCGATTCGCCTGTCAGCACCGACTCGTCGACCTCCAACTTGCCGTCGATTATTTCCGCGTCTGCCGGAACAACGTCCCCGCCCTCTACGACGATCAAATCTCCTGGAACGATCTCGGTTGAGTTTATTTCCCGTTCTTTCCCGTCTCTTATTACCTTGGCAAAGGGGGTGGCCATTTTTTGCAAGGCTTCCACCGCTCTCTCGGCTTTGTAGTCCTGTATGAACCCAGCGGTTCCGGCGGCAAAAACTATGCTCAGAATTAAAATCGAGTCAAAATAGCTTTCGCCCTTAAAAAAATTAACGGAAAAAGAAAGAATCGCCGCTCCAATCAGCAGGAGAATTATCGGGCTCGTGAACTGGGAGATTAATATCTTGAATGGGGAAACCTTTTCCTCTCTTTTAATTTCATTTTTTCCATACTTTTTCAATCTCGCCTCTATTTCACGGCTCGTCAACCCTTGTAGTTTCATCTGTATCATCGCCCTTTATAACTTCTCTCGTTATTTAAACAAGGAACCGCGTCCCCGTTGGTTGACCTGCGGCGGTTTATGGCAACCGATGCATCTTATTTTTTTGAATCTCGCATATCCGTGCTTTGCCAATCGAAATGCCTTGCGTTTGTCTGCGGTCCCGAATCGTTTGCAAACACCCGATGCATTATTTAACTTTCGGTCGCGGGCAATGCAAACTATCCGTAAACGGCGGTGGTTGGACATGAGGTTATTCATTTTTTGGAGACCCCCCACCTCACGAGCAGATTGGAAAACAGGACCGGGACTATAAATTTAAACGCTATGCTTGAGGCCACGATAACCGAGTACAATCCAATTCCTATAAGACCGTTTTCAAGCAAAATCTTTATGATGATTATGCTCGTGCTGAACCTCACCGAGAGACCGATTCCCAGCAACACAGATTTTTTTATCCCGAGTTCCTTTCTGCCGACAATCAAGCTTCCCAAAATCTTTGCCCCATTTGACACGGCAACGACCAAGAGAATAAGCAGCGGATAGGAGACGAGATAACTTATATCCATTGCAACCCCAACCCACACGAAGAATAAGGGAGCGAAGAAACCGTAACACATCGTCTTTACCTCGCTTTCAATTAACTTCAGTCTCTCTCCCGGTATAAATGTTTTGAGGGCAATCCCGGAAAGCAGGGCGGCGATTGCGGTCGCGTGAGCATATTCGCCGACGCCCAAAAATAAAAACAGAACAAATAACACGAAAAGAAACAGGTTCTCTATTCTCAGAAAGCCGAATTTTGCACCGCTTTTTTTTAGTTTCGTCAGCCCAAAAGCCAAGCCGAACAAAGCAAAAAGCGATACCAGTATTAAAGCAGTATTTAAATGGTTGACAGAGGCGCTGGAACCTACCAAAAACATTACCAATATCAAAACGAAAATTTCTATCATGTCGTCTAAAGTCCCTATCCCGATTATGCTCTGACCCAATTTTGTGTTCACGATTTTGAACTCGTCAAGAATGGGAATCAGAACAGCTTCGCCGACCGTGGCGAAAGAGAGCGCAACAACGAAAGAGATAAACCATTCGTATCCGAAGACAAAGTGAACCAAAAGCGTTCCGAAAAACGCCTCAAGAAAAATTATGAAAAGCGTTGATTTGAGAATAAATACACCCTGTTCTTTTAATTTATTCAGGTCCAGTTCAAAACCTATGACAAAGAGGAGGAAATACATCCCAAGATGCGCGAGAAAAGTGAATGCCGATGACGAGGTGACGAATGAGAATGGATTATAAATGGCGAGCAGAAAACCAAAAATCAGGGCGGCGAAAATCCACGGAACCCTTATTCTTTCAATCAATCTTCCGGCCAAGAAGGTGAATAAAAAGGCAATGCACAAAAACAAAAATATGTTCATCATAATAATTAATTTAAATGATTATATAAATTTTTTAGGCCGTGCAACGATTTTGTTCGATTCGCGCATGACAAATAAAATGAAACCGAGAACTTCTTCTGAGAACGGACTTGATTATTTATAATTCATTAATCATGCTGATTTTGAATGCAATCCTCCCTAAAGCAGGTATCCGATGACTAGGCATATCCCGCCAATGAGATAGGTGAAAAAATAGCCTGCCAGAATTCTCGGTATGATCGTTCTGAGTCTCTCGTTTTTTGAAAGAATGCTCTCGAATTTTCTGACACCCGGAACCTTTAGGACAAAACCGTTTATTGGATTTATAATTTTTTTCGGCAGGAGCATGCCTATTGAAAACGAAACCAGAAACTGGAGCCCCATGTCCGGAAAGACCGGATTAGAAAACATCAGGCCAAGCGTAATGAAAATGTTTTTCAGTAAAGGCATGAGATTATAACGGTTTCAAGATTTATATTTTTATCCGGTGGCAAGATGGCCTCGCATTTCAATTGGTCGGCGAATGTATTGTTGGGCATGAAGCAAACCGTCGCCATGAGATTCGATTTGAAAACCGGAGCGCGTGCGTTGGAAAGCCGTTCGCCGCGCCAACCGACGGCAGAAGACCGTTTGTGACGAGCTCGCGAATTTCATTTGGCGAGCGATGACCAATGACGGTTGGCTAAATGTTTGTGCCAATATCAGAAACGTCTATTTTTTGTCTTTCTTCCCTTCTTTCTCAACAAATTCCTCAAGATTCTTTTCACCGCGCTTTATGACTTTGCAGTTTATTTGTGCGATATGCTCGTCGATGGTATTTCCTCTGATCGTTTTCCCCTTTCTCATGCCTTTTATCTTGAAAAGTTTTTTCTTTTTTCTCTTTTTTCCGCCGAATCCCACGGACCTTTTCAACAGCATCCTTTTTTTGACCGTTCCATCCACATCTTTTCGCATCGGAAACCCGTCTATATCAGTACCGCCAGTGATTTGGAATTCGTATCCAGCCATCCCAAGCACGTCGCCGGGTATCTTGCTTCCTATTTTCAGGCCAAGCAATGCTTCGCAGTCTTTTTGGTCTTTTTCTATCTGATAGCACTTTCCCTTTTCGGCGATTACAAACTTAAACGCGGCCATTCATTATCACCGTTTCATCTTCTAAACCCCCATTTTGTTTGGAAAAGGATTGCCGAACCATTTACAAACCTTGCCAAAGCATTATTTAAATAAGTGAAAATTGAAAAGCTAGGCGAACTAAGGTTTGCTCGCAATTTATTGTGAAATTAATCGCCAGCAAATTATTATTAATGATCATTCTCGGTTTTAAAAAATTTTACTCCTCTTTCTTCGCCTTTTCATAAATTCTTACCGTATTGACCGAGATAGTTATCGGTATGGGTATGGCAGCTTCGAGCAGCTCTACGATTATCTCCTGCTTCACATCATCTACCCTCGTGACCTTTGCCTTCTCTCCCTTAAACGGGCCGGATATAACCTCAACTATATCGTTTTGCTCGATTTTTGTGACCTGCTTCTCTGGAATCAGGAATCTTTCTATTTCTTCGAGCTTGATCTCTTTGCCGAGAAGCCCGCGGACATGCGGAAGCCCTTTCATCGCTTCTTGTATGCTGTCAATATCATCGGCTTCTATGAAGATGTACCCTCTAAGCTCTTCCGTGTGAATAAGCGATTTTATTGGAATATGCCCCGACTTGATTCTGGTCGTCATGGAATCTATGACGGCATTTTCCCGCCCAGTTGTTGTTCTTATGGCAAGTATCATTTATAACGCCTAAAATATTATAATCGGAAAGTTTATATTTCTTCCTGCATCGCATTCAAAAATCGCTGATAAATGAACCGCGAACCCCGAATTTTTAGCGAAAATTTAATCGAGTTTGACAATTCGCGGCTTCTCTCGCCATTTTTTTGTCGCGCGCTGACCGAATACAACGCGGGATTCTTCCAACGAATTATATCGCCGGATTCTTAATTTGAAAACGGATATGCCTATATTTGTGTTTTTCCGCGGTTCGGTTTTTATCATCAGATGTTAAGCAGTCTGAATATCATAAAAATTATAAAACCTATCAGACCTATTATAGCTATTCCTATGCTCGTTATCTTGCTCGATAATTTGATTTCATCCTTATCTGGTTTGCTTGAAACTATCAAGACCCTTTTGCATTGCCGTATAAACATTTTTAATCTTTGTAGCATTTCTTTTATACCCATGCGGCTCACTTTATTAATTTGTTTACAAAGATTTTAAATAATGAAAATTTAAGTAATTATTTTTATAAAATTTTATATTACATTGAAAGTTTTTCGTACCGTCTTTAGCTTATGGTCGATATTTATGCTTGACAATATAATAAAATTCCTTCCGGGCGTTGAAGGACCTAAAACGGTTGTAAACTTCAAGGAGCGCTTGAAATGGACGGGCATGATTTTATTGCTGTTCTTTGTGCTCGGCCAAATACCGCTTTACGGTGTTTCATCACAGACATATGAGCGGTTCGCTTTCATGGAAATGGTTCTCGGCTCAAAAATGGGCTCCCTTATAACGCTTGGCATAGGACCCATAGTCATGGCGTCTATTATCTTGCAGCTGCTGGTGGGCTCCAAAATCCTGCCGTTTAACCTGAACACGCCGGATGGTAGAGAAAAGTTTCAGGGGCTGCAAAAATTGTTGGCGATATTTTTCTGTATTTTTGAGGCATCCACATATGTCCTGTTTGGGGCGATACAGCCGATGGTTTCAAATGCTTCGATGATACTCATACTCATCGCCCAGCTCGCGTTTGGCGGTTTCTTGATTATGCTCATGGACGAGGTCGTGTCAAAATGGGGAATAGGCTCCGGCGTCTCCCTGTTCATAGCCGCGGGTGTAAGCACGCAAATTTTTATTCAAGCATTCAATCCTCTGACCGGAGGCGGAGAATTGCCGTTCGGCAAGATACCGCAGGCAATAGTTGCATTTGGCATGGGCGACATTGGCGTTGCAATGGACGCGATAATACCGTTGATATTTACAGTTGTCGTATTTCTTGTTGTTGTATATTTCCAGGGCGTCAAGGTTGAGATTCCGTTGGCATTCGGCTCAATATCTGGATTTGGCAGGAGATGGCCGCTGAAATTCATATACACGTCAAACATACCGGTAATACTTGCCGCGGCGCTGCTTGCCAATCTTCATATGATCGGAGCCGTATCGGCCGGTGGAAGCATTCCAATACTGGGAACGTTTGACGAAAGCGGGAACGCCGTTTCCGGTCTTTTGTATTATCTTACAACTCCGTATGGTTTTATTCTTTCTTTGATTCACGGAACATTGACATTTGACATGATACTTCAGATGATATGCTACACCCTTTTCATGGGAATAGCTTCTATGATATTTTCCGTGCTATGGGTGCAAACATCCGGCATGGACGCGCACAGCGTTGCCGAACAGATTAAAGGCATAGGCATGCAAATACCGGGATTCAGAAGAGACCCGAGAATAATCGAACAGGTGTTGTCGCGTTACATAATGCCGTTGGCGGTTATGGGCGGGTTATGGGTCGGCCTGCTCGCCGCTTTCGCAGATTTAACCGGAGCGCTGGGAACTGGAACAGGAATTTTACTGACGGTTATGATAATCTATAATTTCTACGAGCAAATATCCATAAGATACATGGAGGAAATGCACCCGGCATTGAGAAAATTCTTTGAGTAAAAGCCGAGACGCCATTGAAAAGTATCTAAAGTTTTAGATGCGAACGGTTGGTATGGCAGAAGAAATTAAAAATTGGATAGAAGAAACATTACTTTCAGAAAATGCAAAAGAAAAACTTTTAGAAGAAGCTCTAAAAATCTATGAAAAAATAAAAGATTTTCCATATTTAGAAGAAGATAAAGCCAAAGCAGCGTTATTTTTAGCATGCGACAAATATTTGTGCGCGGTGCCCAGAAAAGTACCTAAACCAAAAATTAAAATTTTGAATAGAGCAAGAGAAAAAACCGGAATAGGAAATATAGAAGCTATTGAAAGAGTAGACTCTATGTGTAAATTAATAAATAGATATGAGAGCGGTATTCCAGAAACAGCAAAGAAAATAATAAGTAAATACAAAGAAAATTGCCCTATAGATTATTATGGAAAAACGCCTTCCGGAACTGCTATTGCTGCAATATATATAGCATCTATTTTATGTGATGAACATATTCCGCAAGGAGAATTGGCGAAGCAACTTGGTGCAGCAATTCCAACGATTAGAAATAGATATAAAGATATGTTAGAAAAATTGGATATTGACATCTTATTGTAAAGTGTTAATAATTAGCCATTTCTATTAATTTGCACTAAAAATTATTTTTTAATAATGGAGGTAAATTTTTAGCAGTAGTAATAAATATTTTTTAAAGGATATTTTAAATTTCCGAAATATTTATATAATTCTATTTCTTAACCAATAATTAGAGAGCGATGCTGGCATGGGCCAGAAAACTGAGTGATACGATAGAAAATATTAATAATTGAAGTCGATGTACATTAGTACAGAGACGGAGATTATTAATTTGTTCTAGAGTATCAGTAAATTTCTGGTGACCATGCAATAAATTGGCTATGCCCGCCTTGCGGGCATAATGGCTCTCTCTTTTTAACTTTTACCAAAAATTTTCTTTCCCGAAATCTTCATAAGGTTATAATAATATAAATATATGAACATGAGAATAACAAAAAAGATAACGAGAGTCGGGAACAGCTTGGGCATATTGATAGACAAACCGGTCATGGAAAAGATGGGATTAAAAAAGGGCGATTTCATAGAGATTCAAATAAAAAAGCTGAAATAGCGTCCGCGCAAAAAAAAACGGTAAAGGTTTCTGCTCTGCGTGAAATGGCGATCAACGACCGTTTGAATAATCTTGCGGCTGCACGAACTTGCGTTGTCATCCGTTGCACGTTTTTTCAAAGTCCAAAAAGCATAAAAAATTGAACGAAAAGGACGGAATTTTAAAATGCCTTCTATGTTTGAGACGGATAATGACGGAACGGCAAACTCGGCAAAGCGATTCTCTCCAAGATATGCCGCGGATGAGCATGAAGCGCGTGTGGTTTGACCCGAGAACCGATCGGCACGGAACGCCGTTTTAGAAAATTTATATATGCTGAAGTTTATACTATATTTGATTGTTAATGCCAAAAACGAGATTAGAAAATGATATTGAAAGATTAGAAAACAGGATGAGAACTAATTTCTTCGATATAGAAAAAAGACTGAAGACATTGGAAACTATGAGCTCCGTTTCTGCATTGGAGGAGTTCAGAGAAAGGCTCCAAGAACTTGAGGATCTGCAGATGTTATTGCAGACGGAAATCATGCAGATAAAACAAAAAATCATCGGTGAGGCAATAGAGATGCCGACGGGCGACGTGGAAAAAAGAATTGAAAAACTCGAGGAAACCATTTCCAAAGGCGTTCCGGTCGCGGTCGATGAAGATATAGAAAAGAGATTGGAGTCGTTAGAAAAAGCGATCGATGTAAAAGAAGTTAAAAAAATGATAGAAAAACTTGGGTTTGAAACCAAGAATTTGGACGCATTGTCAAAAAGGATTGATGATATTGAAAAACAATTAAAAGAGAATCAACGGTATTTTAATAAAAAAATTGAAGAATTGGAGGATTTGAATGAAAAGTCCGGAAAGATGCTTTCGGAAAAGGGAATGAAAATTTTTCTCAACAAAATTAATGATGCAAAAATAGATATCGGCAAAAAATTAGATGAAATCGAATCGGTTAGAGAAAACTTAGAAAAGGTGATAAAAGACAGGCACGACCTAATAAAAAAGATAGATGATTCTGAGGTTGCCATAAGCAAGGCGGATGCTCTGCTTACAAAAATAATAACACAAGAAGAGAAAGTCAGGTCCGACCTGGAAAAAATCGAAACTCTGAAAGACAGGATAGATTCGAAAATAGACGACAGAATAGGAGAGATGGAATCAATAAAAGAAGATATGGATGAAAAAATAAAAAGAAACAATGAAAAATTGAATGCTGAAATAGACAGGTCAATTGCGCTGAGGGATAGTGTCGCCGCGAAAATTCGTGAATTTGAGGATAAAATAAGCGGCATCGATGCGGACGAATTGCAAAGCGATATCAACGACATTAAAAACAAAATTAAAAAAATTCCAAGTGAAAAGACATTGACAAAAGAGTTTGATAACAAAATAAATAATATGGAAGAAATGATTAACGGCATATCCAACAAAATTAAAATGATAGAGGCGAGAACGGGTAAAAAGATTGATGACAAAATAAAAGTCATTGAGAGTGAACTGAATAAAAATATGGAGTCAAAAATAATCGACATAAAAAATGATATTATTTCTAATTCTGAAAAGAATTTTAAAGATGTAAGCAATGAGTTATCGAAAAAAACCGATGAAATTAATCAAATTAATAAAAAAATAAACAAAATTAACGAGATAATGAATAATACAAATAAGGCGTTGAGCACAGAGTTTAATGAAAAAATAAACGAATTGAAAACATTTGGAGAAATGACCGATAAAAATCTCGTCACCTTGACTAAAAATGTAAAGAACAATAGAAATGAAATAGAAGAAATGATTAACGGCATATCCAACAAAATTAAAATGATAGAGGCGAGAACGGGTAAAAAGATTGATGACAAAATAAAAGTCATTGAGAGTGAACTGAATAAAAATATGGAGTCAAAAATAATCG
>Ga0190306_1000207_pt1 | contig 22634 bp, 22 predicted proteins | sample 48700734_MG_FD_161657 | JGI IMG/M metagenome (GOLD analysis project Ga0190306, IMG submission 161657) | Hydrothermal vent sediment bacterial communities from Southern Trench, Guaymas Basin, Mexico - 4870-07-3-4_MG | ecosystem: Environmental > Aquatic > Marine > Hydrothermal vents > Sediment ... | reverse complement strand
ATTCTGTAAAAAATTTTAATGAAATTCTCTTTTTCTCTATATCCATATCTTTAATTTCCACCCTAACACTTTGTCCTGTCTTAACTACTTCTTTTGGATGATTAATTCTGGTTTCACTTCCAAAATCAGATATATGAATAAGACCGTCAAGGCCGGGTTCAAGGGAAACAAAAGCTCCAAAATTGGTTATTCTTGCAATAGTTCCGGCATAATTTGAACCAATTTTATATTTTGATTTGACTTTATCCCAGGGATCTGTAAGTAGTTTTTTCATACTTACAGATATTCTCTCATTCTTCCAATCCAGCTTTAAAACCATAGCTTCAATTTCCTGCCCTATAGTTAGAGCATTGTTAATATCCTCCACCCGGCTTCTGCTAATTTCAGAAATTGGAAGTAGTGCCTGAAACCCTCCAATATCAATAAAAGCGCCAAAACTCTGGATAGATTTAACTGTTCCTTTAACAACCGTATCTTCATGAAGGGACTTTTTAAGGACTTCTATTTTATCCTGCTGCTCTTCTTTTAAAATAATTCTATTGGAAACAAGTATATTCCTTCCATTTTCACTATATTCCAGTATTTTAAATGTAAGATGTTTTCCTATATAGTCTTCAGGATTATCAATTCGCTGTAGTCCTATTTGGGAATATGGACAGAAGGCACGGGATTCACCAATTTGTATTTCGTATCCACCTTTTATCTCTTTTTCAACAATACCTTCAATTGGGATTTCGCTTTTATAGGCATTTTCCAGTATGGTTTTGTCCGCTTTGTCTCCACTTATTCTGGTGGTAAACTGTTTTATTCCATTTTTGGTAGATAAAAAATATGCTTTTATGGATTCCCCTTCTTTAACAGTTAGATTCCCTTCTTTATCGATCATTTCTGCTGTATCAAGCTGCCCTTCACTTTTTCCATCCAATTGCAGAAAAATACAATCATCGGAAATTGCAACAATTTCCGCTTCCACAAGTTCTCCGGGCTGAAGTTTAACATTACCTGAAAAAGTACTGTCCAGCAGTGTTTCAAATTCACTTTTCTGGTTATTAATCATATCTTTAATTCCTTCTAATTTTAAATAATTGTCTAAATATCTCTAAATATCAGTAAACTCCAAAATAAGATTATTAGCAAGTTATTCAAGTAACTTTTTATTGATATTATCTTCATAATCTTGAGAATCATTAAAAACTATGATAGTTTTTAAGAATGAATCAAATAAAAGAAAATTATGAGAATATAATCTCAAAAGTTGAAGAAATTAAGCGAAGAGCCGGAAGAGGAAGCGAAGAAGTCCAGATAATGGCGGTTACAAAGACAAAAGGTATCGATATTGTAAATTCCGCATACGAAGCAGGTTTCAGGCTCTTTGGCGAAAACCGTGTTCAGGAAGCTGGGGAAAAGTTCAGTAATTTTAAAAGCGATGCTGTACTCCACATTATAGGCCATCTTCAATCCAATAAGGTAAAAAAGGCTGTGGAATTATCCTCATGTATTCAATCTGTAGATAGACTAAAAATTGCTGGTTTAATAAATAAATATGCCTCTGAACGATCTAAGACCATGGAAATATATCTGGAATATAATACTTCCGGAGAACCTTCTAAATCCGGATTTGTCACTGAGGATGATTTTTTTAAGACAGTGGAAGAAATAATGGGAATGGAATATATAAATATAAAAGGTCTAATGACCATAGGTCCGCTAAGTTCAGATGAAGCTGCTATTCGTAAATCGTTTACCTTTCTAAGAAATCTCAGAGAAAAAGCCAGTGAAAGGTATCCTGAAGCCGGTATAACAGGTCTTTCCATGGGAATGTCAGGAGACTATGAACTTGCAGTGGAAGAGGGTGCAACACTAATACGTGTTGGAACAGCTCTCTTTGGAGCAAGAAATTATTGATAAGACTGGTATCAATTATAATTTTTTTCCTATTCTCGATTGCAGTATTCTCTTTTGCAGGAGACAGCCTTCCGGATTATGAGCCTTATCAGGAAAATGAGTTTCCCCAGTGGGCACATGATCTTAGAAGGGGAGAGGTTATCTTTTTCGGGACAATCCCTTTCACCTTTTTTATTTCAAGCTTTTCTTATAATTTTTATATTTATGCTTCAAGTAACTATGATTCAGCTTATGCTCCTGCCTTGTTTGGAAATAAAACACCCCCTGTTTTAAGCAATGCAGAAAAATTGCAGATTATTGGAGTGTCGGTTTCTATATCTTCTTTTCTGGCAATACTGGATTATATTCTTGGAAAACCCTGGAATGACTGACAGGGATGTCTCGGAGATATTTACTGTTGAGCTGGATAATGACAGTGGTCTAAGAGCCGATCGTTATATTGCAGATTATTTGGGTGTTTTTTCAAGAAGCCAGATAAAAAACAGAAATGTTCGAATTGTTCTAAATAATAAAGAAGTCAAGCTGAGTAAGGTTCTTAATTCCGGTGATATAATTACTGTGGAGTATAATAACCCCGAAGCTCTTCATCTTAATCCGGAAAAAATGGATCTGGATATTCTGTATGAAGACAGTAATACAATTGTAGTAAATAAGTCACAGGGCGTGGTTGTTCATCCCGGGGCAGGAAATTTTTCAGGCACTCTTGTTCATGGTTTATTATATCACTGCCTTGAAATGAAGGAAAAATTCTCAAATGAAGATATAAGACCAGGTATAGTTCACCGTCTGGATAAGGATACCTCGGGGGTTATTATAGCTGCAAAAAATCCGGAAACTCTGGAATATCTGTCTTCCCAGTTCAGAAATAAAACTACTAAAAAAACATATATTGCTATAATTAGGGGTAATCCTGTTAAACAGGAAGGTATTATAGAAACCAATATAGCAAGAGATCCTAACGACCGGAAAAAATTTGCTGTTGCAGTAGATAGAGGTAAAAAGGCTGTCAGTACTTACAAGGTACTGGAAAGCTGGGGACAAATAAGTCTTGTCCTTCTAAAACTGGAAACAGGGAGGACACATCAGCTTAGGGTTCATATGCTTCATCTTGGTACACCTATTCTGGGAGACCCCATTTACGGAAGTAAGTCTTCACAGTTTCCGGACACAAGTCTTATGCTTCATGCCTATCAGTTGTTGCTAAACCTGCCAGGATCAGCAGAACCTCGTTTGTTTATAGCTCCCATACCGGATAGGTTCACTAAACTCATTGAAAAATATACTAAATCACCTGTAAATATATTATCACTTATACAAAAAGCTCAGGATTAAAATCTTTTTCCGCCTTTACAGTAGAAGGAGGACCGTGTCCAGGAAAAACCAGAATACTGTCATCCATATTTTTTATTCTGTTGGAAACTAATTTTCTTAAGGACAATACGGTTTCCAGATTATCATTGTCCCCAAGATTACCTGCACTTAGAGTATCCCCGGTAAACAGCATTTTATGAATCTGATAGATTAGAGAGTCATTTGAATGACCCGGGAACTCCATAACCTTAATTTCAATACCGGAAAGGTTTAGCTGACTGTCCTTTGTTATTATATTAGAAGGAACCCCCATGATTTTATCTGATGCACTGTATATCTCAGCATCATAAATTTTTAGCAATGTTCGAATTCCGCTAATATGTGCTCTGTGATTGTGAGTAACAAGAATATGCTTAATGTAAAAATTATTATTTTCAATAAGATTTAAAAATTTTACATTTAATTCACCTGGATCTATTACTATTGCCTCTCCGCCTTCATTTGGACCTACAAGATATGAATTGGAAAATCCGGTAAGTGAAAAATTTATAAAACAACGCATATTTTACCTGTTCCTGTTAAATAATGCTTCTTCGTAATTTGAATACTTAAAATTGACATTTGTTCTTTCTGAATTATATAAATCGGTTTTTTTAAGATTGCATTCTACAAAAGTAACATTTTTCAGAGTGGAAGATATAAATGTAGAATAGTACAGATCAGAATCGTTAAAGGATAAATTTTCGCCTTTTATACCGTTAAAATTTGAATTTACAATATTTGAATCCGGAAAATCACAGTTAGTAAAAGTTGAGCCTGCAAATACAGTATATTTTATTATTGTCTTATTAAATTTACAGTTTAAAAATGTAGAGTACTGAAAAAGCGAAAATATAATACTTGAACCGCTAAAATCAATATTTGTGAATTTACTGTTTGAAAAATTGGTTACAACAATAATTTTATCTTTTAACTCAATAGAATCCAGCTGAATTGTGGAAAGATTGCTGTTACGTACTATATCACTGTTTTTTAATTCCAGAGTAGCTTCTTTAATAAGTTTGTCCCTGTTTTCTATATGTTCAAGACACTTATCATAGTCCTTGTAGGCAAAATATAGACAACCTTTTTCTGAACATTTTTTATGGGAATACATACTTATAGATTAGCCATTTTTAACAATATGTCAAGGAATTCTCAGAAAGGTAATTTTTTACTGCCCCCTGCAAGCATGTGACGTGCTTTTAAGGAGTGCAGATATCAAAAGTAGGTAGATGTTTTTATAAAGTAATTGTTAAATTGAAAATCTATTGCAGACAACTTTAAAAATATATAAACTCCCCTTATGGCATATAATCCAATAGTTTTTATTGACTCAGGTGTAGGAGGGCTTCCGTATCTGGAATCAGCTAAAATACGTATGCCCGGAGAACAATTTGTTTATGTTGCAGATACTGCCAACTTTCCCTATGGTGAGAAAACTACAGACGAATTAACAAAAATAATTTCACTTTTAATTTCGAATATAGTTACAAAAATAGATCCAAAACTTATTGTCATTGCATGCAATACTGCCTCTGTTGTAGCACTTTCAACATTACGAGAGAAGTTCGGTATTCCTTTTGTGGGAGTTGTACCAGCTGTAAAACCCGCTTGCAGGTACAGTAAAAATAGAAAAATTGGGCTTTTGGCAACCCGAAAAACAGTAGATGATATATATACAGCAGAACTTATTAAACAATTTGCTTCCAGTTGTAAAGTAGAAAAGTTTGCGGCTGTAGATTTGGTTGAGTTTGTTGAAAAAAAGTTTTTCTCTTCCAGGCATGATGAAAAAATGATTGTTGTTTCAAAAGCCTCGAAAGTTTTTATGAATAAGGATATTGATTCTCTTGTACTGGGTTGTACACATTTTGTTCATTTAAAGGATTGTTTTGAGGAATATTTTGGTAAATCAGTGCATGTTATAGATTCTGTTGAAGGTGTATGTTCACAAATATCCAGGATAATAAAAGAAAATTCAAATAAGGATGCATTCAATAATGTTATATCCGGCAAAGATACCGTTATTGATAAATTTTATATTACCGGCAGCTCTGTTGAAAAATCAGAATATTTAAAATTTGCTGCTAAGTTCTTTTTAGACTGGGGAGGAGAAATTTGAGTCTGAAAACAGGACTCATTCTGACAGGTATAAATAATATTTACAGTGTTTATTCTGAGAATGAGATCTATTTGTGTGAAATAAAGGGCAAAAAATTAAAAGGTCTTGAGAATGTTTATAATCCTCTGGCACCTGGAGATAATGTAAGCATTGCTGTGGATAAAATTACTAATACCAAGGGTATGATAGTAGATCGTTTACAAAGGCGTAATGAATTTTCCAGATGGAATAATAAGCGAAATGCCCCTCAGACAATTGCAGCAAATATTGATTATTTAATTTGTGTTGCATCTCCCGGGAACCCCCCATTTAGACCCCGATTCATTGATAGAGTTCTTGTTATGGCAGAATCAAATATTAGAGTTTTAATTGTTCTAAATAAATCGGATCTTGGTATAAATGAAGACACAGAAAAGAGAATGAATGATTATGAAAAAATTGGATATGAATATATAAGCTGTTCAGCGGAAACCGGTGAAAATATAGACAAGATTAAAAAAATTATATCCGGAAAAGTTTCTGCATTTGTTGGACAGTCCGGAGTTGGAAAATCAACACTCCTTAATAAACTCTATCCCGGCCATAATCTTAAGACCGGTTTGATATCCCAAAAACATGACAGGGGCAGGCATACTACAAACTATTCACGTTTGGTATTTGAAAAAGATAGTGGTTTTATTGATACTCCCGGAATTCGTGAAATTGAAGTATTCGGAATAAATCCGGATAATCTAACCTTTCATTTTCATGAATTTATAGAATTTAATAATAGCTGTAAGTTTAAGCCATGCAGACATAAAAAGGAACCTGGCTGTGGTGTCAGGCAGGCCGTGGAAGATGGGTTTATTCACCCTGACAGATATGACAGCTATCTAAGAATACTTTTTGCTCTCGAACAGTCAGGAACCGTTTCTAATGGATAATCACAGTAAGGATCTTCTTGAATTCGATAAAATAATTAAAATTCTTTTAACTCATTGCCTTTCTGAAGAAGGAAGAAGAAGACTCCAAAAACAGGAACTTATTTATAATGCTGATAAATTGAATCTTTTTCAGGACATGGTATCTCAATTAAAGCGTCTCTTTGAGTCTGATGAAGTTTTTCCCTCTGTTAATCTCCCCGAAATTGCATTTTTACTTCCCCTCTGCACAAAAGAAGGGAGCCTTCTTGAAGGAATTGGCCTTTATAATATTTCTCAATTTATTATTTCTTCTTTGAAGATCAAAGATTATATAAAATTATCCAATATTCCGGAGCTGGATGATATTAGGGAATATGCAGAAAAAATCCCGCAGCTTGATATCTTGGCTTCTGAAATAACATCTGTAATAAACTCCTCTGGCCATATTAGGGATGATCACCCTGAAATAAGAAACCTGAGAAAAGGTTTAGGAGAGCTTAATAATAAAATTTCCACTATTACCTCTTCCTATATGTTGGAAAATAAAAATTTGTGGCAGACAGATGTTCCCAGTCAGAAGGAAGGTCGAATAGTTTTGCCCCTAAAATCAAACTTCAAGGGCAGGGTTAAAGGTATAATTCATGATATTTCTGCAAAAGGGAATGTTTTATATATTGAACCATTTGAAATTCTGGAATTAAACAATCAAATTGCCATTCAGGAACATGAAATAAATATAATAGCGAATAGAATATTTAGAGAACTTACAGAAAAAGTTAGAATAGAACTGGAAGACTTAAATTTTCTTATAGAAACGTTTTCATTTATAGATACTATAATTGCAAGAGCACGTTTTTCCATAACTAATAACTGTTCCAGAGCGGAGATCTCCGAAAAAGGTATAAATCTTATTAATGCAAGACATCTTCTTCTCGGTAAAGAAGCAGTTCCCATAACAATCAAAATGGGTGAAAATTTACAGTCCTTAATTATAACAGGTCCAAATGCAGGTGGAAAAACTGTAACTATAAAAACAGTGGGTCTGCTTTCAATGATGAACCAGTTCGGTTTACAAATTCCTGCAGAAGAAGGGAGCAGTCTACCTCTTTTTGATGGAATATATGCTGATATTGGTGATAATCAGTCTATTGAGGATTCCTTATCAACTTTTTCCGGGCATATGAAAAATATAGCTGCCATTCTGGAAATATGCAGTAATAATTCTCTTATTCTTTTGGATGAACTTGGCTCAGGTACAGACCCGGCTGAAGGATCTGCTATTGCTATGGCTGTACTGGATTATCTTATATCTAAAGGTTCAATAGTTTTAACAACATCCCATCACGGTCTGTTAAAAAATTATGGATACACTAGAAAAGGTGTAATGAATGCTTCTATGGATTTTAACGAAAGTTCCCATAGTTCCACTTATAAGGTTGTACTGGGACTTCCGGGAGAAAGCCATGCTATTGAAATTGCAAGATACAGCGGTATATCCGAAAAGCTTATTCATGAAGCTGAAAATTATCTTAAAGATAAACAAACAAAACCCGGTCTTCTAATTACCGAGCTCGAAAAAAAACATAAACTGGCTATAGAATGGGAAACTAAAATATTAGATCGTGAAAAGAAGCTTAAAGAGCAGATTCGAGCTAATGATCTTAAGGCTCTCGCCTTTAAGCAGGCAGAAAATGATCTTAAAAAGAAGCAGAATTTAGAGTCAGGTAAATTTCTTAAAAATGCCGGAAAAACTTTGGAAAATCTTGTTAAAGAGTTAAAAGAAGGAGAAATAACTCCGGTAAAAACAAAAAAAGTAAAAAAATACCTGGCTGATCTTAGTAATACTATAGATCGCGAAAGAGAAGAACTTGATAATTTTATTATAAACAATCCTGGTAGTATAAAAGAATCGGAACTTAAACCCGGTATGGAAGTTTTAGTAGGGGAATATAGAAGATCCGGTATCATTGTACGTAAAGGGAAAAAGAATGACTGGATTATTAATACAGGCGCATTGAAACTTACTGTTCCCATAAAGGATATCTATCCAGCTCCACCTTCTAAAAAAAATGATTCTTTTGGTATAGCATTAAGTTCTGTAAAAGCATCCAATACTGCAAAATTTACTCTGGATTTAAGGGGATTTCGACTTGAGCCTGCTTTGATTAGTATAGAAAAACAGATAGATAATGCTCTAATGTCCGGATTGTCTGAATTTAATATAATTCATGGTAAGGGTGAGGGGATTCTAAGCAATGGTATTCATAAATATCTGAAAGGGGAAACCAGTGTGAAAAAATTCTATTTTGCTCATCCTGATGATGGCGGATTTGGTAAAACTATAGTAGAATTAAAAGAATAATGAAAATATTTCAAATAAAAAAAATATATGTTATTCTGCTCTTTTCAATTCTATTTGTTTCCTGTCTTGAAGTTGACACAACAATAGAAATCAAAAAGGATAATAGCGGGATATGGATTTTGCAGTACAGAATAATGCAGGAAGCCTCTTATATTACTCCGGGATCAGAACTTTCCGGGTATAATTATTTCCCCCTTAACGAAGCTGATGTAAATAAACGGATTGACAGTATTCCGGGTTTAACTCTTATCTCGATAAATACAGTGAAGACTATAGTGTATAATCAGTATACCATTGAAATGAATTTCAATAATACAGGGAACATAGAATCTTTTTTTAATAATTTTGCTGATATTGACCTAATAAATATAAGTACAGGAGATAATGGCTCCTTTAAGCTGGTTATAAATAAGCCTGTTCCAGGGAATATAGATTCTGATACTTATAGCCTTATGAATGCTCTATATAGAGACAGTACAATAAAAATTAAAGTCATTCTTCCAGGTATTGTTACCGAATCAAACAAGGGGCTACTTGAGGAGAACCCGGCAGAAGCTAATATGGAAATAAAGACCCTGGATACTTTGCAGTTTACAGATCCATTTGAATGGATTGTTAAATATGAATAATCCAAAAATGAAAGAATGGGAGAATACTCTGCGAAAAATATTTGATAGAATTGATGATCATCTTGAAGATAAGTTTGGATACCTGTTCCCTTTGCATCCTTCACGGCCTCAAAGAGGGAGTACAGCGAATAAATCCAGTGATGGCCTGTTTAATGTAGGTGCTGCATTTTCTGCAGGATATGGTTCCAGGTATGGAAGAGGGTGGGTTGTTGATGTTACCATGGTTACCCTTTCAAAGGTATCAGAAGATATAAAAGAACAAATTTATTCCGGAGTTATTGCTGAATTAAGCCGCCTTCTTAAGGAATATTATCCTGACCGGGATATTAAGGTGGAAAAGGACGGTAATGTTTTTAAAATTTTTGGTGATCTTGGACTCGAATTCATTGAAAAAAAATAATTTTATACTTGCGGAATAATATTTTTATTATTAGACTTACAGCATGTTAGTAAAAAAATACATTGGTTGATTAATAATTGCCAATTTTATAGTATTGACACAAGATACGATTAAAGCTTTGTGAGGGAAGTATGGATGTACAATTAAAGGAATTGATTGAGAAAATCAAATCTGAGGGTGTGAAAACTGCAGAAGATAAGGCTGCGGATATAATTAGAAATGCTGAGCAAAAAGCAAAATCAATAATTGAAAATGCAGAAGCCAAAGCTAAAGCTGCCAGGGATAAAGCAAGTGCAGATGCAGCGAGGTTTGAAGCTACTGGAAATGAGGCTTTAAAACAGGCAAGCAGAGATCTTATTATTTCTACCAATAAAAAACTTGAAGGAATTTTTTCCAGGCTTCTTAAAAATGAAGTTGATGAAGTTTTAAAAGACAGCTTTTTAGAATCTGTAATTTTAACTGTGGTAAAAAACTGGAAAGAAGATCTTACAGATATGTCTGTTCTTCTCCCTGAGAATGAACTTGGAAAACTTGAAGCAGGGTTGAAAGCTAAGGTATCTAAAGAAATTAAGGGCAGTCTGGAAATTAAACCGCTAAAGGGTGTTGATTCAGGATTTAGAATTTCCAGCAGGGATGGTTCGGTCTACTTCGATTTTACTGGTGAGGGAATCTCAGGTTTGCTGTCAGAATTACTAAATCCTAAAATTGCAGCACTCCTTCAGGAAGCGGCAGCCGGGGAGGCTTGATTTTGAATCAGTATTATTATGCGGTTTCATCATTACCCTTTCTTGATTTTGAAAGTGCTCCTCTTTTAACTCTGTCTGAATTTATGGATATTTGCAGAAGTACTCTAACAGAAAAGGATTTTGAGGTAATAAACTCTCTCCATTTAAATGGTATAAAAGGATCTGATTTTTCCTTGTCTGTACTAACAAAATGGGTATCATGGGAGGGCTCTCTTAGAAATGAAATTGTTAAATTAAGAGCTGATTCTCTTGATATGGAAGCAGAGTCCTATTTGTATGCAGTTGAGAGTAATACTGAAGCCCCGGGTTATGCAGGGAATGCTTACAAACTTGATTCTCCCCTGTTAGCTGAGGAGTCGATAGATAGAGCAAGATGGCAATTCCTGGATGAACTTGAAAGCGGACATTATTTTGATCTTGAAAAACTGATTGTGTATTTGCTTCGTCTGAAGATATTAGAGCGGAGAACTATGTTTACAATTGAAAAAGGAAATGAAAATTTTCAAAAAATTTATGAAAATATAAAAGAGTCAGTTCGTGAAGCATAGCATTCACTTACTGCTTTTATAAGCGGAGAACTCAGATGATGAAAAATTTAGGAAAGATTGTCGGTATAAATGGGAATATGGTTTCTGTTGAACTTGATGGTCAGGTGTCTCTGAATGAGGTTGGTTATATTCTTGTTGGGGAACAGAAACTTAAAGCAGAAGTAATAAGAATTTCAGGTAATCGCCTGGAGATGCAGGTGTTTGAAGCAACATCGGGTGTTGGAATTGGTAACTCTGTAGAATTTTCCGGTGAGTTATTAACTGTTGAATTAGGTCCTGGTTTATTAACGCAAATCTATGATGGCTTACAGAATCCCCTTCCTGAACTTGCAGAGCAGTGTGGATTTTTTCTCCAGAGGGGGATTTATTTAAACGCTCTACCCAGAAATACCAAGTGGGAATTTACTCCATCAGGAAAAATTGGTGATACAGTAAGTAATGGAGATTCAATTGGAACTGTTCCGGAAGGACAGTTTAAACATAGAATTATGATTCCCTTTGGTTTAAAAGATAATTACACCATTAAGGAAATTAAACCATCCGGTAAATATACAGTTGCTGAAGAAATGGCTGTAATTGAAGATGAGAAGGGCAACCGGCATTCGGTTAGTATGATGTTTACCTGGCCTGTAAAGAGAGCCGTTACTTCATACAGTGAACGATTGAAGCCAGGTGCTCCTATGGTTACAAAAACCAGAATAATTGATACATTTTTACCTGTGGCGTTAGGTGGTACTTACTGTATTCCGGGACCCTTCGGTGCAGGTAAGACTGTGCTTCAGCAGGTAACAAGTAAAAATGCAGAAGTTGATATTGTAATAATTGCGGCCTGCGGGGAAAGAGCAGGAGAGGTTGTGGAAACATTAAAAGAATTTCCGGAACTGATTGATCCCAAAACCGGAAAATCCTTAATGGAACGAACAATAATAATTTGTAATACCAGTTCCATGCCTGTAGCAGCTAGAGAAGCTTCTGTATATACAGCTGTTACCCTGGCCGAATACTACAGACAAATGGGGCTGCATGTACTTCTTCTTGCAGACTCTACATCCCGTTGGGCTCAGGCCATGCGTGAAATGTCAGGGCGTCTGGAAGAAATACCAGGTGAAGAGGCTTTTCCTGCATATCTTGAATCTACAATAGCAAGTTTTTACGAAAGGGCAGGTCTTGTAAGACTTAAAACCGGGGAAACCGGTTCTGTAACAATTGGTGGAACAGTCAGCCCTGCAGGCGGTAACTTTGAAGAACCTGTAACCCAGGCTACTCTAAAAGTTGTTGGAGCATTCCATGGTCTTTCAAGGGAAAGATCTGATGCCCGTAAGTATCCGGCTATACATCCTCTGGACAGCTGGTCGAAATATCCCAGTGTTGTTTCTGTTGAAAAAGTTGATTATGCAAAGGGTATTTTATTTAGGGGGAATGAAGTAGGACAGATGATGAAGGTTGTTGGTGAGGAAGGAACGAGTATTGAGGATTATATTATATATCTTAAATCTGATTTTCTCGATTATGTGTATCTTCAGCAAAATTCTTTTGATCCTGTTGATGCAGCGGTTAGTGTGGAAAGACAAAATTATATCTTTGATATTCTTTTATCAATATTGGCTGCTAAATTCGAACTGGAAAGTAAGGGAGAGGCAAGGCAGTATTTTAATGGATTAAGACAAAAGTTTCTGGATTATAACGGAACTGAATGGCAGTGTGAAGAATTTAAGAAACTTGAAAAGGAAATTTTTGAAATGATAAAAGATAAAAAGAGCGGCGATCTGGAAGATGCAAGTCTCTTTCAGAAGGTTTAGAAAGGCGGTATGACAAAATGAGGAAAGTTTACAGTAAAATTGAATCAATTTCGGGAAATGTAATATCTGTAAGTGCTAAGGGTGTAAACTATAATGATTTAGCAGTTGTTACCTCAGCTCATGGTGAGTCCCTTGCAAATGTAATTAGAATGAATGGCGATAGCGTTTTTCTACAGGTTTTTTCCGGAGGCCGTGGAGTTTCCACCGGTGATGAGGTTAGGTTTTTAGGCCATCCAATGCAGGTTTCTTTTTCTGAAAATCTTCTTGGAAGAATATTTACAGGAAGTGGTAAGCCTAGAGACAATGGTCCTGAGCTTACAGAAAATATGATTGATATTGGCGGCCCCTCGGTTAATCCCGCAAAAAGAATTATTCCAAGGAATATGATTCGAACGGGTATCCCTATGATTGATATTTTTAATTCCCTGGTGGAATCCCAAAAATTACCTATATTTTCCGTGTCCGGTGAACCTTATAATGAATTGCTATCGCGTATTGCCATGCAGGCAGAAGTGGATATGATTATTTTAGGCGGTATGGGGCTTAAATATGATGATTATCTTGCATTTAAAGAAACCCTCGAAGAGGGTGGCGCAATGAGCAGAACAATATTTTTTGTTCATACTGCGGCAGACCCAATTGTTGAATGTCTGCTTGTCCCTGATATGAGCCTTGCTGTTGCAGAAAAATTTGCTTTGGAAGGTAAAAAAGTTCTTGTATTGTTAACAGATATGACAAACTTTGCAGATGCAATGAAAGAAATAGCAATTACCATGGAACAGGTTCCTTCAAACAGAGGGTATCCTGGAGATTTATACAGTCAGCTTGCGTCACGTTATGAAAAGGCAGTTGATTTTGAGGGTGCAGGTTCTATTACAATACTTGCTGTAACAACAATGCCCGGTGATGATGTTACTCACCCTGTTCCTGATAATACAGGATATATAACAGAAGGGCAGTACTATCTTAGAAATGGAAGAATTGAGCCCTTTGGTTCACTTTCAAGGCTCAAACAAATGGTTAACGGTAATACCAGAGAGGATCATAGGGCTCTTATGGATGGTATGATTAAACTGTATGCAGCATATAAGGAATCCCAGGAAAAAAAATCCATGGGTTTCCGAATGTCAGACTGGGATGATAAACTACTTAAGTATGGTGCTATGTTTGAATCAGAAATGATGGATCTTTCTGTAAATATTCCTTTGGAAGAAGCGTTGGATAGTGGGTGGAGAATTATGTCAGAGTCCTTTACAAAAGAAGAAACAGGTTTACGAACAGATTTGCTAAATAAATTCTGGCCGGCAGAAAAGGAAAGTAAATAGTTTATGGCTAATATGAAGCTTACGAAAAATGAGCTTAAATCTCAGAAAGATTCGCTTAAACGTTTCCAAAGATATCTGCCTACGCTTATTCTAAAAAAGCAGCAGCTTCAAATGGTTATTCGTCAGGTTGAAGTTAAAATTAAAGAGGTGGAGAAGAAAAGGGAAGCTCTTTATACTTCTCTGCAAAGCTGGATTGCAGTTTATGGTGAAAACCTGGATTTGACTCCTATGATTAAAATTAAAAATATTGTTAAAGATACCGGAAATATTGCAGGTGTGGATATTCCTGTATTTAACGAGTTGACCTTTGAAAAAATCGAATATGACCTTTTTGTACTTCCATTGTGGATTGATAAGGGACTTTATGGTATAAAATCGATGGCGGCCTTTGATGCTGAAATAGAAGTGTTAAAAGAACAGATAGACCTTTTGGGCAATGAACTGAGAATAACTGCACAGCGTGTAAACTTGTTCGAAAAAGTTAAAATACCTGATACAAAAGAAAATATCAGGAAAATACATATATATCTTGGAGATCAGCAAACAGCTGCTGTTGTTCGTGGTAAAATGGCAAAAAACAAGATAGTGAAGGTGTCCCGGTAATGATTGTACCAATGAAGAAAGTTTCCTTACTGTTATTGGATTCTGAAAAGAATGAAGCTCTTATTAAGTTAAAAGAATTAGGAGTTGTGCATTTAGATGATATAAAAGGATCCAGTGAAAAATTGTCTGATTTGCAGGCAGAGCGGGATATGCTGTTTAGAAGTATATCATTACTTCCTGATGTAAAAAATAAAAATAGTAAACAGATTGAATACAGCAAAGAGGAAACTCTTGAAATATCCAAAAGAATTATAAGATTAAATGATGAAATAAAATCTTTATCTGATGCTGTAAACAGTACAAACAAAGAAATTGATCGAATTAAAGTATGGGGTGATTTTAATCCTGCTGATTTTAATCTGTTAAAGGATAATGGGGTAAATTTAAAATTATACGAATTAAAGAAAAATGAAGTCAAAGAGCTTCCCAAAAACATTACAATATTTAATATAGCCAATGTAAAGTCTATTGGTTATTATGCTATTATAAGCGATGATAATGAAGCGTTAGCTGATTTTGAAGAAGTCCGGATACCGGATACAGGTCTTACTGATCTTTATGAAGTTATTTCGGTAAAGAACGGTCAAAAAGAAAAAATCAAACTTGAACTGCAAACACTTACATCTTCAAAAGGTTCATTATCAAGTCTAATGGCAGATTACGACGATCAGATAAACTTTGAAACAGTTTATTCCGGCCTGTCTGTTGAAGGATCAATTGCATATTTACAGGGTTTTGTTCCTTTTAACAAATGTGAACTGCTAAAAAAAGAAGCAGCCGCAAATTCCTGGGCTATTATGCTTCAGGAGCCTGATGTTGAAGATAAGGTTCCCACCCTTGTTCATAATTCAAAGATTATACGTATAATCCAGCCAGTATTTGATTTTCTTGGGACAATTCCCGGATATAAGGAGAAGGACATTAGTTTTTTCTTTTTAATATTTTTTAGTATGTTTTTTGCAATGATAATAGGTGATGGCGGTTATGGAGTTATATTTTTAGGAGTATCAATATTTGCAGGAAAAAAACTAAAAAAGAAAACCGGTGTTGTTCCTGATGCAATAAAGTTATTAGCTGAAATGAGTGTCCTTACTATTTTATGGGGTGCGATCACAGGAACATGGTTTGGATCGGTTACAATATCTGAAATACCCTTTTTCCATATGATGATAATTGATAAACTAGCCAGCTTTAGTAAGATTCCTAATGCTCAGTATATTAAGCACCTTACATTTATTATTGGAACGATTCATATAAGTATTGCACATATTTGGAATTTTATGACCAGTTTAAAGAAAAATCCGGTTATCAAAGCTTTTGCTCAATTGGGGTGGTTGTCAATGGTACTGGGACTTTATTTCCTTGTCTTAAATTTTGTGTTAAGCGCAGAAGAATTCCCTATGCCAAAAACAGCAGTCTATATGATATTTGCAGGTTTGGCTGCGGTAATAGTTTTCGGTGAACAGGAGGGTAATTTTTTAAAAGGATTATTAAAAGGTTTTAGTGGTCTAATGCCGACATTCCTTAATTCTATATCAGCTTTTTCTGATATTATATCTTATATAAGGTTGTTTGCTGTTGGTTTATCTACCGTGGCAGTAGCAAGTAGTTTTAATTCTATGGCAGCTGGAATGGGTTCAGGTTTTGCAGGAATAATTGGAAGTATTCTAATTTTGGGATTTGGACATGCGTTGAATATTGCCATGGCGGCATTGTCTGTAATTGTACATGGAGTTAGATTAAATGTACTGGAATTTTCCGGTCATTTAGGTATGGAATGGACTGGGGAAAATTATGATCCCTTTAGAAAAAAAATAAGTAAATAATTACATTAATAAGGAGATATATGATGAGTTTTGGATTATTTGGAATAGGAGCATCAATTGCTCTTGCTGCTTTTGGATCAGCTTTGGGCGCAGGTGCAGCTGGGATGTCAGCTATTGGAGCCTGGAAAAAATGTTATGCACAGAATAGGCCTGCCCCCTTTACCTTAATAACATTTGTTGGGGCTCCCCTGACTCAGACTATTTATGGGTATATTTTGATGAATTCCCTGAAAGCATCAACTTCCTCTGACTGGTTAATACTCGGAGCTGGTATATTTGGTGGTGCTGCAATGGGTGCTTCAGCTTTTATGCAGGGAAAAGCTGGTGCAGCAGCTTCTGATGCCCTGGGTGAAACTGGAAAGGGATTTGGTAACTACATAATGGTTCTTGGACTGGTAGAAACTGTTGCTCTTTTTGTTATGGTTTTCTTAATGGGTGCCGTATAAACTAAAGTTAAATTAAAGTTGTAATTTATTGTATGAAGGCATAGATATTTTTACTATGTCTTCATATACTATCTGCATGAAAACTAAATCTGTTAAAATTGGTGATGTGGTTATAGGTGGCGGTTTCCCTATTGCCATACAAACTATGTGGAAGTCGCCTTTAAACAATAAAATTGATGATATTCTTGTTAAAATAGATGAACTTAAAGATATAGGAACCGATATTCTAAGATTTGCCGTTCCTGATTTGGAGTCAGCGGAAATTTTAGGGAAAATTTCAAAAAAAAGTCACATACCTCTTGTTGCAGACATTCATTTTGATTACAAAATTGCTTTAAAATGTATTGAAGGCGGTGTCCATAAGATAAGAATTAATCCTGGTAATATAGGTGCCTCCTGGAAGGTTGAAGAAGTAGTAAAGGCTGCAAGGGAAAATTCAATTCCCATAAGAGTAGGCGTAAATGGAGGATCCTTACCTTCGTCACTTAGAGATAGAAAGGATCTGGCTTTGGCAATGCTTGAAGCAGCTGAAATGGAGTTAAATATTTTTGAAAAGTTTAATTTTAAAGAAGTGGTTTTTTCTTTAAAATCTTCCGATATAAAAAATACAATTATGGCAAATAAAATGTTTTCAGAAAAATATTCATATCCACTTCATTTGGGTTTGACAGAAGCCGGCCCCTTAATACCCGGAACAGTTAAGAGTTCAATTGCACTAAATAATATGATTATGGATAATATTGGAGATACTATAAGGGTATCTTTGTCAGATTCAATGGAAAATGAAGTATTTGCAGCCAGAGAAATATTAAAAGCTTCAGGGAAAGAATCAACTGGAGTTAATATTGTTTCCTGTCCCAGATGTGGTCGGGCCTCCTTTAACACACATGATTTTTTGGTTGATGTCGAATCTAATTTACAGAAAATTAAACAAAATATATCAATTGCTGTAATGGGTTGTATAGTAAATGGACCAGGTGAGGCAAGACATGCTGATCTGGGTATTACAGGATCCGGTGAAAACATAGTAATATTCAGAAAAGGTAAAATTGTTAGAAAAGGTAAGCCCGGCAATGCTGTGGAAATGTTTATTGAGGAGTTGAATAAATTTTGAATAAAATTTTATCAATTTTACTATTATTTACTTTAATAAATGTATTTACTGTTTTTCCACAAAGTACCGATGAAACAGATTATAAACCTCTTTGGCTTAGACTGGATGATGCTATACAGCTGTTTGATGAAGGAGAAAGTGGAGAAGCTGTCTATCAGTTTAGAAAAATACTGGAAAAATTCCCGGGTAATCCAGAAAGTGAAATGTGGCTGGGTTTTATATTTGATAAAGAAAACGAATATGAGCTGGCCTCTAAATATCTTGAACTTGCCCTTCAGCATAAAAAACAGCTGATGATTTTAGAAGATCAATATCAAATTCTTTATAAACTTTCAGATATTAATTTAAAAGAAGGTAATATAAATTCCTATGCTGAAATTTTAAAGAGTATTATTGAACTTTCAGGCGAAGGTCCTGGTAATAGAGCCATTGAACTGGCAATGTTAAATGTTATGGAAAACCGGGGTTATGATAAATTTATAGAACTTTACAGACCGTATTCAAGAATTTCTTTAAAAGCATTTGGCTTACTTGGTAAGTACTATTATGAAAAAGGGGATTGGGAAACCGCAATAAAATATCTTATGTGGGTTACTGGTTCAATAATAAATACTTCAATAGAACAGTTAAAACTTTTAGAACCGGAATATAGTTTCTTAATAGAAGAAAGTACTGATAAATCTCTTGAAAATGTTTTTGATAAAGTAAAAGAAAACCCTGTTTTAAAGGATTATTTTTTCAGGAATTCTTTTTATGAATATTTTTATTATCTTGGAAAGTCATTAGTAAAAGCTAATTATAAAGATAGTGGATCATATATTCTTGAGAAACTTTATGTTCGACCGGAAACCGGTAAATGGGGTTCACTTTCCAATCTTAAGTAAGCTAATATATTAGTCGAAAGCGATTATAGGAACTGGAAGATGATAAAAGACAATAATTACTACCTGGCGCTGGATTTGGGTACGGGTCTCGGAACAAAATTAGCTTTATTTAAAGGTACACAGTTACAGATATCGGAAGATATTCTAAAAGTAGAGGAATACGGCTCAGGGTTTGACTCCTATACAACTGTTCTTGAGGAGAAAATTTATTCGTTTATTAAAAAAAACAAAATGTCAATCCGGCAAATCAGTTCAGCAGGAATTGCCAGTGCCGGTATTCTAAAATCTGATGGTGCATTCCAGTTAATTCAAAACTTTCCGTCTTTTAACGGTTTTAATTTAAAAAAAAACATAGAAGAAAAATTCGAATTACCTGTGGCTATTGATAACGATGCTAATGCCGGAGGCCTGGCCGAGTGGAGTGTCCTTAGGATGGAAATCCTCTATTGGGTTTTTGGCGGAGGCTGGGGTGGAGTTTGGATTTCTAAAAACGGGGATGTAAAATTTCCTTCCCGGGACTGGAATGGAAACGATAATTCACTACATCCTACAAATGAACCTGGATATGTTATTCCCCTGTATAAACTTGATTTAAAAAGCCTGTTTTATGAAATTGGAGCATCCTATGAAAGGTTTGAGAAATTACTTTTTGAAGAAAAAGGAGAACCTGCTTTAATCGGCCCCTGTGAAAATGATGATTCCATTAGGGCGGAGTTTATTTTATCCGGTCCCGGGCGATGCCGTTTGTTTAGAGCTATAGTAGGTGATGATAATTTTTATGAACGTTTTTTGGATATTACTGAAGCAGAAAAAATGACAGATCCCTCGGTAGCTGGAGAATACATTAGTAAATTATCCGGTATGAGGGTAGAATCTGCAATTAATACTGACCGTCTATATGGAAAAATACTGGCCTATGCAACAAGGGAAATGTTAAGAAAATCAAAAAAAGATGGAATGCCGGATAATATTCCAATTTGTCTTGGTGGTAAACCCAGTTATGCTTTACCATATTTCGGACCATCTACTCAGCGAGTTTTGGGTAAAATGGGTTTTATGAACTATCTTCGACCCTCAGTAATAGATGAACGAGGAATAAATGCCAACCTAATGGGGGCAGCAGTACTTGCTTCAAAGGCTATTGGAGTAATAAAAAGTACTGGCACATGAAGAGTATCCGGTTGGCGGAAAATATGATAGATTACTAAGAGTAATGTAAAAATTATAGCTAAATAGCTAACAGCAGATCTGATAATTGCAGCTAGTGCAATAGTTACTGAAAGTGAGTTAATACATTTTGACAAACACTACACATATATAGCAGAGCACTATCCCCTTAACCTCGTAAGTATTGGTATTTAATTAGTGTTTATCTTATTAGTACTAAGATGTATTTTGTTGTCGGAGAGAATATGAGTGATTTATTAATAGGAATAGACATCGGCGGAACGAAATGTGCTGTTGTTCTTGGCAGTACCGTACCGGAGATACTGGACAGGATAGAATTCCCGACAAAAACTGAAGAGGGGTCAGAGCAAGCAATTATCAATATTGAAAATGCCGTTAATAATATTCTCCATAAGCCGGAAGTGAATGGGGTCAAATCTATTGGAATAAGCTGCGGCGGCCCCCTGGACAGTAAAAAGGGGATAATCCTTTCTCCTCCTAATCTTCCCGGTTGGGACAACATATCAATTGTCAGCCGCCTTAAAAAGAAATTTGGAATACCTGTTGCTCTGCAAAACGACGCTAATGCATGTGCCCTGGCCGAATGGAAGTGGGGGGCCGGCAGGGGCGTTAAAAATATGATTTTTCTGACTTTTGGAACCGGACTGGGAGCAGGACTTATTCTTGATGGTAAGTTATATTCAGGAACTAATGATATGGCTGGTGAGGTGGGTCATATTCGCCTTGAAAAAGATGGTCCTGTCGGTTACGGTAAAAATGGTTCTTTTGAAGGTTTTTGCAGCGGCGGAGGAATAGCTCTTCAGGCTAAGGAGAAGATTCGAACATGTGGCGGCAGGTCTTCGGATTTCTGCAAAGAGTTTGCAGGGGGCAAGCCTGTAACGGCAAGAGATGTATGTCTATATGCTTCCAGTGGCGATAAAGTTGCTTTGGAGATTCTGGAGTCCAGCGGACGGCGACTTGGTATGGGGCTCTCTATTCTTATAGATATTTTAAACCCTGAGCGGATTGTAATTGGTTCTATCTTTACCCGATGCGGTGAATATCTGCTCCCTGCAGCGGAATTTGTAATAGAAGAAGAAGTTCTTAAAGCTGCCCGCAGAGTCTGTTCCATTGTTCCAGCTTCTCTGGGAGATGCTATAGGTGACTATGCCAGTCTGGGTGTTGCTCTTTATGCTTTAGGCGAAAGCTGACTCTTTTACTATCATTTTTTTTGAGGGGGAGGTATGTTCGGGGGGGTCTTTTTCATAAAAAAAGATGATTTTCCAAAATTATACAGAGAGTATGATATACGGGAAGATGAAGTTCCTGTACTTTGTAGGTTTCTACTTCATTGACTTTAATACATACATCAGAGTATTCTGATAATGAACTATCCTTTTCCCCTGTCATAGACAGGGTTTTTAAGCCAAAGGCTTTTGCTGCTATAACTGCATTAACTATGTTTTTCGAATTCCCTGATGTTGAAATACCCCACAGAAGATCTTCTGGTTTTCCCAAGCCAATGATCTGCTGGGCATAAATTAGTGAAGGATCAACATCATTAAGAAAGGCCGTATTCAGAGCAGTTGCAGAGCTGAGAGAAATTGCAGGTATTCCCTGCTGGAGAAGCTGGCCCATTTTGATACCATGCTCTCCCCCTACTGTTTCCAGAGATCTCTTTTGTTCTTCTGTTAAGGGTCTGGTATAAAGGAATCCCTTCATTAATTCCCCAACTATATGATCAGCATCTGCAGAACTACCACCATTACCACATATTAGCAATTTGTTCCCGGACTCTATTGTTTTAATCAGGAGTTCAGCAGCATCTTTTATTTCCTGCTTACTTTTGAATAGTATTGGGTATCGGCTTGTTAAATTGTTTATAAAATAGTCCGGATTTTTCTTTATATTCATAAAATTTATCCCTGTTTATTTAATCTCTGATAAAGGCTCTTCCGGGTTTTCTATGGATAGAGGTCTAATTCACCACAATAAAAAAGTATAGAAGTCCTGTAATTCTCAAAGTTTCTAAATCCACAAGCAGTTGCTTTTATATGCTGAATTCTACTATTTATTCCTTCCGCAAATGCATTTGTGATTTTATGCTTTACATAATTCAGAATATTTTCAATATGCCGTTTAAGCATCTTTGCTACATCAATTACAGGTTTAAGTCTTGAGTGAGTTGCTGAGAAATACCATTTCTTAAAGAATTTCCGTGCAGGACCTTCATATTTAAAACTCCAGAAATGACGAAAAAGTTCTTTACGGTTCCATGCACGACCTACTGCCAACTGATCGACATTGAGTTTCCTGAAATCCGATTTATTGTTCTTTGTGAATTTCTTTTTTGACTTTAACCAGAGGTATTTTGTCCCTTTTAGTGTTTCGTCTTGGTGGGTTCTTAATTCTTTATGTTCGGCTCTTCTGACTTTATCAACTGCTTCATTTAAATATTTCTCTATATGAAACCTATCGTGTACAATAGCCGCCTTTGGGACATGTT
>Ga0190306_1000206_pt1 | contig 22769 bp, 15 predicted proteins | sample 48700734_MG_FD_161657 | JGI IMG/M metagenome (GOLD analysis project Ga0190306, IMG submission 161657) | Hydrothermal vent sediment bacterial communities from Southern Trench, Guaymas Basin, Mexico - 4870-07-3-4_MG | ecosystem: Environmental > Aquatic > Marine > Hydrothermal vents > Sediment ... | reverse complement strand
TAGTAACTTTAAAAGAAAACCCACCCGCCTGCCGTCGGGCAGGCCTGCCTGTCGGCAGACAGGAATGTTTTTAAAGATTGACTTCTAAATTTTGGGGAATGTCCAAAAGGAGATTACAGGACTTTCCCCAGAATTTTCAGAAGCTTTCCGAAAAGAATTGTCTGCTTTACTTTTTCCTCTTCTGTTTTCCCATCAATTTACTCTGTAAGTATGCACTTTTTAAGTGAAAGACGTCTTTAAAAATCGTATTATTATAGCATACTTACGGGGTTTCTTTTAGAGCAATCGTGGGTCTTGGGAACTATTGACAAAGATTCAAGATAAAGGATATAAGTAAATTTAAGGGACTATCTTTAGTAAAATAAGGAATTAAAGGAGATTGGAGATGGGGTTTAAAAGTTATGAAATACAGGGGAAAGTGGGAGTTATTGAAACGCCCAAACGGGTGGATATTACCAATGCGGAAGAACTTAAGAAAATAATGGCTGATTATGTTAAGAAGGAGATTTTTAAGATAGTGGTTAACTTAAAAGAAACAGGTTTTATTGATTCAAGTGGACTTGGGTCTTTGGTTTCCCAGATTGCCACCTGTAGGGCAAATGGGGGCGATGTTAGGTTAGCTGGCGCGGGCAAAGAAGTAATGCGGGTATTGGAAATTACCCAACTGGATAAGGTACTAAAACTTTTTTCAGGTGTAGAAGAGGCAATTAATAGCTATGGATGATAAGAGAGTGGTTAACAATTAATTGATTTTTATGGTATCTTACAAAATTCCCTCAGCAAGCATTATTAACATTACTTTTCTTGCTGCTGTGAATTGCAGAATTTTTAAGTAGAATTGGAGGGAACTATGAGCACCAAAAACACATTTTCAAATTTCTTTTACTTACTTGAGCCTGATTATTCACGACCATTATATAAAGTTCCCGATGAGATAAAAAAGAAAATCATAGATAAGTTAGCATTTTTATATGGGCCGAAGGCAGCCAAGGAGTGGTATCCAGAGGTAGAAAGGTTAATGAAGGTTCATTATGCGCATAAATCGCCAGAGCTTATAGAATGGGAGCAAAATTTTGACCCTAGAAATCGGTTTACTGAAAATGATGCCATTTTGATAACCTATGGTGATATTATTCAAAACAAGGATAAAAGGCCTTTACAAACTCTGGCAGAATTTTGTAAAGGCCATCTTAAAAGTGCTTTTAACACTTTACATATCTTGCCATTTTTCCCTTATTCTTCAGACAGAGGTTTTGCCATAAAGGACTTTGAAGAGGTTGACCCTCGTCTTGGTAACTGGGAAGATATACACGCAATTAAGAGTGATTTTAAGTTGATGTTTGATGGTGTTTTTAACCACATTTCTTCAAAAAGTAAATGGTTTCAAGAGTGTTTAAATGGTAATCCTGATTATGAAAATTTCTTTATTGCCTTTTCTACCACAGAAAAAATATCTGAAGACCACCTTAAACTTATTTTAAGACCCCGCACTACCCCTCTCTTTACCAAATTTAACACCCTTAAGGGCAGAAAACTCTTTTGGACTACTTTTAGTACCGACCAGATAGATTTAAACTATAAAAATCCCAAAGTTTTGATGAAAATGATAGATATACTTCTGTTTTATGTAAGAAAAGGAGCAGATATTATAAGACTTGATGCGGCCACTTATCTCTGGGTAGAATTGGGAACAGAATGTGCCCATTTAAAACAAACACATGAAATTATAAAGCTTTTTAGGGTAATTCTTGACGCAGTTGCTCCACCTGTATCCTTAATTACAGAAACCAATGTTCCTCATGAGCAAAATATCCAATATTTTGGCAATGGCTATGATGAAGCGCAAATGGTGTATAACTTCGCTTTACCCGCCCTTGTGTTATATACATTCCAAACGGAGAATGCTAAAAAGTTAACAGAATGGGCATCTACTTTAAAAAAAGTGTCAGATTGTGCCACTTATTTTAATTTCTTGGATTCACATGATGGCATAGGGGTCTTGCCGGTAAAGGGAATACTCACTGATGAAGAAATAGAAATGATGGCCTTAAGGGTGCTTGAACATGGTGGTCTTATCTCTTTTAGAAGCAATCCTGATGGGACTTATAGTCCTTATGAATTGAACATCACCTGGTATAGTGCCATCAATAAGGCAGGGGCCGATGAGAGTCAAGACCTTCAGATAAAAAGATTTCTTGCGTCAAGGGCGATTGCGCTTGTTTTTATGGGTGTACCTGGTGTCTATATTCACAGTCTTTTTGGTTCAAAAAATGATGCTGAAGCCGTTTTAATTGAAAAGCATCCAAGAAGTATAAATAGGAAAGTGGTCAAAGAGGACTCCTTAAAGAAGGCTTTAAATGACTACAATTCAACTACCTATAAGGTTTCAAAAGAGTTAAGTGAACTTTTAAATAAAAGAAGAACAAAGAAAGTCTTTCATCCAAACGCTGAACAAAAGGTATTAGATCTCAATGAAGCAGTTTTTTCTGTGGTGCGTATCTCTGTGGACAAAAAAGAGGCACTTTTAGCGGTGATAAATATTAAAAATGACACAGTTGATTTGCAGATACCTTATCAAAAAATTGGCTTTAAGGCCTCAAAATGGGAAGACATACTATCTGGTAAAAAGATCGAAGGAGATAAGGAATTTATTCAATTAACTTTGGAACCTTATGATATTTTTTGGTTGGAAACTAAATTATAAAGCTACCATTTCCATGACCAAAAGATACAAATGGAGCCATCTTTGAATCTTCCTGTATTAGGAGCCCTTTTTTTCCAAGGAAATCTGTTGCCAGAGTAATTATTATATTGAATAGATATAGTGCCAGGATGCCAATCAAAATATCCAAATCCATAAGTAAAGTCTGGGTCCCAAGGTTGTTGCTGGTCTGGATGAGGATACCAGTAAAGAGTAACATTTGCATACCACCATTTATAAATGGTGTATTTTATATTTAAACTCAATGACTGTTTACTGTGTTTATTACTTAAAGTAGCAAGGTCAAAGTAACGCGGAGTGTAATTATAATGAATAGAACATCCAATACCTCCTGTTTTATGCACAGTAAAAAGCCTTTCAATTTTTTGGGGCAAAACAAATTTCCAGCCCAAAGACCAAGTGCCTTCTTCAAAGGTGGTAAATTTTTCTCCTTTTTTAGGAAAAAGTCTATTACCGCCATAGTTTGAATACACCAAGCTAAAGGTATAGGGATGCCAATCATTGTAACCAAAGGTATATGAAAAATCGGGATCCCATGGAGCTTGATATTGAGGATGAAGGTAGCGATAAAAAGTAACGCTAAAAAACCAGTATGAAATGGGGTTATAAGTGATTGTAGCGGAAAGAGTCATATTTGCTCTGCGTTCGCCTTGTGTTCCTCCACCTATGGCATTCTTAGGGGGCACCTGTTTTAGGGGGTAACAAAACGAAAAACTTCCACTAAAGCCATGAAAAAGATTTCTCCATTCAGAAGGATACTCCTTTTTTAATAAATCTCTTAGCGGAAGGGAAAAAGAACTTGATATTCCTTTCATAATTTCAGAAACAGTTTCGTCAGCAGCAAAGGTTGGAAATAAATAGCTAATAAAAAGCAAAGCAACGATTATAACCAGCAGAAAAAGGAAACGTATTTTACCCATATAGAAAAATGGTTTCTTATCATTTTGTTTTACAAAATAGGATTAACCCCCTATTTTTCTAGCATATTCTTCTGTTTGTGTTTCAATAGCAACTCTAAAGACCTCCCATTTTAAAATGCATGTTTATTCCTTTTGAGATAAAGCATTGCCTCTAAAATAACGGCATTGGTATTGACATTAAGACATTTATTTACGCCTCCTTTTTCATAAATTCCTGCATAATACCCCATTTTGCTAGCACATTCTTTTTCTATTTTTTCCTTAAGCAACCGCGCATAGTCATCTCCATAAACTGCCCAAAAACCCAATGCCACCTTTGCACTGATACTTTTAAATTCTGGAAAGCCCTTTTTTAAATTGTGAGCTACAGAAAGCCAGGGGGCACCGTTAAGGACAACACAATTATAGATAAACCAAGGGGGGCTATCAATGCAATCTTCACTCACTGCAGTTAGAATGCCCTTTTCTTGCCATCTCTTTTTCTGCACTTGATAAAGGATTTCAGCAATTTGTCTGAATTTTTCGTCAATACCACCAAGCTCCATTTCTCCCAATAGAAAGGGCTCACTGGTAAGACATGACTTAGGTCGTTTATCATAGGGCAATTTAATGCCCAATACCTCTGTTTCTTTGGTTTCGCGATAATCAAGGGCATTGCTCACATCTATTCCCCAAAGCTTATATCCCATGGCAGCATATTGCTCATATCCTAGTCTTCCTTCTTGAAACAAAAGCTCCTTTTCACCATTAAAGAAGGCACAATGTATCTCTTTATTAAATTTAAGACGATTGAAATGCCATCTTTTGACTATCCTTAACACTTCTTCTTTCAATTCAGGATACCATTTTTGCGTAATCTTAAGCCAAATGAGTAGCCTACCAATGTCTATTGCCAACCAGCCGCTGCCTTTGTTGGAAGGCCTCTCTCTTAAATCTACCATTTTGCCTGTCTTTGTAGAATATTCACGGTTGGGGAGTTCATTATTATAAAGAGGTATACTGGAAAGGGTGCTCAAAAGCCTTTTTGTTTTGGTTAAAAACTCTCCCTTAGAAATAATACCCAGTTGTTCAGCAGCAATAAATCCTGCTAGGCCGCTAGCGATGTCCCACATAGTGGCAAAAGGGTATTCATTCACTCCATTCACAAATCCCGTGGTATTTTGATAGTTTTTTTCAAAATACTGCCAGGCGGTACGGGCTATTTTTAGGACTTCAGCATCTGGGATACCCTTTTTGGCTGGAGAAGTAAGTTTTTTTTGTGGAGAGATTTCTTCAGGGATAACTCCATGGATAGGAAGGGGCGTTAATTGCATGTTTTTAGGAGAAACCTCTTTTTCGTTAGAGGTCTTTTTCTCTTCAACGATGATAGGTTTGCCATGATAAACAGCGGTTCCTGGAGATATTGTTTTCTCTTTTGATTTCTTGACCCTTAACCCTGGTTTTGGGCCCACATATTTACTTAACGCCGTAGCCTCTTCAAGTTCAAGAAGGAATATATCTTTATCTTCCATACCGTAAGGCATACCTCTAGCACTAGAGCTAGCCCTTAGGTAATTTTTGATTTCCCTCACTTGTTTTGCTATTTTTTGCCTTTCTATTTCCCAACTACTCATACCATCTAAAAAGCATTTTATGGCCTGGCTCCAGGTTTCATAGGCCTTGGCATTATCTTCCTTTTCTAAGGCGATAGTGGCTAATACATAGGCCTGACCAGCAATTTTTAACTCCCAGGGTTCTGAATGAGTGGAGGTAAGGCGTTTGGCTACTTCTATCCAGCTCGTTGCCGCCTTATCATAGTCTTTTATTTTGTAAAGTAAAAGTCCTGGTCTCAAATAGGTAGCAAGGGTTTGCCCCCAGAGAAAGGATGGACAGATAACAACTATTATCATCAAGACAAGTAATAGATATTTAGATGCTGACATAGGTTACTCCTTTTCTATTCTGGCTTGGGCAAACATTTTCCCGTTCCTTTAAAGGGGTCTTGTAATATTGAGTCATAATAGGTTTGTGTAGTCTTGGGACTGTAAAGTTTGCCCTGCTTTTTATAAAGCAATACTTCAAGTATAATGGCGTTGGAGTTGGCAGTAATCACCTTTTCATAATCACCTGTTGTTTCCTGTCTGCCTTCATACCATCCTCTTTCTGGGTTATAAAGACACTGGACCGCCCTGATAAGAATATCTGTATAATCCGTATTCCATAAGGCCCACATTCCAAAGGCAGCCTTTGTTGCTATCAGTGTTGCTTTTGGGATATAAGTATTTTTGTCTGAAATGGTATTCCACGGATAGCCAGAGGCAAAAATACTATCATAAACAAAAAAAGGGGGGTTTTTTATCATGTGGTCGGTCCTTGCGGTTAAGATCTTTTCTTTTTTATATCGCAATGCTTGCACTTTATAAATGTTCTCAGCAATGTGTGCCATGATAGAATCGGTATGAACACTATCTAGAGAATGAACATCTTTTACTTTATCCCAATTAAATTCAAGCCCATCTAAAATAAAAGGAAGGCTTAAAACAGGCGTTAAGACCTTTGTTTCTCTAGGGTCTCTGGCATCATAAGGAATTTTTATGCCATAAATTTTTACTGTTTCATAAGGTTCTATCTTTGAAGCCTTTTTTGTATTAAATCCCCATGCCTGAAAGCCTTTGGCAGCGTATTCTTCATATCCTAATCTTCCTTCTTGAAATAAAACAAGTTTTCCATTTACCTTAATGGCACCATAAAGAGTGCCTTCTTCATCAAGAATATCACAAAAATTCCATCTCAAAATTGTTTTGTCTATATATTCAGCAAACACTGGATATTGTGCTTTGGCTATCTTTAACCAGATAAGCAATCTGCCTATATCCACGGCTGACCAGCCAATTTCTTCGGGCTGATTTTGATAGTTGACCATGGCCCCTGTTTGCGTGTTATAAAGAATGTTGGGTAACTTACCCCAAAAGAGGTCCATTGTGTTTAAAAAGGAAAGGAGTTTACTTAGGCGTTTATCAAATTCACATCTTTTGATTAGTCCTAATTGATGCGTGGCAATAAGAGCAGCTAAATAATCGGCAATATCCCACATGCTGCAGGAAGGGTAATTGTCCACAGAGTTAACGAGTCCTGTTTTGGGTTGATAGTTGTTTTCAAAATATCGCCAGGCAATTTTTGCCCATCGTTTTTCTTGTTCGGTTAGTTCTCCGTGTCTTCCTTGATGAAAAAGCCGCGAGTTTTTAAGGGCTACAATACCTTTATCAGCCGTTCTTACCGCTACCCCGCAACCTGCACATATGAGACATCCGGAAATAATTATTCCTGCAACTAGTTTGCAGAAGAAGATGGGCAGCAGCTTTTCTGAAATAGAGGAAAGCATTTTTCTTTGCCTATAAACGGATTTCTATTTACCTTATCCCAAAGGCTTTTTCTACCGCTGAATTTAAGCAGTTTGCCCTGAACTTTATAAAGAAGCTCTTCTAAAATAATACCGTTATTATTGGCTGTAAAGGTCTTTATTAAACCTCCATTGTTTTCATAATAACCTTCATAAAAACCTTTATCAGGGTCATAAAGATGAGAAACTGCACGAAAGAGAATATCTGTATAAGGCGTTTTCCATATCACCCAGAGACCAATCGCAGCTTTAGGAACAACAGAGGCAAATTGTGGCAAATATTCACCTGTTTCCGCAATTGTATTCCAAGGATAACCGTCTGTGTAAATAGTATCATATACAAAATAAGGAGGACCATCTAATTGATGTTCAGTGCGCGCGGTAAGAATACCGGTTACCAAATATCTTTTTTCTTGCACTTTATATATTCTCTGGGCAAAATTGGCGATAATTTTATCGGTGTGGGTTATGTCCTCACTGCTGTGGTCATAACCCGTATCCCAGTTTAATTCTATCCCATCCAAAATATAACTTTCAGACACGACATAATTATGAGCCTCGGTTTTGCGAGGATCCCTGGCATCATAAGGCACATCCACCCCATAAATAGGGATAAAGTTATATGGCTCAGGCATAGAAGCCCGCGTGGTATCAAATCCCCAAAGCTGAAAACCTTTGGCGGCATATTCTTCATAACCTAAACGACCTTCCTGAACATACTTAACCTGCCCGGTTTTTTTATCAAGGATGGCCCCATACATGGTGCCGTATTTGTCTAATATATGGCAAAAATTCCACCGCATAACAAAGTGGTCAATGGCATTAGCAAATTCTGGATAGCGTTCTTTAATAATCTTTAACCAGATGAGAAGCCTTCCTAAATCAAGAGCGGAAAAACCAATTTCAGCAGGCTGGTTGGCATAATTTACTTTGGTTGCGGTTTGCGTATTATAACATTTGTTAGGTAACTCTCCCCTGAAGAAATCTATTTTATTAAAAGTCTCTAAAATAGAATGCATCCTTTTGTCAAATTGGTATTTGTCAATCAGTCCTAATTCATACGCCGCTACTAACCCCGCTAAATAGCTAGCTGTATCCCACATGGTTGTGGAAGGGTAGCCATCGACAGAATTAACAAAGCCTGTATTGGGCTGGTAGTTGTTTTCAAAATACCGCCAGGCCACTTTGGCCATGTTCATTTCTAAAGGTGTTAATGGTCCATTACGGCCAGGATGAGTGCCTGCCGTAGATGCAATGACATTCCTTTTCTCCTGGGGTTTTGATATAGAATGGTTCAACATACTACAGCCTAAGCATGTGTAAAAAAGAATGAAAATAATCAATATCCTTCTTATTACCATCACCTCCCCTACTTGAGCAATGCGCAATGTAAAAATAGACATTACATATCATCCATTATCTCAATTGTTTAATCATGGTAAGGATATTTTTTCCGTTTTCTGTTTTATAATCTAATTTATCCATCAATTTATGCATAATAACCAGTCCTCTGCCACTCTCGGCTAAATCATAAGGATTTAATTCTTCAAGATAAAGTTTTTTAGGGTCCATACTTTTGCCTGTGTCACAGATTTTAAACACGACCTTTTCATCATCAATGCTAATGGCTACTTTCACTTTATGCCCCGATTTCTTTTCATAGGCATGTTTAATTGCATTAGTGCACGCTTCTACAACACAGAGTTCCATTTCATACGCCCTTATTTTACTCATCTTGAGAGACGAACAAATTTTATTTACTGCCATCCCAACTAAAGGGACATTTTCTAAACGACTATCAATTTCTAACTTTATTTCCTTTTTCATAAGTCACCTTTCCCCAAAGGGATGCATATCACTCTATTTATTATCAAGCCATGTTAATCCTAAAATAGACACATCATCAGAAAATTCCTCCTTGCCTTGAAAGGACTTTACATCTTTTAAGAGTAAATCAAATGCTTCAGAAAGCGACAATGAATGGTGTTTTAATAAAAACTCTTTTATTCTCTCTATTCCATAAAGGGTTCCTTGTGGTGAAACGGATTCGTTTACACCATCTGAAAAAAGCACAACTCTATCTCCTGGCGCAAGCTTGATGGTCTTAGATTCATCAAAACGAGGAAGACCAAAACCGATAGGTGGTCCCCCCTCTTTGATGTAATACGCCTCTCCCTTAGTAGAAGAGATAAACAGGGGGAAGGTATGACCCGCACGACAGAGAGAAAGTTCGCCTGTCTTGATATTTAAAATACCATATACCATTGTGAAATAGTGCCCCTGTGCAGCTAACATACTACTATATTCCTTGTCTAATAAAGCAATCACCTTCTTAGGGTGGTTAATTTCATAATGAGGTGGTTCAGACAGGGGAACTTTAAGCAGTCCTTTAGGATAAAGGTCTTGCGTAAGCCGACGATAAAGAGAGACCGAAAAAAAGGCAGCTACTACTCCATGGCCTGAAACATCTATTTGGTAAAGGCCAATGTGATTTTCATCCAGTCTGAAAACATTATAGATATCTCCAGAGACAAAACTACTAGGGATAAAGCGGGCGGCAAATTCTATATTTTTCATCTGCGGGAATCCAGTCGGTAAAAGACTTGCTTGTGTCTGCGCTGCAGCCTTAAGGTCCCTCTTTATTGCCTCATAGGCAATACGCAGTTTTTCATTACTTTGTTTAAGTCTTCGCTCAAGTTCTATAATCCTCTTTCCTGCCCCGACCCTTACCTTTAACTCCGCCGGGTCAAATGGCTTTACAATATAGTCATCTGCTCCTGCCTCAAGGCCCACAATAACATCCTTTTTTTCTCCTTTACCAGAAAGAAAAATTAAATAAACATAATGCGAAACTTCTGCCTTTCTAATGCGCTGACACAGCTCTATACCATTCATTTTAGGCATCATCCAGTCAATAATGGCTATTTGAATACTGTCTTTTTGCTGTTGAAATATCTCCCAACCTTCAGCTCCATCTTTAGCGCTCAGCACTTCAAAACCACAATTTTCTAAATGCTTCTGTAAAAGCCTTCTTGAAATAATATCATCATCAGCGATGAGCACCTTCATTGCTTTCTCCTGCAATAATAACTCTGTTACGTCCTTTTTGTTTTGCCTCATACAAGGCGTCATCAGCCTTTTTTAATAACTTTTCCAAATAAGCCTCCATATTATCTTCTAGTCTTGGTTTAGCTACTGTGCCACCTATACTTATAGTAACCTTCAGTTCAGTATCATTTATTATGATAGGTGTATTCGCCACACTCTGCCTTATCCTTTCAGCAATATCTCTTATAATTTGCCTGTAGCATATTTCAGGAATACCAATTATAAACTCTTCTCCTCCATACCGTCCTATAATATCATAAGGTCTTAAATTTTGTTTAAGCCTTTTCACTACCTCTTGAAGCACCTTATCCCCTACCAAATGTCCATAGGTGTCATTTATCTTTTTAAAATGATCCAGATCCGCCATAAAAAGGCATAAACTTGTTTCTTTGCGGGCACATCTTTCCAGTTCTTCTACAAGCCTTTGCCTCAGTGCCCTTCTGTTTAAAACACCTGTAAGCATATCCGTGGTGGCTAGGATTTCAAGATGGTGGTTAGCCTTTTTTAGTTCTTGTTCAAGTCTAACAATTCTTAAGCCTACATTTACTCTGGCAATGAGTTCTTCATGGGAAAAGGGTTTGGTTAAATAGTCATCTGCTCCTGCCTTCAAACCTGCTACAATATCCTGCTTGTTTTCTTTGGCAGAAAGAAAGATAACATAAACATAATGCTCTGTTTTCATCTGCCTGATTTTTTGACACATCTCCAGCCCGTCCATTTCTGGCATAAGCCAGTCGGTAATAATCAAAGAAATGTCTTTCTGATTTTCTGCAAATGCCTTAAGCCCTTCTTTGCCGTTTTCAGCCAATATCACCTGAAAGCCCTCTTTTTCCAACATCTTTTTTAACAACAGTGTGGTAACTGTATCGTCATCAACTATTAACACCTTTTCCATCTTTAAATTGCCCCTTGAGATACAAATTGTTCAAACGCCTTTAATTCTTGGGCTAGTTTTTGATAAATGGTTTCAAGGTTTTCGGACTGATGCTCTTTACCTGCATATTCAAGCTGGCACAGCAGTTCTTGAATGGAACTTAACCCTAAATTGGCCGCTGCTCCCTTTAAGGCATGTGCTAATTCAACAATGGTCTTAAAATCCTCCTTTGCCACCGCCTCTTTTAATGAAGAAAGTTTTGCCGGATAATCATTGATAAAAATATTTAGCACTTCTTTCAAAAATTCCTTGTCTCCTCCTGCCATTTCAAGGGCCTTACTCAAATCAAAAGAAGAAACAAGTTTTTGTCCTTCCTTTTTTACATCTTTCCCTAAAATGTCCTTTACCACCTTCTGCAGTTTTTTTACTTCAATAGGCTTGGTGATATAGGCATCCATCCCTGCCTTTAAACACTTCTGTCTATCTTCTTCAAAGGCATGAGCGGTAAGGGCAATAATGGGGGTGTGTTTATTAAGCTGTTTTTCTCTCTCACGTATGATTTTAGTGGCCGTAATCCCATCCATTTCTGGCATCTGCACATCCATCAGGATTAAATTAAATGCTTCCTTTCCTGCCATCTCTACTGCTTCTTTACCATTATTTGCAATTTTTATTTCCCATCCTTGCCTTTGCAAAATGGTTGAGGTAATCTTCTGATTTGTCGGATTGTCTTCTACCAAGAGCACCTTTAGCCTCGGGATAATTTCTTCCTCTCTTTTCTCCTGTTTTACCCTTCGTCTGTCTTGCGAAAGCAATTCTATGATAGTGTCATAGAGCCTTGACTGCCGAACAGGACGGATAAGGTAGCGGTCAGCCCCTATTCTTCCTGCTTTCTGTCTACTTTTGCTGGTATCACCAGAAGTTAACACAATAACGGGCACATCTTTATACCCCTTCATTTTTCGTATGCGTTGACACAACTCCAGTCCATTCATCTGCGGCATATGTTCATCGGTAATTATTAACTGATAAGGCTGTTTTTTTAAGCTATTTTTAAGCATTTCTAAGGCAGTAATGCCATCATCTGCTTCATCCACACTCATCTCCCACCTGCTCAGCATATCCCGCAAGATAATCAAATTAATGGGATTATCATCTACAATCAATACCTTTAATCCCTTAAATTCTACAGGTTTGAACTCCTCTTTTTCTTTTTCTGTGGCAATTGCAAAAGGAAGAATAAAATGAAATGTAGTTCCCTTGCCTACCTCACTTTCTACCCAGATTTTGCCGCCCATCATTTCTACAAAGTGTTTGGAGATGGTCAAACCAAGCCCTGTGCCACCATATTTACGGGTGGTAGAAGCATCCACCTGGGTAAAGCTTTCAAATATATTTTCTTGTTTTTCTTTAACAATACCAATGCCTGTATCTTGTACCATAAAGTGTAATACAACTTTATCTTGTTTCCTTTCTTTAACTTCTACCTGTGTTCCTACATGTCCCTTTTCAGTGAACTTAATGGCATTACCAACAAGGTTTGTAATAATCTGTTTTAAGCGTGTGGGGTCACCGATGACAAATTGAGGAACATCAGGTTTAATATAGGAAAAAATTTCTAATCCCTTCTGATATGCATTGGGTGCCAGAGCAAAGGTTGCTGCTTCTATAACTTCATGCAGGTCAAAGTCAATATATTCAAGGGTTAACTCGCCTGATTCTATTTTAGAAAGGTCAAGCACTTCGTTAATCACACCCAATAAATTATGCGCTGAAGTTTTCATCATCTCCAAGTAATCTTTTTGTTCCTCAGAAAGGTCAGTAGCACTGAGTAAATCTATTAAGCCCATAACGGCATTTAAAGGCGTGCGAATTTCATGACTCATATTGGCTAAAAATTCACTTTTGGCCTTGCTTGCCTTTTCTGCCTCTTGCTTTGCCTGCACAAACTCGGTTACATCCATGAGATTCAAAAGCACTCCTTCATATTTTTCATCCCGATAAATGGGCTGAATGCGCATAATAACATCTTTACCATTAAGTTTGCGCTGAACCACTACTGGTGGCGCATTGGGTGTAATCCGAAAATGAAAAACAATCTCCCTGATTTTTTTATAAGCCTCGGGTGGATGGATTTCTTCAAGCGTTTTACCGATAATCTCCTGGGGAAGACCGCCCAAAAATTGGTAGAAATATTCATTTACTTCAACAATCCGGTTTTTATTATCAGCAAATACCACTCCCTCCTCCATAACACTAACCATCGCCTTAAATTTAACAATTTCCCTCTTCAAATCCTCCTCTATGTCTTTTAGCTCTGTAATCAAACGCCATTCAAGTGCTCCTCCTAAAAATTTTCCTTTATCCGTCTTTAAAGGAACTATGCTTGTCAAGACAGGTAAGGCATTGCCTTCTTTATTAAAGCTAATAGTTTCAAACTGGAAAGGTTTACCTTCGAGGCAAAGAAACACCGCCTCTTTAATCAGGGCTTGCGTTTCTTCATCTTGATTAAACCAGCCTGTCTGCCATATTGGTTGCCCAATCACCTCTTCTTTTTTAAAGCCACTATTTTTAAGGGCGGTTTCATTGACAAACATAAGCCTGCCCTCTTCATCAAAAATGGTGACAAAACTAGTTAACGAGTTTAGAAGACGCAGATAGCGAATAAGTCCTTCTTCTCGCTGTTTAATTTCCGCAATATTTGTTCCCTCAATAACAATTTCCTTCACATCTCCTTTCTCATCTTCTAAGGGAGTGAAGCTGAAGAGCACAGGTATAGAACCACCCTTATAAGGCTTAATTTCTATTTCCAACCAGCTATGTTTTTTTTGTGAGATGGCTTCTTCAATGGCCTTTTTGATATTTTGTTGGACTGGTTTTTCAAAAATCGGTAGCAGCCACAAGGGTTGACGCAAAAAGTTTTCCACCTCTTTACCACATAATCCCAGAAAGCGCTTATTAGCAAAATGCAACACCCCAGCTTTATCCAGCACTAGCGCAAAATTGGACATGGTGTTAATCAGGTTGTAAGTCTGCCTTAACTCATGCTGCAGCTTGGTGGCTTGACTTATGTCTTCTATGGTTATACCAAAACTAAGCAATTGCCCTCTCTCGTTTATATTTGGCACCACTGACAGCCTTACTAAAAAGGTCTTGCCGTCTTTTTTACGCCCTACCACCTTCTTTACCTGCACACCCTCATGTGCCCTTTCCAACATTTTTTTCACTATCTTTTGGTGGTTATGAGCAAAGAACTCTGTAAATGGCCTTTCTAAAAGGCTATCTCTTTCTTTCTCCTCATAGCGCCACATGCGTAAAAAACTGGTGTTCACATGTTTTATTACCCCATCCTTTACTAGGGCAAATCCATAGAGGGCATTGTCAATGGATTGAACTAAGGAAGTGATTTTTTGCTGAAGGAGGCCTTTGACATTTTCCTCCCTTTCTAAAAGCGCCTCATGCATGAATTTAACATCGGTTAAGACCTCTTTTAAATGCCGTTCCAGATGACCAATTTCATCGTTAGAGGTAATCTCTAATTGGACGTCAAACTTTCCTCCTGATACCTCGGTTAAGATGTCCACAATTTCTTCCAGACGTCTTTTAGCTGGTGATGGAAGGTTATATGATTTCTTAACCGTCTTTTTAACAGGTGCAAAGGCACAAAAAGGCTGATTTTTCATATACTTAAAAGGATCAGTATCAGCCGTAAAACCAACCGCCGCAGTGGTTGCTCCTTCTGGCTTAAATCCCATTGCCTGCGCAAACTCAAAAGCCTCTTTGTTGTCAAATACCCTTTCTATAACGGCCTTGTAATCAACCTTTGCTGGAATTTGATTCCACCTTTGCATCTGCGAAAGGATCCAGCTGCCATATTCCGCATAGGGAAAAGGAATAAAATCAATCCTATCTGGCACACGATGTATTTTCCCTTCTTTATCTGTAAATTCTCCTATAAGCACCTCCTCTAGGGGTGTTTGGTCTTCTTCTTGAAGGTAATCTAAATAGGCAACAAGTTCCTGTGCGATTTTTTTCTTTCTTTCATCACTTGCGGTATGCAGTATCCACTCTGCCTCTATAACTGCCTTTATCAAGGCGTTATAGGTATTAGGGTAATTTTCTTTCAACCGTCGCTGGGTGGCAAAACCACAACAAGGGTGCCCAGGCCAAATGCCGCGTGAGAGGGTATAAATAAAGCCAATACCTTTATGCACTGCCACCTGAGACCAGGGCTCAGGTGCCATCATACCATCTATACCGCCCTTTTTTAAATAATAAGGCATCCGTGGCGGAGATACATCAACAATTTTGACATCTTTAAGGGGATTAATGCCATAGGTGGCGAGAAAATGACATAGGAGATAATAATGCATAGAAAAAATATAAGGGACAGCAATGGTAAAGCCCTTCATGTCCTGAACATTTTTAATGCCCATATGCCGACGCGCCAGTGTCAGGGCAGCGCCATTTATATTCTGCACTAAACTCAAGATCACTTCTGCTTTTTTGTCATCCAATCCCAGATATGTTGTCAGCGGTGTGGACATTAAGACATGGGCTGCGTCTACTTTACCATGCACAAGTAATCCCTTTACACCTGCCCAACTGGCAGCTGGCTCTAAATCGATGTGAAGACCGTATTTTTCAAATAATTTGTGATGATAAGCATACAAAAGCGGCATAGAGCAGGTAATAGGCATGTAAATAACTTTTAATTCTTCTTTTTCTATTTTAGCAGACATCTTCACCTCCAGAAGCTTTAATTCTCATATGTTAATAAATTTATGCCAGATTACTTACTGGACAGCCCTGCCAAAAACAAGCGTAAGGTCATCTCTCTTACCGGGTAGAACTGATTAACTCAATAATCGCCCTTTGTTCCTCAGAAAGCCCTTCTGCTTCCTTTCTGGCATCATCTACAATCCAGCCCACATCTGTCTCTTCTATGTCTAAGGAAATGCCAAAGGGGTTGATTAAATATTTGCCAGCAACGATTTTTTCTGTTAAATGTGCAATCCCACTTACTTTCGTATAGTCCATAATAATGCTTTTCTCTATATATGCACCTGTTTCTACAATACAACCAGCACCAATCATTGTTGGTCCGATAATTTTTACTCCATTTTCTATTTTCACACTTCCCCCAATATAGACTGGAGGCACAATCTCTACCTTTGCAAAATCTATACTTGTATTAATGCCTACCCACACCCCGGGTTTTATCTCTTTCCCATAAGGGTTGACCCCATTTACCTTGCCTTCAATAACCATGGAAATTGTTTTAAAGTAATCAGGCGTTGTGCCTATATCTAACCATTGAAAGGGAATGTTTACACCATAAAAGGGTTCTTTGGCTCCTACCAAGCGCGGCAAAAGGTCTTTACCAATATCAAATTCTTGACCAGAAGGAATATAGTCAAATATCCGTGGATTAAAGACATAAATACCGGTATTGATGGTGTTACTTAAGGCTTCTTCTATTTTGGGTTTTTCCTGAAATTTAAGCACTTTGCTATCATTATCGGTAACCACTACGCCATATCTATAAACCTCTTCCTTAGGCACTTCTTTTAGCACTACTGTTGCTACTGCCTGAGAGGACTTATGAAAGTCCATGACCTTTGTTAAATCTAAATCAATAATGGCATCTCCACATAAGACCAGAAAGTCATCATCAAAAAAACCAGAAAAGTCCTGTACCTTTTTCAATCCACCGGCTGAACCAAGCCCCATGGGCACAAGCTCGCCTTTGACTACCTTTCCCTCTAAAGAATAAGCAATATGCACCCCGTAATTCACCCCATTTCTAAAATACTCTTCTATTTTGCCTGCTAAATACCCTACCGTAACCACAATTTCATCAAATCCATGCCTTTTTAATAGAGCAATCAAAATACTCATTAAGGGCCTGTCAATAATAGGCACCATGGGTTTGGGAACAATATAGGTCAAAGGCCGCACACGCGTGCCTTTCCCTCCGGCTAAGATTACCGCCTTCATCCTTTCCTCCTCTTGAAAATATTAACTTTACTAGCCAGCTAATGCTTCTTCCCTAGAGGGAAAGAGCTTCATCACCTTATGTAAGCGTGTAATCTCAAACAGCTCTTTTACTAACTCTGATAACCCACACAATTTTAAATCCTTTCCCCCTGCTTCTTTTAAACGCTTAAAGATAGATACAATCACGCCCAGGGCAGTACTGTCCATAAACTCTACTTGGTGTAAGTCTAAGATCAGCTCTCTTTCTCCCTGTCCAATCAAGGAAACCAAAAAGTCTTTAAACTCCTGGGCATTAGTTACATCTATACGATTTGCCACTGGCTCTACTACGATTTTATCGTCATATCTTTCTACTTTGTTTTCCATTTTAATCCCCTCCTGCATTTTTCCCCATCAATCTGAAGATTGGCCCATGTGTTTTAAAGTATAATGCTTCTAAAATGACTGCATTTGTATTGCAGTTAATAGACCTATTTATCTCTCCTGTTTTTTCATAAACACCTGCATACCAACCCTTGTTTTTATTATAAAGATTTTTAATCCTTTTTACAAACTTTTTTGTATAATCTGTGTGGAAAAGATAATACCAACCAAAACTGGCCTTGGTGCTTAATAACTTTAAGGCATTTATCTCTTCTCCTTTATCCGTAATTGCCTGCCAGGCCTCACCATTTACAAATACACAATTGTAAATAAAATAAGGTGGCCTATCCAAATGATCCTCGGTAACCGCTGTTAAAATACCTGTATGTTTATATCTTTCTTCTTGTGCTTTATACACCCGATAAGCAAATTCTTTTGAATAATGATCCCAGCCAAATTCTAAACCATCTAAAATATAAGGCTCACTTAACACATAATTATTAGCCCCGCTGTGTTTTTTATCCCGTTTATCATAGGGCACTTTTATACCATAAATATCCACAAAGCCTAAAAATTTCTTGTAATCAAGCGCATTTGTGGCATCAATCCCTAAGGCAGCAAACATCTTTGCTGTGAATTGTTCATAGCCCAGCCTTCCTTCTTGTAATAAAGATTCCTTTCCCCTCTTATACTTCATACCAAAAAACATACCCTTTTGGGCCAGATGTTTAAGCTTAAAGCGTTTTAGAAACTGCCTTATTTGGGCATTGTATTGGGGAAATTCCCAGTTAATTATGCTTAAGGGAATAAGGACACGGCCTATGTCAATGGCACTCCAACCTATACCTTTTTCTGTGGGTTTGTTTGTATAATCTACCATCTGAGCTGTCCGCGTATCATAAGCCTTGTTTGGTAGTTCATGGTTATAAAAAGGCATATGACAAAAAGTATCTAAAATTTTATGTAAACGCTTATCAAACTCTGTCTTGTCAATCAAATTGAGCTTATAGGCCGAAATTAAGGCCATTAAATAATTGCCTGTGTCCCAAAGAGTAGTGGAGGGAAAACCGTCAACGGAATTTACTAAGCCAGTATTTTTTTGATAATTATTTTCAAAATAGCGCCAAGCAATTTGGGCGTAAAGTCGTTCTTCTGGCGTTAAAGGAGAGGGAAGCCATTGCACTTGAGGAGCAGTTTTCTCTATCTTTATGGTAACTTCTGGCACGGTAAACTTGGTTTCCAATTTTTTAAGCTCATACACCAAGACTGTGCCCAGAATTAGACCCAGAATCAATGCAATGTGATTTCTAGCCTTTAAAACACCTTCTCTAAAAAGCCTCATGTTCATTATCTTTCTCCTCCCTCTAATTTCCAACAAGCTGCCCTCACTATCACCATTAAAGCAGAGAGATTATAAATACTCCATATACAATTGATGGCAAAACCAGCATAATTGTGTCTATGTCCTGTCAAAAGCAAAATAGCATTAAATAACAGTCCGGCTAAAGTAACAACGATAATAACCAATTGCGGTCTGACTAAACTTAAAAAATTACCGCTTTGTCTTGTTTTAGGTGTAACCCTAAATTTGATTTTCTCTCCTTTTAATACCTTCCAATAGGCTTTAAAAACAATAGGAAAACTAGCAATGTAATATTGACTGCCACGCGTAGAGCTCACTCCCCAGGTAGCAATCATAAGCGCTATTTCATTGAGAATAAGAAAAGGGATAAGATGTATTAAAAAGTTAAGCGAATATGCCTTAACCGGAGGAACACCTGTAAAGAGATAAACAATAGGTGCACACAAAAATGTCATATTCCAGATTGCCCCAAAATAACTCCACATAGTTGTCATATACATTAATCTCTGTCCCAGGGTTAACCCCTTACGTTTGAACAAAAGCCGTTCTTTTTTGGCAATGTCTAAAGTGCCACCGGCGTATTTGAACCTTTGGATAGTCCAGGTAAGTAAATCTTGAGGAGAAAGCATTTTGGATAACACCTCTGGATGTAAGACAGAGGTCCAACCTTCATCATGTAAGGTGATAGAGGTATATAAATCCTCAGAGACATGGTAGACAAAATACTCTACATCTAGATCTTCGGCCTCATCCTCTTTTTCTTTTAGTCTTTCGGCATAGCGTTTCAGGGCAACCTGTTCAACCACGGTGCGTCTTTGAATAGAAGTGGCACCACAACAAAAACTTGCATTATAGGCATTTCGGCGCCGTTGAATAACATCAAAAAACATCTTATTGTTATTACCAAATGGGTCTTCTCCCACCTTTATAGGACCTACCAGGCCTTCTATGCCACTTCCTAAAATCTCTCCCAGCTTTCCTATTTTTTTGCCAAGATATTTATTTAACCTCACCCCTTCAGGTATATCATAAAACCATTGTGGCGTTTGCACCCATGCTACTTTGGGGTCCCGAAAGTAACCCATTGTTTTTATAAGCAAATCTGGAAACACACGGGTATCTGCATCACAGATCACAATAAAATCCCCTTTTGTCTGCGTTAAAGCGTGGGCTAATGCCCCTGCCTTATACCCCTTACGGTTATCCCTTGTAATCCTCTCTATGCCTTCATCTGTTGCCATCTTTACCATTTCAGGGTTTTTACTGTCATCAAGCAGATATATCTTTACATTCCAACTCGGTAATTTCTTCACCTTCTTCGCAGCTTGCACACTCAAGCGCACCAATTCAGGCTCTTCATTATACACAGGAAAATAAATATCTATGTTTATTGGGCGATTTCCAATAAAGTTTTTATATTTTTCCTCTACTACATCGGCCATGGTTTCAGGAAGGGATTTTTGTTCAAAATCTCTTATCATCCAGAAATTTAAAAAGGTTAAAATTGTGCCCACGAAGGCCAAACTTTCGGCGATTACCAAGGGAATAGCAAACCATAAAGCATGGGGATTGAGCGATTCCGCCCAACGCCAATGTAAATACCATACTCCTAAGATGATGGTTGCGATAGCTAAAACTTGAAAAAGCACTTCTAAGGTAGCGGAATAAGGCTGAGGAGGCTCGGGCCGACGATGTTCAAATTTTTGAAAATAAAAATCCATAGCTACACCCCGTCTCAATTTGTAGTTTGGTCACCAACATCTTAAAACGCCCATTTATAACTATTAAAACTCACCAGTCTGCCATTCTTATAGAGATTAACAATGACCTTTTTCTCCCCATTTCTGACTTTCACCGTGCCCACCTTTTGCAGGCTGTTTTCTTTTATATTGACTGCCTTTTCCCCTAAGGCCAAAATTTTATTGTCTTTATCAAAAACCACCCATTTCACCTGCAAGTTAAAGGTCTGAAGCAAATCATTAACTACAAAGATCTCTATTTCTTTGTGTTTTTCTTGTAAACGCGCAATCGGCAATAAAGGCTGATAGGCATGTTTGAGACTAAAATAGGCCTTTTTGGGTGCTTGATAATAATCCACAATACCCCAATTGATAGAGGGCCAGGTTTCTCTAAACATAAATTGAAAGATCGCCCCTAGGGGATGAAACTTTTGCAAACGCAAGTTTTCGGCTGCATATTTTATTAATTTTGCCTGATAATTTTGGGTATTGGCAATAAATGCAAGAATATCATTGCCCATAGGCACTTTGGCCAAGTCAAAAGTCTCATGGCGCTGAAAGTTATGATATTCCCATATTTGCCAATCTTTTTCACTCTTTGGGAATAGAGCCTTTAAAGGAATAATTTTCAACAAAGAGACCAGGTCAGGTAATGCCTGGGCGCCAAATTCGGCCACTAAAGGAGTTTTAGAGGGCCTGGCATAATCTTGATATGTGCCTGAATACCAACCATACCATGGATGTTCCTCGGTAGCGGAAATAGCCTTTACATATCTTGTTTGGTCCTCTTCTTTTAAAGCAGCATATATTGACTCATCTAAAATTTTATTTTGTTGGGGCTCATAATCATCATACTTATACTTCATCCACCAGGCATCCCAGGGTGGCTCGTTATGTCCACACCAGGCAACAATAGAAGGATGGTTATAAAGCTGATTAACCATTTCCCTTGCCTGTTTTACTGCCTCTGCCCTAAATTCTTTATCATCACTATATCCCCACTGTAAGGCAAAATCTTGCCAGACCATAATGCCCATTTCATCAGCCAGTTGATAAAACATTTCGGGTTCAATATGCGCATGTACCCTTATAATGTTAATATTGGCTTCTTTCATCATCTGCAAATCCTTTAAAAAACGCTTCTTTGTCATCTCTGCCAACCAGCAAGAAGAGATATAGTTTGTGCCCCGTAAGAAAATTCTTTTGCCATTTAGATACCAGAAGCCGTTTTTATCCACTTTTATAGACCGGATGCCAAAGACATATTTTTTTGTAAAAAGGCAATGGCCTGGATAAGAAAAGACCTTTGCCTTTAAGTAATAAAGATTTGGTGCACCATAATCCCAGCTTGCCCACAATTTGGGATTAACCACTTTAATCGTAAAAACATATTCCTTTCCTTTTTTCTTCTGCTCTATTTCTTGCTGGAATGTCTGGCTCTTCCCTTTAAAATTAAAAGGTAAAACACAAAGACAAATCTTAAACCTATCTTCATCAGTAAACTTTTCTAAAACAAACTTAACTTTAAGGATAGCTAATGCTTTATTTTTCAAAACCGGAGTGATTTTTACCTTTTTTATTCTCACCTTATCATAGACAACGATATTAACATCTCCCCAGATGCCACCAGAATTTTTATCCTGTCCTTTTACAGACCATGCTCCCCCAGGGCGCGTGTCATGGTGATTAAGCACGCCTTTAATCAAGGTTTTTCTCAAACTCCAATACTCGCCTATGGGCTCAAAGGGACTATCCACACGGATAGTAATGGTATTTTTTCTTGTCCACAACACAAAATCAGTAATATCAAAACAAAAGCTTTGAAAATACCCCTCATGTGAACCCACAAATTTCCCATTGACCCAAATATCGGCAAAGTAGTCTATCCCTTTAAACTCAACAAACACCCTTTTCCCCTTATATTTAGGAGGCAAGAAAAAAGACCTTTGAAACCACACCACACCACAATGATCAATACCTGCCAGATACCAGTTAGTGGGGATTTTCATGGTTTTTTCTGTCCCGTGAAATCTATAAAGTTGCATGAGCGGTGTGGGTTTGACCATAACTTTATATCTCCATAGGCCATTCAAGGAGATATAATCAGGATATGCCAGGGCATAAGAGGCACTTAAGCCTATCCATATCCACACCCAGATTTGAGCAAGTTTTCTCATAGAACATCTCCCTCTGCACAGGCAATAGGGATGTAAATAACTTTTAATTCTAATTTGCGAGCAAAATTTATGCCAGATTACCTACTGAATAACCTTACCATGCTACCTGAAATAACTCTTAACT
>Ga0190306_1000205_pt1 | contig 22855 bp, 21 predicted proteins | sample 48700734_MG_FD_161657 | JGI IMG/M metagenome (GOLD analysis project Ga0190306, IMG submission 161657) | Hydrothermal vent sediment bacterial communities from Southern Trench, Guaymas Basin, Mexico - 4870-07-3-4_MG | ecosystem: Environmental > Aquatic > Marine > Hydrothermal vents > Sediment ... | reverse complement strand
AAGAAAACAAATAAGACATTTCCTCACTTTCCTTCACCTCCTTTCCTTATTTATTTTTTAAAATCCAAATTTTTTTGAAGTATAACATAAAAATGCATATAAGTCAAGGTTAGCAATTGGCAGTTGGCTATTAGCTATTGGCAATTGGCTATTGGCAGTTGGCAATTAGCAATAAAAAAGAAACTTATAGAAATTTATTGAAACTTATTGTTTTAAGCAAGATTCTAGCGCAAAGCGAAAAGCACAAAAGTAAGTAAATCTAAAATCTTAATTTAAATTAAACAATGAATTTCCATGAATTTCAATTGTATTTCTATGAATATCTAATTGAGAATTAGTTTTGAGATTTTAAAATGCAATAATACCAACTTCCTAACCTTTACCCGCCCAAGTTTTGCGAAGCAAAATTTAGGCGAGCTTCCTAACCTTTTAATCCTAAATAAAGGTTTATAGTTTAGAATTTAAATTGACTATTGAAAAGAAATAACTAAAATTATCAATAATGGAAAAAATTATTCCTCGACCAATAAGTGAAGAAGTTAAAGAGTCCTATCTTGATTACGCTATGAGCGTAATCATTTCCAGGGCGTTACCTGATGTCAGAGATGGTTTAAAGCCAGTAGCTAGAAGAATTCTCTGGACAATGTGGCAAGATGGCTTGAAAGCTGAAAGTAAATTCAAAAAATCAGCCAGTGTTGTTGGTAGTACTTTAGCCAGATATCATCCTCATGGTGACCAAGCAGTTTACGAAACAATTGCTCGCTTAACCCAAGATTTCTCCTTAAGATATCCTTTAATTGAAGGTCAAGGAAATTGGGGCTCGATTGACGGTGATTCACCAGCCAGTATGAGATACACTGAATGTAAACTGGCAAAAATTTCTTCTCTTTTATTAGAAGACATTGAAAAAGAAACTGTCGACTGGCAAAACAATTATGATGGAAGTTTAAAAGAACCAACTGTCTTGCCAGCTAAACTACCAAATCTTTTAGTTAATGGCACTATCGGCATAGCCGTTGGTATGGCTACTAATATCCCACCCCATAACTTAGGCGAAGTAATTGATGGATTAGTTTACTTTATTGATAATCCAGAAGCAAAAATTGAAGAAATTCTCAAATATATCAAAGGACCGGACTTTCCAACTGGCGGTTATCTTTTAGGCCGAAAAGAATTAAAAGAAATTTACACCACTGGCCGAGGTAAAGTAATTATCAGAGGAAAAGTTGAAGTTGAAGAAGAAAAAAATAAAAATTATCTTTTAATTAGCGAAATTCCTTATCAAGTTAATAAAGCCGAATTAGTTAAAAAAATCGCTCTCCTTAGTCAGGAAAAAATTATTGAAGGAATAAAGAATATCAGAGACGAATCAAGTCGAGAGGGTTTAAGGATAGTCATTGAACTTAAAAAAGAAGTTATTCCTCAAAAAATAATCAATCAATTATACAAACATACTGAACTCCAAAAGGCATTTCATTTTAATATGGTTGCTTTAGTTGATGGCATCCAACCACAAACTCTCTCTTTAAGAGAAATTCTTTCCTATTATTTAAAACATCGAGAAGAAGTTGTTTTAAGACGAACTTCTTTTGACTTAAAAAAAGCTAAAGAAAGAGCTCATATTTTAAGAGGACTAGTTAAAGCCATTGGAAAAATAGATCAAGTTATTGCTTTAATTAAAAAATCAAAAAATGTCCAAGAAGCATCACTTAAACTCCAAAAATTCCTTAAAATTGATGAAATTCAAGCCAAAGCTATTTTGGAAATAAAACTTCAGAATTTAGCCAAGCTTGAAAGAGAAAAGATAGAAAATGAATTAAAAGAAAAAGAAAAGTTAATCAAAAAATTAGAAGAAATTTTAACTTCTAAAGAGAAATTAAAAAACATTATTAAAAAAGAACTTTTAGAAATAAAAGAAAAATTTGCTGATAAAAGAAGAACTCATTTTCTTGACAAAGAAATCACTCCTCTTAAAGAAGAAGATTATCTAACTGAAAAAGAAGAAATAATCCTTTTAAGTAAAGAGGGTTTTATTAAAAGAATTCCTCTTGTTTCTTTCCGTAGTCAAAAAAGAGGTGGCCAAGGAATTTCTCTTTTTGGTTCACAAAACAACGACTCTATTGAGAAAATTGTCAAAACAACTACTCTTTCAAATTTACTTTTCTTTACTGATAAAGGTAAAGTTTATCAAATTAAAACTTATCAAATTCCAGAATCAACCAGATTAGCCAAAGGAAGGGCTGTTTTAAACTTTCTAGAGATAGGCAAAGAAGAAAAAATTTTAGCAATTCTTTCTTATAAAGAGAAAATTAAAGAAAAAAAGAAATATCTAATTATTGCTACTAAAAATGGTTTAGTCAAAAAAACACCAATAGAAGAGTTCTACAATGTTAGAAAAAACGGTCTTTTAGCTATCAAGCTTAATAAAAATGACTCTTTGGTTTCAGCTAAGTTCTCTTCTGGCGAAGACGAAATTCTTTTAACAACTAAAAACGGGCTCTCTATTAGATTCAAAGAAAAAGAAATTAGACCAATGGCTCGATTTGCTAGTGGAGTAACTGGCATCAAACTAAAAGAAGGTGATGAGGTTATTTCTTTAGTGGTTGTTAGTCAAGAAAATAAAAATTCTGACTTACTTTTCTTAACTTCTCTTGGTTTTGCTAAAAGAACTAAGGTCAGCCAGTTCAGAGGCCAAAAGAGAGGAGGCCAAGGAATTAAAGGTATTAAACTAACTAAAAGAAATGGCAACCTTGTCTTTGTTGATATTCTTGACCAAGAAGAAAGTTTAATTATTGCTACTCAAAAAGGGATGGTCATTAAAACTCCTTTATCTTCAATTAGAAAAATTTCCCGACAAGGACAAGGAGTTAAAGCTATCAAACTAAAAAGTGGCGATTTTGTCCAAGGAGGAATAATTGTTTAGATTTATGAATGAAATAAACAAAACTAAAAAATTATTTATTTTAACTGGAGCGGTTTTTCTTATTTTGATTCTTGTTTTCCTTACTGGTCTTTTTTCTAAAAAACCAAAAAAGAAATCTTTAAAACTAGTTATTTGGGGACTTGACTCGCCAGCAGTTATTAATCAGGTTTTGGCTCCCTATCAAGAAAAATATCCTTACCTTGATTGTCAATACCAGCAAAAAAATGAAAAAACTTATTATCAAGAATTAATTGATTCTTTTGGCACAATTGAGGCACCAGATGTTTTTGTTATTAAAAACACCTGGTTAGATAAATTTAAAAAAAGAATCGTCCCTTTTAATCTCCAAGCAAAAGAAATAAAAAAATATTTCCCTGAAGTAGTCTGGACTGATGCAGTTAGAGAAGGAAAAGTCTGGGGCTTGCCAACTTCAATAGATACTCTTGTTCTGGCTTATAATTTAGAAAAATTCAATCAAGAAGGTATTGCTTTGCCACCAAAAACTTGGCAGGAATTTATCGAAGATGCTAATCTTTTAAAAGAAATTGATGGAACTGGCAAAATTATTAAACCAGGTGCTTCACTTGGTTCAGTAGACAATATTGAAAACTTTTTTGATATTCTTTCTTTAATAATGCTCCAAAAGGGCGTTCAAATCACTTCTCTAAACAAAAAATCCCCTTCTTTGGCAAGTCAAAATTCAGCCCTTGAAGCTCTAAATTTTTATCTTCAATTTGCTGATCCAAAATCAGTAAATTATGCTTGGGATAAATCTTTAAAAAATTCTCTTGATTCTTTTGCTTGGCTAGAATCGCCAATGATTTTTATTTACCAAAAGGACATTAAAAGAATCAAAGAAAAGAATCCTAAACTTATTTTTGAAATTTCTCAAGTTCCTCAATTTAATCTTTCTCAGCCAGTAAGTTATTCAAGTTATTATCTCTGGGTTGTTTCTTGGAAAAAAAATTGGTTAGAAGCTCAAAAATTAGTTGAATATCTAACTTTAGGACAAGGAGCTAAAGATTATTTAAACTTGACAAAAAAGCCACCGGCTTTAAGATTTTTAATTAAAGAAACTATTAAAGATCCTGATTTGAAAATTTTTTCTTACCAGGCGTTGATTGCCAAATCATATTGGCAACCTGATCCTTTTGCTCTTGAAAAAATATTTAAAGATATGGTAAAATCTGTTTTGTCAGGCAAGAAAGAACCAATTGGAGCTTTGAAAATTGCTTCAGATAAAATTTCTTTGTTAACTGGAAAAAGATGAAAAAAATAAAAGATCTTTTTAATTATTTTTCTTTGCTTTTTTGTTTTTTACCTTTAGTTGTTTTGGCCGTTGAAATTCCTAATCCTTTAAATACTACAAGCTTTACTGAGCTTCTTAATAGGATTCTTGATTTTCTAATAGAAATTGGTATGCCTATCAGTGCTGCTGCTATTGCCTATGCTGGTTTTCTCTTTTTGACTTCTGAAGGAGAGGAAGATAAAATCAAGAGAGCTAAAAAAACTCTTTTCTGGACACTTATTGGCGTTTTCATTGTGCTAGCTTCTAAAGGTTTTGTTTCAGTCATTAAAGATATTTTAGGAGTAAAATAAAATTAAAAAAGGTCGGTAAAAAATTTTAAATTTAAAAAAGTCGGTATTTAAAATAAAAAATGAAAAAAATCATCAAGTATTCAAAACTTCTTCCTTGGTTGATTATTTTAAATCTTCTTAGTTTACCAAACTTGACTTTCGGCGCTATTGGCGATTATCCTCCTACACCTAGACCACCTGCCAGTTTCGAGACTGCCGAAGATGTCATTGACCTCATTGACAGAATAGTTGATTACATTTTATTTGCTTTAGTAATACTTTCAGCTGCTTTCATTGCTTTTGCTGGTTTTACTTATGTTACGGCTGGTGGAAATGAGGATAAAATTAAAAGAGCCAAAAATTATTTGGTTTGGGGAGTTTTTGGTTTGGTTTTTGTTCTTGGTGCTAAGGGAGTTCTTTGGATTATCTGGAATTTAATTAGCTAAAGCCAAAAGTAAGAAGGTGTTTACTTTTTCAAAAAGATCTCTTTTCTTTAAAAAAAGAGAGGAAATTTCTTTTCTTCTAAAAAAAGAAAATTCTTGGCTAATCCTTTGGTTTGGTCTTTTTTCTTTTTTCTTTCTTTTTTCTTTGTTCAAAAATCCTCCAAGTAAAAGCCAATTTTCTTCACCAAAACAAAAATTAACCTCTTTAAAAGAAATCAACCTTCTTTCTCAAAAAGACGACTATTTTCTTAAGAATCTTTTTCTTAAACCAGAAAATTCTTTTATTAGTCAATTAAATTTTATTAACCAACCAATTCTTAGCAATAAAAACAATTTAATTTCCTTAACTCTTTTTAAGCAATCTTTTGGTAAAGAAAAAGAGAATGTCCTTCACTATCGAGTAAAAAGAGGCGATACTCTTTATGGAATTGCTAAAAAATTTTCTATTTCTCTAAATAATCTTCTCAATTTGAATAATCTTCGGAAAAATTCTCTTTTAAGAGAGGGCCAAGAAATTATTATTTCTTCGGTTTCTGGTATTCTTTATCAGATTCAGGAAGGAGAAAGTTTAGAAAAAATTGCTGAAAAATTTCATTTAAAAAAAGAGGATTTGTTAAAATTTAATAATTTAACTGAAGAAGAAGTCCAGTCCAAAAAAGTTATTGTTATTCCTGGCAAGCATAGTTTAGGAGTAAAAAGAGAAAAAGAAAAAAAGACATCTCTTTCAGTTATTAAAGGATATTTCTCTTTACCAACAACTGGTTGGATAATTAAAAAAATTCCTAAAGAAAATGCTGTTATTTTTAATAACCTTTGCCAAACACCAGTTTTCTCTTCAAATGAAGGCTTAGTAATTGAGAAAAAAATTGGCTGGAATAAAGGTTATGGAAATTATTTAGTTATTCGTCATCCTAATGGTACTAAAACTTTCTATGCTTCTTTAGGAAAAATTTATGTCTCTTTAGGAGATTATTTGAAAAAAAGAGAAAAAATTGCTTTAACTGGAAATAATACTTTAGAAAAGAAAAAATGTTTTCTTTATTTTGCTGTTGAAGGTGCTAAAAATCCTTTCTTAGATTAAATCTTGACTAACTTTTGTTCGATAATTAACTGCTAAAAAAATATCATTAACAGAAATTTTCTCTCTTTGATTTAAATCAGCAATTGTCCTGGCTACTTTCAAAATTTTAAAATAAGAACGACCAGAAAGGCTATATTTATCAACAGCTTTTTCCAAAAAATCTTTAGCTTCTTTAGTTAAAAAGGCAAATTTTTCGGTTGTTTTAGAATCCATTTCACTATTTGTTAAAAAGGGCAGATTTTCTTTTCTAAATCTTTCAGTTTGAATTTTTCTAGCAATTTCAACTTTTTTTCTAATTTCTTCTGAACTCTCAATTTCTTCTCTTCTTTCTTGATATTGAGAAGAAATTATCCTCGGCACTTCTATCTGAATATCAATTCTATCCAAAAAAGGGCCAGAAATTCTTTTTTGATAGCGAGCAATCTCTCTTGGTGAACAACGGCATTCTTTGTAAGGATCGTTATAATAACCGCAAGGACAAGGATTCATTGCTGCTAAAAGAATAAACTTAGCTGGAAAAGTTAAAGAATGTCTTGCTCGGGAAACAACAATTTCTCCTTCTTCTAATGGCTGGCGTAAACCTTCTAAAACATTCCTGGCAAATTCTGGCAGTTCATCTAAAAAAAGAACTCCTCGATGAGCCAAACTAATTTCCCCAGGTTTTGGTTCTGAACCACCGCCAAGAATAGCAATCTGCGAAGAACTATGATGAGGATGTCTAAAAGGTCTTTCGGTTAAAATTCTTTTTTTAATTAAGCCAACACTTGAATAAATTCTATTTATTTCAATTAATTCTTCTTCTGATAAAGAAGGTAAAATTGAAGGAAAGGCTTTAGCTAAAAGAGTTTTGCCTGAACCAGGCGAACCAATCATTAAAAGATTATGACCGCCAGCAGCAGCAATTTTTAAGGCCTCTTTGGCTTCTCGTTGGCCTTTTATCTGATTAAAGTCAAATTCTGAATTTTTTCTCTCTAAATTAATTTTCTCTCTTTTAGCAGGAGGAATTTCTTTTTCTAAATAATCAATAACTTCTTTAAGAGAAGAAAGAGGAAAAAGATTAAGATTTTTAATTAAAGATGCCTCTGAAAAATTTTCTTTAGGAAAAACAAGATTTTTAATTGCAAATTTTTTTGCCATTAAGCCAATAGAGAGAATGCCTTCAACTGGTCTAAGTCGGCCATCTAAAGATAATTCACCAACAAAAAGAGTGTTTTCGATTTTCTCATTAATTCTTAGTTGTTTACTAGCTAAAAGATAACCTAAAGCAATTGGTAAATCAAAAAAAGAACCTTCTTTTTTAATATCAGCTGGAGCTAAATTAACTATTATTTTTCTTTGTTCTTTAGCCGGAGAAAGAAGATTAAAATTTTTTAAAGCTGAGGAAATTCTTTCTTTAGATTCCTGAATAGTTTTATCAGCCAAACCAACAATATTAAAAGAAGGCACCCCTCTAAAAGCGTCAACTTCTACTTCAACTGGCAAAGCATCAATACCAAAAATTGTTGCCGACTTTAGAGAGATAGTCACGATTTATTTTTTATCTCTTTGATAATTTTTTCAAAAATTTCTGGTTTGTTTTGAGCGATTTCGGCTAAAACTTTTCTATTCAGCTTAATATTTTCTTTCTTTAAAAGATTAATAAATTTAGAATAAGAAAGTTCAAATTTTCTTGAGAGAGCATTAATTTTTACTTGCCAGAGTCGACGAAAATCTCTTTTTCTTAATTTTCTACCAATAAAAGCGTTTCTCAAACTACGAATAAGGGCTTCTTTGGCTAATTTTTTCTTTCTTTGCCTACCAAAATGAAATCCTTTAGTTTGCTTAAGAATCTTTTCTCTTTTTTTATGTTTTATTTTTCCTCTTTTAACTCTGGTCATTATTATATTTTCTTTTTAATTTTTTTCTCTAAATAACCTTTAACTTGAAAAAATCCCTTTTTTCGACTAAGGGATTTCTTTTTTGCTTGACTTAAACCATGACTTTGACCTGCTTTTCTTTTCAAAACTTTTCCTTTTTTGGTTATTTTAAATCTCTTTCTCATCGCCTTTAAATTAGCCATCATACCTCCTTTTTCCTTACTTTGTCTTAATTTTTTCTTTTATCCTCTTTAAAATCTCTGTTTCGTTTTTCGATTCTAAATATTTAAGAAGTTTCTTTCTTTTATTAACCATAAATAAAAGCCCTCTTCTGGCTGAATTATCTTTTGGATTTTTTTTAAGATGATTTGACAAATTCTCTATCTCTTTAGTCAAAAGGCCTATCTGAACTTCTACTGAACCGGTATCTTCTGAATGTTTCTGAAACTGCTTAATCGTCCTTTTTTTCTCATTTTTCTTTAACATTGCTTTTATTCTATCATAAAATATCTTTTTTGACAACCTTATTCTACTTTAAAAAGTGATTTACCTTTTAAAATCTCGCCCTTTTTAGTTATTTTTCCTTTTTCAAAAATCTTTTCCTCTTGCCAAAAAACAACTCCTTTATTTGAAGAAGAAAAAATTGTTTTATCAAAAGAAGAAACATTGCCATTGATAATCAGAATACCATCTTTCATTTCTTTGCCAGTCCAGCGACCAGCATTTCCTTTAACAATAATTCTTCCACCTCTCATTTTTTCTGCCAGCCAGTTGCCAACATTGCCATTTATTTCAACTTTGCCATTTTTCATTTCTTTACCAGCCAAATCCTGGGCAGAACCATTTAAGATAACTTTACCACCTTCCATTTGACTAACAAACAAATCACCAACATTTCCATTAATAACTAAAAAACTTCTTTGTTGGTTTCGAAAACCAATTCCTTTCAAATCCGGCAATTTTTTTAAATCTAAATTAATTTTTATTTCTTTTTTTTCTTGAGAACAAATTAAAGTCCAATTAATAATAGCTGAAAGGAAGATGCCAAAATCAAAGGAGTTGTACTCTTTGTTAGTGTATTTAATAGTCAATTCTCTTAAAATCTCTTTAAGGAACAAAGGATTAATTTTTATCTTTTTTTTAGAAAAATCTTTTTTGAAAAGTCTAAAAATATACTTTACCTCTTTAATATTCCACAACTCCATCTTTTTTTTATCATAAATTCCTTCAAGAACCTCAACTATCTCTTTAATTTCTTTTTTAAAATCCTTCTTCTGATTTTTTTTATCTTTTTTAACTTTCATAATTAAGATTGTTTAAAATTTTTCTTATTTCTTCTTTTGCTAAATGGGAATTATTTTTTAAAAAATTTTTCTGAACAATAACTAAAATATCTAAGTTAACTTTTCTTTCTTCAGAAAAGAATTCTTGGCGAAAGAATTCTCTTAACCATCTTTTTATTTTATTTCTTTGAAATGCCTTATTTGAAATTTTTTTAGAAACAGAAAAAGCCGCTCTTGAAAAAGGAAGTTGGTTTTTTAAAAAATACAAAGAAAAAAAATAACCAGAGATCTTTTTTCCTTTTTTTAAAACCTCTTCTATTTCTTTTTTCTTTCGCAAACGATTTTTTCGGGGCAACATTAATTGATTGCTAACTTCCTCTTAGACCGTTAATCTCTTTCTTTTTTTTCTTCTTCTTCTCTGAATAATTTTTCTCCCTGTCCTTGAAGACATTCTCTTTAAAAAACCATGAGTCTTTTTTCTTTTTCTTCTTTTTGGTTTATAAGTAATTGACATATTTTTCTTGCTGGGTTTAATTATTAAAATAATACTTAAAAAGACAAAAAAGTAAACCCCGTATACATCTAGTTGTGCGGGGTAAACTAAACTTTTCCACGAAAATTCCACATTTCCTTCTAAAAAAATTTTAGTAAATGATTAAATTTAAAGTATGGAAGATTTAGAAAAATTATGGCAAAAAGTTTTATCTTTATTAGAATTAGAAATTCCTAAAGCCAGTTTTCATACTTGGTTTAAAGAAAGTAAAATAGAAAAATTTCAAGATGGTATTATTTTTCTAAGAGTAAATTCAAATTTTGCTAAAGAGTGGATAGAAAACAAATATCAAAAATCCATTCTTTCTTATTTAAAAAATTTTAATGACCAAATCAAATCAATAAAATATGTTATCAAACCAGCTTTGACTATTGAAAAAGAAACAAGCCCTAAAACAAAAATTAAATTAGCCAAAGCTATTGTCAATGAAGATCTCCAACCTTCTCTTCAAAAAGTTAATCCGCTTCCTGAAACAAAATTAAATCCTCGTTACAAATTAAGCAATTTTATTGTTGGTCCTTGTAATGAACTTGCTTATGCTGCTGCTTTAGCTGTCGTTGAAAAACCAGGAGAAAAATATAATCCTCTTTTTATCTATGGCCGAGTTGGTTTAGGAAAAACCCATCTTATTCAAGGAATAGGTAATGCTCTTTTAGAAAAAGACAAAAATAAAAAAATAATTTATACTACTTCTGAAGAATTCACTAATGAGGTAGTAAATGCTATTCATTACCGGACAACTCTTGAATTAAGAAAAAAGTATAGAAATGTAGATCTTTTAATAATTGACGATATTCAATTTATTGGTGGAAAAGAAAGAACTGAAGAAGAGTTTTTCCATACCTTTAACGCTCTTTATGAAAATAATAAACAAATAGTTATTAGTTCAGATAAACCTCCTTTTTCTTTGACTGGGATAGAAAAGCGACTTAAATCAAGATTTGAAGGAGGAATGATAGTTGATATTTCTCAACCCGACTTTGAAACTAGAGTAGCCATTCTTCATCAAAAAATGAAAGAAAATAATATCTTTCTTCCAGAAGAAGTTGTTGAAATTATTGCTAAAAATATCAGCGATAATGTTAGACATTTAGAAGGTTCTTTAAATTTAGTATATAATAATTTAAAATATAAGAAAATTCCGCCAACTAAAAAGAATATTGAAGAAATTCTCAATTCAATTTTCAAACCAAGGAAAGTAATCAAACCTCAAGAAGTAATAAATGCTATTTGCCAATATTTTAATTTAGAAACAAGTAAAGTTGTTTCTCAATCAAGAAAAAAAGAATTTGTTCATGCTAGGCAAATGATAATTTATTTTCTTCGAGAAGAATTAGAAATGCCTTATCTTTCTATTGGTTCTATTTTAGGCAATAGAGATCACACAACAATAATGTATTCTTTAGAAAAAATTAATAAAGAAATAGAAAATAATCCTCTTTTAGAAAAAGAAATAAATGAGATAAAAGAAATTTTATATCAAAGTGAATAAAAAGTGAAAAAATTCTTTTTTATTTATTGAAAATATGTTAAAATTTTTAAATAAGAAAAATTAATCGAATTTATTCAGGATTTTTTTCACTTTTTAATTTATTTTTTCAGATTTTTTCCAAATAAATAATTTAGAAAAAATCAGTTTTTCCTTTAGTTTTCCACTTATCCTATCAAATTACTACTAATACTAAAATATAAAATTTAAATTAAATAGTTATGGAAATAACTTGTTTAAAAGAAAATTTTAAAAAATCGCTTAACCTTTTAGAAAGGGTTATTACTAATAAGCCGACTTTACCTATTTTAAAAAATATCCTTTTAAAAAATGACAGTGGTAAAGTTAATTTAATAGCTACTGATTTAGAAATAGCTGTTAAATCTTGGTTTAGAGCAAAAATAGAAGGTGAAAATAAAGAAGTAACTCTTCCTTTTTCAATTCTTAATAGTATTTTATTTAATATTCCTGATGAAAAAATCAATCTTAAAGTTTCAGAAAAGAATATGACTATTATTAGTCAAAATTTAAAAACAAAAATTCAAGGAATGCCAGTTGATGATTTTCCAATTATTCCTAAAGTCAAAAAAGAGAATTGTATTAAAATAGATGCTCAAGTTCTTAAAGAGGCATTTAATTCAGTTTCTTATATCAGCAGTTTAAGTTCTTTAAAGCCAGAAATAAGTGGAGTTTTATTTTTTTTAAACAAAGATGAAATTGAAATTGTTTCTACTGATAGCTTTCGTTTGGGAAGAAAAATAATTAATGCTAATTATTTTAAAACTTCTTTAAAAGAAGAAAAAGTAAAATTAATTATTCCTCTTAAAACTGTTCAAGAATATGTAAAAATAGTAGAGAATTTAAATTTAAACAATTTTATTGATTTTTATTTTGAAGAAAATCAAATCTTATTTGATTTTCCTGATGTTCAATTAATTTCTCGTTTAATTGATGGAAACTTTCCTGAATATGAAGCAGTTATTCCTAAAAAATTTGATGCCGAAGTAGTTGTTAAAAAAGATGAATTAATTCAGTTTATTAAACTGGCAAGTGTTTTTACTTCCCGGACTAAAGATTTAAAGTTTATTATTCCAGAAAATTTGAAGAATTTAGAAATTTATTCTCAAGATATTAACTTAGGAGAAAATAAATCTTATTTAGAAGGAAGAATTAAAGGTGGAAAAGTTGAAATTAGTTTTAATTATCAATTTATTTTAGATGGTTTAAAACCAATAAAAAACGAAGAAGTTTTTATTGGTTTTAATCAAAATAATTCTCCTTCTCTAATAAAAGACGAAGAAGATCTTTCTTATTTATATATTGTTATGCCACTAAAAATGTAAAAAATGAAAAAAGAAAAAGAAAAAGAGAAAAAAGATGAATTAGAAAAAGTTATTCAAGAAATCAGGGATAAGTTTGGTGATGGTTCGATAATGAAATTAGGAGAGGTAAAAAAGATTGATATTGATGTAGTACCAACCGGTTCTTTAAGTTTGGATATTGCTTTAGGAGTTGGTGGAATTCCTAAAGGGAGAATTATTGAAGTTTTTGGTCCTGAATCTTCTGGTAAAACTACTCTTTCTTTGCATATTATTGCTCAATCTCAGAAAAGAGGAGGAAAAACAGCTTTTGTTGATGCTGAACATGCTTTGGATCCTGATTATGCTCAAAGGATTGGTGTTAATCTTGACGAATTATTAATTTCTCAACCAGATAGTGGTGAGGATGCTTTGAATATTTTAGAGAGTTTAATTAGAACAGGAATGATAGAGGTAATTGTTGTTGATTCAGTAGCTGCTTTAACACCTAAAGCTGAAATTGAAGGTGAAATGGGTGCTCAATATATAGGTCTTCAAGCAAGGTTAATGAGTCAAGCTTTAAGGAAATTAACTGCTTTAGCAAGTAAAACTGGGACAATTATTATTTTTACTAATCAAATTAGATCTCAAATTGGTATGGGTCCTTTTCAGATGGCTGGAGCAACGACTACTCCTGGGGGTAGGGCTTTAAAATTTTATTCTTCTCTTAGAATTGAAGTAAAAAGAGTGGCTCAAATTAAAAAAGGAAATGAAATTATTGGTAATAAAATTAAAGCAAAAATTGTCAAAAATAAAGTTGCTCCACCATTTAAGATAGCCGAATTTGATATTTATTACAATGAAGGAATTTCCTTAGAGACAGATTTGATTAATCTTGGTTTAAAATATGAAGTTATTAAAAAAAGCGGTTTAACTTATCTTTTTGCTAATAAAAAACTTGGTTTAGGAATAGAAAAGACAAGAGAGTTTCTTAAAGAAAATAAGGAAATTGCTGAAGAGATAAGAAAGATGATTTTAGAAAAAGTTTATTCTTAAATAAAAAATGGAAGAAAATAAAAAAGAAAATTTAGATTTAGGGAATTTTCTTTTTCAAAAAAGAAGAGAGAAAGGTCTCTCTTTAGATAAATTGTCTTATTTAAGTGGGATAGAAAAAGAAGTTTTAGAAAATTTAGAAAAAGATAATTGGTCCGAACTTTTGCCAGATATTTATGTTAGAGGTTATCTTCTGAAAATAGGAGAAGTTTTAGGGGTAGATGGTGAGGAATTGTGGTCTTTGTATAAAAAAAATAAAAGGAGAGTTAGAATAAGAAATCACCTTCCTTTTTTAAAAGGGAATTCAAAAAAAAGAACGACTTTTTTTCAAGTTATTCTTATTATTTTTTTCTTTATTTTGATAGGTATTTTTTCTTTTTGGCAAATTAAAAAATTTCTTAAACCGCCAGAGATTCAGCTTTTTTACCCTGAGAATAATATGATAGTTTTAGAAAATCCTATTAAAGTAGAAGGAAGGACAAATGCTTCAATTTTGCTTATTAATCACCAAAAAATTCCTTTAGAGAAAGATGGGTATTTTTCTTTTTTAGTTCCTCTTTTAGAAGGAACAAACATTATTGAAATAGAAAGCTTGAATCCTTTTGGTCAAAAGACAATACTTAAACGAAGAGTTGTTTATCAGAAAAGTAAATAAAAATGGAAGAAAACTTTCTTTCTTTTAAGAAAGAATTAGATTTCTTTTCTAATTCTTTTTATCGTTTCTCTTGGTTGTTTCTCTTTTTGTTTTTTTGGTTTTTTTATCTCTCTTTATCCCTTCTTTTTCTAATTTCTGAAGGTTTTTATCTTGGCTTCCTTCTTTTTTTAATTTTTCTTGTTAATTTAAGATACCATTTTTCTAACAAAAAAGATCTTGATAGTTTTTCTTTAAAAACAGATAAAGAAAAAATAAATTATTTTGATTATTTTTCCTGGCAAGCTAAAAAAGTTATTATAAACACTTCTCTTCTTTCTTTAAAAGAAAAGAAGAATTTTGAGATAATTCTTCTTTTTTCTCTTTCTCAAGACAAAGATGTTCAAAAAATTTTTCAAGAATTAGATGTAAAAAAAGAAAAGCTTAAAAAAGAAATTTCTTTTTTAGAAGAAATTCCAGAAGAAAGAGAAAAAGATTCTCTTTTAAAAGAGATTTTTTCTTTAATTGAAATTTCTTTTTTAGTAGCCAAAGAGATTAATTCTCAAAAAATAGAACCTTATCACTTTCTTTTGGCTTTAGCCAAGAAAAAGAATAGATCTTTGAGGAGAGTTCTTCTTCATTTAAATTTAACTTTTGAAGATTTATTTGATACTGCTCGTTTACTTTCTTTAGAAAAAAGATTAAAACATTTTTCTTTCTTTAAACCTTTTTCTAAAAGGATAAGTCATCGGGTAATGAATCGCAGTTGGACAGCCAAAGCAACTCCTATTTTAGATTCTTTTTCTTTAGATTTAACTGATTTGGCTAGAGAAAAAGAAATAGGTTTTTTAGTTAATCATCAAGAAGAAATAGATAGATTAATTGATATTTTAGCTAGAGATTTTAAGAATAATGTCCTTTTAGTTGGTTTAGAAGGTTCGGGTAAAGAATCTTTAGTAAATTTTTTAGCTCGACAAATAGTTGAAGATAATGTGCCGGCTAAACTTTTTGATAAAAGATTAGTTAAACTAAATCTTAGTACTTTGGTTTCTGGTTTAAAAACCCCTGGCGAGATAAGAGAAAGAGGGGAAAAGGTTGTTAAAGAAATTGCTTCAGCCAAAAATATTATTCTTTTTCTACCAGAAATCGATCAATTTTTTAAAGAAGAAGATGTCTCTTTTTTAAAAGAAATTTTTTCTCTTTATTTAAGAAATGCTACTTTTCAAGTTATAGCTACTATTAGCCCAAGGGCTTTATCTAAATATGAATCCTCAAACCAAGATTTTCTTAATCTTTTTGAGAAAATTGAAGTTAAAGAAATTTCAGCTAAAGATGCTTTAACAGTTTTGATTTTCTTTTCTTTCTTTTTGGAAAAGAAACATAAAATAGAGATTAGTTTAAAAAGTTTAAAGAGAGCAGTGAATTTAGCCAAAGTTTATAATCCTCAAAAACTTTTACCTTCTGGAGCAATCGAACTTTTGGACGAAGCGGTGAAAGAGTTAATTGACAGAAAAGAAAATTATCTTCAAGCTAATTTGATAAATGAAATAGTCGAGAGAAAAACTAAAATTCCTTTAACCACCCTTTCTCTAAAAAAGAAAGAATTTTTTTTGAATTTAGAAGAGGAAATTCACAAAGTTTATGTTAATCAAGAAGAGGCAGTGAAGACAGTAGCTAGAGCTTTGAGGACTTATCTTTCTGGTTTAAAAGAAAAAAATAAGCCAATTGCTTCTTTGCTTTTTGTTGGTCCGACTGGTGTTGGCAAAACTTATTTAGCAAAAATTTTAACTAAAATACTTTTTGGTAAAGAAGAATTGATAATTCGTTTTGATATGTCTAAATATCAGACAAAATTTGATCTTTGGAAATTTATTGGTTCGCCAGAAGGTGAAGAAGGAGAATTAACTAAAGCTATTAAAAATAAGCCCTACAGTGTTTTACTTTTAGACGAATTTGAAAAGGCGTCGAGAGAAATTCAAAACCTCTTTTTGCCTATTTTTGATGAGGGTTTTATTATTGATAACAATTCAAATAGATTAAACTTTACCAATTCTTTAATTATTGCTACTTCTAATACTCATTCTCTTTTTTTGATTGAAGAAATGAGAAAAGGCAGGCAATTTCCTGAGATTGTTTTAGAATTTAAAAATCTTTTAGTTAAAGATTTTCCTCCTGAACTTCTTAATCGTTTTAGCGGTTTAGCAGTTTTTAGACCATTAACTAAAGAGGAAATTAAAAAAGTTACTCTTCTTAATTTAGAGTTATTGAAAAAAACTATTGCTGAGAAACATCACTATAATTTATCTTTTAGTCCTCAGGCAATAGAAGTTTTAGCTGAAAAAGGTTATTCTCAAGAATTTGGTGTTAGACCTTTAAAATATGTTATCAAAAGAGAAATTAGAGGTCTTTTAGCTAAAGAAATTTTGAAAAATAATTGGTCGCCTGGAACAAACCTTTTAATTGATTGGCAAGAAAATCAATTTGTAGTAATTGCTAATGGTTAAATTGACAGTTTGGGGTGGGAGTTTATAATACAGAAATATGTTGTTTTTTTGGCAGGATGCAAATAAAAAATATCTCAAAAAACATTGGCCTTTAGTTGAAAAAATTAACTCTCTTGAAGAAAAGTATTCTTCTTTTAAAGACGAGGATTTTAAAAATCTTACTCTGAATTTTAAAAAAAGAATAAAGGAAGGAGAATCTTTAGATAATCTTCTTCCTGAAGCTTTTGCTGCAGTTAGAGAAGCGGCTAAAAGAACTTTAAATCAAAGACATTTTGATGTCCAGCTTTTAGGTGGAATAGCTCTTCATCAAGGCAAAATTGCTGAAATGGCTACTGGTGAAGGTAAAACTTTAGCCGCTACCTTGGCTGTTTATCTTAATGCTCTAACTGGTAGAGGAGTTCATGTGGTCACTGTTAATGATTATTTGGCTCAAAGAGATACAGTTTGGATGGGCCAGATTTATGATTTTCTAGGCTTAAAAACAAGTTGTTTGGTTCATGAAGAGGCTTATTTATATGATAGCCAGTGGCAAAAAAAAGATTTGGATAAAAAAAGAGATATTTTAGGCGCTTTTAAAGTATTTAAGGATTTCTTGAGGCCTATTTCTAGAAAAGAAGCCTATTTGGCTGATATTACTTATGGCAACAGTAATGAATTTGGCTTTGATTATTTGCGAGACAATATGGTTTATTCTTTAGAGGATAAAGTTCAAAGAGGTCATTATTATGCTATTGTTGATGAGGTTGATAGTATTTTAATTGATGAAGCCAGAACACCTTTGATTATTAGCCAGCCAGACGTTCAATCTTCTGATTGGTATAAGAGGTTTGCTTCAATTGTTGAAAAATTGAAAGAAGGAGAGGACTATGAAGTTGATGAGAAATTTCGTTCGGTTAGTTTAACTTCTTCTGGTATAAGAAAGGTTGAGAAAATGTTAGGGGTGGCTAATTTATATAGCCCGGATAATTTTCATTTAGTTCATTATTTAGACGAATCCCTTAAAGCCAAGACATTGTTCTTTAAAGATAAGGATTATGTAGTTAAAAATAATGAAATAGTTATTGTTGATGAATTTACTGGTCGGTTAATGCCTGGCCGAAGATTTTCTGGTGGTCTTCATCAGGCATTAGAAGCCAAAGAAAGAGTACCAGTTAAATCTGAATCAAGAACCTTAGGGACAATTACTTACCAGAATTATTTCCGCTTATATGAAAAGTTAGCTGGGATGACAGGCACTGCTCAGCCTTCGGCTGAAGAGTTTGATAAAGTTTACCATTTAGAAGTTATTTCTATTCCAACTAATAAACCAATGATAAGAAAAGATTTGCCTGATTTAGTTTTTTTAACTAAAAAAGCCAAGTTTAAGAATTTAGTTAAAAGAGTTTTAGAAGCTTATCAAAAAGGTCGGCCAGTTTTAATAGGTACTCGTTCAATCGAAATGAATGAATTTGTTTCTCGGTTGTTTGAACAATTTAATATTCCTCATCAAGTTTTGAATGCTAAACATCACGAAGAAGAAGGAGCGATTATTGCTCAAGCTGGCCGATTAAAAGCTGTGACTGTGGCTACTAATATGGCTGGTCGAGGAGTAGATATTATTTTAGGAGGAAATCCTCCTGACGAGGAGGAAGCCAAAAAGGTTAAAGAATTGGGCGGCCTTTTAGTTCTTGGCACAGAAAGGCATGAGGCTAGGAGAATTGATGATCAGTTGAGAGGTCGAGCTGGCCGGCAAGGCGATCCTGGCTCAAGTCAATTTTATCTTTCTTTAGAAGATGATTTGTTAAGAATTTTTGGTTCAGAAAAGTTAAAAAAAATGATGGAGAAATTAAATATGCCAGAAGATTTACCAATAGAGTCAAAATTAGTGGCTAAAGCAGTTAGGGAAGCTCAAAAAAAGATTGAAGGTATAAATTTTGATATTAGAAAAAGAACTTTAGAATACGACGAAGTTCTTCAAAAACAAAGAGAGAAATTTTATCAAGAAAGAGATAGTATTCTTTTAGCTGAAAAAGAAAATCTTCTTTTAGAAAAAGCCAAAGAGATTATTCTTAATTCTTTAAGAAAAATAACCATTAGTTATTTTTCTCTTCCCCAAGAAGATTCTTTGGCTGAAATGTTTCTCAATCTTGGCTTAATTCAAGAGAAAGAAAGTTTTATAGAGAAAATTAAAGAGGCAAGAGAAAAAGAGGATCAATCTCTTTTAGAATCTTATTTAAGAGAAATTTCTTTAAAGGTTTTTGAGGAGAAATTTAAAGAGATTGAAAAAAGAAATAACGAAGAAAAAAATAAGATTTTCTTAACAATTAAAGTTTTGAGTTTGCAAATTTTAGATAACCTTTGGTCTCAACATTTAGAAGATATGGAATCCTTAAGAGAATCAGTTAATATTAGGGCTTGGGGTCAAAGAGATCCTTTAGTTGAATACAAAACTGAATCTCTAAAAATTTGGCGTGATTTCTTTGATAAATTTGAACTTCTTTTTTTCCAAAACTTTTTTCTTTTTCTCAAGAAAATAACTAATGTTAGTTAGAAAAGAAGATATTATTTGGACTAAGCATTCTCAAGAGAAGTTAAGAGAATATAATTTGAGCAAATCGAGGATTGTTAGAGTTTTGAGAAATCCGCAAAGAGTAGAAGAGGGTATTGCGCCGAGAACTTTAGCTTTGATGCAACCAGCTGGCTCAAAAAAACATCCTTATGAGATTTGGCTGATGGCTCAGATAGTTTTTCCTAAAAAAAAGAGGGTTGAGGAATTTGATAAAATTGATAAGAAATATAAAGTTAGGATTATTAGTGCCTGGAAATATCCTGGTCAAACTCCAATAGGTAAGCCAATAAAAATCCCTGAAGATGCTTTAGAAGAATTGGCTAAGTTTTCTCTTTGAAGTTTTTCTCTTGTTTTTTAGGTAGAAATCTTTATAATTTTGACAAATGAGTAAATCATTAGTTTTGATTGATGCCAATGCTTTGATTCATCGTGCTTTTCACGCTTTACCTCAATTAAAAACCAAAAACGGCCAGCCAATTCAGGCGGTTTATGGTTTTTTTAGTTTGTTTTTTAAAATGTTTAAAGAGATCAAGCCAAGTTATTTGGCAGTTGCTTTTGACAGACCAGAGGAAACCTTTAGGCATAAAGAATTTGCTGAATACAAAGCTCAAAGACCGAAAACACCAGAAGAATTGGCTTCCCAGATTCCTATAGTTAAGGAAATTCTTTATGCTTTTGGTATACCAATTTTAGAAAAAGTTGGTTATGAAGCTGATGATATTATTGGAAGCTTAGTAGAGAAATTTAAAGATAATAAAAAAATTGAAAAAGTTATTATTGTTACTGGCGACTTGGATAGTTTGCAATTAGTTAAAAATGAAAAAGTTTTAGTTTGGACATTAAAAACTGGGCTTAGTCAGTCGATTGTTTATGACGAAGAGAAAGTTAGAAAAAGATTCGCTTTGAAACCGGCTAATTTAGTTGACTTTAAAGCTCTTAAAGGTGATCCTTCTGATAATATCCCTGGAGTTCCTGGCATTGGTGAGAAGACGGCTCAGAAATTGATTGCCAAATTTAAAACTTTAGAAAATCTTTATCAGAAATTAGAAAAAGAGCCAGAGGAATTTGCTGATTTTCCTAAAAAAGTCATTTCTTCTTTAAAAGAGAACAAAGAAAAGGCCTTTTTTAGTAAAAAACTCGTTACTCTTCGTTTAGATCTTGGTTTAAGAATCAGTTTTGGCGATCTAACTCCAAAAATTAATCAAAAAAAGATAAAAGAACTTTTTCAAAAATATGAATTTAATACTCTCTGGCAGAGGTTTTTAGAAATTTTTTCTCCTGAAAAAGAGAAAAAACAAGAAAGTTTAATTTTTTAAAAATGAAAAATAATTGGAAAATTTTTAAAAAAACTTTTAGAGAGCTTTCTTTGTTTTGGTCCTTTTTCTTCTTTTTATTTTTCCTCATCCTTTTTTTAGTTTTTTATTCTTTTAAGTTTTCTTGGTTTAGTTTTCTTTTTTTAGTAATTTTATTTATCTTTCTTTTTTTAGCTTTCAGGCAGGTTTTCTCTTTAATTAAAAGATATTTTATTTTAAGCAAAGAAAGGAATTATATTCTTTCTATAGTTGAGGGTTTACTTGATGCGGTTATTGCTTATGATGAAGATTTTGTTGTTACTGTTTTTAATTCTTCGGCTGAAAAAATGTTTTCTTTGTCAAAAGAAGAAGTTATTGGCAAGGTAATTAAACCTTCTTTAATAAAAGAACCTTCTTGGCGGCTTTTGGTTCAAGTTGTTTTTCCTTCTTTGGCACCGGCAATAAAAAATAGGGTTAAAGGTAAGTTTCGTGAGGAATTTGATTTGGTTTTTAAAGAACCAGAAAGAGAATTTCATGTTTCTTCTGGTCGCTTGTTAGATGCTAAAGGAAAAATAATTGGTTTTGTTAAAGTTGTTCACGATTCTACTAGGGAGAGGCAGCTTCTTAAAGAAAAAACAGAATTTTTAGATATTGCTGCTCATAATTTAAATACACCGGCAACTGAAATTAGATGGGGTATAGAAACTTTGTCTCAAATTTTACAAGAAAGAAAGGATCTTCCTCAGGAAGTTTCTTCTTTGATTAGTAAACTTAAACGAGCAATTAGTAATCTAATTGAGATAGTTGATGAAATTCTTTCGGCTGCCAAGATAGAGGAAGGAAGATTTGGTTATAATTTCCAATTAGGTGATATAGAAGAATTGATAGAAGAGAGATTAAAAAAATGGCTGGAGATTGCTCAGAAGCATTCGCTAAAAGTTTATTTTTCTAAAAGTAAAGAGAAATTGCCAAAAGTATTTTTTGATAAATTTAGAATTGGTTTGGTTATAGACAATCTTTTAGAAAATGCCATTCTTTATAATGTTAAAAACGGCGAGATTGAAGTGAAAGTAGAAAAAGACCCTCAAAGACCTTATTTAATTATTAGTGTTAGAGATACTGGTATTGGTATTAGTGAAAAGGAAAAAGAAAAAGTTTTTGCTAAATTTTTCCGTTCAGAGAAAGCTAAAAAGCACCAAGTTGAAGGGATTGGCTTAGGTCTTTATATTTGCCGTAATATTGTTCGTCGGCATGGAGGTAAGATGTGGTTTAAGTCAGTAGAGAATCGCGGTTCTACTTTTTATTTTTCTTTACCAATTAAAAAAGAGTTAATTCCGCCAAAGGAGGTACCTTTAGTTTAAGGGCAATTAGAATTTTACTTTGGGAACTTCTCGGGCTTCTTCTTCTGTTTCAAAAAAAGGATATTTTTTAAAAGAGAAAAGTTTAACTATCAAGTTATTGGGAAATTTCTCTAAGGCGATATTATAATCTCTAACATTGCCGTTGTAAAATCTTCTGGCTGCTTGAATTTTATCCTCGCTGTCAGTAAGGTCTTTCTGAAGCAAAAGAAAATTCTGGCTAGCTTTTAATTGAGGATAGTTTTCAGCTACAGCAAAGAGAGTTTTAAGAGTTTGGCTTAAAAAATTTTCAGCTTTAGCTTTTTCTTCTAAAGAATCAGCTTTGATAGCTTTACTTCTGGCTTCGGTTATTTTGGTTAAAACCTCTTTTTCGTGCCAGGCATAACCTTTAACTGTTTCTACTAAATTTGGAATTAAGTTGTGTCTTCTCTTTAGTTGAACTTCAATATCAGCCCAGGCCTCTTTAACTTGGTTTTTGAGTCGGATTAATTTGTTATAAACAAAAACTAACCAGAGAAGAATAATGGCGATAAGAGAAAGGATTATTTTTAAAATCATATTTTTTCTTTAAATGGTCTCGCTTGGCGAGATTTCCCGGCTCAATACCAGGTGGGTGCCCATACCATTACTCTGTTCCTCAGAACTGGAGTAATGGATCCGGGCTCCCAAAGGATGATGTTTGGCCCGAGATCTTGCCTAAGCGAGACCATTTTTATAATAGCAAAAAAACTTTTTTAAAGCAAGCCAAAAATTAGCATTAGCAATTGGCAGTTAGCAATTAGCAATTGGCAATTGGCAGTTAGCTATTGGCTATTGGCAATTGGCAATTGGCAATAGATAGAATTTCAAATTAAGATATAATCGTGTCTTAATTAAAAGAAAAAGGAAATTATTTTTTAATGATGAGTTTCCAATCTTGGTAGCAGTTAATTCCCTGATAAATTACTCCTAATAAAAAGCCAAGA
>Ga0190306_1000203_pt1 | contig 22900 bp, 21 predicted proteins | sample 48700734_MG_FD_161657 | JGI IMG/M metagenome (GOLD analysis project Ga0190306, IMG submission 161657) | Hydrothermal vent sediment bacterial communities from Southern Trench, Guaymas Basin, Mexico - 4870-07-3-4_MG | ecosystem: Environmental > Aquatic > Marine > Hydrothermal vents > Sediment ... | reverse complement strand
AAAAGGAGTATCGCTTATTCCGCTGATTCACGGTGGTGAGCAGATGGCCGGTCTTCGGGCCGGAACAATAAATACAGCCTATATGATTGGAATGGGGTATGCACTTGCTCTGGCTGTTAAAAATCTTGATTATGAGGCAACAGAGGTTCGCAGACTCCGTGACAAGCTTGAGGATGCAATTCTTTCAATAGATGATGTTGAAGTAATCGGTAGCCGGGATAAAAGGACCCCGAACACAATACTTGCAAGTTTTCGCGGTATTGAGGGTGAGTCTTTCCTGTGGGATCTGAACCAGAAGGGTATTGCAGCATCAACGGGAAGTGCATGTTCTTCCGAATCACTTGAATCAAATCCTACTTTCAAGGCAATGGAGATTGGAGCGGATCTTGCCCATACGGGTATGAGGTTCAGTTTATCGCGTTACACAACTGAGGAAGAAATTGATTATGCTGTAGATGCAATCAAAAGTGCCGTTGAAAGACTGCGCGGAATTTCATCAACAAGCAACAAAGAATACATTTAGGTGGAGGGCATATGGCTAAAAATGATTTAATAGGCGGTGCCCTCTGGGAGCATTATTCCGATAATGTCAGCGACAGGATGAATAATCCCCGGTTTATGGGGGAAATAACTGAAGAAGAAGCTGCTGTAAAGGGTGCGAAACTTATTATTGCCGATTACGGGGCTGATTCATGCGGTGATGCGGTGAGGCTTTACTGGATGGTGGATCCTGAAACAGAGATAATTATTGATTCAAAATATAAAAGTTTCGGCTGTGGTACTGCAATAGCTTCAAGCGATGTAACTGCCGAATTATGTATCGGCAAAACAGTAGATGAAGCTGTTAAAATAACAAATATTGATGTTGAAAAAGCTCTTCGTGATACATCCGACACACCGGCTGTTCCGCCGCAGAAAATGCACTGCTCTGTAATGGCGTATGATGTTATCAAGAAGGCTGCATCGCTCTACAAACAGGTTGATATGTCTGTCTTTGAGGACGAAGAGATAGTCTGTGAATGTGCACGGGTATCTCTTAGCACAATCAAGGACGTAATTAAGCTGAACGATCTCAAAACGATTGAAGAAATAACACAGTACACAAAGGCGGGAGCGTTCTGCAAATCATGCATAAAACCAGGTGGGCATGAAGAACGGAAGTTTTATCTTGTAGATATTTTACGCGATACCAGGGCTGAGATAGAGCGTGAAAAGCTGAACTTCGATGAAGAGAGGAAGAATTTTGCTGAAATGACGTTGATTCAGAAGCACAAAATGGTTGATAAAGTTATGACTGAATCAATTCTACCCATTTTGCATGCAGATGGTGGAAGTGTAGAAATTGTTGATATGAAAGAGGTTGATGGTTATACAGATGTTTATATAAATTACAAGGGTGCCTGCGCCGGATGCGCCGCAAGCCGAACCGGAACATATGAGGTAATTGGTGTTACTCTGCGAAATAAGGTAGACAGTTCAATAAGAGTTAATATCCTTTAATTGGGAAAATTACATTTAGAACATTATCAATTTTTTTCAGATAAGTATTTATTCTTTTGATTGTTCTGTTGGGGAATGGTTTTTCTCTGCTTATTTTATTGAGTTTCCTGATTATTTCAAAAACGGCATCAAATCCGGTTCCAAGTGCCAGATCATTATTAAGGGCGTTATTAAAGACTACAGGGATGCTGTCGGCAAGAGAATCAATCTCAGCGCCAAGCTCAGTAAAATCCGCTTTATTGTTGCTTCGAATACCGGCAGCCGCCTTTCTGAAATTATGCAGCAGTGCAGCTGATTCTTTAAAAGCCGCTTTGGTATAATTCAGCTTTTTACGGTAATGACTGTATGTTAGAAAAAACCTGATATCACACCAGTTTGCACCGTCAGCTAAAAGATCTTCAGGGTAAATGGTATTACTTCTGCTTTTTGACATCGTTTTGCCGTCAATAAGCAGATGCTCGCCGTGCATATAATAGTTTGCGTAGTCCTTTCCCGTATAGGCTTCCATGACGGCAATATTGTAGTCGTGATGGCGGTATATATTATCTATGCCGCCGCAGTTAATATCAACCTGATCACCTATGCTCATTGTGATTATTGCAGGATCCTGAATGTTCCACGACGGACGGCCGCGGCCGATATCAGTATCCCAGTAAGGGTGGTCGGAATCGTTCTTATGATTATGCCACAGGATAAAATCACCGAGGTTCCATCTGTTCCCGCTGTAAGTATCTTTTTTAAAGCGATGTTTTTTTTCGGGCCACCGGCTTATATCCAGTTTGAACAATTTGCCGAAGTTTTCAATTTTAAGGGGATCAAAAAAATAATCACCTTTGTATTCGTATGCAATTCCTTTTTGAACAAGGAGCTGGATTATTTTTACAGACTGTTCGATACTGCCGCTTGCAGGAATTAGATGTTCGGGCATTATAAAGCCGAAACCATTAAGTCCTTTCCTGAAAATTGTAAGGACATCATCGGTAATCGATTTGATATTGGTTCGAAGTTTCTTTGCTTCTGAAATAGCCTTGTCTTCGATGTCTGTAATGTTCATCGAACGTTCAACATCGTATCCCTTATAGAGCAAATATCTTACAAGCAGATCCTCATAGAGAAATGTGCGATAGTTTCCCAGATGTGCTTTCTGATAGATCGACGGACCGCAGGTGAATATATTCACTTTTTTACCCTTACGGGGTTTAAAAATCTGAACACTTCGGCTCATGGTGTTGTATAATCTAAGCATGTTATGAATATATACACGATAGAGATTAAAGTCGACCGGAATCTGAATTTCAGTTTTTTAAGATAATTGGGTAGTAAAAATATCATCTGCCGGACTTAAAGAAAGTCATGCACATGATATTTCTATTACCCAGGAAGTACCTAATTACTCGTATAATTGATAGTTATATGCAAGGCAGAGCGCAAGATATATATTAAATAGGATTAGTTTGATAGAATAAAACCACTCCCAGGACGCTAAGCATCCATGCTGGCAATGAGAAGAAAAAGGGATTAAAATGGCAAAAAAGATATTAACGATTTTAATGTATTGGGTTATGAGCTATGAGTAAAAAAAACACGAAAATAGAAGTTAAGGGTGTCGAGGTTACTTTTGTTCAAACTCAACAAGATGATTTTATTTGCATAACAGATATTGCGAAATTTAAAAATCCTGAAGCTCCCAGAGATATTATAAAAAACTGGATGCGAAGCAAGAACACTATTGAATTACCTGGACTATGGGAAAAATTAAATAATCCAAATTTTAAACAGGTCGAATTCGACCTGTTTAGAAATGAGGCTGGGTTCAATCATTTAGTTTTATCTCCTCAAAAATGGATTTCCAGAACCAACGCTATTGGTTTACAATCTAAATCGGGGCGGTACGGTGGAACTTATGCACATATTGATATTGCTCTCGAATTTGCCTCCTGGGTATCTGTTGAGTTTAAGTTTTATTTAATAAAGGAATTTCAATTTCTGAAAAGTCAGCAGACAAAAGAGCTTGATTGGAATATTAAGCGAAAACTTACCAAAATAAACTACCGCATACATACGGATGCCATTAAAGAAAACCTTATCCCAAAAAATCTGAGCAAAAAACAAATCTTTTTTGTTTATGCAAGCGAAGCAGATGTTTTAAATATGGCACTTTTTGGTAAAACCGCAAAACAGTGGCGTGATGATACTTCGACAGGATCAGAATCCGACAAAAAAGGGAATATTCGTGATTATGCCAATGTGAGTCAACTGGTATGCTTAGCTAATCTCGAAAACTTGAATGCAGTTTTTATTAATGATGGCTTAGGGCAAAGCGAACGGCTACCAAAACTTAATCAAATTGCCATTAGTCAAATGAAAATACTACTTACCAATAAATCGACAAATATGTTAAATCCTAAAAACGAGATTACAGATGGGTAATAATAAGCGTTTGGGTGATTATATACAGTTAGTGGATAACCGAAATAAAGGTTTGGTTGTTCGGGATTTCCGAACAACCACTCAGCATGGTGCCATGGAAGGGAAAACACAAACAAAAAATGTAAAATATTACAATCTTGATGTGGAAATTTCAGTTGGTTACCGGGTAAAAGCTCACAGAGGTGTGAATTTCAAAAAATGGACAGTAGGCAGTGAGAAAAGTATTACAATGCGATACTTCACTCGCCTGTTAGTGGAAAGTACTATAGGATATGATATTTACAAAAGTGTGAGGGCTTGAAAATTCGGAGTTTATGCTGGATTAAGGAATAGAAGAGAAATATGAAGTTTAAACTGGAACAATTAGAATATCAACAACAAGCAATTGATTCTGTAATTTCAGTGTTTAAAGGGCAGGAACGAAATTCCTTTGATAATGCCTGTTATGAAGGGATTCGGGCAAATATGCTATCTCTTTCTCAAAAGGAAATTGAAGAAAATATAAAAAGAACAGTCTTAGCAAATGGAATTGATGAAACTTCAGCAAATATTGAGTTAGCAAATGATCTTTGTATTGAGATGGAAACTGGTACAGGAAAGACAATTGTCTATATTAAAACCATTTTTGAGCTTTTTAGACATTACGGATTTACTAAATTTATTATTCTTGTTCCTTCTGTTGCTATTAAAGAAGGTGTTTTGAATACGATTAGAGCTTTTGAGATGCAACTTAAAGATATTTACAATATTAAACCGGATTATTTTGAGTATGACAGTAAACGTCTATCGAAAGTAATGCATTTTGTTGAGGAACAGAATCCACAAATTATGGTTATGATCTTACAGTCTTTTAATTCTGACGATCGCATACTTAATCAGGCACAACGGGAAGATCTCTTTTCAAACATGCCTTACATTGAAGCTATTGCCCGGACAAATCCCATCATCATAATGGATGAACCGCAGGAAGGGATGGATACTGAAAACTCAATTGGAAGATTAAAGACAATTAACCCTCTTTTCAAGATTCGTTATTTTGCAACCCATAAAATTTTAAGAAATTTAGTCTACAGACTTACTCCTTATGACAGCTACAGGCAGGGATTGGTTAAAAAAATTGAAGTACTGACTGTATCTGAAAAGAATGATGAAGCTTCAATGAAGATTGAACTTTCAAAAATCGAAACAAAGAAAGGTAATGAGCCTAAGGCTGTATTAAAAGCATGGCATCAAAGCAGCAAATAACAGCTGGAATATTGAAGAACTTGAAAGGCAGATTGACTCAGCCCTTTATGAAAGATTGTCGCTGAGTAAAGACAAAGAAGAGTTAAAAAGGATTGTGGAGGAACAGACTAAATGAAAAGCGTATATGTTGAGAAAAAAGAGAACTACAATACTCATTCACTGGATCTGTTCCATCAGTTGAAAGATCAGCTTACTCTTCCAAAACTTGAGGGAGTACGAATCCTTAATCGTTATGATTTTGAAGTTCCTGATGATGAAGTCTACAGTAAAATCTGCAGAACAATTCTTTCTGAACCACCTGTAGATAATCTTTATCATGATAATTTTCCCATGGAGAAAGATGAGACAGCTTTTGCAGTTCAGTATCTTCCCGGTCAGTACGATCAGAGAGCCGATTCAGCTGCTCAGTGTATTCAGCTTATAACACATGGAATCCGGCAGGATATAAATACTGCCCGTGTCTATATTCTGAAGGGAAATATCAGTAAAAAAGATCTTAAGAGGATTAAAAGCTATCTGATCAATACTGTTGACTCAAAAGAGGGGAGTCCCTGGGGTGTGAATAAGCTCAGGCCGGAATTGGTAGATGTTCCGGAAGAGGCGGAGTACATTGAGGGGTTTATAAAAATGGATTCTGCTTTCCTTAAGGTGTTTCATGAAGATATGAATCTTTCCATGAGTCCTGCTGATCTCCTTTTTTGTCAAAATTACTTCAAGTACGAAGAAAAAAGAGATCCCACCCATACTGAACTTAAAGTTCTTGATACCTACTGGTCTGATCACTGCAGGCATACAACATTTACAACAGGCATTGATGAAGTTGTTTTTGAAGAGGGTAGGTTTGCTGGAGTTATCAGGGATACTTACCATAAGTATCTTGAAAGCAGGGAGTATGTTTACGGTTCTTCCTGTAAAAAGAGTGATGGATCTTTCCGTGATTTATCCCTTATGGATATGGCGGTTATCGGAATGAGAGATCTTGGAAAAAAAGGTCTTCTGGAAGATCTGGATGTCTCTGAAGAGATAAATGCCTGCAGTATCAATATAGATGTTAAGGTTGGAGACAGCATTCAGAAATGGCTGTTGATGTTTAAAAACGAAACTCATAATCATCCAACAGAGATCGAACCCTTCGGAGGTGCTGCTACCTGTCTTGGGGGTGCTATTCGTGACCCCCTCTCTGGGCGGAGTTACGTTTATCAGGCTATGCGCCTGACTGGAAGTGGTGACCCTACTGTTTCTATGGATCAGACTTTGAAGGGGAAGCTTCCCCAGAGAGTTATAACTCTTGGAGCGGCTGCCGGATACAGTTCCTATGGAAACCAGATTGGTATTGCCACCGGTCATGTCCGGGAGGTGTATGATGATGGTTTTATTGCTAAAAGGATGGAGATAGGGGCTGTAATAGGCGCCGCCCTTAAGGAGAATGTTAAGCGGAGTGCTCCTGCAGCCGGAGATGTTGTTATCCTTGTAGGCGGCATGACAGGGAGAGACGGCTGCGGTGGTGCCACAGGTTCTTCCAAAGTTCACAATGAAGATTCGGTAGAGACTGCCGGGGCAGAGGTCCAGAAGGGAAATCCCCCTGAAGAAAGGAAGCTTCAGCGGCTTTTTAGAAACGGAAAGGCTGCAAGACTGATAAAACGCTGCAACGATTTTGGTGCCGGTGGTGTAAGTGTTGCAATTGGCGAGCTTACAGAGGGACTTGTAATTAATCTTGACAGAATACCTAAAAAATATGAGGGTCTTACGGGAACTGAACTTGCCATATCCGAATCACAGGAGAGAATGGCAGTTGTTGTGGAGGCAGGTGATGAAGATCTTTTTTGTTTTCTGGCTGCAGAGGAAAATCTTCTTGCCACAAGGGTAGCAGTTGTTACTGATACAAATCGTCTTCAGATGAAATGGAACGATAAGCTTATTGTTGATCTTTCCAGAGAGTTTCTGGACTCCGGTGGCGTTACAGCCCGAACAGATATTACAGTAAAATCCCCCTCCCGTAGAAGCTTTTTTGTCGATCGTAAGGAACAATTTAGTAAGACGAGAGTAAATCCTAAAATCCTGGTCAAAAAATGGATGGAGATTCTTAGAGATCTTAATGTATGCAGTCTGCAGGGTTTAAGTGAACGTTTTGACTCTACCATAGGTGCAGGTTCGGTACTACTTCCATTTGGTGGAAAATATCAGCTTACTCCTCTGGAGGCTATGGTTTCAAAGATTCCCGTTTATGATGGAGATACGCATGCAGTTAGTCTGATGAGTGAGGGATATCTTCCTGATATTGGCAAATGGAGTCCCTACCATGGGGCTGTTTATTCCATAGTAGAGGCAGTGACAAAGATTGCTGCTGCCGGAGGAGATTCTCATCGTATCCGTCTTACACTTCAGGAATATTTTGAAAACCTTGGTGATGACAGGTTAAAATGGGGCAAGCCGTTTGCAGCTCTTTTAGGAGCCCTGAAAGTACAGAAAGAACTGTCAATTCCTGCAATTGGCGGGAAAGACAGTATGTCAGGATCTTTTAATGACCTGGCTGTTCCGCCCACTCTTGCTGCTTTTGCAGTATCAGTTGGAGAAACTTCTGATATTATTTCACCGGAATTTAAGAAAACCGGCAGTGATATTGTTATTCTGGCTGTACAAAGGGATAAAGATGAACTTCCTGATTTCGAAATAATGAGATTAAATCTGGATTATCTATACAATCTTGTAAAAGAAGGGCAGGTCTCGGCAGCCCATTCTGTACGTTATGGAGGAATTGCTGAATGCATAAGCAAAATGTGTTTCGGCAACATGATTGGGATAGAATTAGAAGACGGGTTTGATTTTTTTGAACCCATGTATGGATCAGTAATTGTTGAATTAAAAGATAAATTTTCTAAACTTAAGATCCCGACAGGGGTTAGCATCCATAAACTTGGAGTAACAGTTCCAGGGGAAAAAATAAGCAGTAATAATATTGTGATACCCCTGGAAGATGCCCTTTTAGCATGGTCAGGTTCCCTGGAAGATGTTTTTCCCACACATTATGCCGATAATTCCCTTGTCACTATGGTTCCTGAATCTTCGGTCCCCGGGTTTTTCGAGAGGGCTGAAGGAAGTAAAAAAATCGAAGAATCAAAGCTGTTAAAGCCAAACCTGTTAAAGAACGCTAAGCCGCAGATCTGTATTCCCGTGTTTCCCGGAACAAATTGTGAAATCGACTCAGCCAGACGGTTTACCAGGGCAGGTGCAATTATTAAAAGCCCTGTTTTTCGTAATCACCAAGTTCATGAGATTGAGGAATCTCTTTCCATTCTTGCAAAAGATATCAGAGAATCACAAATTGTAATGATCCCGGGTGGTTTCAGTGCAGGAGATGAGCCGGATGGTTCCGGAAAGTTTATTGCATCAGTTTTTAGAAACAATAAAATCGCGGATGCATTAATGGATTTTCTGAATGAGAGAGACGGCCTTGTCCTCGGTATATGTAATGGGTTTCAGGCTCTTTTGAAACTTGGACTTCTTCCCTATGGTGAAATAAGAGATATGTCATCTGATGCACCTACCTTGACCTTTAATAAAATTGGCCGACATGTTTCCAGAATGGTCAGAACAAGTGTTGTATCTACCCTTTCTCCGTGGTATTCTTCCCTTGGTCAGGGGATGATTCATACGGTTCCTGTTTCCCACGGGGAAGGACGGTTTATCGGAAAAGATGAGGAGATTAGAGAACTTTTTGAACATGGGCAGATAAGCAGCAGGTATGTAGATTTAGATGGTAATGTAAGTATGCAGTATCCCGATAATCCAAATGGTTCGGACTATGCGGTCGAAGGTCTGACAAGCCCTGACGGCAGAATTATGGGCAAGATGGGGCATTCCGAAAGAACAGGAGATTTTATAGGCATAAATGTTCCTGGTGATAAGGATCAGAAGATCTTTGAGTCCGGGGTAAATTATTTTATATAACAGAAACGCTTTTTAGCGTATTTTATCCGTATAATGCCGGTAATATGGTCTGGCAGTTTCTACAGAGGGACCTTAAATCCTTCTACTATGGGTGAATCAGGTGGATGTCTCAATTTACGTAATAATTCTAAAAATTATTACGTAGGGAAACCGTCATTTGATTACCTGTGGTAATCGAATGGCGGTTTTTTTGTTCATTTTTTAAGAGAGAGGGGAAACACTATGAAAGTTGGAATTATTATGGGAAGCAGTTCAGATAAAGATATAATGCGAGCGGCAGGTTTGGTTCTGGATGAGTTTGGTGTATCCTGGAGTGCTCATATTATATCTGCTCACAGAGCACCTGAGTTACTCCGGGAACAGGTTGCAAAAATGGAAGCTGATGCCGTTGGTTGCTTCATAGCTGGAGCAGGGCTTGCCGCCCATCTGCCTGGAGTCATAGCCTCCCTAACAACAATTCCTGTAATAGGGGTTCCTCTAAAGGCGGCACTGGATGGAATGGATTCTCTTCTTTCAATTGTACAAATGCCGAAGGGTATTCCTGTGGCAACAGTGGGCATTAACAATTCTACAAATGCGGCTCTTCTTGCTGTTCAGTTTTTATACAGTCGAGACAATGATCTTCAGAATAAAATGAAGCAATACAGATTGGAAATGAAAGGAAAATTTACAAAGGAAAATAAAGAAGGGGTAACACTGTAATGGGATATTTGGGAATCCTTAAAAGACTGGACAATATATATGTGTGAAAATGATAAACTGTCTGGATATGATAAACTGAAAGAAGAGTGCGGTGTATTCGGTTGCTACTCTGTATCTCCCCTTGATGCTGCAGTACTTAGCTATTACGGATTGTACTCACTGCAGCATCGTGGGCAGGAGAGTGCAGGAATTGCTGTAAGTAATGGTGAGGAAATTAAGGTGCAGAAGGGAATGGGTCTTGTTTCGGAGGTTTTTACCAAAGAAAAACTTAATTTACTAAAAGGTTCTTCAGCGATTGGACATGTACGTTATTCTACAACCGGGAACAGTGATATAAAAAATGCCCAGCCTCTGGATGCAGTGACCAAACTTGGTCCTTTAAGCATTAGTCATAATGGAAATATAGTGAATGCCGATGTTATTCGGGATCTTCTTGAAGATACAGGACGTTTATTTCAAACCTCCTCGGATTCTGAGGTTATTCTTAATTTGATTGCCCGGGCTTATAAGAAGGGTCTTCCTGAGGCGGTAAATGATGCTGCCAATACTATTCAGGGATCCTATGCAATTATTATTCTTTCAAATGACTGCATGGTTGGAGCGAGAGACAGAAACGGGATACGCCCTCTTTGTATAGGTAAACTTGGTGATACATGGATTTTTTCATCTGAAAGCTGTGCCCTGGATACTGTGGGGGCTGAATTTATAAGAGATGTTAAGCCTGGAGAGATTGTTATTGCGGATAAAGATGGATTGCATTCCATAAACAATATGGAGAGAACCTCCTGTCAGACCTGTTCTTTCGAATATATATATTTTGCCAGACCGGACAGTATAATTGATGAAATAGATGTGTATGAAATGCGTCGTCGTTCAGGAGAAAGACTTTTTGAAGAATGTCCCGTAGAAGCTGATATTATATCCGGTGTTCCGGATTCCGGAATCCCTGCTGCTGTTGGTTATTCTAAAAAATCGGGTATACCCTATGAGATGACATTGATAAAAAATAAATATGTTGGAAGAACGTTTATTACTCCTTCCCAGGAATTAAGAGAGAGGGCTGTTAACGTAAAACTAAACGTGATGAAAAACAGTGTGAAGGGGAAAAGAGTTGTTCTGATTGATGATTCAATTGTTCGAGGAACCACCAGCCGGAAACTCGTAGAGATGCTGAGAGCAGCTGGTGCTTTAGAGGTACATCTCCGTGTGGCTTCTCCTCCTGTTTCATATCCCTGTTATTTTGGAATTGATACACCCTATCGAAATGAGTTGATTGGCAGAGAAGGAACTATTGAAGCTATGAATAAAATTATTGGTGCAGACAGCCTTGGTTATCTTAGCAGGGAAGGTCTTCTATCTTCTCTGGGTGGTGGAGAGAATTTCTGCATGGGGTGTTTTACAGGAATATATCCTGTAGCGGCACAGATAGGAAGAGGGAAAGAGGTAATGCAGAATGATTGATTATTCCAGTGCAGGTGTGAGCAAGGAGGAAGGTTACAGGACTGTATCCTTACTTAAGGATCATTCAAAGCGGACTGCTACTGATGGTGTTCTTTCATCTTTGGGCGGGTTTGCCGCTCTTTATGAATTAAAGAGCTATAAGGAACCGGTACTGGTTTCCGGAACTGATGGAGTCGGAACTAAGTTGAAAATTGCTTTTGGATTGGGAATCTACGATACTGTCGGCATCGATTGCGTAGCCATGTGTGTCAACGATATCCTCTGCCATGGAGCAAAACCTCTGTTTTTTCTGGATTATCTTGCATGTGGAAAATTGAAAGCAGAGGAAGCGGCTTTTCTTGTCAAAGGTATTGCAGATGGCTGCATTGAAGCCGGGTGTGCTCTGACTGGTGGTGAGACTGCAGAGATGCCCGGATTTTACGCTAAGGGTGAGTATGATATTGCAGGGTTTGCTGTCGGGGCTGTTGAAAAAAGCAGCATTATAGATGGAAGTTCTATTGCAGAGGGAGACATTCTTATTGGATTTGACTCTTCGGGAGTACACAGTAATGGTTTCTCACTTGTTAGAAAACTGGTTGAAAATATGGATGAGGAGTTCAGGGGAACCACTATTGGAAGGGAACTGCTGAAATCTACAACTATCTATGTTCAGCCGGTTTTAAAGATTCTGGAAAAGATAGATATTAAGGGGATGGCTCATATAACCGGAGGCGGTCTGTACGAGAATGTACCCCGCATGTTTGGTTCGGAATATGATGCAGTTATAGAAAAAAAACTATTAAATACCAATCCTGTATTTGATTTTCTGATGAATAAGGGAGTTAATGAGGATGAGATGTTTCATACTTTTAATATGGGTACAGGATTTGTAATCTGTATAGATTCTAAAGATGAGAATGAGTCCCTTAAAATAATTGAAAAATCAGGATTCTCTGCCCGGACTATCGGAGTAATTACAAAAGGAAGCGGTAAGCTGTGTTTAGAATAGCAGTTTTAATTTCAGGAACAGGCAGTAATCTGCGATCCATAATAGAAGCAGTTGAAGCAGGAATGCTGAAATGTGAAATTGTATCTGTAATAAGTGATCAGCCCAATGCAGGAGGTTTGAAGCTGGCAGAGGAAAAGGGGATAGAAACATTTTTCTTTTCAGGGAAAACAATTTCAGATAATATCTTTGAGGTAGTGAAAGGGAATACAGATCTTATTGTCTGTGCAGGATTCCTTTCAATATTAAAAGGGAAGCTCCTGGAGGAGTTTCATAACAGGATAATTAACATCCATCCGGCATTAATCCCATCCTTTTGCGGGGCTGGGATGTACGGGCTGCATGTCCATCAGGCTGCTTTAGACTATGGTGTTAAGAAGAGTGGTTGTACGGTTCACTTTGTTGAACAGGGGATTGATACTGGGCCGATTATTTTGCAGAGAACTGTAGATGTGTTGTACACTGATACTGCTGAAGATCTGCAAAAAAGAGTTCTTAAAGAGGAACATATTGCTATTGTAGAGGCAGTGAAATTGATCAGCAAGGGAAAAATAGTAGTGAGTGGCAGGAAGGTAATCCTTCGGCAAGCTCAGGAACCGGAGTCTGTTAGGTAATTGAGAATAATATTCAAGGAGCATATAAATTGATAAAGCGAGCGTTAATAAGTGTTTATGACAAAACAGGAATAGAAGAATTTGCAAAGGTTCTTACGGCTAAGGGTATTGAGATTATTTCATCCGGGGGAACGTATAAGTTTCTTAAAGAAAAAGGTATCGATGTAATAGAAGTTAATCGGGTAACCGGGTTTGATGAGATTATGGACGGCAGGGTAAAGACACTACACCCATCCATTCATGGTGGTATTTTAGCAAGACGGAATAACAAGTCAGATATGAATATTCTTAAAGAGAAAAATATAACACCCATCGATATAGTAGTAGTCAATCTGTATCCATTTTTTGAGAAGTATGGTGCTGATATCTCTTTTGATGAAAAACTTGAGTTTATTGATATTGGCGGACCTACTATGTTACGGGCTGCAGCCAAAAATTTTAAGGATGTAATTGTTATTACTAACCCAGAAGATTATTCGTTTGTGTTAAAGTCTATTTCAGAGACAGGAGATGTCGATTTTAAAGCTAGACGGCATTTTGCAGGGAAAGTTTTCAATTTAATGAGCGCATACGATGGAGCAGTATCGAACTTCCTGTTGGAAGATGATTTTCCTGAATATCTTGCTCCTGTTTACAGGAAGAAGAGTAATCTGCGTTATGGAGAAAACCCTAATCAGGATGCAGCTTTTTATACCTCTTTAATTTCCAAAGGATCTATGAATGGTTTCACACAACTGCAGGGGAAAGAACTTTCATACAACAACATAAGGGACATGGATATTGCCTGGAAGGTTGTATGTGAATTCGAAGATATTGCCTGCTGCGGATTAAAACACAACACTCCTTGTGGAGCAGCTATAGGTGAAAATATTTTTGATGCCTATAAAAAAGCCCATGAAGGCGACCCCGTTTCTATTTTTGGAGGGATTGTTGCAGTAAACAGAACCCTGGATAAAGAAACTGCAGAAGAGATGACAAAAACATTTCTGGAAGTAGTTCTTGCTCCATCGTTTAGTAAGGAAGCTTTGGAAATATTAAGTAAAAAGAAAAATCTGAGGCTGATTCAGGGTAATCTTGAGATTGCCGGTGATAAGGAATTTATTTCTGTGGATGGGGGGCTTCTTGTTCAGGATGCTGATACAAAAGACCATGACAAAATCGAAGTAGTTACGAAAGCAGAACCAGATGAAAAACAAATTGCAGATATGTTGTTTGGTGAGATTATCTGCAAGTATGTTAAATCAAACGCAATTGTAGTTGTTAAAGATAAGCAGGTATTAGGAGTTGGTGCCGGGCAGGTAAACAGAATATGGGCAGCAGAGCAGGCTCTGGAACGAGCTGCTTCCAAATTTTCTGATAAAAAGGCTACAGGGGCTGTATTAATATCTGATGCCTTTTTCCCTTTTTCTGATGTAGTGGAAACAGCGGCAAAGTGGGGTGTAACAACAATCCTTCAACCCGGGGGTTCAATCCGGGACGAAGATTCAGTGAAAGCCTGTAACGAAGCAGGAATAGCAATGGTTTTTACTGGCATCAGACATTTCAAACATTAAAATATAAAGGATCTGATTTATGAAATTCCTGATAATCGGCAGTGGCGGCAGGGAACACGCCATAGCATGGAAACTTTCCATGAGCCCATTGGTAACTGATATTTTTGTATCTCCGGGGAACGGAGGAACAGAAACTGAGGCAAAGTGTACAAATATTCCTGCTTTGGATTATGAGGATCTTGTACTGTTTGCGAAAGAGAACAGAATAGATATAACCGTTGTCGGACCGGAACTTCCCCTTGTGGAAGGTCTCACAGATATGTTCCGGAAGAATGGTCTGGCTGTCATTGGTCCCGGTAAGGATGGAGCACAGTTGGAGGGCAGCAAGGCTTTTTCAAAGAATTTTATGCTGAACAATGGTGTTAAAACCGGTTCTTATATTGAATTTGATCAATACGAAGAGGCTGTTGACTTTCTTTCTGAATGTGCATGGCCTGTTGTAATTAAAGCAGATGGCCTTGCAGCCGGGAAGGGTGTAATAATCTGTAAAGACTCTGAGAAAGCAGAGGAAGCGCTTAAGCACATAATGATAGATAAAGCCTTCGGTGATGCAGGGAATAAGGTTATTATTGAAGAGTTTATTGAAGGAAAGGAAGTATCCATCCTTGCATTTGTGGATGGCAGAACTATTGTCCCTCTGCTTTCTGCAAAGGATCATAAACAGATTGGAGATGGTGATACTGGTCCTAATACCGGAGGAATGGGAGTTATTGCTCCAAACCCCTGGTATACTGAAGAAATAGAGGCTGATTTTATTAAAAATATTCTTGAACCTACTTTAGAGGGGATACAGAAGGCTCAATGGGACTTTAGGGGGATCCTTTTTTTTGGTCTTATGATAACAGAAAGCGGTGCTTATCTGCTGGAATATAATGTCAGGATGGGAGATCCGGAAACCCAGGCTGTACTGCCTCTCATGGAGAATGATCTGGCGGAAGTTTTTCAGAAAATTCATTACAGAGAACTTACAGGATATCTCTTGAGTTTTAAAAATGGGAATGCCTGTACAATTGTTGCAGCTTCAGGAGGTTATCCCGGAGACTACAAAAAAGGGCTGGAGATTTCAGGGACAGATGAGCTGGCTCAGAAAGTATTTATTAGTGGAGCAGAGCAGAAGGATGGATCTCTTTTAACAAGTTCCGGAAGAGTTCTTTCTCTGACAGCTCTTGCCGAAACTCCATCTAAAGCTTCGGATCTGGCCTACAGAGAAATGTCAAAAATAAGTTTTGAGGGAATGTATTACAGAACTGATATTGGGAGGAATCTAAATGCCAATTGAGGAAAAACTGATAACCAGGGAAGTTTTAAACAATACCCTTGTAAGGGAAGTTTATTCTGAAGTAAAAGTTGCAGCTGAACCTAAAATGGGTAAAGTTAGAACTGTGTATGATGTAGGAGATCAAAGAATGATTATGATATCCAGTGATAATCTATCGACTCATGATGTTGTGCATAAAAGACAGGTTTATGGTAAAGGGGAAAATTTAGATGCAATATCAGGATATTATTTCGAAGCAACAAGACACATTGTACCTAATCATTTAATAGAAGCACTTGCGCCAAATGTATGGCTGGTACAAAAAGCCAGACCCATTCTGGTTGAAATGGTATTTAGAAAATATCTTACCGGTTCTGGATGGAGAGACTATGAAAAGAAAAATGGACCTGAAGAAGGGAGTAAATTCTGCGGAGTAGAACTTAGACCCGGATACAGGAGAAATGAGATGCTTGATGAGGTTATCTTTACTCCAACAGGAAAAGGTCAGGTAAAAGACTTTGATATTCCGGAGTTTCGGGACGTGGATTCTGAAACTGATGATCCAAAAATTACAGTCGACATAATTAGAAGAAATTACAGGATGTTTGGTCTTGGAAAACCTGAAGATCTTGACTATGTAATGGAAAAGGCTTTTGCACTGTATAATTTTATACATGAAGATTTAGGAAGAAAGGGGCATCTCCTTGCTGATACCAAGTGGGAATTTGGTTATATGCCGGATGGTTCTATTGCATTAATTGATGAGTGTGTTACACCGGATTCCTCCAGATTCTGGAAAGCGAAAGATTATCTGTTTGATCCTGAAAAAGATGAATTTATTATTGTCCAGGACGACAAACAGCATTTTAGAGATTATGTAGAAGGTCTGGGATTACAGGCTGTAGAGAGGAAGGCAGAGCTTGCTGCTCATATGATGGCTGATAATGTTCTTAGACAGGGTGTTGTAAAGTACTGTAACATAAGGGAAGAGATAGCAGGAACTCTGCCTGTAATTACAACTGATTCCAGGAGGGAAGCTGTTCTGGCAGCGTTGGGGGGTGCAGGGTTTTTGAGGTAAAATTAAGTAATATTTACTATTAGTATAATTTCTACCATATATAGAGAATTTTTATAATTCTTTTGTGGATTTTTTCAAAAAGTCATGTTAATGTGTTTAATCAAAATTATTCACTATAAGGTTATAAACAAGACTTTTCGATTGGAAACGATTTAAAGTCGTAAAACAAAGGGAGTTAAATGGATATTTTTACATGGACATTACTCATTGTGGCTGGTGGGAGTCTGCTTGCCCTGGGGTATGCGATCGTTAAAACAAAATGGATTTTTAAACAGCCAGTAGAAGATCCAAAATTAATAAAAATTGGCGGCTATGTTGCAGATGGAGCTATGGCATTTCTTGTAAGAGAATATAAGGTTCTAATTCCTTTTGTTCTTTTTGTTGCGGCATTTCTGGCAATTGCCAATAAAGGTGCTTTAAGGTTTCAGGCTGTTGCATTTGTTGTGGGAGCTAGTGCATCTGCACTGGCCGGGTTTATAGGTATGAAGGTTGCTACAGCAGCCAATTCCAGAACAACACATGCAGCACAGGGAGGATTAATTCCTGCTCTCAAGGTTGCCTTTACCGGTGGAAGTATAATGGGAATGAGTGTTGTAGGTCTTGCTGCACTCGGTTTTTTTATTCTTTTTTCTATTGGTAAATCGATTTTTGGTTCCTCTGTAGGGGAGCTTGCGAATCATATTCTACCTATTATAACCGGATTTAGTCTGGGTGCAAGTTCGATGGCATTATTTGCCCGTGTTGGTGGAGGTATCTTTACTAAAGCTGCAGATGTAGGTGCTGATCTTGTTGGTAAGGTAGAAGCTGGTATTCCTGAAGATGATCCCAGAAATCCCGCTACTATAGCAGACAATGTAGGTGATAATGTAGGTGATGTTGCCGGAATGGGAGCGGATCTTTTTGAGTCCTATGTTGGGTCAATTATTGGTGCAATGGTTCTTGGTGTAAGTATTGCAGCAAGTGACGCATACAGGATGAAGCTTGTTGTTTTTCCTTTGCTCCTTTCGGTTGCAGGTATAGTGGCAGCACTTATAGGGATAGGATTGGTTCGTGTTAAAGAGGGTAAGTCTGCTCAGGCAGCTCTTAATAGAGGAACTTTTGGTGCAGCTGGTGTTGCAGCAATTTTCTCTTTTCTCTTAAGTTATTTCTTTTTAGGGAAAAGTTCGGATAATGGAGGAGTAGCATATTTAAGTGTGTTTGTTGCATCGGTTATTGGAATGGCAGCAGGCACCCTTATTGGTATGATTACTGAGTACTATACCGGTACAGGTAAAAAGCCGGTTATTAAAATAGTTAAATCCTGTGAAACAGGGCCTGCTACAACTCTGATAACAGGTATGGGGGTTGGAATGGTATCTGCTTTTCCGCCAATTATTATTATTATTGCAGCTATTCTATCCAGTTATTTTTTTGCCGGATTATATGGTATAGCTGTTTCTGCTTTGGGAATGCTAATGACTCTGGGTGTGCAGCTTGCTGTAGATGCCTATGGCCCTATTGCTGATAATGCAGGAGGACTTGCTGAAATGTCTGAATTTCCCCATGCTGTGAGAGAAATTACTGATGAACTCGATGCTGTAGGAAATACGACAGCGGCGATAGGAAAAGGATTTGCAATCGGTTCTGCAGCACTCACTTCCATCATTCTTTTTTCTGCCTTCAGACAGCAGGTAGGGGTTGGTATGATTGATCTTATGAATCCCCTGGTAATTTCCGGAGTTCTTTTAGGTGCAGTTCTTCCTTATCTTTTTTCTTCTATGGCAATGAATGCAGTTGGTGAAGCAGCTTTTGCAATGATAGAAGAAGTTCGTAGACAGTTCAGAGAAAAACCTGGTATTCTGGATGAAACAGAAGAACCTGATTATAGGAAATGTGTAGATATTTCTACTGCCTCTGCCCTGAGAGGGATGATTCTTCCTGGAGTAATTGCAATAATTACTCCTGTAATGGTTGGTTTTATTGCTGGTCCTAAAATGCTTGCAGGGACTCTTATAGGTGTGACAGCATCAGGAGTTGTCCTTGCTATATTTATGTCAAATGCAGGTGGTGCATGGGATAATGCCAAAAAAATGATTGAAAGTGGAGCGAGTCAGGGTAAGGGCTCTGAAGCTCATAAAGCTGCTGTTGTAGGGGATACTGTTGGAGATCCGTTTAAGGATACAGCAGGACCATCATTAAACATTCTAATAAAGTTGATGGCAATAATATCTTTGGTTATTGCACCAATGCTCAAGAACTTCTGGGGGTTATAAAATGGACTATAAAAAACGATTGTACATGGTTCTATATCCAAATCAGTCTCTGATTGCATCTCACCTGGATCCTGATATGTTTGCAAGGCATTATACTTCAGGTTCCAGCCGGCATTATTCAGGTAAGCTTATTTTTGCAGAAGTGGATGTAGAGTACAGGAATGATTTTTTTGATATTGAAAATGTACTGAAAGATCTTAAACCTCATTCAGATGGAAGACCAAAGGCAACTAAATTTATAGCATCTTATAGGGTTTTAGAACATGTGGAACTATCTGCTCTTGGCAAACTTTACCTTTCAACAGAGGAAGGCTACTGTATAGGTATTGAAAAAGGCGGATGTAAGGACCATCAGGAAGGATTTATTCGGGTTTATGCTGAAATAGCACCTATGCGAATGCTTGTAATGTCCAGGTTAACACCACCTGATTTTGGCAAGAGAATTACCGATTCTTCTAATAATAAGAGTGCACCTGCTCAGTTTTTTACACAACTTGATTTTAATCCGGTTGAATTTGTTAAAGAGTTTGAAAAAAATCCTTTTAAACCCTCTCCAATTCCATCCATGCACCCTTCTACTATTCGAGATGGTTTTAATGAAATGATGTCTAATCCGGATAAAAGGACAAAAGGGATGGCTCTGGACAGTAACATGGATACAATATCGTATAGATTAATACGAAATGGGTTTACTTTTGCTTCAAAAGGAGAATGTTTATACTACCCGATACCTTCTATTAGTGAAATTGAAGCCATGAATCTAAAATTCTGGAAAACAATGTAGGATAAAATCAGGGTATGATATAACATACCCTGATTTTTTAAACCAGAATGAGTTCTATATTGTGTTTTATGCAATATTTTTTGTATTCTTCAGGAATTTTACTGTTACTTATAATTATGTCAAAATCGGTAATTTTTGCAAACAGAGTGCTGCGAACTCTGTCGAATTTTGAAGAATCAACCAGTAAAATTTTCTTTTCAGAGGATTTTAACATTTCTTTTTTTACTGATAGCTCATAATCGTTGGAGCAGCTTACACCTTCTTCCAGACTGACTCCGCTTGCAGATATAAATGCAGTATTTGCAGGATTATTCACTATAAGTTCCAGGCTTTCATCGGATTCGAACATAAGGGTATTTTCATGAAAGTAACCCCCGGGAAAAATAATTTTTGCTTTTTTAAGCTTTGAAATGTGTAATAGACTGTTGATGGTAAAGCATATTACTGTCATTGAAAGGCCTTCCGGCAGGGATCTGGCAAAATACTCAATAGTTGAGCCAGTATCGAGAATAATAGTATCCATGGAATTAACATATGAACTTGCTTTAACTGCAATATTCTTTTTTTCCGTATTCATTTGTTTATTTGCGTAAGCCAGAGAATATGGATTTTGTTTACTTTTTTTTACGCCCTCTCTTAGGATCACTCCGCCATGAAAGATGTCGACAATATTTTTGTTTTTTAAGACTTCCAGATCTCTTCTAATGGTCATATGTGATACTTCCATGACACTTGCAATTTTATTTACAGTAGTAGGATTTGAAAGTCCCAGCATTTTTATTATTCTGTTAAGTCGTTTTTCCTGTCTGTTCAACATGGTAAAAAATTAACACAAATGCAGTAGTTTTGCAAGGAAAGTAAATTCCCTCTTGACAACTATTTCTTTGAAAGTATAATTAAATACCAAATGTTAAAATTATAACATTTCTATAGGCTGGTCGCCAACAAGTTGGCTGCTCGCCAGTGAGTCGTACCGGAAGAGCGAAGCGATGAGGAACGATCTCAGCAACTTAGGAGGAAATATGGCAGATAAACAAGGAAATGCACTGGGTATGATAGAGACCAGAGGGTTTGCGGCAATGGTTGAAGCTGCAGATGCTATGGTAAAGGCAGCGAAAGTGGAATTAAAAGAGCATGAAGAAACTGGTGGCGGATATGTCACAGCTATTATCCGGGGAGATGTTGCTGCAGTCCGGGCTGCACTTGATGCAGGAAGTAAAGCTGCGGAAAAAGTAGGAGAAGTTGTATCTGTTCATCTTATTCCCAGACCGGATGCGGCTGTGGATAAGGGTTTGGCACTGAATGAATCCGGAGCCAAATAATGAATGACATTGATCTAAGGACTTTTAATTATATAGATTCTCTTCAACTGCAGATGGCATCGTATATGTGCACAATATCAAAGGGGTATTTCCCTGTTGGAGGTCAGTCATGTGCAATTGTAGAGATTGCTCCCGGGATAGAGATAAACAGGCTCACAGATATTGCTCTAAAATCAACCGGAGTTGTTCCCGGTATTCAGGTAGTTGAGCGGTCTTTTGGTATGCTGGAGGTTCATTCTGATGATCAGGGTGATACAAAAGAGGCTGGGGAAGCTATTTTGAGGGAACTGGAATTAACAGAAGATGATCGTATGAAACCTAAAATAATGACAAGTCAGCTTATAAAAAACATAAGTGATTATCATGCACAGCTGATAAATAAGGTTAGATTTGGTAATATGGTTCTTAGAGGGGACACTCTGTTTGTTTTGGAACTGGAGCCTGCGGGTTATGCTTTTTATGCTGCAAATGAAGCTGAGAAAGCGGCAAATATTAATATAATAAATGTAACCGGATATGGAAAGTTTGGAAGAATTTATATTGCAGGCAAGGAATCTGAAGTCCTTGTAGCAAAAGAAACAGTAGAATCAAAGCTGGCAGATATTACCGGACGAACAATATGAGGCTGTCAGGTTATACTGTTGTTCATAATTTTGTGTATTCAATATTCTGTTTGATCTAAACACTCAGCATTTGTTACCAAAAACTAAGCCTCCATTCAGGGGGATTAAGTTTGGGGATAGACTGAATTAATCAGATGGAAAAAATAAGGAGAAAAAAATGGCAATTACAGATAATGCTTTAGGCATGATAGAAACAAAGGGTTTTGCAGCAATGGTTGAAGCTTCTGATGCAATGGCAAAAGCTGCAAATATAGATTTTATAGGTTCTAAAAAAATTGGCGGCGGCTATATAACAGCGATTGTCAGAGGAGATGTTGCAGCAGTTAAAGCAGCCCTTGATGCAGGCAATAGAGCTGCTGAAAGGGTTGGTGAGGTTGTTTCCGTTCATATTATACCCAGACCCCATGACAGTGTAGATGCAGTTCTTCCACTTGGCAGGAGTAAAAAATAAATGGTACTTGCAAAAGTTGTGGGATCAGTTGTTTCAACTATTAAAGAACCCCGGCTTGAAGGTATAAAATTCCTTTTACTTGAAAAAATCGATGTTAAGACCCTTAAGGGTAAGAAAGATTTTGTAGTAGCTATGGATGCCGTTGGAGCCGGGGAGGGTGAGATTGTTTTTTTTGTTGGAGGAAGCAGCAGCAGACAGACAGATATAACTACAGGGAAACCAAGTGATGCAACAATTATTGCCATAGTTGATAGTTTTGATATAGCTGGGAATACAGTATATTCTAAAAGCAGTCCGGTAAAAGGAAGCTCCAAGTGATATTGGCAAGGGTTTTGGGTAATGTAATTACAAGTGCCAGGGTTGACAACATGGAAGGTGCCGTCTATAAGATTGTTTCGCCATGTACTTCCGATGGTTCTATAACCCGGGGAGAAATAGTTGCTTTGGATCTTATTGGAGCTGCACCAGATGAGTTTGTTATTGTATCCCGGGGAAGTTCCACCAGGCAGACTGAGTTTACTAAAGACAAACCTGTGGATGCTGTAATAATTGGGATTGTCGATATTGTTGAGGAAGAAGGTAAGGTGGTTTTTCAAAAATGAGTGTAGATGTTATTGGTGTGCTGGAATTTTCAAGTATGGCAGATGGATTTTATACTCTGGATGCAGTAGTAAAAGAAGCTCCGGTAAGTATT
>Ga0190306_1000202_pt1 | contig 22931 bp, 20 predicted proteins | sample 48700734_MG_FD_161657 | JGI IMG/M metagenome (GOLD analysis project Ga0190306, IMG submission 161657) | Hydrothermal vent sediment bacterial communities from Southern Trench, Guaymas Basin, Mexico - 4870-07-3-4_MG | ecosystem: Environmental > Aquatic > Marine > Hydrothermal vents > Sediment ... | reverse complement strand
CGTTCAGATATAAATCCCTTTATGAAATGCTCAAAGAGTTGATTGAAAAATACAATGTCAGGCTTGTAACAACTGCTGATGTAATAGAAGAGCTTATAGAAATCGCTAAAGAGATAAGGAGAAAGCAGGGAGAAGGAGAAAAATTAGATTTAACTGAGGAAGAGCTTGCATTCTATGACCTGCTATCATCAAAAGAGAGAGTTTTTGAAAATTACGAAGAAATAAGGGCTATTGCTAAGGAGGTTACTAAGGAACTTGGCTATTATGTAAAATTAGCTGATTGGAGCAAAAAAGACTACTTGAGGGCAAGAATAAAGACGGCTTTAAAGAAGATACTGGTTAATACAATAGATGCACGGATTAGTTATAGAGAGATTGACAAAATGGCTTCTGAAATACTTACACATGCAGAGATGGTGTATGTATATGGAGGATAAGCTATGCCCGTCGCCTGCACCTTCATTCTATTCACGATGGTTTATAGGGATGAGCGTATTTCTTGCTTTTGGGATTAGCAGGGTTGTAGCAGGAATAATTATATTTTACATAAGCATCATTTTCATTTCAGGAGCAAGATACAGATAAGATGGTAGCCGTGAACAATAACTACGGGGATATAGAAGAGAAATGGCAACGCAGATGGCACGAAGCTCGGATTTTTGATGCGGAACCAGGCGTAGGCGGGGGTAGAGGTGGAGATAGAGGCAAGAAATTCTTTATTACCGTTCCTTATCCCTACACCTCGGGACCACTGCACATAGGGCATGGCAGAACATACACCATAGGGGACATAATAGCGAGATTCAAGCGATTAGAGGGCTATAACGTGCTGTTTCCTATGGCGTTCCATGTCACGGGCACACCGATTTTAGCTATCGCCGACAGTATAGCGAAAGGAGATGCGGAAGTTGTGGCACGATACAGGGATTATGTCTCGATTTATGAGAGAGAAGAGCGTGTAGATGAGATAGTCAATAGTTTCAGTGATGCAGAAGCAGTTGCGAAATTCTTCGCTGGCAGGATTGCAGAGGACTTCAAGCGGATGGGTTATTCCATAGACTGGCGAAGGAAGTTCAATACCACGGAGCCGATGTATAACAGGTTCGTGGAATGGCAATTCAAGAAGCTATATGATAAGGGAGTAATAAAGAAGGGGAAATATCCCATAACCTATTCCATTGAGGATGGCTCACCGGTTGGCGAGGACGACATAGAGGGTGGAGATACGGACAAAGTATCAATAATAGAGCACACAACGATAAAGTTCAAATTGCGTGATGGCTCTTTTCTGGTTGCCTCCACCCTGCGTCCCGAGACCATATTTGGCGTTACGAATCTGTGGATAAACCCCGATGTAAGATACGTTAAGGTGAAGGTTACAGGGGATGGGGACGAGTTCTGGATTGTCTCGAAGGATGCGGCGGAGAAGCTGAGCTATCAGAAGAGCGGGATAGAGATATTAGAGGAGATAGAAGGCGGATATTTTGTAGGTAAAGTGGTTGAGGAGCCAGTGGCGGGTAGAGAAGTTCCAGTCTTACCTGCGAGCTTCGTTGACCCCGATGTTGGCACTGGCGTGGTCTATTCGGTCCCGGCACATGCACCCTATGATTATATCGCACTGGAGGACTTGAAGCGTAAGCGAGGGGGGTCAGAATCAGGAATAGAAATCGAGCCGATAAAGATAATCGAGATTGAGGGTTCCGATTATGAACTGCCTGCGAAGGATATCTGTCTGCGTATGGGAATAGAGAGCCAGGAGGACCCGAGGCTGGAGGAAGCCACGCAGCAGATATACAAAGAGGAGTTCTATCGCGGCGTATTGAATGACCGATGTGGCGAGTTTGCAGGTATCAAAATAGCGGAGATAAAGGATGAAGTGAAGGACTGGCTGAGGGAGAGGAATGTAGCGGGCATATTTTACGAGACTTCGAGGAAAGCGGTAACAAGAGGCGGTAGTAAGGTAATTGTGGCGGTTCTGCATGACCAGTGGTTTATAGATTACAGAGCGGAATGGTGGAAGGAACTGGGGCATAAACTCGTTTCTGAGATGACGTTCTATCCCGATAGATATAAGGCGTATATGCATGATATCATTGACTGGCTGGCGTTGCGACCGTGTGCAAGGAAGAGGGGGCTGGGCACGAGGTTTCCATTTGACCGTGCATGGGTAATTGAGTCACTGAGCGATTCCACGATTTACATGGCGTTATATACTATAGCGCATTTATTGCGGGCATTGCCAGTTGAGAGTCTAACGGAGTCGTTTTTTGATTACGTATTCCTGGGGAGAGGTGATGCAGCGACGGTGGCGAATGAGACAGGCGTTGATACTGAGGTTTTGGATAAGATAAGGGCGGAGTTTGAATACTGGTACCCGAATGACCTGCGGCATACAGCACCACCGCACCTGAGCAATCACTTAGCTTTCTTCCTGATGCACCATGCAGCGATATTCCCACCGGATAAGTGGCCAGGGGCAATCACACTGAATGAATTGCTGATAAGAGAGGGTCGGAAGATGTCAAAGAGCAAGGGGAATGTGATACCACTGGCGAAGGTCTCGGAACTCTATGGAGTGGACTTATACCGGCTGTATTGCGCGATAAATGCCGATTTTGGTGCGGTAGTTAACTGGCGTGAACAGGATGTGGATGCATTAAGGCGGAAGTTCAATGCGCTGGTAGAGCTGTTTGAAGACAGCATAGATGCGGGTGTGGAAGAACTGAAAGAGGGCGAATTCACGCATATGGACAGATGGCTGCTGGCACGGTTTTATCGGAGGCTGAGAGACTCTATTGAGCAATACCGTGCATTCAGGATAAGGGAAGCAGGCATAAACATGTTCTTCGAAATGATGAATGACATCAGGTATTATGAACAGCGAGCGAGTGTAGCGAGGAGAAAGAGGATAGTCAGGAATGTGATAGATGCATGGCTGATAATTCTATCGCCAATTACGCCACATATATGCGAGGAGATATGGCATAAGTTACATGAGAATAAGGCTAAGACGTTCATTTCGCTGGAGCGCCTGCCAGAAATAAGGGAAAAGTTTATTGATGAGCGTGTGGAGCGAGAGGAGGAGTATCTGACTTCATTAGTGAATGATATAAAGGAGATATTGCATGTAGCGCGGCTAAAACCGGGTAAGATTTATGTTTACACTGCGGAGAAGTGGAAGTGGGATGTGCTGCGAGCGATAAAGGACGTAGAGGATAAAGATAAGATACGGGAGGCGATGAAGTTCCGTAAGGATAAGACAACGGCGGAGTTCGTGAAACGGGCGATGAAAATACTTCCATTGAAGAAAAAAACATCCTCAAAAGAGGGAGCGAGTTCATATTTCGAGCTGGATGAGGAAGCGGTTCTGGAACGCGAGAGGGAGTATCTAATGCATGTGTTTGGATGCGAGGTTGAGATAAATGGTGATTATGACCCAGAAAACAAGCGAAGGCTCGCAATACCGCTCAAACCCGCGATATATGTAGATTGATAAAGTCCCTCTACCCCCACCTTGGAGTGCACCCCAGTCATCGAAATATTTACCGCGGTTCAGGCTCATTTCAGCATCACGATGAAATACGGGGCTGTGCGAATATCATTTTCATGATGAATCAGAATCACCCGAAATGTTTTTATATCCAGAACGTTAGTTCACATGTAAACATGTAAGGAGATAAAGAACAGCATGGGTTCAAACTCAGACCAGGGTAAACACCTGACAATTGCAACTGCAGCGGTAGTTTCGGTGTTTTTTGTGCTCGTTATATCAGTAGCAACGATCGGCGGTGGTTTAGAAAGACACGAAAGGTCAGCGATAAGAATTGCCGATATTGATATAGCCGCGGAAGCGCTTGGTATCGCAGAGGCATCGCTCAATGTAACCACGTATCTTGACAATGGAGGAGCCGCCCAATCAGGCGATATTAACATCGTGGTGAAGGCGTACGATGCGGATACGAATTTGCTCGTCACTACCAACCATACGGAAGTGGGGAAAATAGGGGGCAAAGCGACGAAATCTGCAAGCACATACGTGAAAGTTCCAAAGGAAGGCGGGTATAAGCTCCAAATAGTTGTTTTTGAGGATGATAAAGGTATCCTGCGTGCGGAAACCACGATTTACGGCTTAACAAGCTTAGAACCTCCCTCGGTCGCAAAAATCGCTATACGAGAGATTGATTTCTCCGTTGAAGCGGTAGAGGTAGAAGTTGAGCGTGGAAGAGCCAGAGAGTATGCAATCATCAATACCACGCTCTATATTGACAATCTCGGTAGAGACGTCAGCGGTCTGAGCGCATTTATAAAGGCGCGGGACAATGAAACGAGGTTAATAGCAGATAAGGTATGGAAAGACCTCGGGATGCTCAAAGAAGGCACTACATCGTTACATTACGCAGAACTGAAGGTGCTCAATGGCAGGGATTACATCATTGAAGTTCAGATATGGCAATCAAAACGGATAATAAAGGAGAGCAGTGGGATGGTCCTCTTAAGCCCGTTTGCAAATAAAACGGTGGTATTGAAGACGAAAGAGAAAACGGTGGAGATTTCACCTTCATTCAAGATATCCGATTTTATTGGTCCCTCAGGGAGATATGAAGAAGGGGGTTACAAAGCACCAGTTCCCGCGCCTATGCCCGCCGCCACACCAGCACCTGACTTTGAAGCTTTATCCACAGCTTCTGTATTCCTTATTGCTTCACTGTTATTATTGAAGATAAAGAGAAGGAGAAGAAGGGGGTGAGTGCAGAATGGAAAAAGATAAAGAAGAAAGGGTAGGGAGATTTGCACACGAGGATATTTCCAGGTATTTCAGGTTTGGCGTATTTATCATCCTTATGCTTTTGCTTCTGGTGGCTACCTTTCAATTCTATTTCTTCGCTATGAGCGCTATCTCCACGCTCTTTAAGTACGAATACCGCTCTTTGGTGCAGGCAGGCTTCGCAGCGTGTGTCATCGCGATTGTTGTTTATCTTCTGAGAGTGGTGCTGATAAAGGAGAAATGAGAACGCAATCATCCTGTTCATACATAAATGCCTGAATAAATTTTTAAAAGTTTAAAGTTTAAATTTACACTAATATAATAGTAATAGTAAGTGATAAGCGGGGTAGGGTAGTTAGGAGATCCCGTCGGGCTCATAACCCGGAGATCGATGGTTCGAATCCATCCCCCGCTATTTTTTGGGTAGTAGAGAGGAGAGTATATGAGATAATGATAATCAATTCTGACCTCCATATTCACTCGCTTTATTCCGCAGCTACCTCTCCACGAATGGATTTGCCCACACTGGCAAAGGAAGCTTCTAAGAAGGGTATACAATTGCTTGGCACCGGGGATTGCCTGCATCCAAAATGGCTACGGGCTATAAAGGGATTGGAACTGGAGCCCGGGCATGGTGACGGCATCTTCGTGCATGGCGCGACCAATTTTGTGCTTACTGTTGAGGTGGAAGACGTGAGACGTGTGCATCATCTGCTCATACTGCCCTCGATAGCGAAGGCGGAGGAGCTATACGAAGCTTTCAAGCGCTATTCGCAGGATATAGACTCGGATGGCAGACCTTCTGTGAGACTCACCGGTGCGGAGATAGCGGAATATGCGAAGGATGCCGAAGCTCTCATCGGTCCCTGTCACGCTTTTACACCCTGGACTGCTTTATACGCCTATTATAATTCGCTCCGGGAATGTTATGGTGAGATGGTGGATTATATCTCCTTCATCGAGCTGGGCTTGAGTGCCGATACATCCTACGCCGATCGGATAGAGGAGTTGCACAGGCTCACTTTCCTGACCAATTCTGATGCCCACTCGCCATATCCCATCCGGCTGGCGCGGGAGTTCAATCGTTTTGAGGTCTCTGATTTGAGTTTCGAAGAGTTGAAAGCGGCGATAGAGCGAAGAAGAGGCAGGAAGCCGGTACTGAACGTGGGTGTGCCACCTGCAGAGGGTAAATACAACGAAAGCGCATGTATAAGATGCTACAGACATTATTCGCTCACCGAAGCGATTGCAAGGCACTGGAGATGCGAATGTGGAGGCATGATAAAGAAAGGTGTGCGCGATAGAGTGAATGAGCTCGCAGATTGCAACAGCGGTATACATCCCCCGCATCGCCCCCCTTATCTGCACCTGATACCATTAGCAGAGATAATAAGCCTGGCGATACGGAAGTCAGTGAATTCGAAATCGGTGGCTGGAATCTGGGAATCATTACTCGCGGAGTTCGGCACTGAGGTCAATGTGCTGGTGGATGTGCCCATAGACGAACTGCAGAAGGTAGCTCCGGGCGTGGTGGGAGCGATAAAGGCATTCAGAGAGGGCAATATCCATGTTAAGCCGGGTGGTGGTGGCAAATATGGCATCATCAGTCTGGATTCCGGCATGAATGAGGAAGCACAAAGACCGTGTAGAGGGCAGCTCTCACTCGCTGATCTAACTAACACTAACCTTTATTAATCCCACCAATGAAATGAAACAAAAAACAAAATAACAATAACAAACAGTAGAGTTCTATTAGCATGCACGACATGATAGAAGCGGGAATAATAGGTGGAGCTGGCTACACCGGTCTGGAACTGCTGAGATTGCTATTGATGCATCCGCGGGTGAGAATCTCAGTGGTGACATCGAGGCGATATAAAGGCAAGAGGGTCAGTGATGTGAATCCGCATCTGGAGCGGTTCACCGAACTCGAATACGAGGATATAGATACACGCGAGATAGCGGATAGGAGCGATGTTGTATTCCTCGCTGTCCCACATGGTAGTGCAATGGATTATGTGCCCGAGTTGCTCAATGCGGGTGCGCGGGTGATAGACCTCAGTGCTGATTACCGACTGGACAGGAGGGAATATGAACGAATCTACAAGCGGCGGCATAAGGACACGGAGCACAGGAACGCCGTGTATGGACTGACAGAACTGCACCCCGAGGTGGCTGATGCTGCGCTCGTTGCGAATCCAGGCTGCTATCCTACTGGTGCTATACTCGCTGTCGCACCCATTGCGAAGCTGGGCATGGCGAAGCGTGTGGTGTTTGATGCGAAATCGGGCATCTCTGGTGCGGGTGCAGACCCTTCTGAGAAGTCACATTTCCCGAACCTCGCTGAGAATATCATCCCTTACGAACTGACTGCACACCGGCACGTCGCAGAGATGAGGAAAGAATTGCCACAGGTGAAGGTCTGCTTCACACCCCATGTTATACCTTCTATCAGGGGCATACTCACTACTGCGCACCTATTCCTGGCGGAAGGAGAAGAGAGGATGACAGAGCAGGAGATTGAGGAGCTGTACAGGCAATTTTATGATGGTAAGAGGTTCATAAGGCTGAGAACAGGAAAAGATATACCCTCTCTTGGTGCTGTGCGGGGCACAAACTTCTGTGATATCGGGTTCGAGGTGGAAGAGGATAGCGATCGGATAGTGATAATCTCGGCAATTGACAATCTGGTTAAGGGCGGTTCAGGTCAGGCGATACAGAATATGAACGTCATGTTCGGGTTGGATGAATGGCAGGGACTGTGGCATCCAGGCTTGGTTCCGTGATATACGCCCGCCATACAACTCAGCAAATTTTTATCGCCACGATTTCGTTTGAGGACTAACGACTAACTTGCAGCACATAGGCTTAGTCTAACCAAAGATGTTTATTAAGATGTTTATATAGATAAAATAGAACTAAAGTAAATTCAAAAATGCTGGAATGAAATCAATTAGGTGATTATAATGAATATAACGGACATAGTGGGATTTTTTCAAGTGGTTGTGCCATATCTGGAAGTGATAATAGTTCTGGTAGTCGCTTTTTTTGTGATTAGTTTGGCTAATAGGCTTATTAGGAGATTCTTAAGCACTACTATTCTGCCTTTAGATGTGCAGAACCTCTTGCGAAGAATCATAGTATATGGTTTATGGTTCGCTGTTCTGATGCATGTCACCGCAGTGCTGAAATTAGGAGAAATTCTTTATCCTCTCATAGGCGCCTCGGTTTTGGTTGGGGCTGCTGTTGCCTTAGCCGTTAAGGATACCTTAAGCGATGCAGTTGCGGGTATATTCCTCCTGTTAGACAGGCACTTTAATATTGGTGATGAAATTGAGACGATGAAACATAGAGGAGAGATTATTGATGTCACGCTCAGAAAGACGCGCTTAAAGACCAGCGATGGAACAATAATTGTATTACCAAACGGAAAAATAGATTCTTCTGGATGGGTGTTACACAAGAAAAAGACTGAGGATGTTGGAGCTTCATCCCAGAAGTCAACGTAAATCAAGAATACCCGAAGTAATCGCGGAAGAACAAGCCAATACCGGTGGAGAAACGAGTCTCCTCTATCCACGATACCTCATAGCCCTCTTCTATCGCCTTCGATACATGCTTGCCCAGACTGCAAGACCTCAACTCGTGCTTCAGTAAGCTCACCACATCGGTATATCTCCGCTTTACTTCCACCACATATCTGCCATCTTCAATGATAAAAGGAGGCGAATGCTTATTCTTGAACTTCTCCGCATGTCGTCTAGCGGTAACAGGTGGACCAATATGTTTTTTAATAGCGGGAAGTTGCCAGACAAGCAGTTCAAAGACCATTATCGCTTCATCGGTATCAGTATCAACCGTCACGCCACTTCGATACACCACGAAATCGTTTCGCTCTATCAGTTTCCTGACCGATACCTCTGCTTTACTCAACTGCGGGAACAGGATGTCCTCTACCACCTCCGGAGCTCTGAACCGAACTACTACGAAAGCAGTGCCACGTTCCTTTGCTATTCGCCTAAATTCCGATTCGCTCATCGGCTTCGGCTCTTTCAACTGGAAGAACTCGTGTGAGGGTCTCGCAAGGAACTCGCGTGCGGCATCTATCAATCTGGAGAACGAATATAGAGATACAGCAGCGGCGACATTGCGCTTCGCGTCCACGGGGTCTATAACAATCAGTGGCTCATCACCCCTGTACTTACCATGCCCCTCTATATCTATCCTCTCACCGTAACGCCATTCAGCTGCGTGCTTCAGGAACGATACGAAGGACCGGTATTTCAGTATGAGCAATTCACAGAGATAACCGGAGAAGCCTTTTCGCCTCTGCTCGGAGCCATAAATACCCAGACAACGCAGAAACCGCTTCAATAATCGCACATCGTCTTCGAGCCCTGACCCCGACAATCTCCGTATTACATATTCGTTATGGAACGGTGTTCTATCCACTGCGGACTTCAATCTTGAGGGGTCTTTCACAGCGAAACATGGCACAAGGTCCACATCATACTCCCTATCACCGAAATGGAAGTAAGCATGGATGTATGGATGCGATGCGTATCTCTCCTCATACCTATCACATACACTCTTCGCTAATGCGAGTCCTTTAGCCTCCAAATCCTGGTCGGATGTCGCCTCGGGGAACATGATGAATATATCTATATCAGCCTCACCACTCACCCATGTGTTCCTGGCAGTGGAACCGACTGAGATAGCATGGGCGTCTATACCCATCTCCATCGCTTTGCTATTCAAATTCGCAATTATTAACTCGGTCAGGGCTTTTACTTCTGCCTGCTCTTTAGCGCCAGGTCTTATCTGCTCTATAACATCGTTGCATATCGCATTCAGGACTTTTTCTTTTGCTTTTTCTTTTTCTTCCGCTACCGACACAGGCATACACTTACTTCTCTATCGCTCTATCACTGTTTCCTCTACTGCGGTGCCGAAATGCCGTGCAGACTCTGTGAGATGGACGAGAACTTCGTCGCCCTCCTTCAGTTCCACGACCGAAATCGGTCTGTCTTTGCCCACTAACTTTATCGTCTCCGCGTTTTGCAGTATAATACTGCATCGCCTCTTGCCATCAGGAGTATCAACCTCAGCCTCCACGAGCATCAGTGGTCGCTTCTCTATCTTCACTCGCCCAACCACCGCTTTCCTCGCTATCCCCTCCTTATTCACGATAAGCACATCCTCTCCTGAGCGCAATTCCGAGAGGTATCTCGTCTTCTCACCTACCAGTATGTAGGCATGCACAGCACCGGCATTCACCCTGAAAGGTCTCGCAGCCACGTAGGGGCTCTCTTCAGATTCGGAATGCACTAAGAACAGTGCAAACGACTGGGAACCGATAAGCATGCCCTCACCAGGCGTCATCAGCGAGCAGGTATCTACACAGACGCGATCGCCCATCTCAAGCTCCTTCACGTTCGTCACACGCGCATAAGAGAGCGGAATCTTGCCCATCTCACTCGCATCTCTCACCTCCACCACACGCTTTATCTCCGATGGGTCACCGGTATCGAGTAGAACGCCATCTGCACCGTATTCTAAAGTTTCAAGCGCTGTCCTCGCCTCTTCCGCATTCTGCACGCCCGCTATCACCTTCACCTCCTTCTTCTGTAATTCCGCTATTATATTCTCCAGCGGTATTATCTTCCAGTCCTTACCTATTACAATAACATAATTGCAATAATCAGAGACATCCACTGCAAATCGTTCATATTTCTTACCCTTTATCTCCACGTATGCGGCATTTATTTGTGTACCGTAAGTCCTCTTTAACGCATTATAGACATCTGATTTGTTTATCTCAGGTGGAATAGGTTTTGTACCATCTCCTTCGCTCCTCTTGCCATAGACGATTATGTCCGCTTCTTTTCCTACCTCAAAGGGAATCTCCTCAGGTACAATAGCAGCCACCTTAATCCGACCTAACTCCTTTACCTTACTCACATCGCTCTCTTCTACCAGCACTCCATCAATACCCGACTCTAAACCGGCAGTGATCCGTGATTTCTTATCATCCCAGGTTCCTTCATCTGCTTTTATCCATATCTCCTTAGCTTTACCCTTATCTTCACCTTTAGCCTTATCCCTGTCTCTCATTCTCACACCTCACACTTTATACCTCTCACTCACACCATTCTATTCCTTCCTTCTATTATTACTCTTATAACCCCCTCTTTAGATAAAATTTGGTCTGTCTACCACAACCACAGGTTGTTGCTTCTGCCACCTCGCCGAGCTATCCCTCTTCGCTTCGCTTCCCTTTCGCCCATCTCTCTTTTGTGATAAGCACTGAAAAGCAAAATAATTCAGGCAAATTTGGACGTAGCCGAAGGCGAAGCCACATATCCTCCTGTTAGGTGGGGGCGATAGCACCGAAGCACATCCATTTTATTCTTTCCTGAGTCTTTCGATTTCTTTTTTAATTTCATCTATTACCTCAGGATTATAGACAGAATGATGGTGCAAGTTGACAGGCATAACTTTTATCGGATTATAGATTACCTTTTTACCTTCTCTCTTCCACCTTTATAGAAAACACAATGAATACTTTGCCAGCTTTATCTTTTTCAAAATTATCATGTGTTTTACTGAGCCATTCTTTCCATCTATAAATTTCTGGAGTTTGTTCGTATGTTGTCGGCTTGATCTGCAATCCAATATATTTACTTCCAACTTGGATGTAAAAATCCACATTATATAGCCTATCCCATTCATCCGGTGCTGGCTCTATTTTAACCCCTAAATCTCTCTGTAATTTTCCATATATTGTTTTGATTTCTGTCTGATAACCATCGAATGTCCTATTTATCACAAGATTGTAGATGTATTGAAGACAATCTTCTTCCGTTACCTCTTCTATTTCTGCTTGAATCACTTCTGTTATCTTTGTGTACAATTTTCGCCCCAAATCTTGGATATATTCCTGGGGAGACAGATTAATTCCTTTTTGCTTGCCAGTGTCCTGAAAAATATTCCTTCCATTCTTCTTTTGTAAGCTTTGACGCTTCTTTGATCTCTTTTGAAACTCTTTTTCCCTTTCCTGGTTTTTTGAAAATATGTATAAATTCATAGTCAATTTCAACAATTCCATTTGGTGGATAAGGAAAAGAGCCCATTACTGTTGCACCACCTGTTGTGTTCATAGTTGTCTTTTTCTGCCAGATAATAGAACCCATGAAATCAAAACCTATTTCTTCGCATTGTGTTACGAATTCAACATGAATTGGAATAACTTTGTATCGTCCATAAATGATTGACCTTGCAAACTGATCTCCAATATTAAGGCAGAATCTTCCACCTTCTCTAAGCACTCGGTAGCATTCTCTCCATACGTAATACAAGTCCTTTAAATATTCGTGAAGGGTTTGCCCGTAACCAATCTGTCCCGGAATTCCGTAATCTTTTATATACCAGTAAGGGGGTGATGTGATAATCAAATCTATTTCTTCGTTTTTCACTTCTTTCATTTGCCTACGGCACGGGAAAATTTAGAAAAGTTTATATATGGTTTAAGATATACTACAATATATGGTACCCTATAGGGATACCATACCATACCATTGCCCGTCGAGATGATGTAAAATGTCGCAGGTATTTATTAGGGCGGATACAAGGGCGGAAAGATTGGAAAGATTCAACCATAAGGAGCGAAGGGATAAATTTGAGATAATCGCAGATGTCCTCTCAATAGCAAGGAAAGGGGCAAGGAAGACTCAGATAGTATATAATGCGAATCTTAATTTCAAGATAGTGAGCGAATATCTTTCTTTCTTGGAAGCAAAAGGTTTCATAGGGAATACGGGCAGAAATTACACGACAACAGAAAAGGGCGAAAAATTCCTGCGGATTTATAAGGAGATGGAGGAGCTGTTTGCGTAACACTTTTCCTTTTTCTTTTTTATTTTTACTTTACGAAGCTGTCTCACAATTGCTTTTGGCACTAAAAAATCGCTTCTTTCGCTTCTTTCTATTCTTATTCTCTTTCTTCTTGATTCAGGTTCTTTTTAAAAGCAAGCACTGCTTAAAACACTGAGTTCAGTTTCTTAACTATTATCCATAGGTAAAATTCTTACACCTATTTATAATGCCCTGTCCAACATATTCCATTGAAGGTTACCGTAAGGGATACTTTAAAAGGATACTTTAATGGGTGGGATATGGGGTAGGAAGTTAGGAGGTGATAAGGAAAAAAAATGAGACCGAGAACACAAATCGCTGCGCTGGCTGTGGTGATGACAATAGCAATCGGCACAGCAGTCCTGCCCGCGATGGCTGGTACGGAAGGTTCTTCAACCGGCAGTTTCAACCTGGGTAACGCCGCACCAAGTGTGACTGTTGCCCTGTATGAATCAAACGAAAACACTTCAGCCTCCCAGATGACACCACCGACCGAGTACGCGGTGAAGATAGATGTTAGTGACTCGAACACATTGAATGACATAGATGAGATCAAAGTGGTGATAAAGAAAGATGGCTATTCAGGTAGTGACGATGTGCACAATCAGTCGACTTACAAATGGACACACTCAGGCTGGCAATTTGTGGGTCCAACAGGTACCAACTGGTCTCTTGAAACAAGCAGTGCACCAAGTGATTTAACCAAAACTGCCGATACATGGTGGCTTCACTTCAAACCGAGTAAGGTAGCAACCGAGGCTAACTGGAGTATAAATGTCACGGTAAATGATAATAGTTCTGCTACCGCTACGAAATCAGTGAAGGACATACCTATGCTGCTCTATGTAGAGATCAGTGCCGTTGATGCGTCTTACAGCTTCGGAAACGTTAATCTTGGTACCACAAAGAACAACATCACTAACCCGACCGATGGTAACATACAGGTTACGGCAATAGCAAACGGTGCATACAAGCTCGAGAGTAAAACAAACACAACGTGGACAGGTCAAAATACCAGTGATGTAGCAACAGTCGATCCCGGCACAGGCACGCTTGATGACGGTGAAATCCGGTTGATAGACAATGCAGCGAATAGCTATTCCGGTGGTACGAATGTATCAATATCTGCATACCAGACAATAGCAGGCTACGGTAGTTTAACAGGTCCAACCTCTGAAACTGGCGCTTCACACAATATATACCAGTGGTTAGATGTTGCAGCCAAGGGACTGCTGCCCGATACATACCAGGGTACATACTACGTGCAGATAGCCGACGCAGCGTAAACAAAAAAGCCAGAATAAAAATAAAAACAACTTCTTTTTCTTTCCCTCTTTTTTTCTTTTTTCTTTTCGTGTGGAGGCGTATGCATGTCATGATAAAAATGGATGTGAGGATGTGAAATGGGCATGAAAAGGTATATGGTATTGTAATGGTACTCATATCAGCCTTGCTGCTCCTCGTGCTTACTTTCATGTTTGAGGGTGGACGTGCCCTATGCTATGTGGAGGCGAAAATGTTGGAAGTTAGGAGGTGATAAGGAAAAAAATGAGACCGGGAACACAAATCGCTGCGCTGGCTGTGGTGATGATAATAGCAATCGGCACAGCAGTCCTGCCCGCGATGGCTGGTACGGAAGGTACTTCAACCGGCAGTTTCAACCTGGGTAACGCCGCACCTTCTGTTACCAGGATTTACTTGTCGACAGCGAATGGCGATCTAATTCCCCAGGTCCATAATTGGCTTGTAATGGATATCTCGGATGCAAATACGTTGAATGATATAAACGAAGTCCAGGTGATAATAAAGACAAACACTACCAGCACGAGTGCCCCAGACAGCGTGACCGATAAAGCGACTTTCAGATGGACTCCCACAGGAAATTGGAGTTTGGTGGGACCCGCGAATAGTACATGGGGATTTGACAAAATTATGAGTGATGTAAAGCCAACCGACCTCGGAGCCACCGCAGGGGAATGGTATCTTCTTTTTGAACCGGGAAAAGTAGCGAGAAAATCTAACACATGGGACATCTACGTGAAAGTCACCGATAAAGGAGGGCTAACAGGCGATAACATCTCGTGGGGATACACAATGGACTGGTATGGTGAGATCAGTGCTGAGAATACTTCGTACTCGTTTGGTGATATAGGTCTCGGTGACAAAAACAAAACCATTTCTACACCGTCGGACCATAACATAGACGTTAAGACGATTTCCAACGGCAATTACAAACTCTCGAGCAAATCAGGAAACTGGACGAAAGGTTCTGATAAGGCAGTCCTGGACTGGGATGGCACGCTTGATGCAGGACATTTCGCACTGAAAGTTGATGGATCAGGAAGTGTAGACACCTTTAACTATGTAAACAACTCGTATGAGGCTGTAACGGATTACAGTAATGTGAACGCACCGACAGCCGAAGCGGGAGACATCAAAGAGATATACCAGTGGATATCGGTGGCTGATTCGGGATTGCTACCCGGAACTTACAGTGGTACGTACTACGTGCAGATAGCCGACGCAGCGTAAACAAAAAAGCCAAAAGCCAGAATAAAACAACTTCTTTTTCTTTTCCCTCCTTTTTTCTTTTTTCTTTTCTTTCCGTGGGGATGCACGACGTGCATGTTATGATAAAAATGGATGTGAGAAGGTGAAATGGGCATGAAAAGGTATATGGTATTGGTAATGGTAATGGTACTCATATTAGCGTCGCTGCTCCCCCTGGTTGCGTTCATGTGCACGGTAGAGAAGGAGTTACCCGACACAGAAGCAGAACCCTTAGCGTTACAAGAAATTAATCCTTCAACTTACGTTTTTGTGTCCTTAGGTGGTGACGAGATAGAAATCGGAAGCGAGAGACATTCGCCACCGCAGCCGTATCTGAATCTGAGTAAATGGGACGGCGAAGTTTATTTGAGGGTAAACGTGCCCTATGTGGAGGCGGAAGTGCCGGAATTCTTTAATAACCGTTTGAAGTGGACAACCAGAAAATATGGGGTGGAGTTCTATCCAAAGGAGCCAGAAGAAATCTCGGGAGTTATTGCAGGCAAAGAGTTCTGGTTCAGACAAAACGCGGAAGGCGGGGTGGAGTTCGACCTCGTGCTTAAAGAGAAGCCAGATACGAACGTGTTCCGGTTCCCCATACAGAGCAAAGGCTTGAGGTTTTATTACCAGCCGCCGCTGCATCCCGAGCATCCCACATGGGCGGATACTGATGGCGATGGCGTACCCGATGTGTTCACTACGGAGAATGTGGTGGGTTCCTTCGCGGTATATCACGAGACGCAGGCTAAGTTATGGAAGACGCGAGAAGAAGCGGAGAAGTATAAGACCGGCAAGGCGTTCCATATCTACCGTCCAAAAGTTAGCGATGCAGAAGGTAAAGAAATATGGGGAGAGTTGAATATAGACGAAGAAGAAGGCGTTTTGACTGTTACTATTGACCCTGATTGGCTGGATAATGCGGTTTATCCTGTGACGATAGACCCGAAGTTCGGGTATGAGTCTGTGGGAAGCCACTATGGTGATCTGATGAATGACGTGATTAAAGGTTCCTGGTTCACCTGTCCGGAGGATGGAACGGCGGAGAGTTTGAGTATACACATAATGAACGGATGGACCGACGAGCAAGTAAAGGGTGCTATTTATAAAAAAAGCGATAATTCTCTGGTGGGTCACACAGAAGAGAAGACCATATCAGGTACTCCTTCGTGGACGCCAGCATGGTACACATTTAATTTTTTGGGCTCGCCTTCGCTTTCTGCCGGTGAAGATTATTTCCTGGTAGGTTGGGCAAATAAGAATACTTCCGGCTCTTTTAAATCTATATATTATGATGAGGTGACAGAAGAAAAAGCAGGATACCAATCCAAAACATACGGAGCATGGCCTGATCCATGGTCTCCAACATTATACAAGTACAGATTCAGTATCTACTGCACTTATACAACACAGCCATCCTCTACTCCCTCTTCTGAGTCATCCACAACTGGCAGTTTCGATTTGGAGAACGCAGCGCCCGCAGTGACTGACTTCACGCTTTACGAATCGGATGAATCAGGCATGACAACGCAGATGACGCCTCAAACAGAATATGCGGTGAAGATAGAGGTTTCGGATGCGAACAAGCTCGAAGATATCGCACAGCTAAAGGTGATTCTGAAGACCAACACAACTCTATTGACCGCAGGGGATAACGTAACCGACAAAGGCACCTATAAATGGACGGCATCAAATGGCTGGGAATTCGTTGGTCCCGGAGCCGGGGGCTCCACATGGGCTATAAATGCGAGTGCATGCAGACAGCCTTCTGACTTTACCGCTACCTCCGGTACCTGGTGGCTGCATTTCGTGCCCGGCAAGGTGGCGCGAGAATCCACGGCAGCGACGACGCAGCGGTGGGACATCTACGTGAAAGCAATGGACAAGCAATCCGCATCTGATGAGATGATAAAGTGGGATTATGACATGATGTGGTATGGAGAGCTGAGCGCGGTGGACACTTCGTATGAGTTCGGTGATGTTCAGCTCGGTGCCGAAAACGTAACGATTACCGATTCTGATAACGCTATTAATGTTACAACAATAGCAAACGGCAATTACAAACTCGAGAGCAAATCCACTGACTGGGTAAATGAGACTTTTGGCAGTACGGCAATGCTCGATTGGGATGGCACCCTTTCCTCAGGAGAGTTCGCATTGAAGGTTGACGGCTCTGGTTCTGTTGATTCTTTCAACTATGTAAGGGATACGTACACCACGATACAGGACTTCAGTAGTGTATCAGGACCAACCGCGGAAGCTGGCGAGAACAGGGGGATATATCAATGGCTGTCTGTGGCATCGGAAGGTTTGCTTCCCGGTACTTATAAAGGCACGTACTACGTGCAGATAGCTAACGGGTGATGGGTAAATGAAACTGCGAATATGTAAATGTAAGGATGTAAGGAAGTTATTTTATTTATGTATGTGTGGAAGTAAAGTATGGCATAAGGTAAAGGATAAAAAGACAAAAATGAGACACATAAAAGCTAAAGCAGGAGTATCAAATATCCCGGGAGATAAACCCGTAAGGGTACTGGTAGTCTTGTTTCTGTTCCTGGTTGCACTGATAGTAGCAGTAGCGGTCCCGGCTTGCCGCGGAGGCGTTGCGATTTCCGGCTCCTTTTACGCGCATGATTACGTGTTGGCGCAGGGCGAAGAGATTTCAAGTAAGGACATTTATATTGTCGCATTTAACAAGGAGGACAAGCGTGTCCGCGTAGATATGGAATACGAATCGCCGGAGTTCATTGAAGTCAATCTTTCATCTAAGGGCTGTTTCTTGAACCCTGATGAATACAAGAGGGTCTACATCTCTCTGAAAGCGCGCGAGGATGCTGTACCCGGTAATTACACGGTAAAAGTTTTTGCGATAATAAAAGAGGTCAGAGGAGACTTGCCCATAAAAGTCCTCACTTCCGCAGCTCAGGAAGCGAACGTTACTGTTACAGGTGAGTATGCGGTGGTTGATGTCGTAGCAATAGACCCCGTGGGAAACATCGCTTCTACCGCTATCGTCAGGCTTTTTCGCAGCGGTTATGAGGTAGCAAGTGCAAAGGGCGAATTGAAGAAGCGTGTGGTTCCTGGAACATACACCGCGAAGGCATACCTGCTGGGTGAAGAAATAGCATCTAAAGAGTTTGATGTAGCGGCTTATGAGGAGAAAAGAATTGAATTGCCCATAAGAGCAGTTTATTTTGAGACCTTCGACGCGCTGCCCGCGAAGGATGAATCGGGAAGGATTGGTTATGTTTATCTGGTCGCAGTGATTAAAAACCTCTATAAAGACTTGCCAAATGTCTCCGTCTCGCTTGAGGTGTCAGGAGCGAGTTCTGAGAACTTTACCATTTACTCCTCTCCCCTCCTTCCACTTAACCGAACCGAGATTAAATACAATTATATACCAAAAGAGGGATGGAAGAACGGGAAGTATGTGTTCACCGAAAAAGTTATTGCGGGTGATACCATCTACGCCGTTTCACCTGTGAAAACAGTAGAAGTACGGTCCCCAATTAGGGAGAGCCTCCTGCTCGTGCTGCCCGTCGCGGTAGTAATAGCTGTGATAATCATTCTCTATCAGAAGAAGAGGAAAAGAAAGAGAAATAGGAAATAGAGCAGAACTGATATGAGCGGGGGCATTCACACCTGGCTTAGGTTGAAAGCAAAAGCTCTCGATTATCTGGATCAACATTAACGAGCCAAAGGGGATGTAGTGCTGAGAGATTGAGAGATATTTTACTGAATAGGCTTGGGGTTGGGGATAAAGTTAGTTACTTTACTATCGAGAGAACCTTATAAACCACTATCACAATAAGGGCGGTTCCACCAAATTGTAGCGATGACAACCATGTAATCATCCTGCCGATTGAATAGGGTATACTATCAACTATAAATCGGTTAATAGTAATTGGAATTTTTGCAACGCCCTCCTCCTTTTCCCGTTCTCGTAAACCATCAGCAATCAAAAGCCTATGGTACCCCCTTTTCATCATATAGCCTTTCCCTTTCCACTTATATTTAATGTACAACAAAAAGAACCAAGCCTTGAATCAGGTTAGCTAAAGGATTACGCCATTTTATGCTTATCCTTCCTTCAAACCACGCCCTCTTAAAATCGTCTACACTCTCTATCTCTCTCAGCGTTTTCGCATCGGTATACACATCAACCGTGGTCTTCGGAAGTTCATCACGAGTTACTCTCTCTACATACCCTCACTTATAATTAAGCCGATTGTTTGGTCTTCAGCGTGAACCGCAATCCTCTGATCTCCAAAAATCTTGATTAATGCATTAGAGAAGGGGTCCTTCTGCAATACCCCTACATCCTCATTGTAAATATCTACTCGTTCATCTACGAAATTGTATAGGTCAAAAGCTTCTGCTGCGGAAACAGAGACCAAAGCTGTTGCAAATATCAGAATCAGAACATATAATGGAATTCTCATCAAAATTCTCATCCAAAATAAACTCTTTCACTCATTTCTTCTCTATTCAAATTCAAACTAACTAAATTAGCTCATCTTTTGAACCTTCCGATTTACTTATGTTATATTATCTTATCTTATTTATGATAGAGCTTGTAGAAAAATATTATCGTTTCTATTTAAAGTTATATGGGGAGAGGGGAAGTTACTCAGCAACCTCTTGGGCTATTTTCGCCCATAACTCCATCCCCGTACTTCGCCTATGAAATGATAATATGATATTTATACTCACAACTATTATTCTACAAACCGATAACGAATCAAAGATAAGGAGTGCGTCTGAGTATGAGTATGAGGGTACTGGTAACAGGTGGTGCAGGTTTTATCGGCTCACACGTGGTTGACAGGTTACTGGCATTGAGGAATGAAGTAGTGGTACTCGACGACCTCAGTAGTGGTGACAGAGCCAATATAAGTGCACATATAGATAGAGACGATGCTAATTTCCAGTTTCACAGGGTGGACATCCGCAATGACGAGATAGAGGATTTCTTCAATGGTATCGAGGAGGTCTGGCACCTTGCTGCGAATCCTGAAGTGCGGATAGGTGTAGAAGATACGAGAGTTCATCTGGAGCAGAACGTCATCGCCACTTATAACGTGCTGGAGGCAATGAGGCGGAGAGGAGTGAAACGAATTGTATTCACTTCCACTTCCACCGTTTACGGTGAGGCGACTGTGCTTCCCACACCGGAAGAATACCCTACCATACCTATATCTCTTTACGGTGCTTCAAAACTCGCCTGTGAGGCTTTAATCGCTTCCTACTGCCATACCTTTGGTATGTATTCCTGGATATACCGGTTCGCGAATGTAATAGGCAGGAGAGCTTCTCATGGCGTGATTTATGACTTTATAAATAAGATAATGCGCAATCCAGACGAGCTGGAAATCCTGGGTGATGGTAACCAGACAAAATCTTATATCTACATAGATGATTGTATAGATGCGATGTTTGCAGGTTTTGAGGATACTGATACTGATGCAGATGCAAACGCAAAGCGAGTCCATATATTCAACATAGGCACGAATGATATGATCAGTGTGAGGCGAATAGCGGAGATTGTATGTACTGAGATGCATGTATCACCCAAATTTAAATTCACAGGTGGGAGACGCGGCTGGGCGGGTGATGTGCCTGTTATGCTACTCGATGCCACGAAATTGCGCAAACTGGGCTGGAAACAGCGATACAGTTCAGAGGAGGCGGTGAGAAAAGCCACAAGGGACCTGCTGGCTTATTCTCAATTCCAACACCTTCAGAGTGAAGGGAGTGATGAATGACAACATGAAACGAGCTCTTTCTCTCTTTACTATTATTATCATTTCTACATCCGTTTTCCCGTTCCTGTTCCTGCAGACAAGCCCTACTCTGGTAAGTGTAACTACCGGTACGGGTACAAGTACAGGTACAGGTATACTGAGAGAGACATGGAACAAGACCTTCACTGCGTATCGAAATTACAATGATACATCATATGCGGTGCAGCAGACGTCGGATGGTGGCTATATCCTCGCTGGTGTAGTGCAATACAGTGACAAGAGCAGCGATGCTCTACTGGTGAAGACCAGCTCAAGCGGAGAGCAGACGTGGGCAAAGACATTCGGTGGGGTCTCCCATGATCAGGCGTATGCGGTGCAGCAGACAACAGATGGCGGCTATATCCTCGCTGGTATCACATTTTCATTCGGAAATGGCTTATCAGATGCATGGCTGGTGAAGACCGATTCAAACGGAAAAGAACTCTGGAATAGGACATTCGGGCATTCTGACCAGGATTGGGCGTATGCGGTGCAGCAGACGACGGATGGTGGCTATATCCTCGCTGGTGTAACCTACCCATTTGGCGCAGGAACGTCGGATGCATGGCTGGTGAAGACCGATTCAAACGGAAATGAACTCTGGAATATGACTTTTGGTGGCGCCAGTTATGATGAAGCGCGGGCAGTGCAGCTCACCCCGGATGGCGGCTACGTCTTCGCTGGATATACACAGTCATATGGTGCTGGGAATGCCGATGCGTGGCTGGTGAAGACCGATTCAAACGGAAAAGAACTCTGGAATATGACTTTCGGTGGTGCCGGTAATGATGAAGCACTGGCAGTACAGCTCACCCCGGATGGCGGCTATATCCTCGCTGGTGTAACCTACCCATTTGGCGCAGGAACGTCGGATGCGTGGCTGGTGAAGACCGATTCGAAAGGAAAAGAACTCTGGAATATGACTTTCGGTGGTGTCAGTTATGATGAAGCACTGGCAGTGCAGCCCACTCCGGATGGCGGCTATCTCTTCACAGGACGTACAGGATCATATGGTGCGGGCAATGCGGATGCGTGGCTACTTAAGACTGATTCAGGAGGCGAAGAACTCTGGAATATGACTTTCGGTGGTGTCAGTTATGATGATTCACGTGCAATACAGCGGACAGCAGATGGGGGTTACATCCTTGCTGGATCCACTTTCTCGTTCTCATCCGATAGCTCATCAGATTTCTGGCTGATAAAATTGGGTATTACTAATATATCCTTTGATACTGGCTCAGGCTATGGAACGTATCCAAGCATTTCTGGCATACATAAGGGGGTAATCATCCCCCGGCAGGATATGCACATCAGTAAACTGTACACCTATCCCTGTACCGGAACCGGGGGGCACACTGAGTCCATTGCGCTCTATGAGGATGATGATAGCGAACCCATAGCAACAGGGATCTGGAAAGGCTATCATAGTCATAGCGACTGGCATAATATAACATTGTATGATGCTGCTACCGGTACTCCCGGCATCAGACTATTAAAAGAGCATCAGTACAGATACGTCATCAGTACAGGGTCTTATCCACAGATAATTCATAAACGGGAGCATAAGACCCTGGATGGCTCAACCATCAAATGCATCGAATTTAAAGATGTAAACGGAAAGGTCTATCATGACTGGATTCCCGCCATCAGGTTCTATTCGTGACATGAACGATAAAAAGCAATTGTCCCCCCAAAACTTCACAAGCTTACCATCTCCTCACCGGCTATTTCATTCCCCGGGTCGTAAACGGTACCGTTTCGTAGCTGTATACTCATACTCCTGCACATACTGATGAACCGTAACTCTTCTTTTTAACCCATAATCATCACTGTTGCGCCAAAAATTGGCGTGTTTGTAGCCACAAATCACGCCGAAAGCACAATATTGCCAATTTTTCTTAATTTTATCTCCCGCTGCAAGG
>Ga0190306_1000201_pt1 | contig 22940 bp, 21 predicted proteins | sample 48700734_MG_FD_161657 | JGI IMG/M metagenome (GOLD analysis project Ga0190306, IMG submission 161657) | Hydrothermal vent sediment bacterial communities from Southern Trench, Guaymas Basin, Mexico - 4870-07-3-4_MG | ecosystem: Environmental > Aquatic > Marine > Hydrothermal vents > Sediment ... | reverse complement strand
TGGTATTCCAAATAATCTAATGCCTTATATAAGTCAGGTAGCAGTAGGAAAATTAAAAGAGCTGGCTGTTTTTGGAGATGATTATCCTACAGTAGACGGCACAGGAGTAAGAGACTATATACATGTTGTTGATCTTGCTTATGGTCATGTTTTGGCTCTTAAAAAAATTATTGACCAATCCGGTTTAAATATTTATAACCTTGGAACCGGTAAAGGATACAGTGTACTTGAAACGCTCCACTCATTCGAGGCGGCATGCGGCAAAAAAATTAAATATAAAATTGCCCCAAGAAGATCCGGTGATATTGCAGCTTGCTATGCCTTACCGAATAAAGCAGAAAGAGACTTAGGCTGGAAGGCTACAAAAAATATGGATGAAATGTGTGAAGATGCATGGAGATGGCAAACAAAAAATCCAGAAGGATATAAAAGTGGAAAATAACAATCCTTCAAAAGTATATGAAGAATGTTTTAAGGTACATACCTATGAGGTTGATATACACAATAGGTTAACAATTCAGTCACTTGCACAGTTTCTTCAGGAATCAGCTTCAAACCATGCTGCATTACTTGGTTGTGATGTTGAATATCTTTTAGGCAACAGCAGAACGTGGGTTCTTAGCCGTATGGCAATTGAAATTGAAGAATTTATTCCCTTAGGTGAAACTATAACTATAAAAACATGGCCTGCAGATACTGAAAAGTTATTTTTTATAAGAGATTTTGAAATTACAAATAGTAAGGGCAGTATAATAGGATCCGGAACAAGTTACTGGATATTTATTAATACTGAAAACGGTCGCCCTGTTCATCCATCAAAAAAAGAAATTGTTTTTGATTATGAGAATATTGAAAGAGGTTTCAATCGCTCTCTTTCCAAACTACCATCCCAGGATAATACGGAACCTTCCAGGTCCTTTCATGTAAGATACAGTGATTTAGACTTAAATAATCATGTAAATAATATAAAATATATTGAATGGGGAATGGAAGGTATTGACCCTGAATACAAAAGAGCCCACATGCCTTATACACTGGAAATAAACTTTTTAGCAGAGGCAAAATATAGCGATTTAGTAGATCTTTCTATGGAAGAAAGATTATCAGAAAATTTTCTACATTCACTTTACATTGCCAATAAAGAAATTTGCAGAATAAAATCTGTATGGAAGAGCATTTAAAAGAAAAAACAAGAAGGGAAGAGACAAGGCATGCCTTGTCTCGACTATTCTTTTAGATAAGTTTTTTCCGAACAGTTGCAGAAACATATTCTCCAGCCAGAACTACAACAAATATTGATATAAGAATCATACTTACATTCTGCCATTTAAACATATTCATGGAACTTGTAAGAAGAATACCAATACCACCTGCTCCTACAATCCCGATAACTGAGGACTGTCGTATATTAATATCCCAACGGAAAATTGACGTACCAATAATAATTGGCATAATTTGAGGTAATACTCCAAAAAGAAATACTTTGGAACCATTAGCTCCTGTTGCCCGTATAGCTTCAACCTGTCCTTTATCTATTTCTTCAATTGATTCAGAGACCAGTTTTGCCATAAAACCTAATGATCTCATAGTGAGAGCTGCAATTCCGGCAACTGCTCCAGGACCAAAAAACACAACAAAAATCAGCCCCCATACAAGTTCATTTACAGAACGGCTTGTTACAATAATAATTCTTGCAAACCCCTGAAAAAGAGGATGCGGGGTTGTGTTCCGTGCATTTAAAACAGCAAGGGGAAAAGATAAAATAACTGCAAAAATTGTACTTAAAGTTGCAATATTAATTGTTTCTATCATGGAAGGAATAATTAATTTAACAAAAACAACATTTGGTGGTAGCATTCGCTTTAGTAAATCGACACCCTGAGTCGGGGCATCAGCCACAAAAGGCCAATATATATTAATGCTTTTTGCTGCCCATATGAACAATAGTAAAAGAATAAATTTAATAAAAAAGCGTTCAAGAGACTGTTTTACTGAAAATCGCTTCCATATAGTATTAATTATTTCTGTCATTGAAGTCTGCTCCTAACCTTACTGCTTATAAACTCCATTACCAGAACCACAGCAATAATTACAATCAATATGGCCAATGCAGTATCATACTCATAGCGATGAAAAGAATTGAAAAGAGCACCACCAATACCACCAGCACCAACTATTCCAATAATTGTGGAAGCACGTAAGTTAATATCCAGAAGATAGATACTTAGTCCTACATATCTTGGTAGAACCTGGGGAGCAACACCATATAGCTGTACCTTAAACCAATTGGCTCCGGTTGCCCGTATAGCCTCAACCTGCCCCATGTCAATATTTTCAATAGCTTCAGCTAATAATTTACCCATAAACCCCAGTGCAGTAAAAGCGAGGGTTATTATACCGGGAAATGGTCCAAATCCAAAAGCTTTTACAAAAATAATTGCAACAAGTATAGGAGGAAACGATCTTGCGGCTACAATAATTGCCCTGCAAATAACATAGATAAACTTTACAGATATATTAACCGCTGCTCCTAGTGAGAGTGGGATTGCAAGCAAGATGCTTATAGTGGTGGCAATAATTGCCATTTGCAAACTTTCTGCAACACCCTTATATATCATAGACCATCGACTGTAATCAGGAGGAAACATTCTATGGAAAAAATCCACAGCTCTGGGCCATCCGGATCTCATCCTCGCCAAATTTAAGTTCATATCATTTAGAGCATAAATAAGATAGGCAACACCTAATACAATTATTATCCACCTAATTAGTGGATTTTTAATAAAATGCTCTTTTTTCCAGGCTTTTGAAACTAAGGAAGATACCACCCTATTCCTCCTCCTCTTCTTCTACTTTTCGGATTGTTTTGGACCAATCCTCCTCTCCGTAGATCATAGTAAGAGTCTCTTCAGTTACTTTTGAAGGCGGCCCGTCAAAAACTATTGTCCCGTCAGCCATACCAATAATCCTATCCGCATAATCCTGTCCAAGTTTTACATCGTGTATGTTTACTATAGCAGGAATACCTTTTTCTTTTGCAAGATCTTTTATCAACTGCATAATGATCATGGCAGTTTTGGGATCAAGACCACTGGTAGGTTCATCTACAAGAAGTATTTTTGGATGCTGGATTAGAGCCCTGACAATGCCAACACGCTGCCTTTGCCCTCCTGAGAGGGCATCAGCACGCTGATTATGATAGCCCTCTAACCCCACTCTTTCGAGCAGGGAAAAGGCTTCATCCACAGATTCCTGTGGAAAGCGTCGGAACATGGCATTAAAAAAGCTAACATATCCTAAACGACCGGAAAGAACATTTTCCATGACAGTTAGTCGTTCAATTAGATTGTACTCCTGAAAAATCATTCCCATCTGTCTTCTGGCATTATAAAGATCCTTCCCTTTTAATCCTGTAATTTGGAGTCCATCAAGATGGACTTCTCCACTGGAAGGTTCAACAAGTCTGTTGATACAACGAATAAGTGTACTTTTTCCGGCCCCGGAAGGACCAAAAACTGAAACAATCTGAGCTTCATTTATTTCAAAAGAACACTTTTTAAGAGCATATTGACCAGTAGGATAAGTTTTATCCAGGTTCTTAACGCTTAACATAACTATTTATATCTCCTATAAATTATTCAAGATTATCAAAGGTGTACTTTGTTCCATTGTGTTCCTGGATTGTTCTGATAGGAGCCCAGAATGTTTTGTAGTCAACTGGAATAAAACCATCAACACCGGAAAACTCTTTACCTAATGGTGTTCCTTCAAATTTGTAGGTTAAAAAAGCTTTTTCAATGTTTGCTTTTAATTCTGCTGAAAGGTCATGGGCATAACCAAAGGAAGTTGTAGGAAAGTATGCACTGTTATAAATAACTCTAATTTTATCCATGCTTACAACTCCACGGTCAACCATCCTGTCAAGAACTGAAGAAGCTACAGCCGCTGCTTCATAATCACCATTAAATACACCTAAAATACTGGAATCATGGCCACCGGAATATACAATTTTATAATCTTCACCTGGAACAATGCCTTCTTCAGGAAAGAGTGCTCTTGGAGCCTGATTACCTGAGTTTGAAGATTCTTCTGTATGTGCAACAGTATGACCCTTAAGATCAGCAAGTGTTTTAATATCACTGTCCATTGGTACAATAACCTGAAGTCTGTAACCATATTTACCTGCTTCTGTTCCCATAATAGAGAATGGAACATAACCCGCAAGATTTACTGCAAAACAAGTTGGTCCTGTAGAAATACCAGCAATTTGAAGTCTTCCTGATCTCATAGCTTCAATTTCTGCGGAATAAGACTGTGTGGTATAATATCTTACTTCTTTTCCAGTTACCTTTGCAATGTAATCTAAAAAGGGTTGAAACATATCTACATAAACAGCTGGATCTTCCAGAGGTGTATATGTAAAAAATAATACATCGGGATCTTTGATGTTTGCGGGGTTGCTTGGTGCATCTGCAACAAGATCTCCATCTGCATCACAATATCCGACATCCAGTAAACCTCTGCTTGCACAAGCAGGTTCTGATGTGTCAGCATCTTTTTGTCCGGCAGCAAAACCGGCACCTGCTATTACTAGCAGAACTACGAGAATCATTAGTAGTTTTTTCATTCTCTTTCTCCTCTAATTTTTTTTTATATTAAAACCAGGTGGAGACAAGGCATGCCTTGTCCCGACCGGTTTAATATTCTCTTTTCGTTAGTATAACATCCACAATCTCTTTGAATCCATCTCCGGAATTATATTCTGCCTTATAAACAGGAGTGAATTCCATTCTGTCCAGAAACTTTTCTATATTATTAACTGCCGCACTATGCTTTAAAGCTTTAAACATAGGTTCATCATTGGGTGAATCACCAATATAGATAATTTTATTCTGCATACTTTCCAAAGAATTGCCGGTAAAATCATTTAAAAACCTGTCAAAGCAGCTGAGTTTATCATAATCTCCGTACCAGCAATTTATATGAATACTCGAAACTTTATAAACGGCTCCTTCTTCTGCTGCTATCGAACATATCTTATCTATTTCTTTATTTTCAAGGGGAGAAACATCCTCACAAAAGTCAATTGCAAGATCCGAAATTCTAAAATCCTGATCAGAAGAAATACCACTGCCGGGCACTTCCTTAAGTACTCTTTTTCTTATTCTTTCAAGGCCTGTCTGTCCGGATTTTCTAGTCGCTTCTGACTGAAGAAAAACTCGCTTCATCTTTTTTACTTCTCTGTTATATGAAAAATAGAAAGCACCATTTTCACCTATAATTCCAGCTATTGGCCACATTCTGGCAAAGTAGTCACACCATCCTGCAGGTCTTCCGGTTACAAGAACAACTTTTATACCTGCGCCTGATAATTTCCATATATCTTTAAGAGTGGATGCAGGCATTATTCCATCTGTAGTTATAGTATCATCTATATCTGTAAACAAGTACTCCAGATTTTTACATAATGTCTCTGTAATTAAATTAATATTTAATATATTCAAACTATTTATCTTCTTTGGATATAATAATTTTTGTGTTTATTTCCTCAAATCCAGGCCTCAATTCATCATCAAAAAGCCAGTCTGTTACAAGAATATCCAGTACAGAAAGAGGAGCTGTGACAAAATTCGTAACCTTTCCAATTTTTGAAGAATCAGCAACACAAATTACCTGTCCCTGGGTTCGTTCAATCATTGCCTTAGTAATACCAGCTTCCTGGTACACAGGAGATGTCAGACCTTCTTTAAAGCATAACCCGTCTACACCCATTATTATTTTCGAAGCGACAACCATATTAACAGTATTTACTGCAAAATCACCTATTAGACAGTTTGACTGGTGACGATATATTCCACCTGTAAGAATTAATTCAATTCCAGATTTCCCAACAAAATCAGCAACAGCTGCTGCATTATTTGTTATAACAGTTACATTTTTTCTTTCTTCCAAAAAACGTAGAACCTGATAAGTGGTAGAACCACTGTTAATAAAAACTGTATCACCATCTTCTATAAGATCAGCGGCTGCTTTACCTATGGATTCTTTTTGCTCCTTATTGTGCCTGTCTTTCTCGGAATAAAAAGATTCCCGTTCAATAGGTTTGGTAAAAACTGCACCACCATGAGTTCGTTCAAGCAATCCCTTTTGTTCCAGGACAGAGAGATCCCTTCTGACTGTAATAACCGAAACATTAAGGATTTTACTTAACGCTTCAACGGTTACTAAACCATCTTTCCTTATAAGATCAACTATTGTAGACTGCCTGGCAGCTGGTATTATATTTATTGCCATATATCCCCTTAATCATACTAAAGTGTCATACTATATCTACCATCATAATATGTCAAATAAATTTGAACTTTATTATACTTACTTGATTGTTTTTGTTTAGTTAGAGGATTCTGTTAACAGCCTCTTTCCAGTCAGCATAAAGAGATGTTCTCTTTTCCAATTCAAATTTAGGGCTAAAAACACGGTCTTCCTGCCAAATTTCTTTTATTCGGCTAAGGTCTGACCAAAATCCAACTGCAAGTCCGGCAAGATAAGCTGCTCCCATGGCAGTTGTTTCTATATTTTTCGGCCTTATAATAGTTGATCCAAGAATATCGCTTTGGAACTGCATAAGAAAATTATCTTTACTGGCACCACCATCTACCCTTATATCTGATAACTTTATTCCGGACTCTTCTTCCATAACCATGGCAACATCTTTTGTTCGATATGCTATAGATTCTTCTGCTGCCCGAATAATATGAGCTCTTTTAGCACCTCGTGTTAACCCAATTATACCAGCTCTTGCTTCCATTTCCCAATATGGAGTTCCTAAACCCTGAAAAGCAGGAACAAAATAAACACCCATAGTATCTTTAACAGTTTCAGCAATTTTACCTGCCTCTGATGCATTAGTAATAATTTCAAGATTGTCCCTTAGCCACTGCATTATGGCACCTGCCATAAAAATACTTCCCTCCAGGGCGTAAGTAATCTTACCGTCAAAACCCAGGGCAATAGTTGTTAAAAGCCCGTTTTTTGAAAACACAGGTTTTTCTCCTGTATTAAGAAGCATAAAACATCCTGTTCCATATGTGTTTTTAAATGACCCCTTATCTACACACATTTGCCCGAAAAGTGCTGCCTGCTGATCTCCTGCTATTCCTGCCAGGGGTATTTTTCCACCAAGCAGTTTTTCTTCAGTATATCCGTAAATAAAACTGGAAGGTTTTACATCCGGTAAAATACTTTTCGGTATATTCATCTCCTTTAGAAGTTCTTTATCCCACTCAAGTGTATTAATATTAAAAAGCATTGTCCGGCTTGCATTTGTATAATCTGTCACATGAACTCTTCCAGCTGTTAAATTCCATACCAACCAGGTATCAACTGTTCCAAAAAGAATATCTCCACTCTCTGCTTTTTCTCTGACACCTTCCACATTATCCAGAATCCACTTAATCTTTGTGCCTGAAAAATATGCATCTACTACGAGACCGGTTTTTTCATGAATAATATTTGCAACCCCCCTGTTTTTTAAATCCTCACAATAATCTGAAGTACGTCTGCATTGCCATACAATTGCATTATAAACCGGCTTACCGGTATTTCTCTCCCACAGTATGGTAGTCTCTCTTTGATTCGTTATTCCGAGGCCGGATATTTCTTTGACAGAAACTTCCTGCTCTTTTATCAGCTTCCTAAGCATTTCAAGCTGAACATTCCATATATCCATGGGATTATGCTCAACCCATCCGGCTTTAGGATAGATTTGGGGGAATTCTTTCTGGGCTGACCCTATTATGGTACCTGTATTATCAATAAGGACTGCTCTTGAACTGGTAGTCCCCTGATCTAATGAAATTATATAAGACATAGCAATCCCCTTTTGTCAGAGAAGTTAAACACGTTCTTTGTTAATTTTATCATTATTTGGAAAATGATAAAAGTATTTTTAGAAAATTTCTAAGCTATATTTATAAACAGATTATCTTTAAAAACAGAACCCTTGCAGAGCACCATATTTAAGTTTATAATACGTGGCTATGCTAAACACTACAGAAAACTGGAAAAAAATAATGGTAGCTCTTCCTGATGGAGAATTCTTCGCCATTATGCGAAATTATCTTGGAAAACTAAATACACCCTTTAATAAACACCTTTTAATAGATGATCTTGCAGATTTTCTCCTACGGGACGAAACAGAAAAAAGAATATTAAGTATGATTGATGAAGAAGATGCGCTTATACTTACTTCTATTGATTTTCTCTCCGGAACAGATATTCATGAACTTCATGACTTTTTAGGTTCAGACCGCTCATTTATGTCCATACATCATCTACTTCTAAACCTGGAAGAAAGACTCCTTATTTACAGAGACTCTGATAACGGAAGAATAAGGATAAGTCCGCTATTTGAAAATCTATTCAAAGATAAGATTTTTAATGCTGATCTATTATTTCCATCAAAAGAGAATTCTAAAACAAAACATCCCGATTTATGGTTCACAGATACACTTGTCACAGCATTCATTTCTTTTATTTTTAAGCATCCGGATCTTTTAAAACTCGACGGAACTCTTAAAAAGAAAGCACATGATGATATTACAAAAATTTTTCCAAATTTGTTAGCAGATAATTCATCTCCAACCCGTCTTGATCTACTTTTAAGGGGTTTAAAAAATCTTTTACTTGTAAAAGAAATAGAAGAGGAAATTATTCCCGACGAATATGCACTAAAACAACTGAGTGAGCTTGGTATTCAGGAAAGATATATGCTTTACTCAGCTTCTATTATTCAATCTGATATAAAACTAAGTTCAATAAACGATTTTGCAGAAATAATAAACAAATTTTTAAATGCAATTCCACGGGAAAGAAATTTCCCCCACAGCAGCATCACAAAACTTTTATTGCTAATATTAAAAAAATATAACATAAAATCCGATAAAAGTGAAATAATTCTCAATGCTTTAATTAGCTCAAATCTATTGGTAAGCAAAGAAAACGGATATGAAGTTAATAGTAATTTAAATGGAATATATTCCCTTGAAGAAATAAAGGAACCACCCATTATTGTTCAAACAAGTTTTGATCTTACCGTAAAGCCATGGCTAAGTTTAAAAGATGGAATTAAATTTGCATGCTTAACAGAAATAAAAAAATTTGACATTTATCCTGACTTTGAACTAAACCGTGCTTCTTATACCAAGGGTCATGACTGTAAATTATATTCTAAAGATATCATTAAAACTCTTGAAAACCTAAGTGGACGACCAATTCCACAGAATATTCAGGTTTCGGTAAAATCATGGGAAGAAGAATATAACAGGATAAAAATTTATGAGGGTATCGTTCTTTCTGTAAATTCAGAAAAACAAGTTATTATAGAACATCTTCAAAATTTACAAATTTACATAAAAAAGAAACTTGCCCCTGGAATATACTTAATGGATACTGAAAACATAAAGGAATGGAAAATTATAATAGAAAATGCAGGTATCAATGTTCCTGTCATTCAAAAAGCAAATACCGATACTGATATTAAAGAACACACAATATTGTATAGTTCAGGAATACTAAACGATTCCGATTTTTTAAAGATACCTGTAAGTACTAACAGAATACCAGTTGAAAAATATAACTTTAAGGATGACCTAAACAAAAAACTTAACACAATTAATCTTAGTAAGGATGAATTAACAGGATTTAGAATCAGAATAGATAAAAAACTTATATTATATCCTGAACAAATACAGCATGGTAATATTAGAACAGAAAAAACAGAGGCTTCGGGGATGGATTATTCAGGTAAAATAAGGCTAATAGAACGGGCAATTCAAAGCAAAAGTGAATTGCTTGAAATAAGCTTTGGAAATCCAATTGAAAAAATAATTACTTACCTTGTAAAACCGGATAACCTGGACAAATCAAAGGAAGACCTTATATTAAATGCAATAACTTTACCTGAAGAAAATAAGATTCAATTGATTGTCAGAAAAATGAGTAAGGTAAAAAGACTTAAGAGTTCTCTTTTTGCCCCTCAAAAGGAAAAGGTTGACCTGTAAAAATTTCAAATTGAATAATACCCTGTGCTTTAAGCATTTGCAACCCGTTAATTATAATGGCACCGTCTTTCTCTGCCTCTATCAATAATTTTGTTTTTTCGGGATTGTATATAATATCATATACAATTTGCCCTGCATGAAAATGATATTCGGGAACAGGTGTTTTATTTACAAACGGATACATTCCGACACTTGTTGTCTGTACAATAAGTTTAAACTCATTTAAACCTTGAATATTTGACAGAGGATAAAAAGAAGCACCCGTTTCCATAGCAAGTTTTACCCCATTATCTCTGGATCTGTTAAAAAGAGTAACATTCAGATTTATACTCTGCAAAGCACTTATAACAGCTCTGGCAGCACCACCTGCTCCTATAACAGCACATTTTTCTAACTTCAAATCAGCGATCAGCGGTAATAAGGGACTTAAAAACCCTTTAAAGTCAGTATTGTATCCTTTCCATAACCTATCTTGTTTAAAAACAGTATTACATGATTTAATAGAATTAATTTCCTGACTTTTTAAATCCAAAAAATCTAATATTTCAATTTTATGGGGAATTGTAACAGAAAATCCTGAGATATCCAGTAATACTGCAAGCTGAAAAAAAGCACCTATATTATCAACCTGGAAGGGTATATAAACTGCATTAATTCCAGCTCTTTCATAGGCTGCATTATGAAGTTCAGGTGATAACGAATGCATAACAGGGTTCCCTATTATTCCAAAAACCATAGTTGCCATATTTATTTTTTTAACATGATACAAATATATCATTTCTTCAGGACTCAATTGTCCCGGTGCAGCTGATTTGTCTTTTATTGAGCAAAAAGACAACATTGAACCCAGTTTCTTATATAATATGCGTGAGGGAATACCATACTCACCCATTCCAATAATTATTTTTTGTTTAATATCTTTAATACTATCAGTAACAGTGAAAAGTTTTAAAGCATCCATACTATTAACCGGAAATACTGCTGCTTTTGGAATTTCTCCCGATCTTGAAGAGAGTGACCTGATAATACTTTCAAGATTAGCAGGAACATTTTTAAAATTGTGATAAGAGCGAATTATCTGAATACCAAGAGAATGAGCCTGACTCTCTACTTCTGTAAAATTTGTATCAATTTCTAGATCAATATAGTCAAATTTTATTTTTGCAAATTCATTAAGAACCGAGTTTCTATATTTTTCAGATCCTCCGAAATTACCACCATCAATACATCTTCTAAAGGTTATAATAATAGGAACGGAAAACATTTCCCTAATAGCTGAAGGATGTATTTCTAGCGGATCTTCCAGCATATCCAAACGCAATTCAACAATATCAATATTTCTTTGATACTTTTTAAAAGTTGCCAAATTTTTTTCTATGGAATCTTCCATTAAGGAAAGACATAGCATTCTACATCTCCTTTTCCAGTTTTCGTATTTTATCTTTTATTTTGTCATCACCATGCGATAAAATCAAAGCCTGCTTAAGATAACGATATGAATTACGTTTGTCATTCAGTTCATAATAAACATCTGATATAGCAAGCATTGCATCAAGATTTTGAAGATTTTCAAAAAGAGATTGCCGTAAACTAACAAGTTTTTCCCTGGTATCTGTTAAAGCAAGACTTTTAAGGTAATAAAAATAACTCTTATCTTCTGTATTTTTACTTATTGCAAGCCAGGAATTAATATCTTCAAGAGCCTGGAGATTCATGCCTTTCTGGAGTAATAATTTTATTGTAACCAAATAATCTTTATGCAAAACATTTTCACTTTTTAAAATTTCCTCGTTATAATTAAGAGCTTTTTGATTTTCTCCTAAATTTTGGTAAATTTCTACAGCATATCGTAAACTGGTTTCCGAATTATCATTTAATAAAAGCTTTGTAAGATACCCTTCTGCACGTTTCCAGTCTTTTGAAGTTATGGATTCTTCAATTAATAAGCGTAAACTTCCCATACTTTTTGGATTTATTTTTAGACTATTTTCAATATACCCTCTTCCGGCATCAGTATTCCCAGCAAAAAGTAAAACTCTGCCATAGAGATTTCTAAGTTTAATATCATCAGGGTATTTAGTCAAAGAGTCTTTCAGAAAAGAACCTGCACTCGAATATTTTTTATTATTAACGAGAATAGAAGCCTTAATATAAAGGCTGTAGGGATTATCCTCCATAAGAGGTTCCAGAACTTGCAAAAGATGATTTGATTGTATATTTTTTCCTTCCCTTTGCAGTACATCAGCATATCTTAATATTAATCCCCTATCATCGGGATTTAGTGCAAGATAAGAAGTAACAAGCCTGGAAGCTTCTTCTAACTGGTTATTACCAATAAGAGCATCTACATATAGATACTGAACTTCCAACTGTTCAGAATATTGCTTAAGAACATTATCAATATGACTAAGTGCCTCATTGTATTCACTATTTATAATTAAAATTCGTATCATTCCCAACTCAGCAGGATAGCTAAACGGATCGAGTTTTAAGGCTTTTGTATAACCCTTTAGAGCTTCTTCATAAAATTTCTGTTTTTCATTGATAAATGATTCCATAAAGACCGGGAAAAATAAATTTAAGTCTCCCTCATAGATTGTTTTTATAATTTCGGAAGATTGTGTAAAAACGGCATCTGATTTTGTATAAAGGGCAGCTGTTGATGATAAAAGCAATGTAAAAAAATTTACATTCTGTTTTGCTAAATTTAAAATTTCACCATTACCTGCTTTTGAGACAATATCCGAAAGAATTCCGGTTTTAGGATAATTAATAACCGCAACTGAATTTTGGGAGTAAGGATAAACCAGCTTGATCAAACTAAGAGCAATAACTTTATAAAAAGATCCTTTCTCAATATTACCCACAGAACCTTTATCAATAAGTTGTATTGCACTATTTAGTGAATCAAGAGAACTATCTTCCATAAGCAGACGTACTTTTTCGAGTATTAAAGCTTCATTATCAATTGATTTGGATATAACTGTACTATCATCATTGGGATCTGGTAGTTGAGTACTTGTACAGTATGATAATCCTAGTATTATAGGAATTATAAGTAATAGTTTCATAGTTAAGGTATGACAGAGTATAACATAAAAACCGTAAGATCAATTATAAACCCTAATTTCTTAATTGAACACACTTGTATGCTGTGATAGTATCACAAAGAAATTATGAAACTGAAAATATTTACCCCAACAATAATACTACTTACACTACTCATAGTCACAGGCTATAAAATATATACAAAAATTGTAAATCCGGCACCTTTTTATGTAATTGGTAATGAAAAGGAGAGAACTGAACTTTTGCAACTTTCAAAAATGATGAAGGAACAATCAGATAATCCTGAAACAAATTTTATTCTAATACAGGAAATTTCAAAAATACTTCACAATGAAGATGAATTGGAAATTTTAAATCTTTTTTTAACAACCTATGTCGAAAAAAATACTGATGACCCTTTTAATGGCTACTATCTTCTTATGACAGCACAAAATTATCTGGATAGAGACGCAATCCCTTTCGCAATACATTATTTTGATCGTATCTTAAAAAATTATTCCGATCTCAAAGTCAGAGATCAATCAATATACTTTATATGTCTGTCAAACCTAATTAAACTAATAGATAACCCGCAAAAAAAAGTTATATATTACAAAGAATTGCTGTCAAATTTTAATAATGAAATAGAAAAAGGTTCAACCTATTTTTATTTAGCCAAAACCTATGAGGAACTGGGAGAATGGGATCTATCAATTCAGGCTTATAAAAATTTTCTGCAGTATCCTGATTCAAAAGTACCGGGATACCCGAAAGCTGTAGAACAGGTAAAACCAATTATAGATTTTTATGATTATAGAAATAAAAACTGGACTGTTGAAAATCTTGATGATTTGGTAAATTCAATTAAATATGCCATAAGAACTAAAAACTATAGGAGGCTGGCACGATATAGAGCAAAAATTAATTTTTTTGCAGTCTCATGGCAGCAGAAAAAAACAGAAGCAAATGAAGACTTTCTTAATAAGTTAAATATATTTATGAAAAACAGAGTTAGATACTCTAAAGATTTGGATCGGGAATCCAATCTTCAGGAGGCTTATCTAAAAACATGGGGCTGGTCTTACAGGATAAAAACCTGGTATTTATACTTTCGTAGAGTTGATTTTCCAGCTGATCCCGAAATACATGGTCATTGGGAGTGGGCTGGTATTTATTTTGGTGATAAACCCTTTACGAGAACTGAAAACTAATGAATATCTTAAGACAAACAATGTATTTTCCGATAATTCTATAAGATGAAAAAACTAAATGTTGTATTATTTTTAATTTTACTTTTGCAATCATTCGGTTATGCGGAAACAAACAAAAACCAAAAAATTATAGAATATTCTGTAAAATGGGATAGACGTAAGTTTATTATAGCAATTACAAATACAGTACCAATGAGTGAAAAATCTCTTCCGTCATTAAAATTCATTTTAGAGAATAGAAATAGAACAGATCTACCATATATTATACTTAACGGAATCAGGAAGCTTACTATTGATTCTAAAACAAAGGGTAATAAATACATTACAGAACATCCCAATACCATAGAAGCAATTTTAGATTTGGCTGATGATTTTACAAAAGAATCCTCTATTTTTTCTTTAGATTTTAAATCTTTAGTAACTATTTATTCTATAAATATTTACCCTGATATAGCAGGACTATTTTTAAACGATTCCCGAACGACTATGCTTACACCAGATCTTAATTTTGTACCATCTGCTACATTTTCAGGCATAGTCATATATGTTGATGCTAAACTTCCATTATATGGCAAACACAGTACAGGTAATTATTCACCCTGCCTTTTTCCAAAGGTGTATAATGAACAACTGGATTTAATAGCAGCCCCTTTAATGGTCAACCCTGAAATTATCAGAAAAGAAGGAACAGTGGGTTATCAATCTTCAGTAAAAACACTGGATCTTGCCAGAATTGGGCACTCACCTTTAAAAATTAAGGCAAGAGGTATTTTTGGAATTAACAATACGGATCTAATAATTTCGACCAGGGATGCAGAAAAGATTTTATCAAGAATGGAAAATCTTGAATTGATAAAACAAGGTAAAATACTTATTGTTTATGAACCTACCAGTTAAACCTAAATTATTATAAATATCACTCATCGTTGACTAATTACTCTATTCTGTTTTATAAAAACCAGTAAGAGGATTTTTATGAACAGAAAAAATTACCTGCATCTTACAATTCTATTGATTATTCTAATAACTTTGATATCATGTGCTAAAAAAAATATCGGCTATGGTACTATTCTTTGGTCCGATAATGAAGGCTTATTTTCTACAGGCGAAATAGTGTCAATTATCAGTCAGTCAGAACTGGCAGATGTTTACTTAATAAAAAATGACAATAGTACTGAACCGGTTCAAATAGAGAGATGGAGAGTTTCGTTTTTTGATGAACTGTCACAAGCAGAAGATTATTCAGCTGAAATAATTAAATACAAAACAATTTTTGCCCGCAATCTGAAAGACGGCCTTCTTATTCGTAAGAAACCGGACATAAATTCTGACAGAGTCTATAAAATGAGAAAAAACCAGATATTAAAAGTATATGGTAAAACTGATACAATTGCTACCATTGGACAATACGAAGGCTACTGGTATAAAGTTATTACTGAAGAAGGAACTAAGGGATATTGTTTTGATCATTATCTGGATATATATGACAGTTCAATTAGTCCTGAGAAAAAAATAAATCCTGCAGAAGTCCTAATGACAAAAGCTTTCACAAAAGTCTATCGACCTTCCGGATTTGTAGATATGATTAATAAAAAAGCTGTGAATCTTAAGTTATTTGATCCGAAAATCGGATTATTCCCGGATCCTGAAAACAAAAAGTTGAATTTAAGAACCAGTTCATACAGTATTACCTTTACATGGGACAAACTTTCATTAGTGGATAATCGTTCATTTTCTCTTGGTGATAATGGAGTTGTTGTTCATGTTCTTCCAGATTCAAAACTTCAACTTGATTATTATTATCAGGATCAAAAAAAATTTATGATATTTTCTGTTATTGAAGATATGGATGATATTATTTTAAAAGAAACAGAACGTAGAGAAGCCCTCTATACTTCACTGATGGAGGCTGGTAATAATCTATCCAGTAATGCATACGGAAATATAAAATTTGATATAAATGGAAGTTTTATCTGGACTGGATATAACAAATTAGTCCCACAAATTATACCCTCAGGTGCTAATGGTTCAGGTAAAATACGTTTTGACAGATTTATATCTGATGATTTAAAAGATGAATTTACAGGAATTATTTCTTTTTATTTTAATTTTGGAGAGAAACAAATTCCTGTATTTTTTCTTTATACTCTGGAAGATAAAAAACTGCGTCTTACATATGTGCCTGAAAAAGATATAGATAGTATGGATATTGTTAGTAAAAAAAGCATATCACCGGTAGTTATTGCTTTCACAATAAATTAGGATTTTTATATGTCTTTTGTTCAGTTAAACAATATTTCTGTTTCATTCGGCGACAAAGATATCTTAAAAAATTTAAATCTTAACCTGTCATCTAAAAGCAGGATTGCTCTGTCCGGGGGTAATGGCAGTGGGAAAACTACTTTTTTGAAGGTAATTGGGAGCATTACAAAAGCCGATGGAGGTAATATTTCATCGGGAAATAACGTTCGTATATCTTATTTACCTCAATCCGGTCTTGTATTTAAAAACCGATCCCTGGTAGATGAAGCTGATCAGGCGTTCAATTTCCTACATGAAGAAGCAGAACGGCTCACCAAAATAGAAAAAGACCTTAGCCAGTTGAAAGAAAATTCAGAAAATCTGCGGGAACTTCTTGAACAACATCATGAACTTCATGAAAAACTTATATCAAGTTCCTACTATTCAAGAAAAGAAAAAATCACCCGGATCCTGACAGGTTTGGGATTTAAGTATTCTGATCTTGAACGTACATGCAGCGAGTTCTCCGGAGGTTGGCAAATGAGAATAGCTCTTGCCAAGGTACTTCTGGAAAATCCTGATATAATGCTACTTGATGAACCTACAAATTATCTGGATATTGAAGCAAGAAACTGGCTGGAAGTATTCCTCCAAAATTTTTCCGGTGGGTTATTGATTGTATCTCATGATAGATATTTTATGGATGTAACAGTTAATGAAGTAATTGAACTCTTTAATGGTAAATTGAAAAGATATAAAGGCAATTACAGTTCATATGAAAAAACAAGAGAAGCAGAACTTAAAATTATTATAGAGCAGTATAAAAGGCAGCAGGATGAAATTTTAAAGCTGGAAGATTTTATTAATCGTTTTCGCTATAATGCATCCAAAGCATCAATGGTACAAAGCCGAATTAAAACACTTGAAAAAATAAATTTAATTGAAATACCCGAGAACTTAAAAAAAATGCATCTAACCTTTCCTGATCCTCCTCATTCCGGAAAAAAAGTACTTACTATTGAAGGAATATCCAAAGAATATGGAGATAATAAAGTTTTATCAAATTTTGACTTTGAAATTGAAAAAGGTGAAAGAGTTGTAATTGCCGGTAAAAACGGTGCAGGAAAAACTACACTTTTAAAAATAATTGCAGAAATTGATAAAAACTTTACAGGCAGTGTAAAATACGGAGCAGGAGTTAAAATAGGTTATTTCTCCCAGGAACAGGAAACTCTAAGTAATAATAGCAATACCATAATAGAGGAAATGGAAGAATCAACTCCTACAGAGCTTATTCCAAAATTAAGAGCTCTTTTAGGTGCATTTCTTTTTAGAAATGATGATATCTATAAACCCTTAGCTGTATTGAGCGGTGGTGAAAAAAACCGTCTGGCTCTACTAAAACTACTCCTGTTTCCGGTAAATTTATTAATACTTGATGAACCCACAAATCATCTGGATATTCATTCCAAAGATATACTTCTGGAAGCTTTAAAAGGATATTCAGGTACACTTATATTTGTATCCCATGACAGATATTTTATAGAAAATCTGGCAACAAGAGTTCTTGAACTAGGCGCAAACGGCTTAAGGGACTTTAAGGGAGATTATAACTATTATATCTGGAAAACTTCAAATTCAGATACAGAAATAAGTCCTGAAAAAGCTACAACTAAAACAACGAGTTCCCGGGGTAAAGAGGATCACCAGGCCACAAAACAGATTAGAAGTACAATAAACAGGTTGAAGAAAGAAGAACAGGCGCTGCTCATCCGTCTTGAAGAACTTGAATCACTTCATAATGATATTGAAAACAAAATGGCCGAACCATCCAACTATTCTGATGGCAAAAAAATTCGCTTCCTAAAACAGGAACTTGATGAAAACGAACTTCTTCAGGATGAAACCAGCACAAAATGGGAAAAAATTGAAATGGAACTGGATTCTATTTTATAGTTTTTGCTCTGTGAGACATTTTCTACTTAAAAACTACTGAAGCACCAGAACAGCTTTCACCATACTACTCTATATATGTCAATGTTCAAAGATAAATACCTAATTGAATCTTCCCGCCTTAAAAATTGGAATTATGCATCCGGTGAACATTATTTTATTACAATTTGTACAAAGAGCAGGGAATGTTTATTTGGGGAAATAACAAATGGTTTAATGGAATTATCGGATATGGGGCAAATAGCATTAAGACAATGGAATGAATCATTCAATATTCGAAAAGAATTATCCTGCGATTGGTTTGTGATGATGCCGGACCATATCCATGGAATAATCGTAATCAATGATAAATTGATCAATACCCATGATACGATTGTAGAGACGCACGGCCGTACGTCTCTACAAAACTGATTTTATACAATACAATGAATTGGTAAATCAATCATGTTGTTATAATTATCATGTTGTTATAATTAAAACGTGTTGGTATAATTATCATGCTGTAGAGACGCACGGCCGTGCATCTCTACGAGATATAAAATAAATTGATATAAAACCATATTATACAGGAAGGAATTAATTGAGCAAAACAATAATATCATGGAATGTAAACGGAATACGTGCAGCAGAGAAAAAAGGTTTGTATGAATGGCTTCAAACAGAACAACCGGATATTCTCTGCCTTCAGGAAACCAAAGCACAACCGGAACAACTAGGTGAAAAATTCTTTAAACAGGAAGGATATATCCCCTACTTTATGAGCGCAGAAAAAAAAGGCTACAGTGGAGTTGCTGTGTATACAAAAGAGAAACCTATAACTGTTAAAAATCTGAATACAGATGAATATGACAGCGAGGGAAGAACAATAGTGCTGGAGTATAAAGGCTTTACTTTAATTAACTGCTATTTTCCAAACAGTCAGTCCGAAGGTATACGCCTAGGTTATAAATTAGGTTTTAATGAAACTGTTCATAAACTATGCGATTCTTTAGTGGAAGAAGGTAAAAATATTGTACTTTGCGGAGATTATAATGTTGCACACAAGGCAATTGATCTAACCCACCCAAAAGCTAATGTTAAAAACCCGGGGTATCTTCCTGAAGAGCGGGAATGGATGGATAAATTCATAGAAAGCGGTTATTCAGATACTTTCAGAATGTTTAACACGGAACCGGAAAATTATTCATGGTGGTCGTACAGAATGAATGCAAGAGAGAAAAATGTTGGATGGAGAATTGATTATTTTTGTGTAAATGACAGCTTTAAGAAAAAAGTAAAAAGTGCTGACATTCTTAAAGAAGTCAGGGGTTCAGATCACTGTCCTGTACAAGTCGTAATTAAATGAAACTTAATAAAAAAAATCACTCATCATTTATACTCATAGTATTTCTAGTGACTCTTGCAGGAAGTTTTGCATGGTTTATACTCGAAATTATTTTTAAAAATTTAGGGATACCATTTTCTCTTAGTACAGGGAAAATTGGCTTTGACATTGAAATTATATCTTTCTACCTAAATATTAATCCTGGTACTGTTCTTGGAATGATTGGTGGTTATTTTGTATTTAAAGCAATTTGATTTATGGACAAACTAATACTTGCATCTAATTCACCCAGAAGGAAAGAAATTCTGGAAAAGTTCAAAATACCCTTTTCTATTAAAAGTTCGACATATAAAGAAATATTTACAAATGAAAAACCTGAAGCACAGGTATTAAAGCTTTCAAAAGGTAAAATACAAGCTCTTTTAGAGTTGAATCCAGAGCTTAAATCTTCCTTAATTCTTGGAGCGGATACATGTATAGATCTGGATGGCAATATAATTGGAAAACCAGATACAAAAAAAGAAGCAAAAGAATTTTTAGTCTCATTTTCAGGTAGAAGTCATAAAGTTATAACGGGTTTAACATTATATAATGGTAAAGACAGCACATACACCCAGTGTAAATCCATTACATTGGTTAATTTTGCAAAACTTACAGAAGAAGAAATTAACTGGTATTTAAATACAAATGAATGGAGGGGAGCTGCCGGAGGATACAAAATTCAGGAACAAGGCTACTTACTTACAAACTCAATATCCGGTTCCTGGTACAATGTTTTGGGGTTGCCAATAAGGCTGTTTTATGGCATGGTAGCCTCTCAGGGTATAAGATTATTTAAACTCTGAATATCTTCCATCGCAAGATGAGAATAAGAGAAGGAAGCAGTGTATGCTGCTGAGGGCTGGAATTATTTCACAAAATAGTTCCGCCTAATTTAGAGGAGGAAAATTTGTCAGTAGTAGCAATGAAAAATCTACTAGAATCGGGTGTTCACTTTGGACATCAGACAAAAAGATGGGATCCGAGGATGAAGAAGTTCATCTTTGCTGAAAGAAATGGAATCCATATTATCGATCTGCAGAAAACAATCGTAAATGTAAGAGTAGCTTACGACATGGTTAGAGAACAGGTCAAAAACGGTAAATCTGTTTTGTTTATTGGAACAAAAAAACAGGCACAACAGGCTATTGAACGTGAAGCTAAGCGTTGCGGAATGTACTATGTAAACAACAGATGGCTTGGCGGAATGCTTACCAATTTCAAAACAATCAAAAAATCCATCCACAGACTTAAAAAAATTGAAAAAATGGAAGTAGATGGTACCTTTGAAAGTCTAACAAAAAAAGAAGTTTCAAAACTCAATAAAGAAAGAGCTAAACTTGAGAAAAACTTAGGCGGAATTAAGGAGATGAAAGATCTTCCAGGTGCTGTATTTATTATTGATACCAGAAAAGAAACTATTGCAGTAGCTGAAGCCAAAAGAATGGGCATACCAATTGTTGCAGTTGTAGATACTAACTGTGATCCTACAGATATAGATTATCCTATTCCAGGAAATGATGATGCCATTAGAGCAATTTCCTTATTTGCTGAGATTATAGCAAATGCAGCAATCGATGCGGATAACGAAGTTGGTATAGAAATCATTGAAAACCTACATGATGAAGCTGAAGTAAGTGGTACCGAAACAGAACAACAGAAAAAAGCAGAAGCAGTTGATGTTGCAGCAGACACAGGAGAAATAAGTGGAAATTAAAGCGGCAGAGGTAAAAGCTCTTCGGCAAAAAACAGGAGCAGGAATGGTTGACTGCAAAAATGCTCTTGTAAAATCAGAAGGTGATGCAAAAAAAGCAGAAAAATTTCTAAAAGAACTTGGTCTTGCCACAGCAGCAAAAAGAAGTGGTCGGGCTACTGATCAGGGGAGTATATTTACAAAAATATCTGACAATCAGGCTGTAATTCTTGAAGTTGGCTGCGAAACAGATTTTGTAGCAAATAATAAGGATTTTTCAGTATTAGGTAATAATCTTTGTGATATGGCTCTGCAAAACAGAAGTGAAGATATTACAGATGAAATGAAAACCAAAGTCACCGATGCCATTAGTATTATTAAGGAAAATATTTCTTTAAAACGTATTAAAAGAATGGATATTGCTGATGATGAACTGGTTATGGATTATATCCATGGTGGCGGATCAATTGGTATTCTTGTTAAACTTAAATCAGAAAAGAAAGAATCTTTAAAAGACGAGAAAGTAAGAACCCTGGGATTTGATTGTGCATTACATATTGCTGCATTTAATCCTGAATTTTTATCAAGAGATGATATTTCCCCGGAAGAACTGAAAGAACAGGAAGAGATTTTTACAGTTCAGGCAAAAAATCTGGGACGTCCTGAAAAAGTTCTCGAAGGGATAATTAAAGGAAAAATGAATAAGCATTTTGGAGAAGTTTGTTTTCTTGATCAGCCTTTTGTAAAGGATGATAAGCAAAGCGTTTCAAAAGTTCTTGAAGGGCTTTCGAAGGATGTTGGAAGTAAAATTTCAGTAAGTGATTTTATTTACTTTAGAGTCGGCGAAGAATTTTAATTTGAATTGCTATTGACCGTTTCTATAACAGGAGCGGTCTTTTTAGTTTATTAGCAGCAGACGAGTATAGGAGGAATTTATGGAATCTGTAATAGGCAATGCTGAAAAAAAAATGAAGAAAAGCGTTGATGCTCTAGAAAGAGAGTTTAGTTCAATAAGAACAGGAAGAGCATCTGCAGCATTATTTGATAAAATTAAAGTAGATGCATATGGACAACCTACACCACTTGCACAGGCAGCCACAATATCTGTTCCTGAAGCCCGTCTTGTTGTTATCCAGCCATGGGACAAAGGACTTTTAAGTGAAATAGAAAAAGCTATTCAAAAATCTGAATTATCAGTTAACCCTAATAATGATGGTAAAGTTATAAGAATTATTATCCCACCCTTAACAGAAGAACGTCGAAAAGAACTTGTAAAAGTTGCAAAAAACAGTGCAGAACAAAAAAGGGTTTCTATACGTATTATTCGCAGGGACGCAAATGATGATCTTAAAAAACTGCAAAAAAGTGGT